>Ga0272443_10000419_pt1 | contig 80569 bp, 77 predicted proteins | sample SSMAcet12_FD_193581 | JGI IMG/M metagenome (GOLD analysis project Ga0272443, IMG submission 193581) | Marine sediment archaeal communities from Little Sippewissett salt marsh, Falmouth, MA, United States - SSM-Acet-12 | ecosystem: Environmental > Aquatic > Marine > Wetlands > Sediment ...
CGGCGCTTTTTTCCACCAGCACCTCGTGCCCGCTTTTTAGCATCACCTCCACGCCCGCCGGGGTCATGCACACCCGGTTCTCCTCCGACTTGATCTCCTTGAGTATTCCGACAATCATGTTTCCTCCCTTATGCATGCGGTTAGGATTGAAAACTCCCGCCCAGCTTTACGCGGATCACCTCTTCCAGGGTTGGCGAACTGTTGTCCTGGTATTCATAGAAAACCCGGATCACCGGCTTGTCCACGACAACCAAAGCCGCCAGATCGATGGGGGTTGCCGACAGCACCAGATCGCAGGGACAGGCGTTGATGGTCTCCTCCAGGTCCTTGATCTGCCCGGAACTGTACCCCATGGCCGGCAGCACGGTTCCGATGTGGCTGTAGTCCCGAAAGGTGTCCTCCAGGCTTCCCCTGAGATAGGGACGCGGGTCGGCCAGGGATGCGGCACCGAAGCGGCGAGCGGCGATGACACCCGCCCCGTAGGCCATCTCTCCGTGGGTCAGGGTGGGCCCATCCTCCACCACCAGAACGCGCCGGCCTTTCACTCGGGCAGGATCATCCACCCGTACGGCGGAATCGGCCAGGATGATGGTCGCCGTCGGATTGTGCTGTTCGATGGTTTTACGGACCTGCTCCACTTTCTCGGGTTCGGCGCTGTCGACTTTGTTGATCACGGCCACGTCGGCCATGAGAAGATTCGTTTCTCCGGGATGGTAGCGGGTTTCGTGCCCTGCGCGGTGGGGATCGAACACCACGATGTGGGCGTCCGGTTTGAAAAACGGGGTGTCGTTGTTGCCCCCGTCCCAGACGATCACATCGGCCTCTTTTTCCGCCGCCTCCAAGATCAGGCCGTAATCGACGCCGGCGAACACCGCCGCGCCCATGTCGATGACCGGTTCGTACTCCTCGCGCTCCTCGATGGTGCAATGCTGCCGGTCCAAATCGTCGCGGGAGGAAAAACGCTGCACGATCTGTTGGGTGAGGTCGCCGTAAGGCATGGGATGCCGGACGCAAACCACCCGCTGGCCCATCTGCCGCAGAATCTGAATGATTTTGCGGCTGGTCTGAGATTTGCCGCATCCGGTGCGCACCGCGCACACGGAAATCACTTTGCGGTTGGAGGTCAGCATGGTGTACGGGGCGCCGATAATGATGAAATCGGCGCCGGCGGCAGTGGTCAGGGAAGCCTTGTGCATCACCTCTTCGTGGGTAACGTCGCTGTAAGAAAAGGCCACCAGGTCCACCTGGTGTTCTTTAATCAGTTCGACGAGCCGGCTGTCCCTGTGGATGGGGATGCCTTGGGGATATTGCTTTCCGGAGAGTTGCGCGGGGTAGATGCGGCCGTCGATGTCGGGAATCTGGGTGGCGGTGAAGGCAACCACGCGGTATCGCGGGTTGTCTCGGAAGTATACGTTGAAGTTGTGAAAATCCCGGCCCGCGGCCCCCATGATGATCACATTCTCTACCACTCGGCACCTCCCTTGATCGTCAAAGGATTCAATTACCGATTATACCAGCGTCCTGGCAAAAAGAAAGGATCAAAGTGAAGGGAGTGCTGCAATCAGGCTGTTGCTTCTTCGTACCCGGAAGCCAAGGCATCCATCAATTCCTTGACGGAAACGATCTCGTTGACACGAAAGGCGTTTGAACCTGCAAAAGCGAAGCCGCTGTTCAACTTGCCGCGCCGGGCCTGGGCCAGGGCCATGCCGATGCAGTAGGGGCTTTTTTCCGGATCGCAGGTTTTGATGCAGTGGTAGGGGCAGCGAAAGGGGCGCCGGATACCGGCGGCCACATCCGTCAGAAAGCTGTTTTTCAAGGCTCTGCCGGGAAGCCCCACGGGGCTTTGGATCACCGTGAGGTCTTCTTTGCGGGCATCGACGTAGGATTGCTTGAAGGCCGGGTCCGCGTCGCACTCGTGGGTGGCGACGAAGCGGGTACCCATCTGGACGCCGCTGGCCCCCATTTCCAAAAACCGCCGGATGTCGTCACCGTCGTAGATGCCGCCGGCGGCGATCACGGGAATGGTAACGCCGTGCTCGGCGCGCACCGTTTTCATCGCGGCGACGACTTCCGCGACCAGGTTTTCCAGGCAGTACCGGGGATCGTCCAGTTGATCGACCTTGAATCCCAGATGCCCGCCCGCCTTGGGGCCTTCCACCACAAAGGCGTCGGGCAGGTAGTGGTAACGCTGGAACCAGCGTTTGCAGATCAGGGCCGCGGCCCGGGCCGAGGATACAATGGGTACCAGGCGCGTGCGGTCGCCTTTTTTGAGGAAACTTGGCAGGTCCAGGGGCAAACCGGCACCGGCGAAGATGATGTCGACTTTTTCGGCGATGGCGGTTTTTACCAGCTCGGCAAAATGGGTCAGGGCCACCATGATATTGACGCCGATGATCCCGCGGCTTTTCTCCCGGGCCGTTTGGATTTCCCGGGTCAGGGCACGGCAGTTGGCCGCCAGTCCGTTGGTGGCGACATCCTTTTCGGTAATGCCGGCCATAGCACCGGCGATCACCCCGATGCCTCCGGCATTGGCCACCGCAGAAGCCAGGCCGGACATGGAGATTCCTACGCCCATACCCCCCTGGATGATTGGCAGGCGGCTGACCAGATGACCGATTTTGAGTTCAGGCAGTTTCATGGATGCACCGTTTTCGGATCCTTTTGGCGTTGTCGAAGACAATCGGATGAAGACGGTGTATCCATACCAGATACTGTGAAAGTCACAATCGGGAAAAGGAAGTATGACAAAAGTTTTACAGAGACTCGACCCTTAGATGGCCGTTGGAAAAACACAACAAAAAAGCAGAGCCCGAATTGGCTCTGCTTTCATCTTCAAAGAATCGATGCTGCCTTTCAGTCTGTTGTATCCGTGACGGCTACAGCCGTTTTTTCTCGAAGAGTGCAAAGAAACCGATCACCAGGGCCGTGAACCCGAAAATGACAATCCAGTGATTGATTCCCAGCAGTTGCGGAACTGTAATTTTACCAAGATTCCCGATCGGTTCAATATAGGTCTTCAATAATGGGTAGGCCCAGGCGTGTATTGCACCTCCTGCAAGCATTCCCAGGATTCCCCAGGCCGCATCGGTCCGACCTTCGCCCAGTGCTCCGCCGGCCGTGCCGGGGCAATAACCCAATATCGCCCACCCGATGCCGAATAAGGCGCCTCCTATCATTTGCGCACCAAGGGAGGTTCCCTTCAAACTAAGTGCTATCAAACCAAAATCTTTGAGCAGGTAGATACCCACAGCGCCGACTACGATGGCGCTGAGCATGAATTTGAAAATGGTCATATCCTTGAGTCGCAACGCACCCACCTGCTTGTCAAACCGAAGAACTTCGGCACGTTGCAGCAAAATCCCGAATAAAACACCGGTAATTAATCCATAAAGCAGGCTCATGATGCCACCTCCTTGTTAACGACGGTCGTATAACAGTTTTGCGGTGATCAACCCGAAGAGGAAAAAAAATGCAAGTGCAATAAAACCGCTGACGGCCATTTGCGACAGACCGCTCAATCCATGGCCACTGGGACAACCGCCGGCCAGGCGAACTCCGAATAAAGCGATGGCACCGCCGGCAAAAGCCGCAGCCGCCCTTTTATACGGATTACTGCCGAACCGTTCGGCCCACATTGGCGGCACCGGTACATACTTAAAACTGCCACTCATTGTAGAAATCACGAAGGAACCCACAATGACCCCAATAACAAACATCAATTGCCAGTTGGGAAGGGATCCCGGTCCGTATTTTCCGGCTTTGGTGGTAAAATAATCGAAACGGTTGGTATCCACCCCTGCCTTTTCTTCGATGAACGCCGCGCTGCGCGAAAAAGTGGTGGATGCGCCCATGAATTGACCGGCTACAGCCACTGAAACGACGAGCAATACGCCAGCCAATGCACCTGAGATGTATGGATTCCATGATTTTATCGACATCGCAAACCTCCAAAAACATGTGGATTGTCTAATTTGTTTTTTGGATAGAACCGGAGTTGCACAGAAGGTTACAGATTCAATACCGGTTTTCTCCTAATTTGGCGTGGATTTGAATGGATGGGGTATCTTAGCGCAGAAGATTTCAAGACAAAGGCCGACCAAAAATCATGTCGTCGGCCTTCAGGGACTCGGGCAGGTTACATATATTTGTCCCGCAGCAGGGTCAACCGGGTCAAATACCGTTCCCGGTAGGCCAGCCCCTTCTGATTGGAGATGTCGTAAAACAGATAGTCGATATAGGGGCGCACGTCGATGCCATAGCGATTGAATTTCTCGTCGTTGGCCCGATCAACGACCAGGATGGCGTAATAGTTTACCAGCATCCGGATTTTGGATTCCCGGCGCAGCAGATAACTTCTTCCCCCCAGGGTGTTGAGAAAATAGCCGGCGTAATCGTAGAGTCGTTCCATAGAAAGCGGCTTCTCGTCTCCCGGCAAAGGCCCCCGGCATTCGACGATCCAGGCGTAAAACACGGCCATGGCCGGTTCCAGGACACGATCCTCCGAAGCCAGGATATCGCCGGCCAGGGTGAGGGCATCTTTGCCCAGGACCCGGTAAAAATGAGTCACATTTTTTACCAGGCGGAACATGTTCTGCATTTCGGCAATGTTGACAGGCGGGTCGACCACAAGATTTTTTGCGCACTGCCTGAAAAACCCGGCACTGCCGTCATCGATTTCCCGATTGGCAAAATAGCTGCGGCCGTCCAGGTAATTGAAAAAGGATCGCATCTGTCCTTCGACCTTGTCGCAGTCAACCGGCAGGGTGTCGGCATCCTGTTGCGGGGCCGGGGTGCCGAACACCGTGGGAAAGACTTCGTCATCGGGGCGTCTCTGGCGTTCGGTTTCCAACTCGGCCCGCATTTCATCCAGGTCGGCTTCCATTTTGCGGATGACCTCGACGCATTCGTTCTGGGCCTGCTGGCGAACGATGTCCATCTGTTCCCGATGCCAGCGTTTGACCATGAAAAAGGTCACCAGACCGGCAATAATCAGGGCAAAAACAACGGCAACGGTGGCAAGGGTCCTGTTTGTGGAATTCACATCGATCTCCTTTTAGGCTTCCGTCCGGGTGGTGGTACGATTCGGGACAATGTCGGGCCGGCGGCAAGGGTCCTTCGGCCATCCAGTATGGTTGCAGCCTCGGCCAGGGCGGCTTCGGCTTCCTCCAGCCGGGCTGCGAAACGCTTCTGATGGATACGGGTCAGGTCGCCGGCGCCGGTGGCCTCGACCAGGTGCCGGCTGCCGAAGACACGCCGGCCCACATGGGTGACCAGCATGCTCAACGCCAGCATGGCCCAACGCCGGTAGCTGTCAACCGAAACCGCATCGGGGATGTCGCCGCATAGGAATTCATAGCAGACCGGCGGGCGCCCCGCAACAAGGGTGCAGCCTTTGGAAGACAGCCAACCGCACTTTTTGTCGAAAACGGCCCGGGGCGAAAACCGGCGAACCACCCGTTCCAGAAAAGCGCTTTGTCGGCTTTCCTCACAAAAATGAGGCCGGCAGCAAACGTTTCGGCAGACGGAACAGGCCGGCTGGCAGCGCTGCTCCATCTGCTGCTGAACCCGCTGTTCGAAGTCGCCGTAACGCTCAACCATCGAAGCGATTTGTGCCTGGCTTGTACCGGTGGGTTTCATCGAAACCTCTTCTTAAGTACCCCCTGCCACGCGAACAATAGCCCAGGCCAGCAGCAGGGCGAAATCGATCTGCAGCAGCCGCATGCCCCGCCGTCGCAGCCGCCAGGGAGGCAGGGAAAAGGCAACCACGAAACTGCCGGCCGCAAACAGGGGCGTGAGGACGGCCAGGTTGGCCGGATGCCAGTTGGCCACCAGGGCCGCCACATACAGGTATCCCACCCACGCCAGGCTCAGCGCCTTGAGCCGACGCGGGCCCCGCAAAAGGGCGTGGGCCATGGCCGGCAGCACCAGCAGGCAACCGAAAGGCCCGAAGGACATTTGTCCGCTGCCCGAAAACAACGGGGCAAAAGGCGCCCGTACACCGCCTCCCATGAACACCGGCAGGACCAGGGCATTGTAAACGGCTGCAAGCAGCCCGCTCAGGTCCACCCCCAGCAGCCAGTTCAGCATTTTTTGAATCGGTTCGGTGGCGTCGACGCTGGCAAACAGGTAGCGCACCAGGTTGGCACCGGCTTCCACAATGCCGCCATTGTCCACCACCACGCCGGGGCCCAGCAGCGGATGACCGTGGGCCAGGTTCAACAGGCCAACGGGAACCTGGGCCAATCCCAGTACCGGCAGCAGAACCATCACGCCCGCCAGCGGCCTGTCCAGGACCATTTCCCGAAACAGCAGCCATCCGTGCCGGCGGATCATCACCACCAGCAGCAAAAGAATCATCACCGCAACCAGGGCGATGCTCATGGCATTGGAATCGATGGAAAACAGGATGCTGGCAAAAAAAAGCCGCAGGTCCCCGGGCTGATGCTGCTCCAGCAGACGATAGATCAAGACCAGGGAAAAGGCAACGGCTGTGGCGCCGATCAGCTCCGGGGTGGGCCAGATGCCCAACCAGACCAGTCGGGGCATGCTCAGCACCAGCAGGGCCACGGTCAGGGCCATGGGCGGCCAGGCATACCGGCGGGCCAGCGCATAGGCGCAGCATCCGATGGCCAGGTAGGCCAGCAGGCCGAACCCGCAGGCCCGGGCGGCCAGGCCAAAACGCACGGTGTGAAAAAACAGGGCCGGGGCATTGAGAACGGGAATCGGTCCGGCCTCGGCCAGGGCCCCCTGCCCGCCTCCGTACCCACCGTTGAGCAATTCCTTTGGCATCGGATCCAATGGGAGATACGCCATCCGGGGATCGCCGAGAATCATTACGCCCAGCATCAAAAGCCCCGCCGTCAGGATGATCCAACCCGGCAGGATTTCCCGCTGAATCACCCCTCGCACCGCTTCCAGGCCGGTGCGTACCCGGGGAAGCCATCTTCGGCCGTAAAGCAAAACGGCGACCAAAATCGCTGCTTCCATGATCGCTCCGGGCCAGGGCGACCCGACCAGCAGGTTGCACTGGTGGATCAAAGAAAGAAGTACGAAAACAGTCACGACGGCGCCGGCGTATGCTTCGGCCAGCGTATACCCCTTTGACCGGAACCACGCGAATCCCGCCATGACGAATATCATCGTCTCGGCGATCAGGCCCAGTGCAATGCAAGCCGTCAATGCCAACCGCCTTTGCCCGATCTCCGAATCATTTTGCGCGCGCCTCTTTCTCCGCCTTCTGGGCCTTGAGATGTTCGACGATCTCCGCCATGAAATCCCGCATGTTGCAGGCCAGCCGTTTGCATTCCGGGCAGTATACCTTGCGGAACATCTTGCCGTGGGCATCGTTCTGGTGCCAGTACCAGTCGATGTAAGGCGTTCCCTTGCAGAATTTTTTCCCCGTGTACTGGGCAATCGGGCACCCCACGCAAATCAGCGGGTAAAAGATGCGGCAGGGCGGGCAGTCCAGCACACCGCCGTCGGATCGCTTGCCGGCGATGATCCGCTCCCACTTGCGGACGGAAGCCTCCATGATGGTGATTTTGTTCATTGCTCCAGCTCCTTCCAGAAGCGCCTGTGGGTATGCAGGCAGCCTTCCAGGATGGCTTTCAGGCGGCCCGGTTTGGCCTTTGCCGCCATGGCCTTCACATCGGTTCGGGTTCGGCCGGTCAGTTCGTCGATCATGGCTAGGGCCGATTCGGTCAGGGCCTCGGCGTTGTACCCCCCTTCCAGGCAGAAAACGGCCCGGCCCCGGCAGGTCGCTTCAGCGATGTCCAGGATCAGCCGGCTCAATCCGGCAAAACCCGCCGGCGTTACCCGCATGCCGCCCAGAGGGTCGTCGATGTGGATGTCGAAACCAGCGGAAACCAGGATCAACTCCGGCTTGAACGCCCGGGCCACGGGCGCAAGCAGCCGCCGATAGATGGCGGCAAACTCGCCGTCCCCGCACCGCTTGCTCAAAGGCACGTTCATGGTGGTACCCTCGCCCGGCCCCAGGCCGGTTTCGGTAAGGTGCCCGGTACCGGGGTAGTGGGGGAATTGGTGCGAAGAGAAAAAAAACACGAACGGATCGCGCTCGAAAACGTGCTGGGTACCGTTGCCATGGTGCAGGTCCCAGTCCACCACCAGGACACGCTCCAGCCCCATGAACGTGCGGGCCGCCATGGCGCCGATGGCCACATTATTAAAAATGCAGTAGCCCATGGCCCGACTTCGTTCGGCGTGGTGGCCGGGCGGACGGGCCAGCACCAGCGCATTGGCCAGCCGGCCTTCGACGACCTGCCGGATGGCTTCGATGGTCCCGCCCGCGGCCAGCTTCGCCGTGTGCCAGGATTGTTCGCAGGTCAGCGTATCCGTGGACAGGGACGATGCACCCTGGGTGGCGGTGGCCCGCACCCGTTCCAGGTAGCTGGGGCGGTGCACCAGCAGAATCTGCTCTTCGGTTGCCTCGGGCGGTGCAAGGGTGACAAAATGACCGTCTCCGGCCGTCTCCTCCAGTTTCCGGTAAAGCATCTCCAATCGGCGGGGGTGATCGGGATGCCCCTCGTCGGTCACATGCTCCAGGTAGGCAGGGTCCCATACGATGCCCGTGGGTTTCATCACCGGTGCTCTTTCTGAAGGCTCTTTTCCGTCGCCTCGGGAACCGTCAGGACGCAGCAGGGGGCGTAGCGCAGCAGGGTCTCGGTGGTCGAGCCCGATATCCAGCGTCCCAACCGGGTCGAGCGATGCACCCCGACAACGATCAGATCGGCCGCCTGCTGTTGCGCGATGCGCAGTACCATCTCCTGGGGTACGCCGGGCTCCACGGTAACGTCAATGGCTTCGGCGTGGGAAAACCATTGCTGCGCCTGCTTCTGCAGTTGGCGCTTAAACCGGAGGTTTTGGGCCTGCTGGCTCTCGCTGTAGGAAGCGGCGTCACCGTCGCCTTCCGGCGGCATGGCCACAGGGCTTTCCAGGGTGTGCACCAGATGCACCCGGGCGCCGGAATCGCTTTGAACCATCTCCAACAGCGGCCCCAACCGCTGCCAATGCCCATGGCTGTCGCAACTGACGACCGCCTGCCGTATCCCGTCCGTACAGTTGCGCTTTTCGGCATCGGCAGGTTTGATCACCAGCATGGGACGGTCCAGCTGGCGCGTCAGGCGCTCCACCACCGTACCGACAAAAAGCCGCTGAAATCCGGAAACCCCGTGACTGGCCGAAACCACCAGCGCCGGAGGCAGACTGTCCACGAAGGCGGTCATCTGCTCCACCGGGTCGCCGAAACGCACCACCGCCTCCCAGGATACGGGAGCCCGGGCCATCAGGTCCGCAATTTTACGGCGGGCCGCTTCGGTGTGCTCGGTCAGGTCTCCGCCCCGCTCGAAGGCTGCGGTGGGATGGACCCCGTCCTGGGGATGATGCACGGCATGAACCAGGTAGAGCCGCAATCCCGCCCGCCGGGCCAGTGCCACGGCGCGGGAAACCACCAGGGAGCTGAAGGGTGAGAAATCGACCGCACAAACGATGGCCTGGATGCGAAGCGGCATGACGGGAATCCTTGTGCTGAAAATCCGGGAAAGGCCAATTATAAACGCCTGCTTCAGGTGTGGCTGTCTTTCTGCCCCATCAGTGTAGGAGAAAGCCGACAAACCTGTCAATGCGAATCCACAGGGCGATCCAAATGCGGTTTCCCTGCTGCCGCCAGACTTTTAATTTGAACTGACGGACGATCGGGTTTAGAATGACAATAATTGTTCTATGCCATCAATTTGGATGCAATACAGATAGGAGATGCCATGATCGAAGCCATTGCCAATCTGCTCAAGGTGCTCAACTCGGAGACCGAGCCGGGTCAAATTTCCCTGGCCCTGTGCCTGGCCATGATCGCCGGGTTTACACCGGTATTGAGCCCCCACAACCTGCTGGTGCTGCTGCTGGTCCTGGTGCTGCGGGTGAACCTTTCCGCTTTTTTACTGGGCTGGGCCTTTTTTTCCGGAGTGGCCTACCTGCTGGACCCGCTGTTCCACCGCATCGGTCTGGGCATCCTCACCGCCCCTGCCCTCACCGCGCTGTGGACCGGCTGGTACAATACGGCCTGGTTCCGCCTGGACCGGCTGAACAACACCGTCGTCATGGGCAGCCTGCTCTTTTCCCTGGCGGCCTTCATTCCCGCCTTTTTCCTTTTCAACCTGCTGATCCGGCGTTATCGCGACAATCTTCTCGCCTGGGTGAGAAAAAGCAGGATAGTGAAGGCCCTGGAGGCCAGTAAATTCTACAGCGTGTATCAATCCGTATCCGGATGGAGAGGAGGTGCCGCATGAAAGGATGGATTCGCTGGAAAGGCCTGATCGCCTTTGCGGTCGCCGTGGTGATGATCGTTCTGGTGTGGTTTCTGGCCGTGGATGCGGTGGTGCGCCGGGTCATCGAAACGGCGGGCACCCGCGCCGTGGGCGCCCGGGTGGATCTTGCCGCCGCCGACCTCTCCCTTTTTCCCACCGGATTGACCCTTGCCGGCCTGGCGGTCACCAATCCGGACGCCCCCCTGGAAAACGCCGTGGAAGTCGGGAAGATGACCATGGACCTCGATCCCGGCTACCTGATCCGGCGCAAGGTGATCGTCAACAACCTGCAGATCGAGGGGCTTGCGTTCAACACGCCCCGAAAAACGTCCGGCGAGGTGCCGGGACTGGCCCGTAAAAACCGTGAGGGAAAAGAGCGTCAACTGGCCGAAACCGCCAAGGCGGGAGTGGAAAAGGTATGCGGAACATTCACCATGCCGTCCCTTTCCCAACCGGATGTAAAAGCGATCCTGGCAAAAGAGTCCCTGGACTCCATCGCCATGGCCAGAGAATTGGACCAGGCACTGAAAGCCGAACAGGCCAAATGGGAAAAGGAACTGGAGCGGCTGGCAGATGAAAAGACCCTGGCAGAATACAAGGCGCGCATCGAAAAGATCAAAGGCAGCGGCGGCTCTCTGGGCTCCATCCTGGGCGCCGCCGGAGAGGTTCAGCAACTGCAGGCCGACATCAAAAAGGATCTGGATCGGTTGGAAGCGGCCAAAAAGACCTTTACCACCGATTTCAACGATTACCAGGCCCGGGTACGCAGTCTGGCCAAGGCCCCGGCCAAGGATATTCAACGCCTCACCAACAAGTACAGCATTTCTCCCGAGGGCCTGTCCAACATGAGCCAGTTGATTTTCGGCCAGCGGCTCTGCAGCTGGGTTCAAACGGCAGAGGAGTGGTATGCCAGGATCGAACCGTACATGGCCAAAACCTCCGGCGGAGGGGAAGAAAAACCGGAAGAACGAACCCCCTTGCGGGGCGAAGGCAAGAACATCCGCTTTGCCGAGTCTCCGCCCATGCCCGATTTTCTCGTTCGCAATCTCAAGATCAATGCCGCGCTGCCCGTCGGCAACTTGACCGGCAAGGCCGAGAACGTCACCCTGGACCAGCACATCCTGGGCCGCCCCATGACCTTTGCCTTCCTGGGCCGGGAGATGAAACGGATCGCTTCCCTGAATCTTGCCGGGACCGCAAACTTCGTGAAACCGGACGCCCCCAGAAACGACGCCAAGCTGACCGTCAAGGGTTTGGGATTGGAGAATCTTCCCTTACTCGACGAAGAGGTCCTGCCCCTGACCCTGCGCCAGGCCACCGGCAATCTGAATCTGAACCTGGAAACGGTGGGCAATGTTCTCGATGCCGCCCTCAAGGCAAATTTCAGCAGCGCCGAATTCGATGCGAAGACTGCCGGAAAAGCGGCCATTGCCGAGGCCCTGCAGAAGGCTCTTTCGGGGGTCGACCAATTCTCTTTGAATGCCGATATTGCCGGCACCCTTCAGGCTTACACGGTGGACGTCTCCTCGGATCTCGACAAAATCCTGAAATCCGCCGTGGGCCAACTGGTCAAAAAGGAGGTCGCCAAGTTCCAGGCACAGCTCGAGCAGAAGATCTCAGCCCAGCTCCAGGGACCCATGCAGCAGGCCCAAGGCAGCCTGTCGGGTCTGGGCGGCATCGAAACGGAACTGACCCACCGGTTGAACCTGGGAGACAATCTGCTCAAGGGACTGAAACTGCCTTTTTAACCGGTTCCAAGCATCCTAGATCATGCAACCTCATCTTCGCATACGGCTGTTGATCGCCATGGCCTTCATCCTGCTCGTCGTCTCGAAAAGCGTCGGGCAGGCCAATGACTACGGGATGTCCCTGCTTGTCGGCCAACTGACCGAAGAGAAATGGGAGCGGTCCATCCTCCCCGGTGCCGATTTTGCCGATGCCACGATTGTGGTGGCGGCCGGATCATGGACGCCGGTCCGTTTTTTCGACGACAAGCTTTCCTGCGAACTGGAGGCGCAGGTCGGCAAATACTTCGGGGACCAGGACCATTGGGAGTTCAATCTTCCCATTATCGCATTTCGCTGGCACCGGTTTCCCTGGGACCGCTATTTGGCCAACACCATTGCCTGGGGAATCGGCCCCTCTTACGCCACCGAGATCCCGTCTGTCGAACTGGAAACCAACGACGAAAGCAGCCGTTGGCTGATCTATTGGTTTGGAGAGCTGACCTTCGCTCCGCCGGTTGCGAACTGGGAATTGATGCTGCGGCTGCACCATCGATCCGACGGTTTCGGTTCCGTCGCCGAGGACGGCGGATCGAACGCTGTTTGTGCGGGATTGCGCTACCGGTTTTAGTCAAGCATGCGGAGAATTCACGGTGAGTTCACCGGCAATTTTCGGCGAGTCCGTCGAACCAGCGGGCATGTGTTTCATTTCATCATTCCATACGGCAAGATACAGGGGGCATTTCTTTTATATTCAAGGTAATCAGATCCGAACATTGATTCTAAATATACATCTTCTCTTTTGACTAATTTGAGCAAAATGACATACATGAATGGCCAATCGATAAAGCGGCAAAAAATGGCCCTATCCCCCATCTGCTCATTTTTGCTTCCATAAAGCTCCTTTTCCAGTCGCATGCTTAATCTCACATACCCACATTCGTATCGTCCATCTCAAGTTTTTAGTGTACCGAGTTGTCCAACAGTTTGCAAAGCAGGCCGACAGCAAGCTGCAAATACCTTCAAATTCCGGCAGTCTTCTGAAACGAATGGTTATGGGATTCGGCATTGTTTTATGCCTGCTTTCATCATGCGCCTTACAACAAGGTGATGAAAGGGCCGAATCAGGTTGAAATACACGGGCCCGGTCCAGTGAAGATATTTAACACAAGTAAACACCTGAAACCTTGCACGACTCTGACTATATCGCTCAGCGACGACGCCAAAAAAGGCCGTCAAATGTTTATCTTCAGGCGTTTCCGCAACCCAGTACATATCCTCTTTTGCATCCCGCACAATGAAGAATGATGCGTTTTCACCAGGCTCGAATGAAAGTTCCTCCGGTTTGATAGAGGGCAACGTCTCTGGCTTTTCATGACGAACAAGCCCGAGAACACCAACAAGAATTTCTCTAATTCTGTATAAAGAAACCATCCACCAGGGATAGTAGGAAAGCATTCCGGAAATAAAACTTCTTAAATCAATATCACCTTCGATGGTTTTGACATCGATATGATCCGCATCCTTGAAATAGATATCCAACTCTTTGTATTTTAAAAGTGTTTTCACCTTCCCGGCAAGATGCTCATTGTATGCCATGCGATTTCATCCTTCTGGCTGCTGTCAGGAAATTCTGTCCAACATCATCCTATTCTTTTTTCTTCAGACTCTTTCCGATGCTCCATGCTTTCCCAAGGTTTTCTCCAATCGACCAATACTGGTTGTCCGGCATTGTCAATGTGAAGGGGTTGACCTTTTTGATATCCAACATGTTATCCGTCAGATATTTTTCTTCCGTAAAAACCTCTTTGGCCTCCCCGATATAAAGCGTATTGAACGGCAGTTTTACGGCATCGAACAGGGATAGCGAAATACAAACAGGGCACTGCGCGATTAGCGGGGCCTTGTCCAACTCACCGTAGAAGACATTGAAAAGTTGGGATTTGTCTATTTTTTTCCCTGAAACCAATCCACAGTAATCCGTTTCTTCGATCAGGGAAACATCCGGGATGTTGATGCTGAACGCTCTGTTTTCGTCTATCCCCTTATTCGTATGATGCGGCCCCAATGCGATCGCAATTAAAGGCGGCTTGAAATTCACCCTTGAAACCCATCCTACCGCCATAAAATTTGCTTTTCCCTCCACGACCGAGCCCGCTAAAACCGTTGGCATGGGGTATAAGAAAGCAGCTCCAATATCGATTTTGATCTTTTTCATGATATGTTTCCTTTTTTTAAATGTGCTCATCCCTTCCAGCCTGGTCGATACGCAGCTTATAAATTTTCTTCTTCTGTCTCGGTCCTCGCCAACCTGTTGCCGGGTATGAACCAGCTGATCTATTTTGAAACCGGCGGTCAGCTGCTGTTTGATTGATGCACATCCATAGCCATGGAAACAAATCGAATTCCATTGACACACTGTTCCTCATCCGTGGGCTCGAAATGTAGCCTCCGACACACACTCTATGACCCACCGATTAAAGATGGCGGCACAAATCTTTCGTTTCTTCGTAATAGGCTTCAACACCGATTTCCCTCATACGCATATTCATCCGGCGCCATCGCTTTTCCAAGTGAGGATCAAAATTCGTTTTGTCGCATGGGAAATCGTCACATTGAAAACAGAAATCTACGCCCTTTTCCTTATAGCAATCGACGACACCGCAATTCGGATATTTGCACGTACCCTGCCGACACCCCTTATAGTCCGGGTCAGCAAAATAGGCGAGCATTTCCTTAAATTTAGGATAGTTCGTAAATACCGGGAGAAAGTTAGAAAAACGTTCGGCAAAAATATCGAAATTACCAATCAATTCTTGAAGCTTTTTGCTATGGAAAGCGATATCTCCTTTTGTAAAGGCGAAACATTTCCGGCAGCTTAACCCGCAAGGCGCAAGAAAATCCAATATTTCAGAGCAGTTCAATTGAAATCCCCTTTCATTATATCCATGTGCTATTGCATATTTCAATCTCCGTGTTCGAACGCTGCTAATCAGCCATACGGCTTTTTGCGTTGGCTGAATTGGTTTTGTTAGCACATTCCATGCTATTGATTTTCGAATATTTCCCTGGTGGTATCCCAATTGTTTTTCGGAAAATCCTTGAAAAATGGCTTTGATCAAAGAACCCTGTTTGAATCGCTATGTCTGCAATATCTGTTGAGTTTAATAACATCTTTTTAGATTCACGAATCCTAAAATCACTCAAATACTCGTGAGGTGTTATACCCATACTCTTTTTAAATTCCCTTTGAAAATGGAATGGGCTTAAACATGCAACATTAGCTAATTTTTTAAGCGTTATATTCTCCACAAAATTCTTACCAATATAATCGCAGACTCTTTTAATGGAATCGCTCTGCTCCCCTGTCGTATAAATCAATGGTGGAGATTCTGAAAAGGACATTATCAAATAGGTAAGAAATGAATAAAGATTACTCTCAACCTCAATGTCTGATTCTGGATCTTCTATTGTATCGAACAATCGAATCATTCTGTTAGATAACGCATCATTTTTATAGTGAACTTTTTTAAAAAAAGGTCTCTTTTCAGGCTTTTCTGAAATTTGAGAGGCGATTGATTGCATGGTTTCAGGCGAGACACTTAAAATCTTATACGAGTGTCCTAGTTTACTTATAGAGCTGCATGCATGAACTTGACAAGGATTCAGAACAAATGCTTCATTTTCTGAAACTTGATTGGAACCTTCGAGATGCGTAATATTTCTTACGCCTTGTTCAATTATACCGATAATGTATGATTTATGAATATGACGGCGAAATTCATTGACGATGTGTTGTCCTATTATCGCTTCTACTCCTGTAAAAAAAGGAAAACTGAACTCTTTTATGCTTTCTCTTTGTTTTTTCATTCAGTTTTCCTTTTTTTGACAGCATTAGAGCAGGGCGGGAAAAAATTTGGCTATTAAAGTTAATCCATTTTCACCCGCCTGAACCATATGATTTTCATTTTTTGGGATTACCGCCATTTTCCCCAAATGGTAATCAAATGTTTCTTCAATTAGTTGGCAGTTCCCGTCGCCTTCGATAACTTCGTGCAATTCCAACTGGTTTTCATGGCAATGGTTCTCAAGGCAGCAGTGAGGGTCAATTTTAACCAGATGGGAACTAAAAAGACCATCTGTACCTGCTCCTTTGATCATATGCTTAATATAAACCCCCTTAAACTTTGGATGTTTCGACCATTCCACATCAGAAATATTTTCTGAACGGTCGGGGTAATGAACAGTACCATTAGCCATGTTTGTTGAAATCAATTTAGATTCCATTGAAAATTCTCCTTTTTATGAATTAATGAGTTACTGATAGCCTCTTATTAAGGAGAATAATCAAATTGTGTCATAAAATATTGTATGATCTTGCTGTTTTTGGGCGATAGCGATTGAATTAAAGGGTTGGGCGCGCTTTTTGCCCAATCCTTTTTAAAAGGTTACGTTAGCAGGATCACTTTCCTTTGGATAAGAGTGCTTTTCTGCGCCGACCTACATAAAATAGCCAAACCGCCAACATGCTAATCGGTACCGCAATGAATGACCATACTGTGACTGCTGCTAATCCCCAAACGACCCACGGGTCTTGGTCCGGTCCTAAAGGTTTAAAAATTTCTGTTATTCGGGGCACGAAAAACCATGCGAGCGATATCATTATTGGAATACAAATCGTCGCGACTATTCGCACTCCTACTTCTCTGGCTCCAGATATGAACCAAGCGCATACAATTGTAAAAACAACAATAGGTGCGATTCCGCTATCAACTGATTCAAACATTATTTTTCAACCTGCTAACGCCATTTTCAGCGGCCGGGCGGAAAATGCCGAAAACGGACACTGAAAGAGATTGTTTGTTAATGTTTTAACCTTCAAAAACCGGCGTCGTAAGCCCGGTCAGCTGCAAAAATTTGTTGGCCAAAGGCTATTTATACTATTCAAAAGTTCCTTCACCGGGTCTAAAGGCTTCACCATTTGGATCAACCCAGACCCCATTAGATTCTTTAGCCAAACCTCTTATAGTTTTTTCAAGAAAAAGATAACCAGAAGAGTCTGCTCCGATGGGCTCTAATGAAATAAAAGCGACATAATTGGGTGAAGGAAGAAATGATTGAACTGAATCAGAAGAATCATTGGATTCTTCGATATTTATTAGCACTTGCCAACCATTTCCTTCGTATGCCCACTCGTCTCCAAACTTCTCCCATTTATTACTTTCAATAAGCATGGTCTCTAAGTTAAATGGATTTTCAGACCATACTTCAAGATCCATACTCATGGATTTCTCCTATACTAGCCAACTTATAGGTTATACAGACTTCTGCTTTTTCATTTGCGTTGTTAGCTCAATCTTATGCACAAATCTGCTCCATTATTTATAAGTTATTATCAACTCACCGATCCACCCTTAGAACCATCTTCGCTACCTGATCAATCGATTGATGGCTACTAACATTCTATAAATACACAAAAAATCTATTGGACAGGTTGGAAACGGTGTTGAAACTACGTACAATAATTCTGCTTTTTGCTTTAAATAGACAACTTATACAGAGTCTGTATAAAAATAAGGAAAATTATCCAACAAGTTCAAGCCATGTTATAGCTATCTAAAATTACAGCAAAAATAGAACCGTTACGGTTGATTGCGCATTTGGCTGATTTCGTTATTTTTTGCAATTCGCAAAAGAACAAATTTTTAGAGCAGGATTAGCGAGCAGCATTTATATATCAACTTTGGCTTTGACATACAATGCCGCCATAAATTTCGACCGGGTTTGGATATTGGGATTTCCAGCCGAATCGCGGCTGGAAGCTTCGCCTACGAAACCGTGGCTTAATCACAGCCGGGTCAAATTTTTCAGACGGGTCAGCACCTCCCAGGAAAAAGCTTCGCTCTGACAGGGAAAGATGGCGTTGTTGGTAAAGATGGGATCGGCCTCCAGATCGTAGCGCGAAGCGGCCACCGCGTCGGCCCACATGGGCGTGTGGGGGATGGGCGTATAGTGGGCGATCACTGGAGTAACGCCGGCCCGCTTGACCACCGCAATGGATTCTTCGACACCGGCCGCCCGCTGCGCGGGCAGGCCGGCCAAAAGATAAGCCCCCACCTGGTCGGCGCGAAAACCGGCCGACTGGAGATGTTTCACTGCGTGCAGAAACTCCGCTTCGGTTACCTTTTTGTCCATCGACCCGCGCCGGTCAAAGGCTGTGGTCTCCAATCCCAAACGGATGGTGTGAAAACCGGCCCGGAACATCAAGCGCGCCAGCGGTTCGTTGATTTCGCGAATATGCAAGGCATTGGGGGTATGCAGCCGGATGTCCATGCCCGCGGCGATGATCTTCTCCAACAGGGGGATGGCGTGGCGGTCGGCGTCAACCAGCAGGGCGTCGTCGTAAAAGGCGAAATCCCGCACGCCGTGATTCGTGTGCCAGTACACCATTTCTTCTACTACCGATGCCGGGCTGCGCCGTTTCATCCGCGGCTGCAAACGATGGGAGGCACAGTAGGCGCATCGGAAAGGACAGCCTAAAGAGGTAAGAATCGGCGCATGCACCAGGCGGTGTTCCAGATCCAGGACCGGCCGGGGAAAAGAATCCAGGTCGTTGGGGTCGAAGCGCGGTGCCGGCGACCAGCCGGTGAGTTCGGCCGCCAGGGACAGAATCGCGTTTTCGCCCGGACCGGTGACCACCCGATCCGCGCCACTGGTCTCCCGGGCATGCTCGCTGCAAAGCGTGGCGTAGACCCCACCCAATACCACCGGCACGTTGGGCAAATTCGATTTGACCAGAACGATGGTTTCCCGAACCCCCGGATACCAGTAAGTCATCAGGGAGGTAACCATCACCAGATCGACCGGCGGCAGGGCTTTCAGATCCTGGACAAACCAGTCCGGATCGATGCCGTAGCGGCTATAGGTGCGCGGGATGTCAGCCAGCCCCGGCGGCTTGGCAATGGGGGTTTTGCGATAGGGCCCGCGGCCGCAGCGCGCCGAAGGCTGCGAAGATGCCGGCGCCAAGGGATGAAACCGGTCCAGGCAGTCCAGGTAGGAGACCCTGGCCCCATGGTCCCGCAGGATGCCGCCGAGGGTCAGCAGTCCCAGAGGCTTGGCCCAGAAATCGTATGCCGCGAAATCGTGAATCCAAGGATTGATTAGAAGAATGTGGGGGGCGTGAGTAGGCATCATATCGGAGAATGGTTAGCGTGAATATTTCCGTTCGGGGATGGTAGATTGGGCGTCGGATCAAGGCCGCAGAATTTTTGCAACCGCAGGCGTAGCAGAGCTACGTTGAGTATTGCAAAAATTTGAGAACGCGGGGCCGGCGTTCAAGATGCCGTTCCTGAACGGAAATACTATATGGCGTCGGGAAAGTACGTCATCGAAATCTTCTTCAACTCCCGCTGGCTGAACAGCAGGGTGTAGGTCTCCACGCCCGCTTTTTCCGACATCTTCCGGGCTGTTTCGCGGCAGTCCGCCTCGCTCTTGCCGTGAATCATGGTGTACAGGTTGTACGGCCAGTCTTCGGCAGGGTCGCGGCGATAGCAGTGGGAGACGGCCCGAAAGGATGCCATGATGTGGCCGACCTCCTCGATGCGGTCCTCGTCCACCTGCCAGGCGGTCATGGCATTGGCCTGGAAGCCGGATTTCTGATGGCGCAAAGTGGCGCCGAAACGGCGGATAACCCCCCGGTCGGTGAGGTCTTTCAGGGTTTCGATCAGGGTCTCTTCCGGGATGCCGATTTCCTCGGCCAGGGCCTGGTACGGCCGGGATACGATGGGAATGTCTCCCTGAATGGAGGCGATTACTTTCTTCTCTAGATCGGTGAGCATGGGCGGCTTTGTGTCTTCTTGCTGTTCAGTCATCAAAATCAGTATTTATGGTCATGTAAAATTTCGCTTTTCAGACGAATTCGTCAATGTTCGGGAAAGAGTTCATGGATCTCCGCTTCACTGGCCCCGCAGACACCCCGTTCGGTGATAAAGCCGGTAACCAGGCGCGCCGGGGTGACGTCGAAGGCGAAATCCGCCGCCGGGCTGGTTTCCGGCGGCACCAGCACCCGGGTGACCTGTCCGTCGGCCAGTCCCTGAATGTAGCGCACCTCGTCCGGACTGCGCTCCTCGATGGGGATCTCCTTTACGCCGTCGTTCATGGTCCAGTCGAAGGTCGAAGACGGCAGGGCCACGTAAAAGGGAATCCCGTTGTCTTTGGCTGCCAGGGCCTTGAGATAGGTGCCGATCTTGTTGGCCACATCGCCGGTGTGGGTGGAACGGTCGGTGCCCACGATCACCATGTCCACGCGTCCGTGCTGCATAAGATGGCCGCCGGCGTTGTCGGTAATCACCGTGTGGGGCACGCCGTGCTTGCCCAGTTCCCAGGCCGTCAGCCGGGCGCCCTGGTTCAGGGGCCGGGTTTCGTCCACCCATACGTGCAGGTCCACACCGCGGTTGAAGGCTTCGTAAATCGGCGCGGTGGCCGTACCGTACTCGATGCAGGCCAGCCAGCCGGCATTGCAATGGGTGAGAATATTGACCGGCCCCTGCCCTTTCTTGCGGCCGATGACCTCGACAATTTCGGCCCCGTGCACACCGATCATGCGACAGTTTTCCGCCTCCTGTTCGGCGATGGCGGCAGCTTCGTTGCGGGCAGCGTCGATGCAGGCCTCCACCGATCCGGCGGTCCGGACAATCGCAAGCACCCGGTCCACGGCCCAGGCAAGGTTCACGGCCGTAGGCCTGGCCGCCTTGAGCCGCCGGCATTCCGCTTCGATGAACGCCATATAATCGCTTTTCGATCCGGCGTTCAAGGCGGCGATCATCACGCCATAGGCGCCGGTGGCGCCGATGAGGGGCGCACCGCGGACGAACATTTCGACAATGGCATGGATGACTTCGTCCACCCGGGTCAGATCGGCGACCACGAAGCGGTGGGGCAACTGGCGCTGGTCGATGACCTTCACCGTGGTGCGGTCGTCATCCAACCATATGGGACGGATCTGTTTTCCGTCGACGAGCATGGAGTTTTCCTTTTTCTGCAGTAATTGACGACGATTCCAGTCGAGCGCACCGCAGGCAAGGCTTACCACAAAACAGACGGATTGAAAAGAAAAGGGCCGTGGGCGCATCGGGTCGGCCCGATCCATTTATCTTGACATCAAGATTGATCATCTTACTATTTCTTTATGGGAACGTGACCCCAGGAGCAAAAGGCACGATTCCGAATCCAGTATCTTTAAATAAAAAAATGGAGGTGCTCCATGGCCCCTGCCAAGGACAGCATGACCGTTGCCGGCATTCACCATATCACCGCCTTAGCTTCATCTGCCGCGGAAAGCTACGATTTCTACACCCGCGTCCTGCAACTGCGTCTGGTAAAGAAAACCGTCAACTTCGACGATCCGTATACCTATCACCTGTACTTCGGCGATCAAACGGGTCGCCCCGGCACCATCCTGACCTTCTTTCCCTGGGAACAGGTTCACCCGGGCACGCCTGGCGCCGGATCGGTGTCTGCCGTGGCCTTTGCCGTTGCTCCGGGAGCGTTGAACCACTGGCGTGATCGCCTGGCAGACTACCGGATTCCTTTTGACGAGGCCGCCCGTTTCGGCGAGAGCGTGATCCGTTTTTCCGACCCCCACGGCCTGCCCCTGGAACTCATCGCACCGCCGCCGGCCCTCGACGAACAGGAAGATTCGGCAGCCCCTGAAATCGAAACCGCCATCCAGGGATTTCACTCGGCCACGGTGCTGCTACACCGCATGGAAGATACCGAAACGCTGATCACAAAGGGTATGGGGATGGTTCCGATGGGGCCGGAAGGCAACCGATATCGGTTTGCCATGGATGACCGGAAATCCGCGGGCCAATTACTCGATGTGGTGATCGACCCCTCGGCCTCGCCGGTCCGGCCCGGCGGCGGCACGGTGCACCATATCGCCTTTCGCACCCGGGACAGCCAGGAACAGATTAAATGGCAGGAACGGCTGCGCGACCATGGTCTGCAGGTGACCGAGGTCCAGGACCGCAAATATTTTGAATCGATCTACTTCCGCGAACCGGGCGGGGTGCTGTTCGAAATTGCAACCGACCCTCCCGGATTCAGCGTGGACGAAGCGCCCGACACTCTGGGAACGGACCTCAAGCTGCCCGGCCAATACGAACCGCTAAGAACAACCATCGAGGCACAACTTCCTCCTCTGATGCCAAACTGAAAAGCTTTTCCGGGTTTTACTCCTCGGTATAGTAAACGCCAGGAATCCAGCTCTTCTTGAGCTTGGCCGTCTTGTCCCCCGGGTCGCCCGTTTCGTCGATGAATTTGAAGTTGTGCTTGCCGATGCGGATGAGATCGCCGTGGGATAGCTTGTGGCGTTCGATGGGCTCCCCGTTGACAAAGGTCTGGTTGGTGCTTTCCAGATCCTGGAGAAAGTGGTCTTTTCCGCCGGGAGTGTCGGGGTTGGAGAGAATTTCGATGCGGGCATGCTTCTGACTGGCCAGCATGTCGTCGATGAAAACGTCGCTGTCCGTCTTGCGCCCGATGCGAATTTCGGATTTGTCCAGCGGTATCCGTTTCAGGGTCAATCCTTCGTGGATCAGAACAAGCAGGGCCATTTTACTTCTCCTGTAATCGGATCACAATCGTTTCAGGCAATCGTCTATGGCCTTGGCAGCGTCGGCAGCGGAATCATAACGCTTCCGTCGGTCCTTGGCCAGCAGTTTGTTAACCAGGGATTTAACGCAGGGCGGGATGTCCTCGGCCACCCTGGTCAGCGGTTTGGGCCGGCTGTTGGCGATGGCATACAGCACCGCGCTCATGGAATCCCCCTTGAAGGGTTTGGTTCCGCTGAGCATTTCATAGAAAACGATCCCCAGGGAGAAAAGGTCCGAGCGGCCGTCGAGCCGCTTGCCGTCCACCTGCTCCGGGCTCATGTAATTCGGTGTGCCCAGCACCACGCCGGTGCGCGTCTGGTACGCATCCATTACGTGGGCAATGCTGAAATCGGTGACCTTGACGCGGCCGTCCTCCAGCCTCATGATGTTGGCGGGCTTGATGTCGCGGTGAATCACGCCCTGGTTGTGGGCGTAGTCCAGAGCGGCGGTCACGTCGGCCATCACCGCCAGCACCTCGGGAACCGACAACAGGTGTCCCTTGATGCAAACCCAGGTCAGGTTGTCGCCCTTGAGCAGTTCCATGGCAATGTAGGCCATGTCGTGCTCTTCGCCCACATCGTAAATGGAGACGATGTTGGGATGGGACAGGTTGCCGGCGGCCTCGGCTTCCCGGAAAAAGCGGTTCTTGACGTCGGGCAGTTCCGCCGGCTCCACCTCGGCATATTCCAGGGTCTTGATGGCCACCTCGCGGTTGATCTTGGGGTCGCGCCCCAGATAGACCGTTCCCATGCCCCCCCGCCCGAGTTCCTGCAGGATTTCGTAGCGGCCGAAGGTCGGTTTGGCTCCGCCTCCGGCCATCATCAGCGGCTTTTCGCCTCTGCCCCCGCCAACCAGCGTATTGTCCAGTTCCGCGAAGCGCTGAATGCGCTTGCTTACATCCTTGTAGTTCCCGGCCGAACGGATGTGGCGGTAGATGTCCAGGGCCTTGTTGAACATCCGTTTGCGTTCGAAATCCAGGGCCAGGTTATACAAAAGGTGTTTGACGCCGCGGTCCTTGACCGGGCACTGCATGAACTTTTCGCAGGCCATGTCGAGCATGCCCTGGCCCTGGTAGGAAAGCCCCTGGGTGGTAAGGGCCTCCATCTGCGCCGCCTGCATCCGCCGAGAGGCGACGGTAAGCTGCAGGAGGAGAAAACCCGCCACGGCCAGAGCTGCCGGGGCCATCACCTCGATCTTGTATCCGTACCCCAGCAGCAGACCCACGGCGGCGGCATACCAGGTCGCCAGAAAAAGCAGCAGAATACCGGCCCCAAGCCGCAGGCTTACCCGGGGAATAACTAGGGCCAGAAAGGTGGCGAAATAGAGCACCACCCCGATCTCCATGATCCGGGTCCACGACGGCCGCGAGATCCGTTCTGCGGACAGGATGCCGGCCAGGGCGTCGGCCATGACATCGACTTCCGGAGACCGATCGTTCAGCCCCATCCGGAAAACCCGGGCCAGCGGTTGGGCGGTGATCCCGATCAGCACGATCCGGTCCTTGAATACCGCGGGGTCGATCTCCCCGTTGACGATTTCGGAAAAGGAAAATCGTCGCTGCCGGGTCCATTCTTCGTCATGGGTCACCGGGATGCGGTAGGCATCGTCGGCGACAAGATCGACCTTCCCGGCGGTAAGGCGGGGCTGGCCGAACAGGTCCAACCCCACCGTCAGGTCCTTCAGGCGAGCGTTCGTGGATTTGAGCGCCAGTTGCAGGGCGAAAGCGGGCAGCAGGCGTCCCTGGCAGGCGATCAGCAGCGGCAGACGCCGGACGCGGCCGTCGTCGTCTTCATCCAGGTTGAGGTACCCTAAGGCGCCGGCTTTGCCGGCCAGGTCTGCAAAAGGTGCGATCACCCGACTTCCCATGGGCGGCCCCTGGAAACCGGCACCGATGGCCCGCAGCGCCTCCTGCTGTCTGCCGGATGCAGCGTCGGGCAGGATCCGCGGATTCAGGGAGTTGACGATCACCAGGCCGGACGGATCAACGGATTCTGCGTCAGCCGGCGCATCCATGGAAACATATAGCGGCAGCACCGCATTGCGGGTCCGGCGAACGGCTTCGATAAGACTGGCATCCTGATCCAGGCGGGTTTCCAGCGTGGCCAGAAAATCGTCAACCCGCGCGGTTGTGGGACGGTCTCCGTTCCATTTGGGGTCGGCCAGTTGGCTTCGCAATTCCCGGATGACGGCCAACCCCTCGCCACGGTCCGGCTGGGTGTAGAGCAGGCACAAACCGACCGCGGCGGCATTGTTTTCGGACAAAAGATTCAACAGTTCGGCGATGCGCGACCGGGGCCAAGGCCAGCCGCCAAACTGTTCGATGCTGCGGTTATCGATGGCCACAATGGCAATGGCCAGGTCTTCCTGGTGGCCGACCCGGCCGGCCCAAAAATCGAAGTTGCGGTTCTCGACAGCGGTCCAGGGAGCAAAAGAGGTAACCATTGCAATCAGAACCAAAACCGTCAGCAAAATGACCTGGATCAATGGACTGGTGAGCATCTTTTTCAGCATGGTCGCTTCTCTTTTTCTCCTGGACTGCCGGCGATCTGTATCTTAAAAGTCCACCGTCCGTATATTCCATGACACACATGCGGCAAAGCGCCGACCTGCGAACCGCTCGTTCGCCGGCACCGGTGCAATGCCTTCATTCCTGCATCGCCGCCTCGTAAATCAACCATCGGTTCGGTTTCTGCGATCTTTAACGGCGCTATCGCATCGCTTATCGAACCATCGAATATCATGCAAAATCGATGCAAATTTGGCAAGAGCACCAGCATCGGTTTCATTGCACAGAGAATCGACGCAAACCAGCGAACATTTTCTCAATCATTTTGATTTGGCTGTGCTCACGCACGGCAGGCCATATACAGGAAACGTTAAAACGGTTCCGGAAACAAGGGATCTTTTCACTCCCGCGGTCATACCAACCGAATCGCAAGCGAGCGTGAATGACTGAGTACAGAGGTAGGTTCGAAAAAAAGCTATTCCAGACAATCGGAATTAAAAAACGATTCCATCACCTGTTTAAACGATTCTCCGCGCCAGGTGGAATCCGGGCGGGTATCGACGGAAGTCAGAATATCGCCGTGCACGAATGGAAGAAAATCCGAAATACCCGGCAAGACCACCCGCGCCACGGGAAACTGGAGCACCGGATGGGTAAGGTCCATAACGATGAAATCGGTTTCAAGGCTCTTGCAGATCTTTTTGATGGCTTCGATTTCCGATAGGATATCCTCGCTTTGGCAGTCCCTGAAGACAACGGTCTCCCCTTCTTCGAGAAAGGAGATGTCCTTTTGGGAGATACAGCATTTGAACAGCAGGTACAGATTGGAGACGCGCGAGCGATGGACCACCGGCCGGTCCAGATCGGGCCGGGGCATGGACAGGGTGCCGCGGCCCTGCATGTATTCGGTCAAACAGCGGCTCAGCGCTTCTTCCATGTTGAAGGCAACGCCGGGCACGAGAATCTTGTGCTCCAGTCTTCCCGGCGCCAGGTTGTGATTGATGAACAGGGCGCCAATGCTCGGAAAGCGTCCGCCCATGGAGAAATCTTTTACAATGACCTCCACGTTCTGGCTTTCGTAAAAGGCCAGCATGGGAGCCAGACGGCCATTTTTCAAAGTGGTTTTGTCGATGGTGGGAACCCGCTGCTCGGGTTTGATGATCTGGATCTGGGTGTGGCGTTCGAACACTTCGCACGCGGCCTGGACAATGGCCTCTTCCAGGGTGTTTCCGGCGGCCATGCCGTTGGACGCGTTGATGTAGGTAACGAAATTGACGGGCACCTTGACGGTTTTGTCCTGCACCACTGAATAGCCGTCCACCCAGTGCCGGGCCATTCGGCTGTCTTTGATTCTGTCGATATCCACCGGACTCAGATGGGACTGGTGGCGCAGCAGCGTTTCGATGGTAAGATGCTCTTCTTTCAGGTCGTCCTGATGGCTGTTGACATAGCCGTCCAGCCACTCGAAATTCAAAAAGCGGTCGACCTGACGGCTGTAAAGGGCGGGCATGTTGAAGCGCACCTTTTCTTCGAAAGCCTGAAAAAACAGTCCGCCGCTGAAGCGTTCGGCCAGTTCGGCATGGGCGCTGGCCTGGCACAGCGCTGGCGTCAGTCCTTTTCCCTGGCACTGCAGGTCGATGGCGTCGATCCCGATCTGGGACCAGTGAATCCGGTCCGAAACCGGAAAAGGCATATAGCGGATATCGTAGTTCAGCCGATCAAAACCGGCGGTAATATTTCGGACGGTGTTTTCCGGTGTGTCGGTTTTCCCGAATTCGTTGCGAACGTGGTTCTTGAGGTTCATGGGGTACTTTCCAAATGGATTGAAATCGATGGTGGTTACAGCTTCCCCTTTTTAATGATCGCCACCAGCAGCCACAAGCCCATGATGGCGGCGGCCAGAAATCCGATGATGCCGATCAGGGAGATGCCGTAAAACAGCGGCGGGGTTTTGGAGATGACGATCAGGGCCGATCCAATGATCAGCGCGGCGATAATAATCGCAAAAGAGACGCGGTTGCTGATCTGATCGTGGGTGTGAAGCATCTTCTCCATGTTTTTCAGTTCCAGCATGAAGGTGAGCTTCTTCTGGCGGATGGTGCGGGTGATCTCCAACAGGTCTTTAGGAAAATCCTGAAGGAAATCCATGTACTGGGCGACGATGCTCACCGCATCGCTGCTCAGGCGCCTGGGGGAAAACCGGGAGAGCTTGACCTGTTTGATGAACGGTTCGGCGTGGGCGATCATGTCGAAATCGGGATCCAGCTCCAAACCCACCCCCTCGACGGTGCTGATGGCTTTCATCATCAGAAAAATCTCCGGGGGAATTCGCAGCCGGTGCTCGGCGGCCAGTTCGAGCATGTTCTGCAGCAGCTTGCCGACATGAATGTCCTTCAAGGGCCGGTAGAGGTGTTCGCCCATGAAATCGGCCACATCCTTGCCCAGCAGGCGCATGTCCGGCTCTTCGTCCCAGAGGGTCAGCTTGAGCAGCACCCGGGTGGTGCGCGGTTCGTCACGGCGCACCACGGCGTCCACCAGTTCCACGAAGGCCTCGCGCGTGGCGCGGTCCACACTGCCCATCATGCCGAAATCCAGCAGGCAGATCACGTTGCCGGGCAGAATGAACAGGTTGCCGGGATGGGGATCGGCGTGGAAAAAGCCGTGGTCGAAAACCTGGGTCAACAGGATGTCGGCCCCGCGTTGGGTGATCAATTGACGGTCGTAGCCGTCGTCATCGAGGCGGTCCAGCAGGGAAACCTTGACGCCGTCGATGAACTCGGAGGTCAGGACCCGTTCGGTGGTGGCTTCCCGGTACACCTTGGGGATGTAGACCGTATCGTCGTGGAGAAAAGACCGGGCCACCCGCTCCATGCTGGTGGCTTCCAGGGTGTAGTTCATCTCCTTTTCGATGGAGCGGGCGAATTCTTCGACGATCTTGACCGGCCGGTGGTGGGCCAGCTCCTCAATGTGGCGTTCGGCCAGGGTGGCCAGGTGAAGCATGATCTCCAGGTCCACCTCCACTAGTTTGCGGATCCCGGGTCGCTGAACCTTGACCGCCACCTCCTCCCCGTCCTTGAGCCGGGCGCGGTGAACCTGGCCGATGGAGGCCGAGGCCAACGGTTCGGGGTCCAGGTGGTCGAACAGGCTTTCGGCCGGCTGGCCGGTTTCGTCGCGGATAATACGGGTAACCTCGGAAAAGGGAAACGAGGGAACTTTGTCCTGAAGCTTGGCCAACTCGCGAACGAAATCCACGGGAACCAGGTCGGGGCGGGTGGAGAGGATCTGGCCCATCTTGATATACGTCGGGCCCAGTTCCTCGACGGCCATCCGCACCCGTACCGCACGGGAAAGCCGTTCCACACGCTCGCCGCGCTTGCGGGAAATCATCTGGAGACCGATCTCGATGTACTGGTCGATCTTCAGCAGCTCGATGAAATCGTCGAAACCGTATTTGAAAAAGACCGCCAGAATCTGGCGATAGCGGTTCAGGTTCCGATAAGTGCGGCCGACAACGCCAATTTTGCGTATGCTGATCATCCGGCCCGCGTCAGGACGCAGAATCGTCGCCCTGACTGCTGATCAACTTCTTCAGGTCGCGGATCTCTTTTTTAAGGCCCTTGAGGTCGTCCTGGGTGACCACGTCTGCTTTTTTTAGCAGATCTTTGACGCTCTTTTCGACGCGCTCCTCCAGCTTCTTCTGGGCATCCTCATAGCGGTCTTGCAGCTCGTCGATGAACTTGCGCCCTTCTTTTTCGGTCATCTTGCTCTGCTCGGCCACTTCCTTGGCCAGATCTTCCACCTCGTCCCAGGCCTTAAGGGCCAGGCCGACGCCTGCGAGCATGCTTTTTCTAACCAGATCGAACATCGGAATCTCCTTTTTCATGAATGGGATCGAAACTGCATCGAAGTCGGGAACATTGCTGGCAAATCTACCACATGGCATTTTTATTGGCAAGGTGCAGAACGTCCGCCAAACCGGACAACCGCAGTTGGATCGGGCATGATCATACGAGATTCTCTTTATCCCTCACCTCTGCCTGTCCCCCCAGGGGCGAGAGGACGTTTGGATGACGGCTGCGCGGTAAAAAAAAGAGAGGTTCAGGCAGGCATCGATATTCCGCAATTGCCGGCAAGCACTCCCTCGCCCCTTGAGGGGAGAGGGCCGGGGTGAGGGGTGATGAATAAAGTACCTTTTCAAATGCGGTTACCATGGCCTGAAGTCGCCGGTTTCTACCCTTGACTGTTTTTCATAACTAGCTTAACAAGCTGTGAATCGTTCGACAGCAGGCTGCCGTACCACCTCCTGCGGCCTGAATAATTAGCACGTCCGAAGACGCTGAAAGGAGTTTTGCACTATGCCCGTATCCATCGCCATGGCCGGCAAAGGAGGAACTGGAAAAACCACCGTATCCGGCCTGCTGATCAAATATCTGGTTGACCGGGGAAAAGGCCCGGTGCTGGCCGTCGATGCCGACGCCAACGCCAACCTGAACGAAGTTCTGGGCCTGGAGGTCACCGACACCCTGGGCCATGCCCGCGAGGAAATGAAAAAAGGAAGTGTTCCCAGCGGTATGACCAAAGACGTCTTTATATCCATGCGCATGGAACAGGCCATCATGGAACAGGCGGGGTTCGACTTGGTGGTCATGGGCCAGCCGGAAGGGTCCGGCTGCTATTGCGCCGCCAACACCCTGCTGACCGGCTTTCTGGAAAGACTTTCCGGCAACTACCCCTATTTGGTCATGGACAACGAGGCCGGCATGGAACACCTGAGCCGGTTGACCACCAAGAATGTGGAGGTGCTGCTGATCGTTACCGACACCTCCAGGCGTGGACTGCAGGCAGGCCTGCGCATCCACAAACTGGCCAAGGACTTGAACCTCGGGGTGACCAAAGCCTATATCATCATCAACCAGGCCAAAAACGCCCCCTCCGACGAGGTCAAGACAATGATGGACGAGGCGGGGCTGGAACTGGCCGGGGTCATTCCGGAAGACGAACAGGTCTATGAATTCGACCTGGAGGGCCGCCCCACCATCGAAATCGACGCAAACAACCCGGCGCTGAAGGCCGCCTACTCGATTTTCGACCGGGTCATTCCCTGAAATAAGAACCATTTAAGTACAGGGACCCGGCGCCCTATTGTGCAGCAACGGCCGTTGTAAGCGCTTGCCAACCCGATCGCCCGGATTCACGGGAGAAGGAAGCCTATGAAAAAAACCGGCTACTTGCACGACAACAGGTATCTACTCCACGATACGGGACCCTACCACCCGGAGATGGCCGAACGCCTAACCGCCGTTTACGACGGCATCAAGGCGGCCGGACTGCTGGACAAGCTGACCCTCATTCCGGCTGTCCGGGCCGACATCGAGTGGATCGAAGCGGTCCACGATCCAAGATACATTCGCCGCTTCGAAGAGGTCTGCCTGTCCGGCAACCGCACCTTCGACTACCCCGACAACCAGATGTGCGTCGACACATACGAGACGGCGTTCCTGGCGGTGGGGGGGATTCTGGACGCCGCCAGACGGATCATGGAGGGAGAACTGGACAACGCCTTTTGCGCCGTCCGGCCTCCCGGCCATCACGCCGAGTACAATCAGGCCATGGGGTTCTGCTACTTCAACAACGTGGCCATCGCCGCCCGCTACCTGCAGAAGGCATTCGGCATCCAGCGGGTCGGCATCGTCGATTTCGATGTCCACCATGGCAATGGTACCCAGCACCTGTTCGAAAAGGACCCCACGGTCTTTTACTACTCCATCCACCAACATCCCTCCTTTGCATTTCCGGGAACCGGTCGCGAATTCGAGGCCGGCGTCGAAATTGGGGCGGGATTCACCAAGAATTCTCCCGTGCTGCCCGGCCAGGGAGACGACATCTACCACAAACTGCTGCAGAGCGACCTGCTGCCGGTCTTCGAACGCTTCAAGCCGGAGGTGATCCTTGTCTCCACCGGCTTCGACGGCCATGAGAGCGACGACATGTCCGATGTCGCCCTAACCACCGAAGGCTACTCCTGGATCATGGAAACGATTATGCAACTGGGCCGCCAGTATGCCGACGGCCGGGTCATTTCGGTGCTGGAAGGCGGCTATTGCCTGGAAAAACTCGGGGAGCTGGCCGCCAACCACGTCAGGATTCTGCTGGAAGGGTGATCGAAATTGCAACGATCCTTACTTCTTGAATTCAAATGGAGGAACCCACTATGTTCGTAAGCCGATCCATGGTTTCGGAAGTCATTACCATCGATAAAGACGCATCCGTTTTTGAGGCCCAGGAGAAGATGGCGGGCAAAGGCATCCGCCACCTGCCCGTTGTCGACGCCGAAAATGTTCTGATCGGCATTGTCACGGACCGGGATGTCCGCAGCGCCATGCCCTACGAACTGCTCAAGGAGAAATGCGACCCCGGCAAGCGGGAGGAACTGGCCCGGATGAAGGTGGAAGAGATCATGACCCGCAATCCCAAAACCATCTCTCCCATGTACACCATCCAGGACGCCCTGCTGATGATCCAGCAAGAGCGGGTGGGCGCCTTTCCCGTTGTGGACGACGAGGGGAAGATCAAAGGGATCCTGTCCGTCCGGGACCTTTTGCGGGCCTTTATCAATGTCCTGGGAATTGGTCAGCCCGGCACCCTGGTGGGCATCGAAGTAGAAGAGAAGGTAGGCCAGCTGAAAAAAATCGTCGACGCCATCACCGAAGAAAACATCTCGTTCGGCAGCGTCCTGGTCGCCCGGACCTGGGATGAAGGCAAGCGGGCCGTATTTCCCTATCTGCTCACCAACAATGTCGCAAGAATCAAAAAGAAACTGACGGGCATGGGTTATAATTGGATCGATCCTATGGATTGGTACCTGGACCAGCTGCCGAAAAAATAGTAGCCGTTCGATCGCAGATATTCTCCAGGCCATGATATCCAATCCCTATCAGGATCTTTACATTTACTACGTGTCGGGAAAATTCCGACCGCCCCGGGCTTTTAATCCCAACCACTACATCGGCAACTGGGAAGAGGGAGACTTCTCTTTTCTCTTTTTCACCCGGCCGAACCTGACCCTGGTCAAAAAAACCGTTGCCGAACTGCCCGGTCTGTCGCTGATCGACCACTACCACATGACCTACAGTCAGTGGCAGGGCGGTGAAATCGTACCCTGCGACATCGGTCCCTTCACCATCGCTCCGCCGTGGAACGCCCCGCCCGACGGGCACACGGTCGCTACCATCCTGCTCGATCCGGGCGTCGTTTTCGGCACCGGCACCCACCCCACGACCCGCGACTGTCTGGAGGCCCTGCAGATGGCCTTTGACGACGGGCAGATCCAAACCGCCCTGGATCTGGGTACGGGGACCGGCCTGCTGGCGCTGGCGACCGCCCGGTTGGGCTGTCCCAAGGTTCTGGCCACCGACCTCACCCTGCTGGCCAGCCAAACCGCGCAAAAAAACGTTCGCCTCAATGGACTGACGGACCGAATCCTTGTGGCGCAAGGAGATGCCGAGAAATTTATAGACTTTACGAGCGACCTTGTGGTATCGAATATCCATTACGATGTCATGAAAAACATTGTCCGATCTGCGGGTTTTCTCAACAAAAAGCGCTTCATTCTATCCGGACTGATGCGCAGTGAAGCCGCACGTATCGAGTCGATACTGGCCGATCTCCCGGTGGAAATCTTTTGCCGTTGGGATCAAAATGGTATTTGGCACACCTTTTACGGTGCAACCATTTGACGACGCGGTTCTAAAAAGGGCAGACCATGGTCATTACGTGCTGGGGCTCCAGAGGATCCATACCTGTCTCCGGGAAATCGTACATCAAGTACGGCGGCGATACGACATGTATCGACATCCGTACCGAAAGCGACGATATCATTATCGTGGATGCGGGAACAGGCATCCGGCGGTTGGGCAATCATCTCATCGAAGAAGGCCGCTATCGCTACAACTTTCTGCTCACCCACGGCCACTGGGACCACCTGATGGGGTTTCCGTTTTTCAAACCCCTGTTCCTGTCCAAAACCGAAATTCACATGCATCGGGCGCCATTCCACAAAAAATTCATGGAAAGCATGTTTTCCAAGGTGATGGCGCCGCCCAACTTTCCGGTTCGGTATATCGATCTCAAAGCCAAAATCGTCTGGGAGGAAGGCCACCCGGCGGAATTTTCGATCGGATCGGCTACCGTCGTGCCCATCCCCATCAGCCACCCTAATACCGGAAAAGGGTATAAATTCATCGAAAACGGGAAAACGTTCGTTTTCATCACCGACAACGAACTCGGGTTCGTTCATCCCGGAGGACTTCCCTTTCAGGACTATGTCGATTTTTGCGCCGGCGCGGACCTGTTGATCCACGACGGCGAGTATACCGAAGCCGAATACGCCAACCTCATCGAATGGGGGCACTCCTCTTATACCGATGTGTTGAAGCTGGCATTCCAGGCCGGGGTCAAGCGGCTGGGGTTGTTTCATCTCAACCAGGAGCGCACCGACGACCAGATGGACGTGATTGTCGACCAATGCAAGCAGATCATCGCCGAAAAAGGCGAGACTCTGGAGTGCTTCGCCGTTGGCACGGACATGCAATTCAGGCTGTAGGCTTCTTATGATGATCGATCCCAATATGCTTTCCGACCCCATCGAGCGCGCAGCCGATATCCTCTCCCAGGCCAAATCCGCGGTCGCCCTGACCGGCGCCGGCATCTCCGTTGAAAGCGGCATCCCGCCCTTTCGAGGCAAAGGCGGCCTGTGGGAAAAGATGGACCCCATGGAAGTCGCCCACATCGACGCCTTCATGGAGGACCCCAAACGCGTCTGGGACCTGCTCATCAAGGACATGAAAACGGTCCTGGACAAGGCCCGCCCCAATCCCGCCCACACCGGCCTGGTGGATCTGGAACGCCTGGGAAAGCTGGCCACCGTCATCACCCAGAATGTGGACGGCCTGCATCAGGAAGCCGGCAGCGGCGATGTCATCGAGTTCCATGGTAATTTCGCCTGGCAGCGCTGCATGGAGTGCGGGCGGATTCGTCGAACCGCCGAGGTGGACCTGGCCCGGATCCCACCGCAATGCGACTGCGGAGGGATACTGCGGCCGGACTGCGTATTTTTCGGCGAGATGATTCCCACCGAAGCCATGGTCCGATCCCAGCAAATTTCGTCGGGTTGTGACGTGATGCTGGTCGTCGGAACCTCGGCCATGGTCCAGCCGGCGGCCAGCATGCCTTTCATCGCCCGGGACAACGGCGCCCGGATCATCGAAATCAACCCCGAACCGACGCCATTGACAGGCCGCATCAGCAACCTGCCCCTCATGGGCGACGCAGGCCGCATCATGCCCCAACTGGTCGAGGCGGTTAAAGAACGGCTGGATTCCCCTTAAGAACGCCTGCCCAAAACAACCCCATGACTGTTCAACCGCTTCGCAGGATCGAATCATGACACCAACAGACAGCGACCGCTGGGTGAAAACCGTCACCCTGCCCCCCCCTTCACTGGAAAACAACACCGCCGACGCCGATCGGCTGGAGGCGGCCTTGAAAAAGGCCCTGAAAACGCCGACCGTCAATATTTCCCCTGACCTGTTGAAAACGATCCCCGACCGGATGCGCGCCTGGAATTTCCGCGCGAAGGCGGTCGTGTTCAAAGATGTTTCGGGAAGGGGAATGCTGGTCCACCTGGCGCCACCCGATGCGGCCGAGGCCCTGTGCGGTCTGGCCATCGATCTGGGCACCACCCGGGTGGTGCTGCGGATTGTCGACCTTTCAACCGGCGAGCACCTTGGCGAAACGGTGTTCGACAACCCCCAGATTGAAGTCGGGCCCGACGTGCTGGCCCGCATCCATCATGTGGAAAGCCCGAATGGACTGGCCCGGCTCAACCGCCTCATCGTCGAAGGCATCAACGCGGAAGCCGAACGTCTGTGCGAGCGCTGCGCCATCGGCAGGGAGAATATCCACCTGGCATCCGTGGCCGGCAACACGGCCATGACCCATCTGTTGCTGGGATTGAATCCGCGCTGGATGATCCGGGAGCCTTATATCCCCGTGGTGAACCGTCCCGACGTGGTCCGGGCGGCCGAACTGGGCCTGAACCTTCATCCGTCAGCCAGGGTGCTGGTGTTCCCCAACGTGGGTAGCTACTTCGGCGGCGACCTGGTCGCGGGGATTTTGCACTGCGACATGGATCAAAGGGAAGAGACGGCCATCCTGGTGGATGTGGGCACCAATGCCGAGGTGGTGCTGGGCAACCGCCACTGGATGATGGCCTGCGCCGGCGCGGCCGGACCGGCCCTGGAGGGCGGCGTCACCCGCATGGGAACCACCGCCGGGCCGGGCGTCATCGACCGCATCGCCATCGATCCGGATACGCTGGAATTTCGGATTAGCACCATCGAAGATCAACCGCCCCGCGGCATCTGCGGGTCCGGCGTCATCGATCTGGCCGCGGCCCTGTTTCGCTCGGCCATGGTGGACATTCGCGGCAAGCTGGTCCCCGAACGGTGCGGGGATCGCTTTTCCATGCGGGACGAGCTGGGCCATCTGACCCTCGTCCCTGCCGGCCAGTCGGGCACCGGCGAGGATCTTTGCATCTCCCAGGCCGATCTGGACAGTTTGATCCGCTCCAAGGCCGCCATGTACACCATCCTGGAAACGATAACCGGCAGTGTCGGCATGCCGCAAAACGACCTGGATACCTTTTTCGTCGCCGGCACCTTCGGCGCCTACATCGACCCCGTATCGGCCATTACCATCGGCATGATCCCCGACCTGCCGCTCGAACGTTATCAAAGCATCGGCAACAGCTCGCTGGGCGGCGCTTCCCGGGTGCTGGCAGAGCCGGACTGTTTCGACCGGATCCATTCGATTCGCGACAGCATCACCTACATGGAATTGAACGTAAACCAGGATTTCATGAACCGGTTTTCCGCGGCCAAGTTTCTGCCCCACACCGACACCGCGCGATTCCCGTCGGTCACCGTTCCCTGAATCTCGTCAATGCTGGTTCTGCACGGCCTCCATGTCCTCGAACCGGCAGCTGCAACCGGCCTTGGGCGCCTTTTCCCCGTTCGCCTCCAGGGCGTAGCTGACCGCCGCCTGCATGATCCGCTCCCGGATCCCCGAAGGCTCCGCCAGCCCCATGCGCGCCAGGTAGGGCCGCAACGCTTCATCCGGCTTTTTGAACAACTGCCTGGCAACGGCCGGCGCCAGCCGAAGTTTGCCGGCAGCCGCCTTGCGCTGGAGCCCTTTCAGGGCTTTCCCGATGACAATCTCTTCCTCGGTAAAATCCGAACCGAAGGGAAACGCGCGGAAAAACCCTTGACGCCGATAGGGCGCCAGCAGCTTTTCCAGCCGCTCGGGGGTGTTGTGACGATACGCCTCGGGAATTCGGTAGTCGCGAGAGATTTTACCGGTTTGTCTGGCCTGGGCCAAAAGACCTTCCTGGAACCGGGAATCGGCGATGTTGAGCATGGCCTGAATGACCTCTTCGTCGCTTTTGCCCCGCAGGTCGGCGATGCCGTATTCGGTCACCACGATATCCCGCAGGTGTCGGGGAATGGTGACGTGGCCATAGTTGAAAACAATATTGGAAAGCACCTTGCTGCCCTTGCAGCGGGTGCTGCGGATCATCATGATCAGCCGGCCGTCGTCCAAGGCATGGGCCATGGAGACGAAATTATACTGGCCGCCCACGCCGGAAATGACATTGCCGCACGCCAGGCAGTCCGAGGTCACGGCGCCCAGCAGGGTCACCATCATGCCGGCGTTGACGAACCGTCCATCCTTGCGCTGCAGGCGCCGAAGTCGTTCGTCGCCGTAGAGCTGGTTGACCTTGTTGACGCCGGTCATGCAGAACAGCTTGCGTTCGCGCTCGCTCATGCCATTGAGGCTGTCGTAGAACTGCCGCGGACCGATGAAAAAGGCGGCCTGGCAAACGGTGCCGTTCTCCAGCCGGGTTCCCAGGCAATCCCGGGCCACCCGCTCCCGGTTCTCGGCCCTGGAAAGGTCAGCCGGCCAGGAGCGTGTGTGGTTGCGGATCGTATCACCGGCAAGGGACAAATCGCTCCGCAAAATGCCGAACCGCTGGAGCCGGTCGAAATCCGCCTGGCCAAGTTGCGGCGAGATCGCCCCGTTGTCGATGAGCCGGTCCAGAACGTCCGGATCGATGGTTTCTCCCAGCGTGCCGTCGTTGACCATGGCCTGGATCATCTCGTCTTCGTAGACTTTGCGTTTGATGATGCCGCTGCGATACAACTGCATGAAGACGTCCACAAACATTTCCGTGGCACCGTAAAGCCCCTTTTCGAACTTATCGCGGCCGCCGATGCGGTCCACCAAATCGCCGTGGCGATCGTCGATTTTCGCATCCTTCAGCAGTTCCCGATAGGTTGCGTTGTGCCGCTGACGCATGATCAGGCTTTCGGCAATGCCGTCGCCCAGGGAGCCGATGCCGATCTGGAGGGTGCCGCCGTCCTTGACCAGCGAACTGACATGGGCGCCGATCATGTAATCGGCGCTGGCCACCGCCTGTTTCGGAACGCTGAACAGCGGGAAATCGTACTGCGGGCTGTCGATGACCAGGTCGTAGACGTCCGGGGTGACTTCGGCATCGCCGTACATAAAGGGCAGATTGGTGTTCACCTGTCCGACGGTGACGATCTTTCTGCCGGATCGGCGCACGTTATCCAGATGATCCAACAGTTCCAGGGGCAGATCTGCATTGCAGCTCATGGAATAGCGCGTCTCGCTGCCCATGCGGCGCTTGGCGATCAAATTGCCCATGACGTTGAGCCCGCGGTCCAGAATGTCGCGGATCACATGGGTGTAGTTGGAGGAGATATAGTTTCGCTGGGCCGCTTCATTTCCCAGGTAGCCGCCGGCTTTGACGAAAAATTCGGAAACCGACACGTTGGGCGGCAGGCTATTGCTGCGCAGATCCGCCACGTAGTCGAATTCCACGAAACCATCCCAGAGTCGTTTTGCAATGGGGTCCATGAATCGCCGCTCCAGTTCTCCCGAGCATTGCGGGCGTTCCAGGGAAAGGGCCGTTAAAATCGTCAGTCGGATTTCAGGATCGGATTTGGCGCGCCGGTAAAGGGCATTGACCAGATGGTTGGGCTTGCCCAGTGCCAGCGGCATGCCGAATACGATGGTTTTTCCGACGGTTTCGACGATCCGATCGACACACTGCGAAACCTCGCTGAAATAAATCGGCTTTTCTTTGATCATGGCGGTATCCTCTCCCGGAAAGTGTGAACATCGACAACCCTGTGGCTGCCGTAAGCAACTTTTGCGTGCATCCCCTTTTTAGAGGATACGGTCCTAAAAAAATATCGGCAGGGCGCTCATTTTGTGTCTGGGTGGAAAACGGGAAGGAGGATAGGTCGAACGCCTAGAGAAAGATTCATTCGATTCTCTGGTGCTGATCCCAGTCGACGGCGCAGCGCATCAATTCTGCGGAATTCTTGAGTTGCAGCTTTTTCTTGATGTTTTCGCGATGGGTGCCGACGGTTTTCACGCTGACATGCAGCATCTCGGCAATTTCCTTGCGTCCGAAGCCCTTGCCGACCAACTGAAAAATCTCCATCTCACGGTCGGACAGGCACTCCAGGGGGTTTTCCGAGGCATTGGCGGGCTTGAAAATAATCTTTCCCAGCAGGGTTTCCACCATGGCCTCGCTGGCGTAAATCCGCCCTTCGAGGACCTGGTGAACGGCCCGGACCACCTTGCCGGTGACCTCCTGCTTGTTGATGTAGCCCAGTGCGCCGGCACGCAGCACCCGTTCGGCAAAAATCGATTCGTCGTGCATGGAAACCACCAGGATGGGCATGAACGCAAACTGCGCGTTAAGCATGTGAATCAACTCCAGCCCGGAGGTATCCTTCAAGGTGATGTCCAGGATGACCACATCGGGTTTGGTTCGCTTGATCTCCCGGATCGCATCGCCGACGCTCTCGGCCTCTCCGCAGACCGTCAGGTCCGGCTCCTCGTTGATCAGGTGCGAGAGCCCTTTTCGAAAAATCGGGTGATCGTCTACGACAAAAACTCTGGATTGATGGTGCATCGCACGATGGTTCCCTTGGGTTGCCGCCGGGTGACGGTCATTTCGGCTCCGATTCGGTTGGCGCGGTGCCGCATGGTCCGCAGCCCCAGACCGTCGCCCTGCTCCGCGTCGTCGGCAATCCCGATGCCGTCGTCGGCAATCGTCAGGGTCAGCACCCCGCTTTCGGTGGACATGCCGATGGCGATCGCTTTCGCCTTGCCGTGAACCCGGGCATTGTTCACCGCCTCCTGGACAATGCGGTACAATTGCGTGGCAACGGCGTGTTTGCGGATACCGATGTCACCGGACAGATCGAGCGTAAAGGCAACGCCAAACGCCCGCTCTGTATTCTTCTTCAAATTCTCCAATGCATTCGACAGGCCCAGATCGTCCAGATCCACGGGGCACAGCCCTCTGCCCAGCGCCCGGGTTTTGGCCGTGGCCTGGTTGACGAGGGCGGAAATTTCGGCGGAAAACTGCGCCTGCGGGTGGCCTTCTCTTGAAAGACGCCGCTGCAGCAGTTCGGCCATGGCCTCCACGCCCACCAGATGGGCGCCCAGATCGTCGTGCAGATCCTGGCCGATGCGCCGGCGCTCGTTTTCCCGAACCGAGCGGATGCGCTGTTCCAGTTCACGGTGTTCGGTCACGTCGGTGATGGAAGCAATGCTTTTGTCGCTGCCCGGAATCATGGCCACGGTAAAAAAACAGGTGCGCAGGCGGCCGTCTTTGATGCGCACCCGGCATTCGTAATTGCGCGGCGCCAGATGGGGAAACTCGCGCCTTAAGTAATGATAGCGGAGCATGCGCTCCACATCCACTTCGGCAATCAGCCGGGTCCAGGACATCCGCCCCTCCACCTGGCTGCGGCGGTATCCGGACAGTTTCTCGAACTCTTCGTTGGCCATGGCGATGGTGGTATCCTGCTCCATCAGCAAAAAGGCCGTGCCGGTGTTTTCGACAATGGTCCGGTATATGCGGTCGCTACCGCGGCCCGGGCGGCCGCTTCCGCGCCGCCTGGCGCGATAGCCGTAACCGAATCGTCTTTTGAGCTTCGGCAACCCGATGGGCAGCCCACAGGATGGGTTATCGGTGGCGTTTTTTCTCATCGTTTCCATTTGGCCGAATCGGTTCATTGAAAAGCATTCTCTTCCTGATCATCGGCCCGTTTTCGGCAACGCTTCCGCGTTTTAGTCGATTTCTTATTATTTCTCAAGCGTTAAGCCTCGAATTATCCGGAGGCCCGAACCTCGCTTCCGGTGCGTTTCGGCCACTTTTTCATACCGGTTGATTTTTTGTTTACCTATTGGTTTCAAAGCGTTGCCTTCCGACCAAATAAAACCTTGAAAGGTTTTGTGCATTATGATAGTCGATTGTCTTATTTTCTACCCCCGTTTTACTCAAAACCCAATCCCAAAAAGGATCGATACCACATGACGTCTAAGAAACAGCGGTTGTTTGCTTACGGTCTGGCAATCCACCTGTTGCTGGTCGGCATTATCTGTTATGCCGCTTTCCCTACCCAGACGCCCGATGAGCCCATCCGGATCATGTATCAGACCAATGCCGGGAAAGTCCTTTTTGAACACCACACCCACACCGATGCATTCGGCTACGGGGCCGCGTGCTTCGACTGCCACCACCATCCCAGCGATGACGAGGCCGCCTTGATCGCCTGCGGGCAATGCCACCAGGGACCCGCCGAAGACGGCGGGCAGCCGGAAGTCTGCCTGGATTGCCACGACGAAAGCGACATCGAGGATACGGAGATGAGTTCGCGTGCGGACGCGTTTCACACGCAGTGCACCGAATGTCATGAGCAGTTCGGAAAGGGCCCGCAGTCCGGCTCCGAGAACTGCTCCGCATGTCACGTCCTGTAATTGAAGCCGGCAGTACCGATGGATCGGCTGCGACGATTCATTTCCCTGCGGCCCTAAAAAAAGGTTGAGCTATGCGTAAACGATCATTTTTCGGTCTTTCCAAACCCTCTTTCCATTACGAACTGGCAACCGATAGCTTTGCCGATCCGGTGACCATCCCGACGCCGGACACCCTGACGATTTACATCAAACAGGAGCTGAAGCGGACGGGCGACCTGAAGGTGGGAACCGCCGTAAAAACAGGGCAGCGGCTGACGCTGGCCGAAGGTACGGGTGCCTGCGCCATCGCCCCGGCATGCGGCACCATTTGTGCGGTCGAACCCTTTCTGGCCGATTACGGCCGGACTTGGACCGCGGTGACTATTAAAACCGATGGCGGCGACGACCTGGATGCCGAATTCCCGGAGGCCAGTCAGACGCCTTCTTTGGAAACTCTTGCACGCTTCCTGACCGCATGTCCGGGAGAACCGGACATCGCGCCGTTGATGGACGAACGCAACCCCGTAAAGACCATCGTCATCTACGCCGGGAATGCAGACCTGCTCATCGATACCGGCTTGTACGTTTTTAAGAAGAATGGCGCGGCTGTAAACGAAGGCATCGAAATCCTGAGAAAAACCACCGGCATCGAAGACATCGTCATCGTGGTGCCGGAAGAGAGCGTTCAGAACTACTCGGGGCACCTGGATGCCCGGATCCACCCGCTTCCGTCCGTCTACCCTTATGCCCAACCCTTGATGGTCCTCTACCACCTTACCGGCCGGCTGCCGGATGAAAGCGGCATGGCAACCATGGGCGTCCATTTCATGCGGTCGGAAGCCGTGGCGGCCATCGGCCAGGCCTTTTCCACGGGCCGGTTACCCGTTGAAAAAACCGTCGCCGTCATCGACAAAAGTGGCAAAAAACATCTGGCCCGGGCACGGATCGGCACGCCGGTCGGTGTCTTGTTGAAGCGGTTCGGCGTAGAAGTCAATGATTGCGACAAAATCGTCTTCGGCGGTCCCATGACCGGCAACGCCATCTACAGCGAGAAACAGCCCATCGGCCCGGATACCGACGCCGTCATGGTTCAGGATAAAAGCGTCATCCCCTTTTACAGCGATTATCCCTGTATCAACTGCGGCGATTGTGTAAGCATCTGCCCGGCCAATGTGCCGGTCAACCTGCTGGTCCGTTTTCTGGAAGTCGGACAGTACACCGAAGGCGCCGACCTGTACGACCTGTACTCGTGCATCGAATGCGGCCTGTGCAGTTATGTCTGCCCCTCCCGCATTCCGATTTATCAGTACATCAAGCTGGCAAAATACGAATTAGGCCGGATCACATCTGCGGAGGAAATTGATGAACAGTAAGAAGACGCTAATTGTCTCACACGCGCCGTTCTGGCATGACGGCAGCGGGATTCCCGAGCGAAACTACCATACCATCATCGCCGCCCTTCCCGCTGCAATTGTCGGGATCGCCTATTATGGGGCTCCGGCCCTTGGCGTCATCAGCCTGGCCATGTCCACGGCAATCATTTGGGAACTGCTGTTCAACTACATCAGCAAACGGCCCATCACCGTTGGCGACGGCAATGCCGCCCTGGTCGGACTGCTGCTGGCCATGGCACTGCCTGCATCGGCCCCCTGGTGGCTGGTTGTCATCGGAACCTTTCTGGCCATTGTCATCGGTATGCAGATTTTCGGCGGCATCGGCGCCAATCCTTTCAATCCGGTTGTTCTTGCCGTTGCAATTCTAATGGTTTCCTATACAAACCATCTCGACTTCGATGCCGGTCTGGTCAATTTCTCCCTGAGCTTTCCGTCCGCCACCGATCCATTGGCCGCGTTGAAAGCCTTCGGCCCCGCCGCAGTCGCGGACTTGAGCCCCGTAGACCTGTTCATGGGCAAACAGGTGGGCGGCCTGGGAAGTACCTGCGGGCTGGCCCTGACTATCGGCGGGATCTACCTGATCCTGCGTGGAATCATCCGCTGGGAAGTCAGCATCGCCTTCCTTATCGGCATCTTCATTTCCGCTCTGCTTTTCAACATGGCCGACCCGACCCGCTACGCCTCGCCGGTGTTCCATCTGCTGACCGGCTACACCCTGTTCGGGGCTTTCTTTCTGGCTACCGAATCCACGACTTCACCGGTTAACTTCATCCCCATGCTGATCTACGGCGCTTTAGGCGGTGTCATGACGGTCCTGATCCGCAACATCGGCGCCTATGTGGACGGCGTGGTCTTCGCGATTCTCCTGATCAATCTGATAAATCCGCTGGTCGACAAGATCAGACCCAAGGCGATTGGAAAGGTGGCGTAACATGGGTGAAATGATCAAAATGGTGGTTGTTCTGACCGTACTGAGCGTCGTCTCCGGCGGCAGCCTTGCGTGGTTGAAGGATTTCACCGAACCGAAAATCGAAAACCAGGTCATGAACCTGGTCAAAGGACCCGCCATCCGACAAATGCTGAGCGAAGCCGAGAATGACCCCGTGGAAGACCGCTTTAAAATCCAGGAAGGCGAAGCAGAACACACCGTCTTCGTGGGCGTTTTCGGCGGCACGGCCGATACGGTGGTGGTCGAGTCCAGTGCCAATGGCTTTGCCGACAAGGTGGGTCTGGTCGTGGCCTTCAATATGTCTGACGACACCCTTCGCGGCGTTGCCGTAACGACGAGCAAGGAAACCCCCGGCTTGGGTGCCAGGGCCAAGGACGATCCCAGCTTTACCGCCCAATTCAAGGGCCAAAGCATCGCCACGCCCTTTGGTGTCACCAAGGACGGCGGCCAGATCAGCGCCCTGAGCGGCGCCACCATCACCTCCCGGGCCGTGTGCACCGGGGTCAACACCGCCGTCAAGACCTACAACGACCTGAAACCGCAAATCGAAGAACAAATCAAAGGCATGGGCAAATAAAGGAGTTAGCGCAATGGCCAAATCGATCGCGTCTGAATTTACCAAAGGCCTATGGAAGGAAGTTCCGCCGTTTCGTCTGGTCCTCGGCCTTTGTCCGACATTGGGCGTCACCACTTCCCTGAAAAACGGCATCGGCATGGGGCTGGCCACCACCTTCGTTCTGCTCTGCTCCAACATCCTGGTATCGCTCTTGAGAAAAGTGATTCCCGCCAAAGTGCGCATCGCCTGCTATATCATTATCATCGCCACTTTCGTCATCGTGGTCGAGCAGATGATGGCGGCCTTTGCCTACGGCCTTTTCATGGATCTCGGCGTCTTCATTCCCCTGATCGTGGTCAACTGCATCGTCCTGGGCCGCGCCGAGGCCTTTGCATCCAAAAACGGAGTGTTCAAGTCAACTGCCGACGGATTGGGTATTGGTCTTGGGTTCACATGGGCACTGGGACTGTTGGGAATGGTTCGCGAATTGATCGGTACCGGTTCCCTCAAAGGAGATGTGTTCGGGCTGATTCACTGGAATTTCCAGAATATTTTCGGTCCCTCGTTCGAACCCTTCGGTTTTGCCGTTCAGGCACCGGGCGCATTTATTATTCTGGGTCTTTTGCTCTGTGCGATGAACCTGATTCCCAGTAAATAGCAAATAGGACGGTAACAGATATGGAATACATCGAAATTATCATCGCGACCATCTTCGTAAACAACATTTTATTGGCCCAGTTTCTGGGGAACTGTCCTTTTTTAGGCACCTCAAAAAAGATGGAGACGGCCGCAGGCATGGCCATGGCCGTTATCTTCGTTCTCGTCATGGCCGGTGTGATTACCTGGGTCATATACGCCTATCTGCTGTTGCCCAACAAGCTCGTCTACCTTCGAACCATCGCCTTCATCTTGGTCATCGCCGCTCTGGTTCAGTTCGTGGAAATGTTCCTGAAAAAGAGTATCCCGGCACTCTATGCCGGCCTGGGTATCTTTCTCCCGTTGATCACAACCAACTGCGCTGTCTTCGGCGTGTGCGTGCTCAACATCGACAAAGAGCTGAATTTTATGCAGACCCTGGTGACCTCCTTTGGATATGCCTCCGGCTTCGGCTTGGCATTGATCTTCTTCGCCGGTCTGCGCGAACGCATCCTTTTGGCCCGGGTTCCCAAACCCTTGCAGGACACTTCAATCGCCTTGATCACCGCTGGGATGGTTTCGCTGAGCTTCTACGCATTCCGGGGAATGGTATAGCGTCCGGCGCCCAAAGGGAAGCAGCACGCCTATAAAAATATAAAGCCGTTTGGAGCGCAGGGGTTCCAAACGGCTTTTTCCCAGCAGTAACGATCGCAAGATCGCCCCCTACCGAAATCGGTCTAACATTCAGGATTTGGGAAAAGGAGGTTTTCGTGACCGTCGCTATTCTTGTTATGCTTGGTCTTGGCGCGACCTGCGGCATCATTCTCAGTGTTGCATCCAAAGTCTTTTATGTATACGAAGACCCGCGTATCGGTGAAGTGGAGTACTTTCTTGCCGGCGCCAACTGCGGTGGCTGCGGATTCGCCGGCTGCGGAGCCGCAGCCGTGGCCATCGTCGAAGGCAAAGCCAAACCGAGTATTTGCGTGGCTGCCGACTCCGAAGCCGCCGTGAACATCGCCAATGTCATGGGCGTGGATCCGGGAACGGCCGAACCCATGAAATCGCTCAACGCCTGCAGCGGCGGTGATCGGGCGGCAGACAAATTTGCCTACAACGGCGCCATGTCCTGCTCCGCCATGTCCGCGCTGTACGGCGGCAAGCGGGTCTGCTCCATCGGATGCATGGGCATGGGCGACTGCATCCAGTCCTGTCAGTTCGACGCCATTCATATGGGCCCGGATGGCTACCCGGTCGTCGACGAAGCCTACTGTGTGGGCTGCGGTGCCTGCGAGGCGGTCTGTCCCAAAGGCCTGCTCTCCGTAAAAACCATGTCCCAGCGCCTGCTGGTTTTCAACGAGGACGACCAGGCCCTGGCCCCCTGTCAGCAGACCTGCCCGGCCGAAATCGACATTCCCAGATACATTCGCCTGATCCGGGAAGGTGACTACGAAGGCGCCGTCCACACCATTCGGGAGCGCAATCCGCTGCTGCTCTCCTGCGGCCGGGTCTGCCCGCACCCTTGCGAAGAGTACTGCCGTCGGGGACTCGAGGATGAAGCCGTTTCCATCAACCAGCTCAAACGTTTCGTAGCCGACTACGAAATGAACAGCGGCCGGCGCTTTCCCATCGCCTGCGCCCCGGACACCGGCAAACGTGTCGCCATCGTCGGCGGCGGGCCGGCCGGCGTAAGCTGCGCCTATTTTCTCAGACGCCTGGGGCACCATCCCACGATTTACGAGGCCATGTCCAAACTGGGCGGCATCACCCGCTACGGCATTCCCGAATACCGCCTGCCCGACAAGGTGCTGGACTGGGAAATCGAAGGCATCCTCAATCTTGGAATCGACGTGCGCTATAACACCCGCATAGGAGAGGATTTTACCATTCAATCCCTGCGCGATGAAGGCTACGAGGCGATTTTCATGGGGATCGGCGCTTGGAAGGACTATACCTTGGGGATCAAGGGAGAAGATCTCAAGGGCGTCTGGCAGGGCATCAACTTCCTGTCCACAGTAGCCGACCACCCGGAAAAGAGAATTCCCGTGGGCCGACGGGCCGCTGTGGTGGGAGGCGGCAACTCGGCCATCGACTGCGTGCGCACCCTGCTGCGCCTCGGCTGCGAGGAAGTCTACATCGTCTACCGCCGGACCCGCAAGGAGATGCCGGCCAATGAAGTCGAAATCGTGGCCGCCGAACACGAGGGCATCAAGTTCCAGTTTCTGGCCGCGCCCACCCGGGTGATCGACGATGGCCAAGGCAACGTCAAGGGCCTCGAATATCTCCAGATGGAACTGGGAGAGCCCGATGCCAGCGGCAGGCGGCGGCCGGTACCCGTCGAGGGCTCCGAAACCATCCTCGATGTGGACCTGGTCATTTCGGCCATCAGCCAGCAGCCCGAAATTTCCTTTATGGAGAATGAAGCCGACAAGGTGAACATCGAAATCACCCGCTGGAACACTTTCGACAACGATCCGGAGACCTTGCAATGCAGCGTACCGTATCTGTTCACCGGCGGGGACGTGGCCACCGGACCCGCTTTGGTGGTGGATGCCATCGGCGGTGGGCGGCGGGCGGCGCGCTCGATTCACCAGTATATCACCGGCGAAGCGGTGCAAGACAGCCCGAAATCGCTGCGCAAGCAGCATATTGCCGAATCGTTGTTCGACAGCGTACCCGGCGTGATTCCCTCCAAGCGCACGCCCATGCCGGAATTGCCCGTGGCCGAACGCATCGACTCCATGATCGAGGTGGACCAGGTCATCAGCGAGGCCGACGCCAAGCACGAATCCAACCGCTGTCTGAACTGCTGCCGGGTCTGCTACAACCCGGATGTTGTCGGCATCGCACCATCGGTCGAGGCTTTCGAGGAGGGTAGCAAAAACGCCGCATAATCGACATAACGATCAAATCCGAAACGCTGCCGGCGGGATAATTCCCGCGGCAGCGTTTTTGTTTTAAAGATATCCCCAACGATGGGGATATGTTCGGAAGAAAGACGATACCGAAACCAAATGTGAAACATCCGGTTCGGGCGGCTCACTTCCGTTTTAAAAACTCGGCTGGACTTTTCACACCGTGAGGGCCTCTTTTAATCACGTGGGTGTAAATCATGGTCGTTGAAACGTCCTTGTGGCCCAGCAGATCCAGGACGGTTCTGATAGAGGACTTCACCTTGTGTTGCCCCGCGTTGCGGGATCTACGTCAGGATCGTCCCACCAAAACCGCCTGACTCGATTCTTGTTCATCGCCCCGCTTGTAAAGACGTACCCGGAGGCGGAGACTTATGCGTTCGCGGTGCCCTGCCGTGGCAGGGCGGCCTCCTTTCCAGGCACCGTCGCCGGATACCCGGTTGCCTACCGCTATACCCTTCGCCTCCATCGGGCTGGGTTTGGGACTTTATGAGCCGTAAAACAAAGGGTATGCTGGCTCATCGCACCCGTTAGAATGCGTGCCGTGCCCGGCACACAACGAATAAGATCGTGAGAGCGAAGCGAGCCACGATCTTATCCGGTTGTTGAAAAAGCCTGATATTGAAGAATGATCTATTTAGAAGGGAAATAGCTTTTGGGGAAAATGTTGGGAATAAAGCTCTTTGAAAATCGAGATTTTTTTGGGCGTACTTGTGCGACGGCCTTGAGCACTTTTGATATTTTTTCTTTCCGAAATCGTGCCCAAAACTTTGGGCACCGTTTACTGGTCAAAACTTGCAGATCCAACTTCGAATTTTGTAAATACTCTTATTGTGGTCCTTTATCCAATCGTATGGATTTCCGAGAAATTAACAAAGCTTATTTCACGTGGAAGGTACACTCACATTTTCAGTAAAGTGGTTTTGTTCTTAAAGAGGATGCGCTGATTAACACCGCCCAGAAGCAAAACGATAAAAGGCTCAGAGAACGGAACGGGCCAAGTCTATGGACCTTGTGATTGATATCCAGGGACAAAAAGACACCGAACATTAGATAATCCAGGATATGGGACAACCTATATTTAAAAAAACGCATCGATAAAAAACTGCGTAATCGTCCGCATAGAAAAGGAGCCGCCATACATACCGGCGGCCCCATTTTTATCTCATGCAACCGATTGAATGACTGCTGAGACCTATCCCTCCGCCTTTTTTTCGAGTTCATCCAATTTGTCCGGCTCCGATACAGCGATGTCCACCAAGGCTTTGGGAATAGAACTCTGCTCGCACATCGTTCGGATCTCCTTTTCTACATCGCTGAATTCCATGATTTCACGAATGGACTCGATATAGGCGAGCATATCGTCCGACGAAATATCTTCCAGCGAAGGTCCTTCGGCCTCTGCCTTCTTCCTCGCCGCTTCTTCTTCCGCCAGCCGCTGTTTTTCCTTGAGTTCTTCCTCCATGGCCTTATTGGCGGCGTCGATGGCTCCCTGATCGACGTTGGCCATTTCAACGATCAGTTCTTCGGAAACTTCATTTTCAAGGAGGTGCTTGACTTTCTCCTCATCGGACTTGTCTTTTACCGCCTCGAGCAATTTGGCGACCCTTGCCCGTTCCGCAAGCTCCTGCTTGATGGCTTCTTTTACCTGATCCAACTTTTCATCGGTGATTTCCATTGCCTCGACAATGACGCCGGAGTCCACCTCTTCTCCGAGGAGCAAACGAATACCTTCGTCGCCGGGCAGGCCTTTGGCCTTGGCAATCAGCAGGTCGAGCTTGGTCTTTTCGACAAACCGGATCACTTGCGGCCTGTGTTCGGGGCTCCTCAGTTCCGGCCAGGTCCCCCCGATGTCGTCGAGGAGCTTCGTTGTTGCTCCATACGGGTCGGCGACATCCTCCAGTGTAAAAGCCCCGATGGCAGCGTTAAAATCTTTCAACATGGGCTTGCCGGCTTTACGCGCTTTTTCCACGGCCCATCTCAACTGAAGCAGATTACCCCCATGACGGGAAACGTTGTAACCCGCGTTGTCCAGTTCCCCTGCGATCTGCTGAATCGACGCTTCCAGCTTATCCCCGGACAGGTCCTGGGGGTTGATCGCGAGAATATTCTCCTCGATGGACAGCCAGAGCGGCTTTTTTTCTGCTGCGTCGCTTTTTGTCATTTCTTCCTCTCCTTTCTGATGGTGGTAACCGATTAAAAATCGTCTAAAGTCAATTGTCGATGGCGACAGGTCTTTGGTTTTTATTCGGGGGAAGATATTGGCCAATATTTGTTTTGACGGCAAAGTTTATAGATGCCTATGGGGGGGAGTCAAGAAAAAAACAACTATTTTCCGAGGTTGGTCAATCGTTGTCATCCAGTTAAAGGAAAAGGGAGATCATGGCCGCTTATCGTCCCTGTTTCGCCAAAGTCTGGATGTCGGCATCGGTCAGCAACTCTGCAAAGCATTTGCCACCGCAACTCTTCTTTTTGTATAGCGCCAGACAGCCATCAACGATGTCGAGCACCTCCTGCTCGCTGAAAATACCGGGCAGTTCCCTGGCCAACTGCGGATGTCTTCCCAGTTTGCCGCCCAGCAATACCCGATAGCCTTTGACCTGTTCACTCAACGTACCGGTGGGACATGCAAGAATGCATTTGCCGCAGGCCATACAGCGCTGGCTGTTGATGGCCACCGTTTCGTCGAGAGCGATGGCGTCGTCCGGGCAAACGTCTACACACGCTTCGCACCCACTGCAGGCTTGATCGGTAATGGCCGGCATCACCGCACCGATGATGCCGACGTCTCTGATCTGAGGCTGGGAGCAGGCATTGGGGCAGTCGGCGACCGTCACCCGAAATTCATGGTGAAATTTCAGATTATCGCCCACTTATTTTTTCAGGAAAAAGAGCAGGTCCGCCGCCTGCAGCACCCGCTCCAGGCGTTTGAGTAAATCGTCGGAAATTGCACTGCGGTTTGGACATCCGTTGGAACCGAAGCAAGTGTCGAACCGATAGCCCTTGACCTCGGCGGCCATACCGCTCAGGTAACGTTTCTGGGTAGTCTTGACGGCCTCGAGGTCAACCACCGTCTTGCCTTCCGCGGCGGTTTCTTTTTCCACCCGGGACTTCACTTTTTTTCGGACAAAAAACGGGACCTTCTTCAGTGACGCTTCGGCCTCGGACGTCCATCGCATCGCGCATCCTTCGCTATAAAGAAAGACTCCGTTCCCGACAACAGAAACGGAGTCTTTCGGTTTGTCCGACGGTTGGATTATTTGCCTAAAATCTTCGGCGGTCGGGTCGTGTCTCCGGTGGCATTGGGGTACTTCGGATAAACGTAGGCCTTCTTGCCCGTGGCGATCAAATGGTCGGCCTCTTCCATGAATTCGTTGAAGCGGGCCTTGCATTCATAAAATCCGTGCCACCAGGCGTAGTCCGGGGCCATCATCATGGCGCCCATGCGTGCCCGGCGGCCTTCATGGTGCCACAGCTCGTAGAACTGCAGTTCCAGATGTTCGTCGAAAAACTTGGTCTTGTCAAGCAGGTCCTTGCCGTACAAATTGTCCAGCATGGCCTTGGCCGGCTTGAAGTAAACCTCGTTATACTCCTGCACGGCCTTGTCGAAGCCCTGGTAGAAGTCGTCGATCCAGCTGTCGCCGTGGCAGGCCCGGCAGACGTTTTTCATCTTCTCCCGCTCCACCTGCCAGTCGTTTCCGGCGGGAAAGGGTTTGAAGTCGGCCGGCCGCACGGTCAGGGGCGCCTGGGTTTCCCAGGAAATGCGCTCGGTGACGTCGTGGGTGCCCATGACCGTGCCGCTGCCGCTCATGTGGCAGGCGGCGCAGGTGGGCGCCCGGTAGTCCGTACCCGGGGTCCAGGTGCCGGCCGCGGCCTTGAAGTTGAACTCGTCGCCGAAGGCATTGAAGATGGTGCCGTGCTTGGACTCCTCGTAAATCTCGATCTGGGGATGGTCCGGCCCTAGGTGGCACGAATCGCAGGCCTCGGGCCGCCGGGCCTCGGAGATTGCGAAGCGGTGACGGCTGTGGCAGGAGGTGCACGAGCCCTTGCTGCCGTCCATGTTCAGCCGCCCCACCCCCACATTGGGCCAGGTGGTGGGGTCCAATTTTCCCTTGTCGTCGATGGCCATTACCGTGCCGTGACAGTGGTAGCAGCCGGTCTTTCGTTCGTTGTCCGAGTTCATGCCCTTGTTCAGCCAGGGGTCCAACTTCCAAATAATCTCGATGGTATTGGCGTGCTTGCTTTTGCTGTACTGGGTCACCTCATCCGGATGGCAGCGGGAGCAGTCCTTGGGGGTGACCACGGTGGCGATGGGCACCTTGTATTTCTGTTCGCCGTAGGGAAGGTCGCTGCGGCCGTAATATTTTTCGTGGTCCTTGGCCACGTCCTGATCGCCGGGCTGGGCCAGGTGGCAGTCCAGGCAGGTGATGTTGGCGTTGGCGTGCCGACTGTTGGCCCAGTCGCCGAACAGGCCGGGGTTGGTCTGCTTGTGGCACTCGATGCAGGCCACGGCCTCCGACGGAACGCTGCGTTCGATGCGGTACTCCTTGACCTTGGCATAGTTGGGCTGGGCCAAAGCAGGCATTGGTATTGTGGCCAGCACCAGCAAGGCAATCCTTGCAACTGAAAAGACAGCCAATTTTCCTCGCCTCATGGTAACCCTCCTCTCGGTTTAAAGATCGGACACACGGTTATCGATAGCAAGTAATTACAGGTTTCTCAGCCCTTTGGCCTGATAGGGCACCTCCCGGTATTGCTTGTACATGACTGTCACTTGGTCGTTGTGGACCAGGTCATAGTGGCAATCGACGCATTTTTTCCCGTACCCCGGCCGGGGATAGAGGACGGTGCGGTGGGCCAGCATGGCCCCGCGCTTGTCCGGCATGGCCAGCAGATTGCGATGGCATTTCTGGCACTGGGCATTGTCGAAGGAGGCGTAAGCCGCTTCCCGGTTCTTCTGGCGGTCGTATTCGTCAATGGTGAAGTGCTTGATCACGTCCTTGGCACCGTGGAAGGTCTTGGCGAAAAAGAAGTCGAAGGTTTTGTGGGGGGCTGGCAGGTGGCAGTCCATGCAGTCGGCCACAAATCCCTGGGGGTTGTTGACGTGGGTGGACGAACGCCAGGCCACTACTGCCGGCTTGATCTCATGGCAGGTAGCACAAAAATCGGGGGTGGAGGTTCTCACCATGGTGTAGTAGGTCATACTGAACAGGGGAAAGGCGATGACAACACCGACGCCGACAAGGACCGCAGCGATCACGTACGTTTTCATGGTAGTCCCCCTTCGATGAAGGTTCGGTAAGGATCCAACGCGCCTTCCGGGTTGAGCCGGACGACCGTTTTCCCTTTCGACCCCTTTGAATCGCAGCTTGGGGTTTCACATTGGGGCGATTTTGAATCAATTGTAGTAACGCGCAGAAACGTTAGCTTCCGCTTTTCAATCTTCGGCAAACCGCAGGGAGGAACGGGATTTGTTTTCTATCGGCCCGGAACGCTCAGTTTTCTAAGGGTGCAAAGGGAGGTGGCCGCTGGCCGCTCGACGCTACACCGGGGAGCATGGCGCTTCCGATCATGTTTGCCCTTATCAACAAAATATGGAGGTGAGTATAAATATCTTTAGTAGATGTTTCAGTGGTTGTCAAATCCTCTGCCGGGAGCCCATTTTCTGAATTCAGCAATCAATGCACGCATATCCGCTGGGATGGGCGCCTCAAGGGTCAGGGTCTTTCCGGTTTTCGGATGAAGAAAGGACAGCTTCCAGGCGTGCAGCATTTGATGGTCAACATCCTTTACGCTTTGGACCATACGCGGGGCCGCCGAAGCCAACCGTTTCTTTTCGCCCCGGCGACAGTAAACCGGATCACCGATCACCGGATGCCCCATGGCGTGGCAATGCACGCGGATCTGGTGGGTGCGTCCGGTGCGGATATCCACTTCCAAAAGCGCTGCGCCAACAAAGGACTCGCGCACCTTCCAATGGGTGAGTGCCGAACGCGGGGCGCGGGTGGTCACCGACATTTTCTTGCGATCCACGGGATGCCTGCCGATGGGCAGATCGACCGTTCCGAAATCGCTTGCGGGCACCCCATAGACCAGCGCCAGGTAGCGCTTGCGAACCTGTCGGGACTTGAACTGGGCGGCCAGATGCTGCATGGCCATGCCGTTCTTGGCCGCCACCAGCACACCGGAGGTGTCCTTGTCCAGCCGATGGACGATTCCCGGCCGCAGGCTGCCGGAAATACCGGAAAGATCGGGGCAGTGGTGCATCAGGGCGTTGACCAGCGTGCCACCGCTGTGCCCCGGCGAGGGATGGACAACCATTCCCGGAGGCTTGTCGATCACAACCAGCTCGGTATCCTCGTAAAGGATATGAAGGGGTATATTTTCGGGACGAAAATCGGGTGCTTCGGGTTGCGGGAGGGTTCCCGAAACCGTCTCTCCGGCTCTCAGAACATAGCCGGGTTTTTTTTCCAGGCCATCCACGGTAATCAATCCCTGGCGGATCAATGTGGCAGCAAAGGAACGGGAGCAGGGTTCAACTTCAGCGGCAACAGCCGCGTCCAGACGAAATCCGGATCGGGCGGCAGCCACTGTGAAACGGAAACCGTACGGCGGGGAAGGCATGGATGAAATCTAAGCGGTAAAGGCCCTAAGGGCGTCAGGCGTCGTCGGGCTTGAACAGGGCTTCGATCTCCTTGACGAGGGCCTTTTCACTTTTGTTTTTGGCCATGGCCAGTTCCTTGACGAGAAGATTCTGGGCGGTATCGTAAAGCTTGCGTTCGCCAAAGGACAGGTCTTTGGTGTGCTTAAGCAGGGAAAGATCCCGAAACACCTCGGCGACCTCGAACAGGGAACCGGTCTTGATCTTCTCCATGTACTCGCGATATCGCCGGTTCCAGGTCTGATTGTCCATGGGTTGTTCATGCCGGGACTGCATCACTTCGAAAATCTTGGGGATGTCCTTCTTGCGGATGACATCCCTAAGCCCCACCGATTCCACATTCCAGGTAGGGATCATGATCACCATGGCATTTTCGATGATCTTCATGATGTAGAAATCATGCTCTTCGCCGTTGACGACTTTCGTTTCGATGGCTTCGATGCGTCCGACTCCATGGGCCGGGTAGACGGCAAGATCCCCAACCTTGAATTGTTTCTGGGATGAGGCGCCTTTCGCGCTTTCGTTAGCCGATTTATCTGCCATGTGGATACCAGTGATCAAGGGTTAAGGCCACCTTCGGGCTTTGCTTTTCCAAATGGAAAACAGTGATGCAGGCATCGAAATGAATCGTTTGTTCCGGGGGATGCGCCTCCGGTACCTGCCGGATGAAATCCATAATAACCATATGGAATAGTGAAATATACCATTGCAACCATTAATAATCAATAAAAAAAGGATTGGCGCCGGCTGGCGCCAATCCTTAATTTCGAACGCATATTGCGGATCAAGCCCGCGGTTGTGACTACATCAGGAAGGGTACCATCAGCAGGGCCACAACATTGAGGATCTTGATCATCGGGTTAACGGCCGGGCCGGCGGTATCTTTGTAGGGGTCGCCTACGGTGTCGCCGGTAACGGCGGCCTTATGGGCATCGGAGCCCTTGCCGCCCAGATGGCCGTCTTCGATGTATTTCTTGGCATTGTCCCAGGCAGCGCCACCGGTGGTCATGGACAGGGCCACGAACACGCCGGTAACGATGGAACCGATCAACAGACCGCCCAGGGCGATCTTGCCCAGCAAAAAGCCCACCAGCAGCGGTGCGACCACGGGCAGCAGTGCGGGAATCAGCATCTCTTTAAGAGCGAACTTGGTGACGATGTCCACGCATGCACCGTAATCCGGTTTGGCGGTGCCTTCCATGATGCCCGGAATTTCGCGGAACTGACGACGCACTTCCTCGACCACGGCGCCACCGGCATTACCGACAGCCTTCATGGCGATGGAAGCGAACAGGTAGGGCAGCAGACCGCCGATGAACAGGCCGATGATGACGTTCACGTCGGCCAAGTCGAACTTGATCGCTTTTTCTGCACCATGCATCTGAAACTCGATCACGTAGGCAGCGAACAGAACCAGGGCGGCCAGACCGGCGGAACCGATGGCGTAACCCTTGGTGACGGCCTTGGTGGTATTGCCGACCGCATCCAGAGGATCGGTGACGGCGCGCACGCTCTCGTCCATCTCTGCCATTTCGGCGATACCACCGGCATTGTCGGTGATGGGGCCGTAAGCATCAATGGCAATGACCATACCGGTCATGGAAAGCATGGACATGGCAGCCATGGCGATACCGTACAGGCCGGCAAAGTTGTAGGCCAGCAGAATCGAAAGGCAGATGGCCAGTACCGGCAGTGCGGTGGCCTGCATGGAGACGGCCAGACCGGCGATGATATTGGTACCATGACCGGTGGTGGAGGCCTCGGCAATGCTTTTCACGGGACCGTAGATGCCGGTGTAGTATTCAGTGATGATAACGATGACCACGGTCAGCACCAGGCCGATCAGCGTGCAGTAGAAAATATTCATCGAGGTGATGTCGCCCAGGCCGCCCATGAACTTGGCACAGGCGTAATAGAAGGCGACGGCGGCCAGGATGGCGGCTCCGAACATGCCTTTGTAAAGAGCGCCCATGATGTACCCACCGCTGCCCAGACGGACGAAGAAAACGGCGATCATGGAAGCAATGATGGAAATCGCGCCCAGAATCAGCGGGAACTCAGTAGCCATAGGCACTTTGGGGAACAGCAGGTGGCCGATCAGCATGGCGGCCACGGCGGTAACGGCGTAAGTTTCGAACAGGTCGGCAGCCATACCGGCGCAGTCACCCACGTTGTCGCCTACGTTGTCGGCGATGGTGGCCGGGTTGCGGGGATCGTCTTCGGGGATACCGGCTTCGACCTTACCCACCAGGTCGGCGCCAACGTCGGCACCCTTGGTGAAGATACCGCCGCCCAGACGGGCGAAGATGGAGATCAGGCTGCCACCGAAACCGAGGGCGACCAGGGCGATGACATCATGGGTAGCGGTGTAGTAACCGGCCACAGAGGTAAGGGCCAGACCGGCAACGATCATACCGGTCACGGAGCCGCCTTTGAAAGCCATGGCCAGACCGGCGGCCATGCCTTTTTTGGCCGCTTCGGCCGTACGGACGTTGGCCAGTACGGAAACGCGCATGCCGATGTAGCCGGCCATAAAGGAAGCCACGGCACCGATCAGAAAACCGAAGGCGGTCTTGGCGCCCATGGTGGTGAAAATAACGGCAAAAATGATGATACCGGCAATGCCCATGCTCTTGAGCTGACGGTTCAGGTAGGCGATGGCGCCTTCCTGGATGGCGCCGGCGATGGCCTGCATTTTTTCGTCACCGGCGGGAGCGCCTTTGACGATTCCCGCGAGGATGATAGAAAAGAGTACTCCAGCAACACCGACCAACGTACACACGAGAGGTATGTTGTTCATTACAACTTCCATTCTTTCCTCCATTCAGTCGTTAGCGTGAAATCAAGGTTTTTTATTAAACCGATTCATGGCTTCCCTTGCGCCTTCGCAAAGGATCGTTTCCACGGCACCGATGGCCCGTGACAGAAATTCGTTCAAGGCAAGACGCTGATCCGCGTCGAAATTCCCGAGAACGTATTCCACCACCCCAATATCGGCTTCGGGCCGTCCGACGCCCATTCGCACCCTTGCGAATTGGTCGGTCCCCAGGGCGTCGATCAGGGACCGCAATCCATTGTGTCCTCCATCCCCCCCTTTCTCTTTGATTTTCAATCTTTCGTAAGCAAGGTCAATGTCATCGTGGATGACGACCATATCCTCGCATGGAATCCCTTGCGCTTGCAGGACATCGCGTACCGGGCCGCCGGAGCGGTTCATATAGGCCAAGGGCTTGGCCGCCAGCACGGGAATACCGGCGATATTTCCTTCGGCGATTTCCGCCTGGATCTGTCTTTTTACGGCGACCAACCGGTATTGTTGTATGATCCGGTCAACCACCTGAAACCCGATGTTATGGCGGGTCAGGGTGTACGCCGGGCCCGGATTGCCGAGCCCGACGATGAGCATCGTTCTGCCGTCTGTCATTACATCGCCGGCAGCCATCGCCCCTCGGTGATCGGCTGCCGGTTCATCCGGCTATTCGGCTGCAGGTTCTTCACCGGCTTCAGCGGCTTCATCACCCTCTTCAGCCATCTCTTCCTCTTCTTCTTCGCCTTCCACTTCCTCTTCTTCAGCTTTGGGACTGAGGATGGTCAAAATGGTGAAATTGACCTCCGCCGATACCTCGACATCCCCTTCCAGCTCAAGGTCTTCCACGTGAAGGGAATCTCCGATGTCCATGTCAGTGATATCGACGGTAATGGTTTCCGGAATCTGATCGGGCAGGCAGAAAACCTCCAGTTCACGACGGATGATCTGCAGCATGCCGCCAATTTCCACGCCGGCACACTTGCCGGTCGTTACCACGGGAACCATGACCTTGATTTTCTGATCCATGGACACCCGGTAAAAATCCAGATGCAGCAAGTTGTGGGAAACGGGATGCTTTTGAATCTCTTTCACCATGACATTGGTGGTGCCGTCGGCTCCATCGATATCGAGTTTCAGCAGCTTCTGGGCCACGGCCCCGCTTTTGAAAATAGGCTCCAGATCCAGCTTGTCGATGGTCAGTTTGACCGGTTCGGTATTGGGGCCATACAAAATAGCGGGAACCTTGCCCTCCCGCCGCAGGGCCCGCGAAGGTCCGTTACCCACGGTCTCCCGCAGGGTTGCTTTCAGGTTCATTATTTCCAACGATCTGTTCCTCCTTAAAGAATATTACACGAACAGGGATGTCACCGAATCCCCGGTGTAACTTCGGATAATGGCCTCCCCTACCAGATTGGAGATGGAAAGCACTTTAATTTTATTGCAGGTCGCCGCCTTTTCGTTCAGCGGAACGGTGTCCGTACAAACAATGCTGGTAATCGGTGAAGCGTTAATGCGGTCCACCGCCGGTCCGGAAAGCACCGGATGGGCGCAGCAGGCATGCACCTCTCTGGCGCCGCGTTCCACAATGGCATTGACCGCCTCTGTAAGGGTACCGGCCGTATCGATCATATCGTCCTGGATGATAACAATCTTGTCTTTCACGTCGCCAATCACCGCCATGGCCTGAGCCTTGTTGGGCGCCGAGCGCCGTTTATCGACGATGGCCAGTCCGGCATGCAACCGCTTGGCAAACGCCCGGGCACGCTCCACACCTCCGGCATCCGGCGAAACGATGACCAGATCTTTACTGAAGTTGGTCTTGATGTAGTCCAAAAGCACCGGAGCCGCATAGAGGTTGTCCACCGGAATATTGAAAAACCCCTGGATCTGACCGGCGTGCAGATCCATGGTAATCACCCGCGTCGCTCCGGCTGTCGTCAACAGGTCGGCCACCAGTTTGGCGCTGATGGGCACCCGCGGGGCAACTTTTTTGTCCTGCCGGGCATACCCGTAATACGGAATAACGGCGGTAATCCGCCTGGCCGAGGCCCGTTTCAGCGCATCCACCATGAGAAGCAACTCGACCAGGTTGTCGTTCACCGGGTCGCAGGTGGACTGAATGACGAACACATCCTTGGTCCGTACATTTTCATCGATTTCTATCTGGATCTCGCCATCGCTGAACCGCTTCACCACGGCGCCGCAAAGGGACATATTTAGGTATTCGGCAATCTTTTTCGCCAGATCCGGATTCGAGTTACCTGCAAAAAGACAGAGGCTTCCGTTTTTTGGTGTCACTTTCTGAACGCTACTCCTGTTTCTTTGGGTTGGCTGGGGCGGGAGGATTCGAACCTCCGAATGCAGGAACCAAAATCCTGTGTCTTACCACTTGACGACGCCCCAGCAGGTTACGCCGGCCGCCTCACTTCTTACTCAGGCAATAACCGGCCGATGGATCAAAAGATCCGCGACATAAAGCGTCCAGTTTTGACTCCGCTGATTGTCACCCAAGGCTGAATATGCTGATCTGGCTCGTCCGGGCGTCTTAAAAAGTCCGAACACGGTCGAGCCACTGCCGGACATCATGGCCCCGGCCGCTCCATGTGCCAGCAGCAAACGCTTTATCTCTTCAATGACCGGAAACGCCTTGGCGGTCACAGGTTCCAAATCGTTGACCAGATGTTCAGCGACGTTGAAAAACCGGTCTTTAAAGTGAAATTTTCTAAGTTTTTTTTCGTCTTTTGTCAATCTTAAATTCAGATTTTTATAGACCCGGGCAGTGGATACGGCCACATTGGGATAGACCAGCAGGGCCGTCCAGGAAGCCAGATGGGAATAGGGCTCGAGCCGGTCGCCGATACCGGTTGCCAGCGCCGCGCCCCCCGGGATAAAAAATGGAACGTCGGCCCCAAGGCGCCCGGCCAGCTCCATGAGCGCCGGTGTGGAAAGGGGGTGTCCCCGATGGCGGTTCAGGGCGGTCAGCACGGCGGCGGCATCGCTGCTGCCGCCGCCGAGTCCCCCACCCACGGGAATCTTTTTGTCGATATGGATGGTCAACCCGGATACGGAGGGAAAGGATTCGGGAATTGCGGTTTCCATGAAGAGGCTGGCCGCTCGGGCCGCCAGGTTGGAAGCATCTTCGGGCACATCCGGGTGGCCGCAGATGACACGGATGTCCTCTTTTGCAGGTGTCAGCGTGAGGGTGTCGTACAACGCCACCGGACACATGAGAGAAACGAGTTCATGAAACCCGTCGGGGCGCCTGCCGGTAACGCGTAAAAAAAGGTTGATCTTCGCCGGCGCCTTCACACACAGTGTTTTTGTGATCAATGGCGGCTGCGTCGGGCTACCCCTTTGCCTTCACGTAATGGATGCGCAGATCGTAGAGGATATTCTTGAGCATGGCCGCCTCGTCGGTGTCCAGATTCCCCCTTGTCTTCTCTTCCAGCATGGAAAGGATGTCGATGGTCTGTTTGGCCAGTGGCAGATTCTCGGACTTCTCTCCGGTCATGGGGTCATCCATCATTCCCAGTTGAACCAGGGCCGACGAATTCAGCGAAAAAATGAACGTAGCGAAATTGATCGCGGGCCATGGCGCCTGGGCGCCCGAACCCGCACTGTCAGTTTTGGTCTGCTTTTCATCGGTCATGGCGAACTCCTTGGCCGGTTTTTTCCAAAAGGGTTAAAATTCTAAGGGCGTAACGGTCTTAACCAGGGAGAGTTGGCGCATCTTTTCCACGACGTCCTCGGGAATCGGGGTGTCGGTCGTCAGAAAGACAATATTGCGATCCCCCTCTTCCTCCTGCCCCACCTGCATTCTGCCGATATTGATTCGATACTGCCCCAACGTCGTGCCGATTTCGCCGATGGAGCCGGGTTTGTCGATATTCTGAATCAGGGCCATGTGGCCCTCGGGGATCATTTCCAGGCGAAATTTGTCGATCTTGACGATCCGCGGGTCTTTCTTGCCGAAAATCGTTCCCGAAACCACACTCTCCATCTCGGTGCTGATCGCCCGGACGGTAATCTGGTTGACATAATAATCCGATTCGGCGCTGCTGGTCTCCGTGACCGTAATGCCCCTTTGTTGGGCCATGACATGGGCATTGACGAAATTCACGTCGTCTTTGACCACGGGTGTCAGAATGCCTTTGAGAACCGCCGTGGACACGGGCGAAAGATCAATGCCCTTGAAATCCCCGCAGAATTCGATGACCACCTCTTTGATGGGGCCCCGCACCAGTTGGGCCTGCAGACACCCCATGCGGTCGGCCAGGGTCAGATAGGGGCCGATTTTTTCCAGCACTTCCCCGGTCACCGAGGGCATGTTGACCGCATTGACCACCGTTCCTTCGGTCAGAAAGTCAATGATCTGACGGGCGACGGCTACGGCCACATTGGTCTGGGCCTCCCGGGTGGAGGCGCCCAGGTGCGGTGTGCAGATGACCCGTTCATGTTCGACAAGCGGGCTTTTGCCTGGCGGTTCGGTTTCGAAAACGTCCAGGGCCGCACCGGCAACCTTGCCGGATTCGAGGGCCTCGTACAGGTCGCCTTCGTCCACGATTCCGCCCCGGGCGCAGTTGACGATCATCACACCGGGTTTCATCTTATCGAAGGCCGCCTTGTTCAGCATTCCGATCGTATTTTTCAGTTTAGGGACGTGCACGGTAATATAATCGGCACGTTCGTACAGGCCGTCCAGATCGACGCTTTCGAAGCCCGCCTTCTGAATCTGCTCCGGGGTGACGAAAGGATCGTGGATAATGACGTTCATCCGCAGTCCGCGGGCACGGTCGGCCACGATGGCGCCGATTTTCCCGAACCCGACGACGCCCAGCGTCTTTTTGAATATTTCGCGTCCCTGCAGCTTTTTTTTCTCCCAGCGGCCCTGCCGCAGCGAGGCGGTTCCGGTGGGGATGTTGCGGGTCAAAGAGAGCATCATGGCAATGGCGTGTTCGGCTGTCGTGACCACGTTTCCCGTCGGCGTGTTCATGACCACGATCCCTCGCTGGGTCGCCTCCGGGATATCCACATTGTCCAGTCCGATCCCTGCCCGTCCGACCACTTTGAGTTTCGACGCCGCCTGCAGAAGATCTTTGGTGACCTTGGTGGCACTGCGGATAACCAGGGCATCGTATGAGGCAATAATCGCCATTAGGGCGTCCGGTTCCAGCCCCGTTTTCACGTCCACATCGATGCCTGCGGCTTCCTGAAACATGCGAATCCCGTCTTCACCCAGATTGTCGCTTACAAGAACCTTCATCATGCGCTTCCTTCATGTGACGATTGATAAATTCCGCTTATCGGTGACAAGGCTTAAAGCTGCCGCACTGTTGGCATCCGCTGGTGCCGTCGACAAAAAATCAACGCGTTGGGTGGTAATTGCCCACAGGGATGGCCGGCAAAAGAGGCCAAAAGGCGTATGGCTTTTGGATAGGGGCGCATTTTAGTGAAAACCGAAGGAACATTCAACCCAAATTTCAAAGCCCGATTTCAGAACCAGGGGGCCACGGCAGCCCGCTCGTTCTCCAATATGGGCCGCCAGGTAACGCTGTAGTGCATTTCCGTTTCATGGTATTTGGGGGTAAAAACCGCCACGTAAAGCGATCCCGGCAGATCAGGGAAGGTTTCGACCCACAAAAGGTCCTCCACCTTCAAACCGAAATCCGTACATACGCGTTTTCCCAGGCTCTCGGCACAGCTGGTTTTAAAAATCCCCCCTTCTTTGCGCAAAGCCAGCACAGCATGGGGGCGAATGTGAGGATGCGAAGGATCGGCCGATGACAGGTCGATAATTTTCACCCTCCAGGCACATCCATGGGTCGGCGTCGCGCCGGGATCCTCTTTGCGTTCCAGCATGTACGTTCCATCGAAAACAATCATGGGCGTCTCTTTTCGTTACTGCCACGACCGATCGGAAAAATAATCCCGTGCTCCGTTTGTGCAATGGCCGCCTTGCAGGGATTGGGTGCATAATAATCCCTGCGCCCGGCCTTGACAAGACAATTGATCGCCGGTCGCCTTGACCACCCGCCGCCATTTTGTTATTGCCCCCCCTTTGATAGAGAAATAACCCACAGCTTGAGAAAATAAGGGAAGCCATCATGCTCATTACTGAAATCCTGGCCAGAAACGCCAGAATGTTCGGCCGGGAAACGGCACTCATCGAGAGGGCGCCGGAAGTCGACCGCAGGGTGGAAATCACCTGGGAAGCCTTTGACCAACAAGCCAACGCCATTGCCCAGGCCCTCATGGCCAGGGGAATTCACAAAGGGGACCGCGTCGTCCATCTGATGATGAATTGCATTCAATGGCTGCCGACCTATTTCGGCATCCTGAGAACAGGCGCCTGGGCGGTGCCGCTCAACTTTCGCTTCGTGGCCAAAACGATCGCCAACTGCACCCATACCGCCGGAGCCAAAGCCTTTATTTTCGGTGAGGAGTTTATCGACCGGGTCGAAGAAATCCGGAAGGAAATCAAAAGCAGCGTGCAAACGTTCATTTTTACGGGACCGGAAAAATTGCGCCCATCCTGGGCCGAGCCGCTGGAACAACTCATCGTCGACTATCCGGGGATCGACCCCGATGTGCCCATCGATATTTGCGACGATGCGGCCCTTTATTTCACCTCCGGCACCACCGGCACCCCCAAGGCCACCCGGCTGACCCATCGGAATCTGGAACATGCCTGCTATGTGGAAAACCGCCACCACAACCAGACCCACGCCGACAACTTTTTGTGCATCCCTCCTTTGTATCATACGGGTGCCAAAATGCACTGGTTCGGTAACTTCATCGTCGGCGCCCGGGCCGTAATTCTCAAGGGCATCGAACCGCGCTGGATATTGGAAGCCATTTCCGAAGAGCAGGTGACCATCGTCTGGCTGCTGGTGCCCTGGGCCCTGGACCTGCTGTTCGCCATCCAAAGCGGTGAGTTGAAGATAAAGGATTATAACCTGGACCAATGGCGCCTGATGCATATCGGCGCCCAGCCGGTTCCATCGAGCCTGATCAAGCAGTGGCACAAGGTCTTTCCCGACCACCAGTACGATACCAATTACGGCCTGACGGAGAGCACCGGTCCCGGCTGCGTGCACCTGGGGCTCGAAAACATACATAAGATAGGCGCCATCGGCGTTCCCGGTTTCGACTGGGAAGTTCAAATTGTCGATGACCACATGAATCCGGTTCCCCCGGGAAGCCCCGGAGAACTGGTCGTCAAGGGGCCTGGTGTCATGAAGGAATATTACCGCAACCCCGAAGCCACGGCCGACACCATCGTAGACGGCTGGCTGCTGACCGGGGATGTGGCCCGCCAGGACGACGAGGGCTTTATCTGGCTGGTGGACCGCAAAAAAGATGTCGTCATCACCGGGGGAGAGAACATCTATCCGGTGGAAATCGAAGATTTTCTCATGGGCCATCCGAAAATTATGGATGCGGCCGTGATCGGTTTGCCGAGCCTGCGCCTGGGAGAAATTGCCGCGGCCATCATCAACCCGAAGCCCGGCTGCGAATTGACCCGGACGGAAGTGGAGGATTTTTGCACCGCACTGCCCCGCTACAAACGTCCCCGCAAGATTGTTTTCGGGGATGTGCCGCGAAATCCCACCGGTAAAATCGAAAAGCCGAAACTGCGCAAACAATACGGCGGCCAGGCGGAAAGTTTTAAATCGGAGAATCGTGAGGAAAAATAAAATCGCTCGGGGGTGGGGGCAGGCGGACAACCAATGGGCAGTCTGTCTATTTCAGTGTTACGTGTTAAGTGGTTAAGTTTTAAGCGAAGGATAAAAAATCGATTTTATAGATCGAAAGCATTCCTAATGCTTAATCACTTAACACTTAACACTTAACACTGTTTTTTATCTATTTCTCTTTGTCTTTGTCTTTAACCTCTTCGAAATCGGCATCGACCACGTCATCGTCAGGATTGGCGGCCCCACCGCCTGCTTCGGCACCGGCTTCGGGTCCCGGTCCGGCCGCACCGGCGGTGCCGGCTTCGGAAGCCTGTTTGTACATGGCTTCGGCCACCTTGTGAGAGGCCTGGGTGAGTGCCTCGCTCAACCGCTTGATCTCCTCGACATCGTCGCTCTCCATGGCCTTTTTAAGATCCGCGGAAGCGCTTTCGATATTGCCTCGGGTTTCGGCATCCACCTTTTCGCCGAGATCCTTCAGCGATTTTTCCGTGCTGTAAATCAAGGTGTCGGCGTGGTTTCGGGCCTCGACCAGTTCCCTCTTCTTTTTGTCCTCATCCGCATGCAGTTCGGCATCCTTGACCAGATTGTCGATCTCCTCTTTGGAAAGACCGCTGGAGGCGGTAATCTGAATGGACTGTTCTTTGCCGGTAGCCGTATCTTTGGCGGACACATTGACGATACCGTTGGCGTCAATGTCGAAGGTCACCTCGATCTGGGGGACGCCGCGGGGAGCCGGCGGAATGCCCACCAGTTCAAAACGGCCCAGGGTTTTGTTGCTGGCGGCCATCTCGCGTTCGCCCTGGAGCACATGGATGGAAACCGCCGGCTGGTTGTCCGCCGCCGTCGAAAAAACCTGGCTCTTGCGGGTCGGGATGGTGGTGTTTTTGTCGATCAGACGGGTCATGACGCCCCCCAGGGTTTCGATACCCAGAGAAAGCGGGGTCACATCCAGCAGCAGAACATCCTTTACATCCCCTTTGAGCACACCGCCCTGGATTCCGGCACCCAGCGCAACCACTTCGTCGGGGTTGACGCCCTTGTGCGGCTCCTTGCCGAAAATCTTTTTGACGCGTTCCTGAACGGCCGGCATACGGGTCATGCCGCCCACCAGGATCACCTCGTCGATATCGCCGCTGGAAAGCCCGGCGTCCTTCATCGCGGTCCGGCAGGGGGCGTCCAACTTGTCCAACAGATCTGCGACCAAACCTTCCAGCTTGGCCCGGGTGATTTTAACGTTGAGGTGTTTGGGGCCGCTGGCGTCCGCGGTAATAAACGGCAGGTTGACATCGGTTTCCATAGAGGAAGAGAGTTCCATTTTGGCCTTTTCCGCCGCTTCCTTGAGGCGCTGCAGGGCCATCTTGTCGCTTCTCAGATCGATACCCTGATCTTTTTTGAATTCGTCAGCCAGAAAATCGATGAGCCGAAGATCGAAATCCTCGCCGCCCAGGTGGGTGTCGCCGTTGGTGGCCTTGACCTCGAACACCCCTTCGCCGATTTCCAATATGGAGATGTCGAACGTTCCGCCGCCGAGGTCGAAAACGGCGATCTTCTCTTCGCTGCGTTTGTCCAGGCCATAGGCCAGCGAAGCGGCCGTGGGTTCGTTGATGATACGCAAAACATTGAGGCCGGCGATCTTGCCGGCGTCCTTGGTGGCCTGGCGCTGGCTGTCGTTGAAATACGCCGGCACGGTGATCACCGCATCGGTAACGGTTTCTCCCAGATAGTCCTCGGCGTATTTTTTGATATGCGCCAGAATGAAAGAGGAAATTTCCGCCGGGCTGTGAAGCTTGCCCCGCAAGTCGATGCGCACGTCTCCGTTTTCCGCCTGTTTGATTTGGTAAGGAAGGATCTTAAGGTCTTTCTGGACCTCGGGAGAGCCGAATTTCCTGCCGATCAGCCGCTTAACGGCGAATACGGTGTTCTCCGGGTTGGTTATGGCCTGGCGTTTGGCAATCTGTCCAACCATTCGCTCGCCGCTTTCGCTGACGGCCACGATGGATGGGGTGGTCCGTCCGCCTTCGGGATTGGTGATGACCTTGGCGTCTCCACCTTCCATAATGGCCACACAGGAGTTGGTGGTCCCGAGATCGATTCCGATAATCTTGCCCATTTGATGTCCTCCTTACCTTCGACGGTATTTATATTGCGATAAATTTATGCTTGGGTATCAACCGCTTTTTCGTTCGGCTGCCCATTTTGACTGTTTTTCGATACAACCACCATGGCGGGGCGCAACAGCCGATCATGTATCAGGTATCCCTTTTGGAACTCCTGAACGACCGTGTTGGACGGGTGATCTGACCGCTCCTCCTGGCTCATGGCCTGATGAAAGGCCGGATCGAACGGCTCGCCCATTGCCTCGATGGGTTTCACGTGATGCTTTTCGAGAATTTTGGTAATCTCGGCCAGCGTCAACGCGACCCCGTCAACCACGCCCTTGTCGCTCTGGTTTTCCGGTGAGGCTGAAGCGATGGCCCGTTCAAGGTTGTCCACCACGTTCAGCAACTGACGGATCAGGTTTTCGGTGGCATATTTTCTGACGTCCTCCATTTCACGCGAGGCCCGTTTCCTGACGTTGTCCAACTCGGCGGCCATCCGGAGCATGCGGTCGTGATGGTCATCGGCTTGTGCCCGAGCCTCGGCCAACTTCTCCTCAAGTTCCTTCAACGAATTTTCGGCATGCTCGGTTTTTTCTGCAGCCTCTTTTTGATCTTCGGATTCGGGTGCCTCGCTTTGCGTTCTTTTCTCGTTTTCATCCTCGATCACGATTTTCTTCTTCTGTGCCATCGGCTCCTGTTTCTCCTGATTTCGCTGGCTGTAATCTTCTTTGCGGTCGGTGGGCGCCCCGTAGTCCGGAACCGCTTGAATTTTAAGCTGTTGACTTCCATGGGGACCCGCAAAGTTGACAGAAAATAAGACCGGATGATGGCTTGTCAAGGAATCGGCGGCTCTTGTTCCAAGAATAATAATCGATTGTAAATTTGATGGGTTGAATCGGAAAAAGAGATCAAACCATTGGCGGGTAAAATGGTTGTGCACCCCCCGTCGAACTGATCCGAAAAATCGAGGCCACCGTGTGACCGGGATCGATCCACGACACAGACCGCATCCCTTATCGCTGCTTCCTTCCGGACCTGACGAGGTTCGAGACCGTCTGTTGCGCGGCGGCCGGTCAAAGCGACCTGATTTTCTCGGGATTAACCCTAGGGGGGGAATTCGGCCCCGCATAAAGCGGATTTCGGGTAAAGGGCACCGCTGGCTCCCCGCCTAGCACAACCGGGCACCCTATAATACGATCCACAGCCACTTTTCAAGAGTTAAGTGAACGCCCATTTACACGGCCGGGCTCCATAAGCCCTGCGGTATTGACTTACCGACGGGCATGCAATAGATCAAAGAAAACCTTAAACCGGGAGGAAACGAAATGGTGCGAACCGCTGTTGCGATGACCTTGCTGGCAGCCATGATAATCATGGCCGGCTGTGCGGCCCTGATCGTCGGGGCCGGAGCCGGGGCCGGCGTCTATACTTGGGTCAAGGGAGAATTGATTCGTTCCTATGCCAAGGATTTCGATACGACCGAAAAAGCGGCCATCCAGAGTTTGGCGTATCTCAAAATCACCATCGAAGAGAAAAACCAGGCTGGCAGCGAGACGACCATAAAGGCGCGCCAGAGCGACGGCTCGCCGGTTACGGTAACGGTCCGGACCGTCCGCTACGACATGACCGAGGTGGCCGTCCGCTGCGGCTATGTCGGCTATTGGGACCGAAAAAATGCCGAACTGATTCATGCCACCATCCTCAACTATATTTGATCGCCAATCCCTTCCGGCCATCGTCCGACGGACACTGGTCGCCCACAACATGCTGGCCTCCGGTGATCGGGTGCTGGTGGGGGTTTCCGGGGGGCCGGATTCAATGGCGCTGCTCCATCTGCTGGTACGGACGCGTTTTCACGATAAAATCGAATTGGGGGTGGTGCATCTCAACCACTGCCTGCGGGGCGAGACGGCCGAAAAAGAGGCGGATTTCGTGAGCCGGGAAGCGGCAGCCCTGGGCTGTACCTGCCATGTCGGCCGGGCCAGGGTCATCAACGTCAAACGAAAACTGGGCCTTTCTCTGGAAGAAGCGGGTCACCGGGTGCGCTATGCCTTTTTTAGAAAGGTCATGGCCGACGGAGGTTACAACAAGCTGGCCCTGGGCCACCATATGGACGACAATGCCGAGCAATTGCTGCTGGCTTTATTGCGCGGCACCGGACCGCGAGGATTATCAGGCATCGCCCCGATGAAGGCAAACTGCATTATCCGCCCCTTGATCCATGTTCGCCGTGCACAGATCGAAGCCTATGTAGAGGCAAAAAGAATTTCTTGCGTCAGGGACGCCTCCAACGACGATCCCCGGTTTCTGCGCAATCGGATCCGACACGATCTACTGCCGCTGCTGGCATCGGCCTACAATCCACGAATCGGGGAGCACCTCAACCGATTGGCCGATGTGGTACGAACGGAGGAATCCTGGATCAAGGAACGGGTTGCGCAAAAATACCCGAAAACGGTAATCGGTCGTAAACACGGGGAGGTGGTTCTGTCCGTAAACCGCCTGCGGACAAGTCATACCGCCCTGATGCGCCGTCTGGTCCGGATGGCCCTGGAAGAGGTCGCCGGCAATTTGCGCAGGATCGATTTTTCCCATATCCATTCCATCAGCCGACTGTTATCCGACGGTGACGGGAAACAGTGCCATCTTCCCGCTGGCCTTCGGGCCCGGCGCGACGGCGACCGCCTGGTGCTTTCCGTCCTTCCCCGGGATCGACGCAGATCCCCGGCAGCAGGTATCGAAAAGGCCAACGGGGTCGAAAAGGTCATCGAAGGGCCATTTCCCGGAAATTACGAAATCCGGGAAATGGGGGTCGGATTGCGGCTCTCCTTTTGTTCCCACGGTCAGTTGCCGCCATGGACGGCAATGGAATCGAACCGGGCATATCTGGATTTCGACCGTCTGGCCCTTCCGTTGACCGTGCGTCGGCCGACGCCCGGAGACCGGTTCCGCCCGCTGGGTGCCGGCGGCCGACAGAAGTTGAAAAAATTTTTTATCGACCATCGGATTTCCCGTTCGAAGCGATCCAAAACGGTGGTTCTGGCGGATCGACGGGGCATCATCTGGCTGATCGGCCAGCGCATCGACGAGCGCGTGAAAGTAACACCGAGGACATCGCGAATTCTCAACACCGAATTTTTCTTGCTTGACACCCGATGATGGTTAATATGATCCTAATCTGTGCGGGCTCGGGAGATGGGCCGGTACGAAACCGAATGCAGGAAACTGTTTAGATTCCCAAAAGCGTCGCGAGGAGGAAATCGCTCTTGAATCCATTTTACAAGAACCTGGCCCTGTGGCTGGTCATCACCCTGATGATGGTCATGCTGTACAATCTGTTCAATCAGCAGCAGCTCGCCCAGAACGACATCAGCTATTCCGAATTTCTGGCCATGGTGGAGGCCGACCGGGTGTCCGAAGTCACCATTCAAGGCCAGGAGATTCGCGTTACGGATCTCAATCGCAGCCATTTCAAGATTTACGCCCCCCAGGACCCCGCTTTGATCCAGCGACTGAAAGACAAGGGCGTCACCATCAATGCCAAGCCGCCGGCCGAATCCCCCTGGTACATGTCCGTTCTGGTCTCCTGGTTTCCCATGATTGTCCTCATTGGCGTGTGGATTTTTTTCATGCGCCAGATGCAAAGCGGCGGCGGCAAGGCCATGTCCTTCGGCAAAAGCCGGGCCCGCCTGCTCTCCGATCAGCAGGAGAAGGTGACCTTCGAGGATGTGGCCGGTATCGACGAGGCCAAGGAGGAACTGGGGGAAATCGTTGACTTTCTGAGAGATCCCAAGAAATTCACCCGCCTGGGCGGACGCATTCCCAAAGGTGTTTTACTCATGGGACCTCCGGGAACTGGCAAGACCTTGTTGGCCCGGGCCATCGCCGGCGAAGCCGGCGTTCCTTTTTTCAGCATCAGCGGGTCGGACTTCGTGGAAATGTTCGTCGGTGTGGGCGCCTCCCGCGTGCGGGACCTGTTCGTTCAGGGCAAGAAGAATGCCCCCTGTATCATCTTCATCGACGAGATCGACGCCGTCGGCCGCCACCGCGGCGCCGGGCTGGGCGGTGGCCATGACGAGCGCGAACAGACCCTCAATCAGCTTCTTGTGGAAATGGACGGCTTCGAATCCAACGAAGGCGTTATCCTCATTTCGGCCACCAACCGGCCCGACGTACTGGATCCGGCCCTGCTGCGTCCCGGACGGTTCGACCGCCAGGTCGTGGTGTCGCTGCCCGATATCAAAGGCCGGGAAAAAATCCTGCGGGTGCACATGAAGCGCACCCCCATCGCTTCGGATGTGGATACTGTGGTGCTGGCCAAGGGTACACCCGGTTTTTCCGGTGCGGATCTGGAAAACCTGGTCAACGAAGCGGCCCTGCTGGCTGCCAAGCGTGACAAGGAACGGCTGGACATGATGGATTTCGAGGATTCCAAAGACAAGGTCTACATGGGCCTCGAAAGAAAATCCAAAGTGATCAGGGAGGAGGATCGGCTCACCACGGCCTACCACGAAGGTGGACATGCACTGGTGGCCCGCTTCATTCCCGGAACCGATGCGGTCAATAAAATCACCATCATTCCCCGTGGCCGGGCCGCCGGCGTTACTTGGTTCCTGCCGGAGGAGCGGGATTTTCGTTACAAAGATCAACTGGAAGCCGAACTGGCCATCGCCTTCGGCGGCCGTGTGGCGGAGGAGATCGTTTTCGACCGCATCAGCACCGGCGCCGCCAACGACATCAAGAAAGCCACGGAACTGGCCCAGCAGATGATCCGCAGTTGGGGCATGAGCGAGGCCCTCGGTCCGCTCTCTTTCGCCAAGGACGAAGAACAGGTGTTTCTGGGCCGGGAAATCGCCCAGCATCGCGACTATTCGGAAGAGACGGCCAGGAAAATCGACAGCGAAATCAACAACCTGGTAACACAATCCTACGAACGGGCCAGGTCCGTACTCACCGAGCACCTGGACGTGCTGCATAAACTGGCCGAACAACTGCTGGAAAAAGAGACCATCCTGGGCACCGAACTGGACGAACTGATCCGCCAGGTGCGGCCGGGGATTCAGCTTCCCGAGAAAGCCGCCGACAGTCAAGAGGCCGGTGACAATGCCGACCGGCAGGAGCCGGAAACATCCGGCGAATCCGGCGAAAAGGAAGAACAGGCCGGCGGCCAAACGGAGCCGCCGGCAGACGATACACCCCGTTCAACGGACGAAGAGGAAGCGCCAAAGTCGTGACCCCCCTTGTCACGAGCTCCCCGGTTTCCGGATAAACTCAGCATAAAATCGGCATAAAAAGCCTCCCTGAAACTTGTATCAGGGAGGTTTTCGTTACAACCCGACCGAATCCAAACGCCGAAAGCACAAGGAGATATCCGTTGCGCGCATCCAGACAGACCACCGCCGTCACTTGCGGCCCGCATACCCTTGAATTGGGCACCCAAACTCGGATCATGGGTATCGTCAATGTTACCCCCGACTCCTTTTCCGACGGGGGGCATTTCTTCTCACCGGATCGAGCCGTGGCCCAGGGTCTGCAACTGGTCGACGAAGGAGCCGATATCCTCGACATCGGGGGAGAATCCACCCGTCCGTTTTCGGATCCGGTGAGTGAATCGGAAGAATTGAAGCGTGTGGTTCCGGTGATCGAACAACTGGCCGAACGGGTGGCCGTTCCCATTTCCATCGACACCACCAAGGCCGAGGTCGCCCGCCGAGCTGTCGCCGCCGGGGCAACCATCATCAACGATATCAGCGCCCTGCGGTCGGACCCGCAGATGGCCGCAACCGCCGCCGAATGCCGGGTTCCCCTTGTACTCATGCACATGAAAGGCTCCCCGAAGACCATGCAGGTCGAACCGGTTTACGAGGACCTGATCGCTGAAATCAAAGCGTTCCTGTCCAGGGCCCTGACGCAGGCGATGGCCGCCGGTGTGCAGCGTTCCGCCATTATCCTCGACCCGGGCATCGGATTCGGCAAAACCGTTGACCATAATCTGGATATTATTCACAACCTTGACCGTTTTCACGAATTGGGCACCCCCCTGTTGATCGGTGCCTCCCGAAAAGCGTTCATTCGCCATCTGCTCAAGAGGAAGGCACAAAAGGAGCCGGAACCGCTGTCCGCAGAAGTGGCCCGGGGCACCCAGGCTGCGGTGGCAGCCGCCGCCATGAACGGTGCGGACATCGTTCGTGTACACGATGTCGCCCGTACCCGGACCACCCTCACCCTTATCGATGCGATTCGGTCTGCTTAATCCCATGGAATTTTCATCGTCAAGCCCGCGACGTTCGACCGGCAGATGGATCCGGTGGCTGCTTCTGCCCCTGCTTCTCGGTCTGGTGACCCTGGCCCTGATCGCCCGGACAGAAAAACAGGAGATGGAAATCGCCATCGATGTCTCTTTTGCCAACCTTGCCGACGACCTGCTGCTCATGGACACCTCCAGCCAAACCGTTCGCCTGTTGGTTGTCGTCCGTTCTTCCGCCTTCGATACCGTGTCTCCCACAAACATCTCGTGCACGCTGGATCTTACCGGTCTGCGTGCAGGGACTCACAAACTGCCGATAGAACCGAGCGATGTAACCCTTCCCAAAGAGGTGGAACTGAAAGCCCTGCTCACGCCTTCCCTGAATATCCGCCTGGAACCGGTGGTCCTGAAAAACGTCGATGTCGTCGCCGTACTGGAGGGCAACGTCGCACCGGGATACGCGGTCACCGCCGTAAAGCTGGAGCCGGACCGTGTGGTTCTGAAAGGAACGGCAGGCTCGCTGGCCGATATCGAAACAGTCAAAACGCACCCCATCAATCTGGAAGAGGCTGCGGAATCGTTTAAAAAGGAAGTTCCCCTCAACCTCCCGGAATCCATCGCCGTGGACCCGCCCCTGCGAATTGCAGTTGCCCGGGTGGAGGTCACCGAACGCATCGTCACTCGGGTGCTGGAAAACGTACCTGTATCGGTCAAAAGCGATTTGACAGACTATCATATTCAACCGCAAACCATCATGCTGACGGTCAGCGGTCCGGAAGCCGTCGTCAATGCACTCGAATCCAATGCTGATTTTTCCGTTACCGTGGATTTGAGCGGGCTTGCTCCGGGGCGCCACATGCTCAAGGCAGCCATTCATCTGCCGGTGGGCACAACCCTGACCCGTGTCAACCCTGAACAATTTTCCGTAACCGTCAACAAGTAGACCGGAGTTTACTATGTTATTCGTCATCGATGTAGGCAACACCAACACCGTTATGGGTATTTATCGGGACAACAAACTGGTCAAAGATTGGCGCATCCGCACCGAACGAAAAACGACCGAAGACGAATTCAATGTGATCGTTGCCAGCCTGATGGCTACGGGAGGAATCGACACCGGCGCCATTAAGCGGACCATAATCTCCTGTGTCGTCCCCCCGATGGTGACCATATTGGATTCCTTTTGCCGCAAATATCTGGGGCATGCCCCCCGTTGGGTGGATGCCCGTTCGTATACCCGCATGCCGATCCTGATGCACAACCCGTCGGAAGTGGGAGCCGACCGGATCGTCAATTCCGTTGCCGCGTATCGTAAGTATCGTCAAAGCCTGATCATCATCGATTTCGGAACCGCCACCACCTTCGACGTCGTCTCCGGGAAGGGGGAATACATCGGCGGGGCCATCAGTCCCGGCATCATGATCGCCTCCGAAGCCCTGTTCCGGGAGGCCTCCAAACTGCCGCGGGTGGAAATCTTCGAGCCGCCCGAAAATGTCATCGGCAAAGACACGATCAGTGGAATAAAATCGGGGATCATTTTCGGTTACGCCGGACTGGTGGACGGAATTGTGGGACGTATAAAGGCGCAGGTGGACCCGGTCCCTCTGGTGCTGGCCACGGGTGGATTGGCGCCGCTGATGGCCAACGTCGCCACCACCATCGATCATGTGGAATCCGATTTAACTTTAGAAGGGCTGAGAATTATCAGCCAGGAGATGGCGTGACAAAACGCACGGAAAAAATTCGGTGTTACCTTGAGGTGCCCTGCATTTCCTTTCAATGGGCCAGGTACCCGACAAACCCCTTGACGCTGTTCAGCAGAAAGCCGCGCTCCCGTTCCCGAACCTCGCGTGCCAGTTGTTCGAATCCCTTCAGGTTTGGATCTTTGCGCAGCATCAGATCCACCAAGCCTTCGTAATTCTCCTGTGAACCCGAATTTCCTTCTGTTAGCGCCGCAGCCAGTATCTTTTCCCAAAAAAGGAGTTGGTCGCGATGCCTGGATAGCATGCGCAGCCCATCGATTTGCAGGCCGAAATGGCCGTAGCAGATGGTTTTGGGGGCAGCGGCCATGATCCGGTCGATGCTGGCCAGGGACGTTTCCAGAAAAAATCGGGGCGGGGTGGCCGGACGCAGGTATGGATCTCCGGAGGCAAGGGGCAGGCAAACGCCGCCGGCTTCCCCGACAAAGACGCAGTCGGCGGCGGCAATGGCATAGTGGTGGGGCGAGTGGCCGGGGGTGTCCAGCAATTGAAACGGTGCCGCGGCCAAGTCGCTTTCGGTGGCGATACTCGAGGGGGTGACCGGCAGCATGCGTTCATAGGCGCGGGCGGTGTCTCCCAGCGTCTTTACCGTTCCCCGCCACAAGCGCTCGGGATCGACGATATGGGCAGCGCCTTTGGGATGGCAGATCACGGGCGTCTCGACAAACTGGCGGGTCAGATGGCCGATGGCTCCAGCGTGGTCGATGTGGATGTGGGTCAAACAGATGTAGTCCAGACGATCCACACCCAGTTCACCCAGCGCATCGGTGAGCTGCGTCACGGTAACGGCTGGCCCCACATCCACCAGGTAAACGGCATCCAGCCCCTTGACCAGCCAGGCGGCGATGAAATTATCGAAACCCTCGATGGGAGGCGTCAGAATGATCTGGTAAAGCCGGGGGGCGAGGTGATGGATTCGATAACTGGCGTCAACCATCACGGATCAATCCATCCCCATTTCCTGTTTAAGTCTGCTGATGCGTTCCCTCAAAATCCGTTTTTCCTTCTCCGGCAAGGCCGGGTCGGCCAAGCGCCGCTTCAGTCCCAAAAGGATCATCTCCTCCCTGTATTCCGTACATGTATATTTTCCAGCAGAACTCATATTGTTTTGTTGTAAACCAATTAATGATTTGATGGTATCGTAAAAGTCGCTTTCCAGACGACTTCGTAAAAATGCCGAGATCAAGGCTTGCGATTCCTGAGGAGCGAAGCGTATCAGTAATACTCCGCAGTGACGAAGGATGAGCGTAACGCGGATATCGGCTTTTTTACGGAGTCGTCAATCAGGCCATGCAATCCTTGTAAGCTTGATAAAACATACCGTGGTCGGCCATGGCCCGCCGCAGAATCTTGTCGAAATCGGAAATGTTATCCACATTCACGACCAGGTTGACGCTTTTTTGAAACGCCATCATCTGGTCCATGGTTCGAAAACGGCGGGTAATCATGGCTACGAAAATTTCGCGGCGCATGGCCATGTTCAGCCGTTCCAGATAAATCAATACCCCGTTGGCATCCGGATTCTTGGCATCGAAATATTCATCAACAACGATGAGGTCGTAATTGTGGTAGCGCATCGTCTTTAAAGCTTCCCGGCCGTTTTTGACATCGGTGACATGGTATTCCAAAACCTCCAGCACCGGCATGATGGCCTTTTTGATCATGGGATCCGATTCGCACATCAGCGCGGTTTTGCCCTCCTCTTCCACAAAATCGAAAGGCTTGTCCGACGCATCGTAGCCCTCGCCTTCGTCCTCATCGAAAGAAAAAAAATCCTCTTCGAAATCCTGCTGATGGGATGCATCATCATCCTTTGCGGCAGGCGATACGCGGATGCGGTTCTCGCATTTGGGGCATTTCAGGAAAGCCGCCTTGTCTTTGGGAAGCTTTTCGTCGGCAATCTTGAATTTACTCTGGCAGCTTTCACAGATAATTTCCATGATTCTCCCACTATTAATCTTTATCGTATTGGCGGTCAATTTCCAGGTTATCGATATCGGTGGTGGATTCGCCCCGGGCGCTCTTGACCTTATCGATGCCGCGGCCGGCCACACCCTTGTGGGAGGCATAAGCCATGGCGGTCTCCTGGGTGATCAACCCCTGTTCGTACAGCCCGACGATGTGATCGTCGAAGGTGGTCATGCCGAAAGGCCGACCGGCTTCCATGATCTCGTAAAATGTCTTGCCTTCGGATTCTCCGTTGAGAATGGCGTCCTTGACCCGCAAATTGGTCCCCAGAATTTCGAAGGCCGCCACCCGACCCCCTCCGATCTTGGGCAGCAGCCGCTGACCGACGATCCAGCGCACCGTATCGGCCAATCGGATGCGGACCTGTTTTTCTTCCTCGTTGGGAAACATGCCCAGAATACGGTTGATGGTCTGCCCGGCATCCACGGTATGCAGGGTCGTCAGGACCAAATGTCCGGTTTCGGCAGCATTCAGACCGATTTCCACCGTTTCCCGGTCCCGCATCTCGCCCACCAGAATCACCTTGGGCGCTTGGCGCAGGGCGGCCCGAAGACCGTTGGAGAAGGAGTCGAAATCGGCGCCCAGTTCCCGCTGGTTGAAGGTGGCCTTTTTGTGGGGGTGCTGGTATTCGATGGGATCCTCCAGGGTCACGATATGGACCGAGCGGGCCTCGTTGATCTCTTCTAGAATCGCCGCCAGGGAGGTCGATTTACCGGAACCGGTGGCCCCGGTGACAAAAACGATGCCGTTGAGGTCCTTGGCGATCTTGTAAAACGTGTCCGGCAGATTCAAGTCCCGGATGGTGGGAATCTTGGATTCCAGTTTTCTCAGTACGATGGAGTAGTGACCGGTCTGCGAAAAAATGTTGACCCGAAAGCGGGCCTTGCCGGGCAGCGAATAGGAAAGGTCGCATGATCCGGTTTTAATCAGGGTTTCCGTAAGGCGCCGGTCCTGGCTGACCAGGTTAAGGGCAAACGTTTCGGTTTGAAAGGGAGTCAGCTCCTTGATGTCCGGTTTGATCTCCACGGGCACCAGTTCGCCGGAACTTTCTACCTGCAACGGCTTGCCCACGGTGAGATTGAGGTCGGATACGTTGCTGTGAGAGTCCAGCATACGGGTCAGGATATGATCGATTTGCTGCTTTTTCATTTTTTCCTCGGCTTGCAGTCATCGGGTCTGAACCGCGACGGTTAGGCTTCGGTGAAATCCGTCGGCGGAGACTTGAGCAGCGGCCGGAAACGGCCCTTGTCGTTGGCCTTGGTGTAGGCGTCGTCGGCGGAGATGCGCCCTTTGTTGTATAGCTCCATGATGGCATCGTCGAGAAGCTGCATGCCGTACTTTTTACCCGTCTGCATCATGGAGGGCAACTGATGGGATTTGGATTCCCGGATCAGGTTGCGTACGGCGGGAGTGGCGATGAGAATTTCCAGAGCCGGCACGCGCCCCTTCTTGTCGATGCGTTTGAACAGGGTCTGGGAAATGATGGCCCGGATACCGTCGGCCAGTGTGGAGCGGATCTGGGCCTGCTCCTGGGCCGGAAACACCTCCACGATGCGGTCCACGGTTTTGGGGGCACTGGTGGTGTGCAGGGTGCCGAACACCAGATGGCCGGTGGCGCTGGCTTCGATGGCCAGGGAAATGGTTTCCAGGTCCCGCATTTCGCCCACCAGGATGATGTCCGGGTCCTCGCGCAGGGCACCGCGCAAAGCGGCGCTGAACGACTTGGTGTGCAGGCCCACTTCCCGGTGGTTGACCAGGCACCCGCGGCTTTTGTGGACGAATTCGATGGGGTCCTCGATAGTGATGATGTGATCGCTGCGGCTCCGGTTGGCCACATCGATAATGGCGGCCAGGGTGGTGGACTTGCCCGAACCGGTCGGGCCGGTAACGATGACCAGCCCCCGGGGAAGCGACGCCAGCTTGGACATCACCGGCGGCAGGCCCAATTGCTCGGCGGTCAGGATGGTACTGGGAATTTCGCGGAAAATGGCCCCGATACCGTTTTTCTGCATGAAATAATTGGCCCGGTAGCGGGCCAAACCCGGAATTTCGTATCCAAAATCCACGTCGCCGGTCTCTTCAAACAGCTTGACCTTGTCTTCGGGCGTGATCTCGTAAAGCATTTTACGAAGATCATCGTTGTCCAGCACCTTGTATTTTACACGTTCGATATCGCCATGAATCCTCAGCGCCGGCGGCTGACCGGACAGCAGATGAAGGTCGGAGGCATTCTGCTCGTGCATGAGCTTGAAAAAAGCATCGATCTTAGCCATAAAGGTCTCCCGGTGTTGGTTGAGGTCAGTGCCCGAAAACCAGATGCCAGCCCCGGCCGATCATGGCGGGCATCCTGCTTTTTCGGCACTACTGGTTGAGCACTTTAATTTTAGTGTCTTCCGCATCCAGGGCGTCCATGCCCTCTTTGCCGATCTCCAGCAGTTTGGTATGGGCGTCGATGATGGCCTGAATCTGCACTTCGATCTGCACACGCTGGCGCTTGAGTTCAGCGATGTCTTCGTGTAGCTGGGACAGGCGGCTGTGGGCACGATTGAGAATTTTTTCCGCTTTGACTTCCGCATCGGCAATAATAATTTCCGCCGATTTGCGGGCGTTGTCCTTCATCTGCTCAAGAACTTTCTGGGAATTGAGCATGGCCCGCTTAAAAGTTTCCTCCCGTTCCTTATAGCCTTGTTTTTCCAGCTTCAGGCGACGAATTTCCTCTTCTTGCCGTTTGGTGGTTTCCTGAACGGCTGCAAACGCGTCGGCCGCCTGTTCCAGAAAACGGTCCACCTCGCGCACATCGAACCCCCGGAACCGGACCTTGAATTGCTGCTGTTGAATGTCCAACGGAGTCAATTTCATGGTTTTGTTCCTCTCCTCGAGAAGAAATTAAATCAGAGAAGCAGCCATTCGCATCAGACTGTTCACGACAAAGGCTCGCAGAAAAATGACAACCAGAAAAACAACGATGGGGGAGAAATCGATTCCTCCGTAGTTGATCGGCAGCCTGCTGCGGATCGGATAGAGCACCGGTTCGGTGACATTGTTGATAAAGCGGACGATGGCATTGTAAGGATCCGGGTTGACCCATGAAAGGACAGCCCGAATGATGACCACCCACATGAAAAAGAGCAGCACCACGTCCATCACCTTGGCCGCTGCCATTAAAAAATATCCCACGATATACATTAAATCGCCTTCCTTCGCGTCGAATGGTTTATCCCGCACGAACGGTTGTGCAGTCGTAATAGGGGAAAAATAAGATCTTTTCCTCCGATAAGTCAAGGTTTTTCATGGGGTTGGAACAATAGGAGGGCGTTGGCGCAGGCGGAATTAAACACCTACGCGAGCAAAAGAAACGGTCAACATTCAGACAGCGATCCAGCCGTTACCCACCTGCAATCATGGGGATCGGTACGATCCGGGAGCCGTCCGTAACCGGGGTGGACGCAAAATGCGGGCGGGAAATCAGCCGGCCGTCAAATTTTACCACGGCATAGGGGTAGCCCGCCGCCACGGTAACCAGAAGATCGGCCACCGTCATGCCCTCTTGCCAGGCAACGGCGATGTCGTCGAAATAAACCATGTCAAAATAGTAGAAGTTATTAAGTCAAAGATTAAAATCGATTGGAAACGAAAATGCCAACATTCATTAACCTAAAACACACGATTTTCACAAAAAAAGAGTCCTTTAAAATTGGATAACGTGTTATAATACTTGTTAAAAACCGCCAAGTTCACAACAAGCGTAAACACACCCAATAGGTAAAGGACTCTATGAGC
>Ga0272443_10000420_pt1 | contig 80400 bp, 47 predicted proteins | sample SSMAcet12_FD_193581 | JGI IMG/M metagenome (GOLD analysis project Ga0272443, IMG submission 193581) | Marine sediment archaeal communities from Little Sippewissett salt marsh, Falmouth, MA, United States - SSM-Acet-12 | ecosystem: Environmental > Aquatic > Marine > Wetlands > Sediment ...
TGATAATGAACTGGAAGAAGCCGGGGAATTGTCAATTGATAAACTTATATCATTTACTGACGAAGAAATAATCTCATATATTGATGAAAACAAAGGTTTTGACCCAGGGAATATGGAGCTTCTAGCTGACCTCCTAAATGTATTTGCCGAAAATTTACCGGAAAATGATAGTCAAAATCTTAATAAAAAAGCCTTATTAATTCTGGAACATATTGACCGTGAATCCAGGACATTCTCAATGGAACGTTCACTCAAGATAAACAGCCTGAAAGAAAAACTAACTTAAAGCTTATCTCCTTCTCCTCTTATCTCCTTCTCCTCTTCTCTCCTTCTCCTCTTCTCCCCTTCTCCTCTTCTCTCCTTCTCCTCTTCTCTCCTTCTCCTCTTCTCCCCTTCTCCTCTTCTCCCCTTCTCCTCTTCTCCCCTTCTCCTCTTCCTGCCCCCTGCTCCCTGCTCCTCGCTCCCTGCCTCGTCCGCCGCAGTCCCGGGAAGGACGTAGGCGGGCTCCTCGCTCCCTGGTATTATTTCCTGAATTGCCTTATGAAATCCTCAACCTCTTTTACTCCTCCCTGGTAAACAAGATAACCATTATATGGCTCCCTTGCGGTTATTTCGTCCTTAACGGGTTTCAGCATTATTTCTTTCACTTTTTCGGGATCATCGGTCTGGCCCAGTGCCCATCCAAGCTTCACCCATGCCACTTCGGGCAGCATATTGCCCAGTGGCACCACTCCCTTGGCCATCATATCACGGCCGGTTTCATATACCATCATATGCACATATCCCCAGATGGTTTGCAGGGTCATAAATACGGAAACGCCTTTATCCCTGGCTCTCTCAAGTGCAGGGTAAAGTTCCCTGTTGACGTGCCCCAATCCTGTACCAACGATAATTATTCCTTTATATCCGCTGTCCACAAGGCTGTCAAGAATCTCTGCCTTCATATGTGGATAATAATACATCATGGTAACCTGCTCATTGAAATATGGCAGTATTTTCACTTTCTTGTCCTTGCGGCGAGGATTATATTCTTTTTTAATATGCTTGATGCCATTCCTGGTTACTGTAGCTACAGGTGTGTCTCCTATGGTTCTGAAAGTGGACCTGTAAGAGCTGTGCATTTTTCTTACCCTGGTTCCCCTGTGCAGGAATCCGTACTCATCGGATGTTGGCCCAAACATACATACCATCACTTCGGCAATATCACCATGACCTGCTGCATAGGAGGCATGTATGAGGTTAAGTGCTGCGTCGGATGAAGGGCGGTCTGATGATCTTTGTGAGCCTACCAGTATAACAGGCACAGGAAGGTTCTGAACCATAAAAGACAGGGCGGCTGCAGTATGATGAAGTGTGTCTGTGCCATGGCCAATAATTATTCCGTCAACTCCATTTTCAACCTCCTTGCCAATGGCTTTTGCCAGTGTGATATACTGTTCAGGGCCCATGTTCTCACTGAAAACAGCAAACAGTTTTTCAGTATTGATATTACATATATCTGCCAGTTCAGGAACGGCTCCATAAAGTTCTCCAGGCGAAAAGGCAGGTATAACCGCACCCGTACGGTAATCGAGCCTTGATGCTATGGTCCCGCCCGTGCCAAAAAGTTTAATCGAAGGCTTATCATCTGAGTAAGGGAATTCCTTTTCAGGAATTTTGTAGTTTGCCTTTTTGTAACCTGTTTCCTTCATTGAGGTTATGGTACTGACATCTATTCCAATATTATAACCTGTTTCAATTTTCAGTACCAGGTGCATGTCATCGTCATTTTCTGACCTTGGCAGTACTGTTCCCCTGAATACACCCCTTGTAGTATCAATATATGCCTGTCCCCAAACTCTTACATTGTATTTTTTAAGAGTGTCAAGAGCCCTGCCCCTGTATCCCTGGAATATCTGGTCAGTCATCTGTCTTTATTCTTTTTTCGAGTATTTCCCTTAGTTTGCCCAGGCTTACATTCCCGGTAGCCTGTTCCCTGATCTGACCCATGAGCCAGTTAACCGCTCCGTCATTATTATCAGATATCCTCTCCTGATTGAATTTCTTATAAAGAAAATCAACCGGAGCAAGGATTTCGTCCAGTTTTTTCTTCTTAAAATTAAGTGTTGTAAGTATTGATTCAAACCTCATTTTAGGATGTTCGTACAGCACTTTAAGCATAGGCACTGCTATTTCAATCTTAAGGTCGGACGACCTGATAAAGTCAAAAAGCTTATAAATTATGTCAGGATTGAAGTTTTTTTGTGCCTTCATTGTTCCTTCAATATTCTTAAACCTGTGCCCCAGTAAAATGCCTATCTCTCTGGGATCAAAACCAAGATCATCAGAAATTGAAGTTATCAGTGGATAGAGATTTTTACTGAGGATATACTTGTAAGCATCTTCCGGTATTCCCCATTTCTTCATTTTCTTAATCCTGTCAGAAACAGATTCAGGTAAGCCTGATCTTATTTCTTCAATCTTATCGTCATACAGGGGGATTGGTGCTGAGTCGGTATCAGGATACATCCTGTCTTTTCCCGGGAGCACTCTCTCAAAAATGGTTGTACCATCGGGGAAGGATTTCCTTGTTTCATTTGGTACTCCAGTGAAGGCCATCTGTATTCTTTCCTCTACAGTTTCAAGAGCTGTCGGTATATCTTCGGAAGGTCCCCATAATACTATTAATGCATCCTCTTCATCAGCATCCAGGAATGATGATATCTTTTTCCACTGGCTTTGTGAGAGCAGCGGATTCATCTCTTCCGAATGTGTCATATTGGGTTTCTCAATGCATGCTATCACCTTAAGCCTGTCGCTTATCTCGTCTGCAAAAATCTTACCCGGCTGTGTGAAGTGCGAGAGTATTGCATGACATGACGGAAGCCTTATTGCATATACGTGCATATTATTTTTAAAAGCTTTCTTTACCGGATCAGAAATCAGCGAGTTTGCGTCGCTCAATATTTCCCTGTAAAATATTTTCCATCCGGAACGATCCTTTACCCTCTCATTTAATAAATACCTTATATGAAGCAGTGCATATTGCCGGAATGCTTCATTATGAGATAAGCGTGGTATCCAGTTATTATGTGCCACTCCTTTAACCTCAACCCTGCTTCCTCCTTCGCAGCTTACGTTAACGTCTTCCCTCCCTGATCCTATTCCTGTTCTTACCTTTCCTGTACTCCTGTTTAGGAACCTAATATATTCAGCTGCTTCTGCAAGTTCCCAGGGTGTAAGCATATCAGGGTATGTTACTGTTTCAATCAGGGGCATGCCCAGCCGGTCAGTTTTGTATATTCGCGTATGTCCTATATCCGATATTTCCCGGCATGAATCCTCCTCTATACTCAACTGTATTATTCTGACTTTTTTGTTGCTGAGCTCAATTTCTCCTTCCACGCCCAGTATTGCGGATCTCTGGAAGCCTGTCGGGATGCTTCCGTCAAGGTATTGTTTTCTTGTAATATGAACCTCCCCGACAATGTTGAGTTTGCACAGAAGTGATATCTCGAGTGCTATATCAAGGGCTTTCTTGTCAATGGGGAAAGGTGGAGTGTCATCCACTTCGTATGTGCAGGCATTTTCATTATTGATACGATAGATTATTTCCTTGCGGGTCTTGAATTCCATGAGTGCTGTCCCGTCATATTCACCGAGCTCGCTAAGCGTAGGCCTCATATGCCTTATAACTTCGGCATCGTATTCATCATCATCATGGTAAATACCTGCCGGGCAGCGACAAAAAAGTTTGCTCTCCGTGTCAAGTTGCTGGTGAACCTCCAGGCCCGATTTAAATCCAATCCTGCGATAATCTTTTTCAGTGGCTTCATGCAGGCCAACGTAACCGATCAATTTACGGGTCGATTCATAATTCCTTTTTGGACTAAACCTCTTCATCCCTGTGTCAATAATTTGTCCAATTTATTGAAGAAAGAGGAGATATCAAATTCCTGAATCTACAGGGCAATAACGAAAAATTAATAAAATATATTATTAGCGCCGGTATTTAGTAATTTATCTCATATTGTGCTTGTGCTTATATAAAATCTTAAACAGAAGGGCTAAAATAAAAAAACAAGGAATTATTATTTTTTATACACTAACCTTAAATATTTTATAAGAATAATTATTTCAGTCAAATTTTATTGCTTTAACAGGGCTTATGGATGCTACAAGTCGTGAGGGTATCAAAAGCATGAGAAGGATTATTAAAATTGTACCTATGTTAAGCAGGATAATATGCAGGATATCGATATTGACAGGAACAGTGGTGAGATAATAAGATGAGGGGTCAAGACTGATGAGCTCAAATCTTTTCTGTATAATAGCAATTCCAAGGCCGATAAGATTACCCCATAAAAGACCTGTGGCAATAATGTAAGTGGCCTGGTTAATAAAAATTTTCTGGATGAGCCTGTTTCCTGATCCGAGAGCTTTAAGTATACCTATCATATTTGTTTTTTCCAGAATCAATATCAGCAAACCGGAAATCATCGTAATTGCTGCAACCAGTAGCATGAGAACGACTATTACTATAACATTCGTATCCTGAAAATTGAGCCAGTCAAGTATCTGTGGATATTTTATCCTGAGGTTGGTAACCTTTAGCTTCTCCTGGTTCTCCTCAAATTTATAGCCTATAGCATCCCTGACAATAAAGGTCATAAGGTCGATATCTCTGAAATTGTCTATGAATATCTCGAAGCCACTAACCTGGTCTTTGTTCCAGCCATTGAGCCTGCGGATATGACCTATATCACCAAGAATGTAGACTTTATCCATCGCCTCAACGCTTGTTTCATAAATACCTTCAACGGTAAATCTTCTCATCCTGGGAGGTTCCTGCACAAAATACATCGCAAAACTATCACCCACCCCGAGGCTTAATAAGTCAGATATCTTTTTTGAAATAATTACCCCGTTTGATATGCTGCTGTCACTGAGGCTGAGTACAGAACCTTCAACAAGGTTCTTCCTGAAGAAACTCCAGTCATAATCGGTGCTGACTCCTTTGAGAACAACACCCTGGATATTTTCCTCGGTCTTAATAATACCTGCTTTGGTAGCAAAAACGTGGATATTCTCAAATCCCTTAATATTATTCAGTTTACCGACAAATTCCTGATTGGAGGATATAGGATTAGTCTCAAATGAGTAGTTTGAATCAAAATTAAGTACCTGTATATGCCCGCTGAAACCTGCTATCTTATTCCTTATTTCCTGTTTGAATCCTGTTAGTATGGCGAGAGCGAGTATCATCACAGCTATGCTCAAAGCTATTCCGGCAATGACTATCCTGTTTATTGGTCTTGAAAAAGCCAACCCTTTTCTTCTCTCCCGTATAAGGCGTCTTGATATAAATAATGCAGTCTTCAAATATTTCTGTTTGCCTTCAAAATTAGTAATTAAAAAGTATAAGTTGACCAGATTTTATTATAGTTGAATATTTCTGCCTGTAAAATTTATAAATTTGGTAAAATTTAAATTATGAAACATTTACTGTTACCAGCTCTATTATTTATACTGTTTCAATCATGCAGCATTCCTGAAAAGGAAGTTATTACGGCTGCCGGTCGTTTTGATCAATATGAGAATCTCATTAAAGATAAGACAATAGGACTGGTCGGAAATCATACAAGCCTTGTGGGCAGTACTCACCTGGTTGATACACTGCTATCGAGGGGTGCAAATATTGTTAAAATATTTGCCCCCGAGCACGGTTTCTGGGGTAGCGGCAATGCCGGCTCACAGATACTTGATGAAAAACATCCCGTTCATGAGCTTGAAATAATAAGCCTGTATGGTGAGAACAGGAAGCCTACGGAGGAGGATATGGAAGGATTGGAGATAATGATATTTGATGTGCAGGATGTGGGAACCAGGTTTTATACTTATATATCAACGCTACAATATGTAATGGAAGCATGTGCCCGGAAGGGCATTGAGCTTATTGTGCTTGACCGTCCGAATCCCAATGGCTTTTATGTCGACGGGCCTGTCCTGGATACAGCCTTTAAATCTTTTGTAGGACTAACGCCTATCCCCGTTGTACATGGTATGACAGTCGGCGAATATGCACTTCTGCTGAATGGTGAGGGATTGTTGTCAGGCCCTGGACATTGCGAATTGCATATTATATGCTGCGAAAACTATAGCCATGATACATATTACAAACTTCCCGTCAGACCTTCCCCCAATCTGCCGGATATGAATTCAATCTATCTCTATCCAAGCACATGCCTGTTTGAGGGAACAGTACTCAGCTGCGGCAGGGGAACGGATACCCCTTTCCAGCTATTCGGTCATCCCGATATGCCTGGTTCAGATTTTAGCTTTACACCCCGTCCCAATGAAGGAGCATCTGACCCAAAGTTAAACGGAATTAAATGTTACGGTGTTGACCTGAGGGACGCGACAGAGGATGGTATTGTACCTGTACCACATATGCAGCTCAAATGGATCATTGATGCATATAATGCATTCCCGGATAAAGAGAATTTCTTTACTTCCTACATTACATTACTTGCAGGAAGTGAAACTCTGCAAGAGCAGATCAGGGCAGGCCTGTCTGAGGATGAGATAAGAGCAACATGGCAGGCTGATCTTAATAAATTCAGACAGATCAGGAAGAAATACCTGCTGTACGATTAAAGTGAGGCTATCTCACAGGTTAGTAGAGGCGCAAAATCATGCGCCTCTACGATAATAATTTTCAAACGATGTACGTCATATTGTTCTTCCCGGATAAACCTTCAGTGCCTCTGCCAGGGCTTCCATCGCGTTTTTAAGGTCATCGGTATTCAGTACGTATGCTATACGGACTTCATCACGACCCAGTCCGGGTGTTGAATAGAATCCTGATGCAGGGGCAAGCATAACGGTTTGATTATTATGATCAAATTCTTCAAGCAGCCATTGTGAGAACTTATCCGCATCATCAACGGGAAGTTTAACGGTACTATAAAATGCCCCTTTCGGTTTCGGACAATATACACCGGGCATCCTGTTCAGGGCTTCTACCATAAAGTCACGCCTGGCTATATATTCATTGTACACATTATCAAAGTATTCCTGAGGCGTATCAATGGATGCTTCTCCGACTATCTGTCCCAATCCCGGAGGGCTGAGCCTTGCCTGCGCAAATTTGAGGGCAGTGGCAAGCACATCTTTATTCTTTGTAATGAGACAACCAATTCTTACACCACATTCACTGTATCTTTTTGACACAGAATCCAGCAGGATGACATTCTCCTCAACACCTTCCAGGTGCATGGCTGAGAAATGCTTTTCCCCGTCATAGCAGAATTCACGATATACCTCATCAGAAAACAGAAAAAGGTCATGTTTGAGTACAATATCGCGTAACTGGCGAATTTCATCTTCAGTATAAAGGTAGCCTGTTGGATTATTCGGATTACATATCATGATACCCTTTGTTCCCGGACCGATCTTTTTTTCTATCTCGCTTACGGGGGGAAGGGCGAAGTCGTTTTCTATTTTAGAAGTAACCGGCACGATTCTTACGCCAGCGGTAGTTGCGAAACCGTTGTAATTAGCATAGAAAGGTTCGGGTGTAATAACCTCATCACCCGGGTCAAGGCAGCTCATAAAAGCAAAAAGTACAGCTTCAGAACCACCTGCCGTGACTATAATCTCTGTATGGTCGATGTTTATTCTGAGATTCTGGTAATAGCCTGCAAGCTTCCTGCGGTACGATTCATTTCCTGCTGAATGGCTGTAGACAATAACTTTCTCCTGCATATTCTTCAGCGCATCCAGAGCTAACTGTGGTGTATGAATATCTGGCTGACCTATGTTCAGATGAAAGACTTTACGTCCCTTCCTCTTTGCTTCCTCGGCATAGGGTACCAGTTTTCTTATAGGGGAGGCAGGCATTGATTTGCCTTTTTCTGAAATCCTTGGCATAATATTTATTGTTTAAATGGGTTCAAACACAAAGTTAATTTTAAATGGCATAAAAAGGAATGATTTATAATTTAAATTGGAATAATGGATTTCCCTTAATATATACTCAAAGTGCTTTAATGTTTTAAAGATCAATTTATCTTTTACATAGTATTATTATAATTCCTATTTTAGCACTTCAAAACCTGCTTAACAGACATTATGGATATACCTTCAAAATACAAGCCCGAAAGCTCGGAATCGAAGTGGTTCAAACACTGGATGGATCAGGGTTTTTTCAATAGCAAACCTGATGAGCGGGAACCGTATGTAATAACAATCCCCCCGCCAAATGTAACCGGTGTATTGCACATGGGTCATATGCTGAATAATACCCTTCAGGATGTAATGGTGAGGAGGCAGAGGATGATGGGAAAGAATGTTTGCTGGGTTCCCGGAACCGACCATGCCTCAATAGCAACGGAAGCCAGGGTTGTCGCTAAGTTAAAGGAGGAAGGAATCAGTAAGAATGATCTCACACGGGAAGAATTTCTTGAGCATGCCTGGAAATGGACTGAGAAGCATGGAGGTATTATACTTGAACAGCTTAAGAGACTGGGTGCATCATGTGATTGGGACAGGACACTGTTCACCATGGATGACCTGAGGTACAGGTCTGTTATAAAGGTATTTGTTGATCTTTATAATAAGGGGCTTATCTATCGTGGTGTAAGGATGGTTAACTGGGACCCGGAGGCAAAGACCGCAGTATCCGACGAGGAAGTAATATACGTTGAAGAAGACTCAAAGCTGTACTATGTAAAATACAGAATAAGCGAATCAGATGAATATATTACAGTAGCTACTACAAGACCTGAGACCATACTGGGTGATACTGCTGTTTGTGTCAATCCGGCTGATGAAAGGTATAAGTATCTTCATGGAAAGAAAGTCATTGTTCCAATGATAAAACGGGAAGTGCCTGTAATATATGACGATTATGTAGACATGGAGTTTGGAACGGGTTGTTTGAAGATTACACCCGCACATGATATTAATGACTATGAGATAGGGCAGAAGTATGGGCTTAAGGCAATAGATATTTTTAACGACGATGGTACCTTAAGCAATGATGCAGGCTTATTTATTGGTTCAGACAGGTTCGAGGCAAGAAAGCTATCGGTGGACCTTCTTGAACAGGAAGGAATGCTCGAAAAAGTTGAAAATTACAGGAACAAAATAGGGAGATCCGAACGTACAAATTCAGTTATTGAACCAAAACTTTCAATGCAATGGTTCATGAAGATGGGAGATATATCAAAACCGGCACTGGAAGCAGTTATTAGCTCAGATATCAATATCTATCCGCCAAAGTTCAAAAATGTTTACAAATATTGGATGGAGAATGTTCGCGACTGGTGCATAAGCAGACAGCTCTGGTGGGGTCATCGTATTCCTGCCTGGTATTACAGTACCAGTGGGTTTGTTGTAGCCGAGAATGAGGAAGATGCCCTGAATCTTGCTCGTGAGCTTACAGGAGACACAGGATTAAGCCTATCAGATTTAAGGCAGGATGAGGATGTGCTGGATACCTGGTTTTCTTCATGGCTTTGGCCAATTACATGCTTTAACGGTATACTGGAACCGGATAATGCTGATATAAATTATTATTATCCTTCAAATGCCCTGATTACCGCCCCTGAAATATTATTTTTCTGGGTGGCCAGGATGATTATTGCAGGGTTTGAATATCGTAACAGTAAACCATTCGACGATGTATACCTGCATGGAATTGTACGTGACAAGGAAAGAAGGAAGATGTCAAAATCACTTGGCAATTCTCCAGATCCACTGGATCTTATTGCAAAATATGGTGCCGACGGCGTGCGCGTGGGCATGCTACTGTGTTCACCTGCCGGAAATGATTTGCTTTATGATGACTCACTACCTGAACAGGGCAGGAATTTTGCAAATAAGATATGGAACGCCTTCAGGCTTGTTAAAGGATGGACTATTGATGCAAGTATTGAAGAGCAACCACCCTGGTCTGCTGAAGCGGCAAAATGGTTTGACAACAGGCTTAATGAAGCTATAAAAGAATACAACAATGCTTTTGATAAGTACAGGATTTCTGATGCTTTAATGATAGTGTACCGTTTGTTCTGGGAAGATTTTTCCAGCTGGTATCTTGAGGCGGTGAAACCTGACTACCGTAAACCTGTGGATCAAAAAACATACTCCTGTACCATTGATTTTTTTGACAGGCTGGTAAGACTGATGCATCCATTTATGCCTTTTATTACCGAAGAAATATGGCAGATGATCGAAGAAAGGCATAATGGTTCCAGTATCATGGTTTCAGATATGCCCGGGGCGGGAAAGGTAAGCAGCAGGATACTGAAAGATTTTGAGTATGCAAGGATGCTGGTAACAGCTGTCCGGAACATTAGAAAGAAGAATAAATTGTCAATGAGGGATCAGATGGATCTATTTATCAGTAAAAAGAATAATGAAGGGGAACAGCCGTTTCATTACATTGTAATGCGGCTGGCGAACGTTACAGGTATTGAACAGGCTGATAATAAACCTGATGACTCTGTGAGTTTCATAGTAGGTACGTCAGAATATTATGTCCTGCTGGGGGGTAATATTGATGTTCAGGCAGAGATAGAAAAGCTTGAGTCCGATTTAAAATATTACAGGGGTTTTCTTGATTCTGTCATGAAAAAACTTGGTAATGAGAGATTTGTCAACAATGCCCCGGCAAATGTGATTGAGCTTGAAGAGAGGAAAAAATCTGATACTGAAACCAGGATAAATTCTACTATTGCCCGCATAAACGAATTAAAAGGTAAGAGATTAAATAATCAGGGCATAAGCTCGCGCACGAAGTAGTTCTCCTCAATTTTGACCAGTTCCCAGCTATTATTAAGAACAATGTGCCAGCCGTCACCTGTTATATGCTGTTTTTCCTGTTCAACATTTTTAGCCGGTACACGCAGAAATTTCAGATCGGGTGATACCAGGCAACCACCTTCTTCGACAGCCAGCTTACCCCAGTTATCTGTAACCCTGATTGTCTGGTAAATAGTCCCCAGTGTATCAACGGGATCTGTATCCTCTGCTTCGAAAGAAAAGTTCGGACTTTCCAGTTCCAGAAGTACAACCGGTCTTTCAGTGAATTGTGCTGTCCTGCGTCTCAGCCCTTCCCTTAATTGTTCTTCGCGCTGTCTTTCTTCTTCCTTAACCAGGTCTACATCGTAACTGAAAGCAAGGCTGCCAGCTATATCACGGCTTATTACCGGAAGAGTTAAATCATATCTTTCCCTGAGGGCTTCACCAAGATCAAAATCCTTACTGTTTATTGTAGAGAAATCGAAACCTGTTTCATTAAGAAGATGAGCATACAGGTTGCCATGAATAAAACCGTAGGAGAAGGTGTAGGAGCGGAAATCATAAATCAGGTGATAATATTCCATCAGTTTATTAAGGTACAGTTCCCTGGAGCCAGTGCATAACATCATATATGTGAAAGAAGCAAGGCCTTCATAATTTTCAAATTTATTCTCTTCCTGAACATATTTTGGATACAGTTCTCTTCGGGCTGCCCTGAAAACAAGGGCATCCCTTACAGCCTGCTTCCTTGTTTCATCACTCGTCCTGATAGCTCTTTCAAGTGCCTTCCATTCCATCTTCAGCCATAATCGTGCGGTGCGGTCACCCATATGACTAGTATTGTATTCAGGTGTATCAAAATCTTTTCTTATCTGAAAGCAGTGGAACAAACCATGTATGCAACGTGATGTGATCCTGTAATAATCCTCTTCCTCGGGTATGGGAGCCATAGCGTATAAGGTACCCCCGAATTCCTTTGCATAATTTATTACTTCCTCCCTGGGGTAGGTTCCTGTAAATATATTTTCTTTTGCTTTCAGCAATCCTTCTTTATCCTGGACATTTGAATATAGTTTTCTGGTTCTTGTATCGATGAGTAATATTGGGCCGTAAAGATTTTCACCCCAAAGATTACCATTATCCTCATTACATAATTTTTCAACTTCCGAAAAATAATACCCTGCCTTATCAACCGTAAAATAGTCAATGCCTTCATCTTCTTTACACTGAGTAAATAACAGGGGAAGGGAAAGTAATATAACTATCCACCTTTTCATGCTTTCTTAACTTTAGTCTTCAAAAATAATAAAAATCTTAAACCCAATTAACTATTAAGCCTGCTTAACTATCTTAATCTGTTAATTTGTTAAAATGCCAGGTGATTTATGACATTTGATCAGATGGACTAAATTTATATATTTGGATCCCCGTTAGTTCGCAGTAAAATAAAAATATGATGATAGATAACGAAGTTTTAATGAATCCGAGTGAACTGGTTCAGTTTCTGAAGAAACCAGCACACCAGTTTACAAGGGCAGACATAATAAGGTTTATAGAAGCCAAAGAGATCGAAATGGTAAACTTCCGATATGTAGCTGAAGATGGAAAGCTCAAGACACTGAATTTTGTAGTGTCTAACCGGCAGCACCTGGAAGACATCTTATCAGAAGGGGAGAGGGTTGATGGTTCAAGCCTGTTTTCATTCGTTGGGGCCGGTTCAAGTGATCTTTATGTGATACCCAGGTATCGTACTGCATTCGTAAATCCATTTACAGAAAAACCTGCACTGGATATACTTTGTTCGTTTTATGATTTCGAGGGAAAAGCACTTGAAAGTTCACCGGAGAATATACTTAGAAAAGCATATTCGCGATTTGTCTCGAAATCAGGAATGACGATTAAAGCCCTCGGGGAGCTTGAGTATTACGTCAAATCGATAGAAGATGAGCTCTATCCGGTGGTTGACCAGAAGGGTTATCACCAGACGATGCCCTTTGCAAAGTTTGAGGATTTGCGGATTGAAGCACTTGACCTGTGCGCCAGGGCTGGATGCAGGATAAAATATGGTCATTCAGAGGTTGGCAGTTTCACCAGGGAAGGAGAAAATTATGAGCAACATGAGATAGAGTTTCTTCCTACAGAAGTAGATTTTGCGGTTGAACAAATGGTTATAGCAAAGTGGATTCTACGAATGCTGGGTTACGAGCATGGCGTGGAAATAAGCTTTGCCCCCAAGATAACTGTTGGCAAGGCCGGCAGCGGACTGCATATACATATGTTACTTGAGAAAGATGGTAAGAATATAATGCTGGATAATGGAGAGATAAGCAATGTGGCAAAAAGGATGATAGCAGGCATACTTGATCTGGCAGGTTCACTTACAGCATTTGGGAATACGATACCTACATCATATCTCAGGCTTGTACCACACCAGGAAGCACCCACCAATATATGCTGGGGCGATCGTAACAGGTCGGTTCTTGTGCGTGTACCACTTGGCTGGTCAGGAACTGGCAATATGATAAAAGACGCTAATCCGCAGGAACAATCAGAACCCCCCTTTTCCGGGAGCAGGCAGACAGTTGAATTCAGGGCCCCGGATGGTTCGGCTGACCTCTATCTGTTAATGGCCGGACTGGTGACGGCCATACAGCACGGACTGGAAATGGACAATGGACTGGAATATGCTAACAGCCTGTATGTTTCGGGTAACCTGTTTGCCGATGAGAATAAAAGGTTCCTTGGAAAGCTGAAATCATTACCAGCATCATGCTGGGAATCAGCTGATAACCTTGTGAGGCAACGTAAATATTTTGAAGAGGACAATATTTATCCTCCAGGACTTATCGATGCTATAGTGAGAAAACTTAAATCGTATGAAGATAAAGATCTTAGTGAAAGGCTATATGGCAAGACACAGGAACTGGCCGAACTGGTCGAGAAGTATCTTCACTGCAGCTGATCATCACTATTGGAATTATTTATATTGGCACTCTTAATACTTGCATTCAGCTCGAATCCTATCAAAAGGGTAATGGAATTCAAATAGAGCCATAATAGGATCACCAGTATAGTTCCCATTGAACCATAAAGCCTGTTATACTGGTCGAAGTTATTTACATATGCCGAAAAGCCAAGTGATGTAGCAATGAACAACAGGGTTGCCAGGGAGGAACCTGCTGAAATGAACCTGAATTTTGCTTTCCTTGAAGGCGCCAGGTAATAGAGAAACGATATTGCAGTAAACAGGAGTGCGATGATTACCAGCCATTTAGTGATCTGTAACAGATAAAATACAATACCACTTTCTATAATATCTTTATCCACTAGTTTTTCTACGGCTGACCTTCCAAAGATCAGCAATATTGCTGATAAGGTTATCAGTAAACCTATCATGAAGAAAAGGAAGAATGCTATTTTCCTTTGTGCAACCCAGCTCCTGGTTTCAAATTTATGGTCTGATACCACAAAAGCATTAATCAGGGCATGAATACCATTTGTAGACATAATGGCTGAGGCCACAATCATAATAATAAGAAAAATATTGCTCCGGATTGTAACAGCATCCCTGATGCTTTGTTCCATTAGTGTATATGCCCTTTCAGGTGTTATGCTCTCAAAAAGTGATATTACCTGTTCCTGGAAACCTGGTATGGGAACGTAAGGGATTAGAGTAAAGAGCAGAAAGGATGCCGGAACAAGACTGAGTAACAGGTTAAATGCTATGGATGAAGCCCTTGTTACAAGGGCTCCCTTTCTGAATCCCCTTATAAAGAAAACTATAACGTCATACATTGGAACCTTGTCAAAACCAGGTAATACCAGGTTTTTGAGCCGTTGAAGGATGTATTCACCTATTTTATCCCTGTTAAATAATCTCATATCGCCTTCAGACTGATATCCAGACTTTTTATGTGGTGAGTGAGAGCACCGATTGAAATATAATCTACACCGCAGCTGGCATATGATTCTACTGTTTCAAGTGTTATACCTCCCGATGATTCTACTTCATATCTTCCGCCAACAAGTTCCATTGCTTTTTTTGTATCAGGAATGCTGAAATTATCGAGCATAATCCTGTTAATCATACCCTGTTCCAGGATCTGTTCAAGTTCTTCCAGGTCCCTGGCTTCAATTACAATTAATAATTCTTTTTTTCTCTTCTCCAGGTATTCGTTTGCCTTTATTATTGCGTTTTTAATACCACCGGCATAATCAATATGATTATCCTTTAGCATGATCATATCATATAATCCCATGCGATGATTCACTCCTCCTCCAATCCTGACAGCTTCCTTCTCGAATGCCCTGAATCCGGGTGTTGTTTTCCTTGTATCTAGTATCCTGGCTTTATAGCCCTTCACAGCGTCAACGTATAATTTTGTGGTGGTGGCGATACCACTCATCCTCTGTATTATATTAAGAATCAGCCTCTCTGATCTGAGCAAACCCTGAATGCTGCCCTCTGCTATAAAACCCGTATCGCCTGGTTTGACACTGGTTCCGTCGTGAAGGGCTTCAATTAATACTATACTCTCATCAACCTTTCCGAAAACATAGGCTGCGATATCGACACCAGCAAGTATACCGGTCTCCTTAATAAGCAGTCTTGACCGGCCGGTTGCCTTATCAGGTATACATGCCAGGGAGCTGTGATCACCATCCCCTATATCTTCCGTCAGTGCAAGGTCAGTAAGATTACGAATTGCCTCCTGTATCATCCTTCTCAATTCTAAGCTGGTGTATAAGTGGTTTCGAATCGATGGTTTTGATAAGAAAATACACCCTGAAGTTACCGTTCTTTGTTCGTAAAGTACCAATGGCATAGGCCGACTCGGCCCTGCCTCCTTTATGCTTTATGACAAAATCAGTAGTAGCGTGCTCACGGAAAAACTCTTTGAGGATGCCTTCTGCAATGTTACGAGTGTAAAAATCTTCCTTGTCAAGCAGGGCAAGCTCAACGGTTGAATTCAGGTACCCTGATAGAACATTAACATTTCCGGCTTTGAAAGCAAGTGTAATCTCATCAGGGATATTGACTGTCTGAGCACTTACATAATTTGAGCCTGACAGTGCAATGGTGATTATTATGGATAATATTATTCTCATGAAGCTCAGTTTATAATATAACGTTACTAAGGCAAAAATAGTCGAAATTAATCAAATCATGAAATACAACAGTTTATTATGGATAAAAGGAAAATTAAGATTATTGGTTTAAATTCGTAAGTTTACTGGCAATAATATCCAATGACAGTAATTAAACATGCCTGTTATGAAATTATCGATTATACAGGTAGGAAAGACTGAGGAAAGGTTTATCAGGGATGGCTCATTATTGTTCTATTCCAGGATAAGAAAAATTATGCCCCTGGAAATAATAACTGTTGATATACCTAAAAATTTACGTAGAAAGCCTGAATCAGTACAGAAATCAGAAGAGTCTGTTTCTATATCTGAGCGCTTCACGCAGGGTGATGTTATAGTACTGCTTGATGAAGCAGGTACGCATATGGATTCACGTGGATTTGCTTCATTCATTCAGAAAACAATGAATTCAGGACCTAAACGGATAGTGTTCGTTATAGGAGGCCCGTGGGGACTTGCTGCTGATCTGGCTGAAAAGGCTAATATGATTATTGCCCTGTCCAGGATGACATTCTCACATCAATTGGTACGGTTATTGTTCGCTGAACAGCTGTACAGGGCATTGACAATTATCAGGGGCACTCCTTATCACCATGACTGAAATATTAGAGCTGTGAAATGAAATTTACATCTATCAACCGGAGGCTATTAATTTTGCTGGCATCAGTGTTTGCCCTTGCTTTGATCTCTGACTTAATATCTGAAAGTGAAGCCCCATACAGGTTGGAGGCAAGGTCATTCCAACGAAAACTGCAGAAGGCTGAAAGAGAAGGTATGGAATGCCTGAAAGAACTGTCAGAGGGGGACTCACTTTTTACACGCAGCAAACTTGCTGAATATACCTATTCAAATAATATTTACGGCATATACGAATATTCCGGAGGATCTCTCACTGCATGGACTGACAACAGTATTTATGTGCCTGATAAATATTCTGATGAACAGTTTGACAAAAAGCTGTTGCAGCTGGGTAACAGGAAAGTAATCGCTAATAAATTGCACGATGGTGAAGAGGTCTTTATATGTCTTATTAATCTGTATAATGAATACGGTATACACAATGAATATCTTAAATCAGGCTTTAATCCTGAATTCGGACTAAAAGTTAATGCTTATATAAGTAATGACAGGGAATCAGGCTATCCTGTTCACGATATTTCTCATGACTACCTGTTCTCTCTGGTTTTTGACCGTAACGGGAATTTTATTAACGTGATTAATATTATTCCACTTATAATGTGGTTTCTGTTCCTAATCTTTTTTCTGATCGCTGTCGACAGGATAGCAGCCTGGCTGATGAGGAAAGGATTTTCCTACCTGGCATTCTTTTCTTCGGTACAGATGGTTGTTATTCTCTATCTAATTTTCCTCCTGTCGGACAAGCCTGCTGCTTTCAGCGGGATGGATATCTTCTCGCCATTCAGATTTACCCTCGGTCCCCTTATACCGTCTCCGGGTCACCTGTTATTCTTAAGTACGCTGTTCCTTTTTGTGTGCTTTGAGTTTTACAGATATTTTCCCAAACCTTCGTGCAGAGCTGATAGAGCCATGAGAAATACTGTTAAACTAACATTATTCCTGTCGATCTCTTCGTTTATTTTCTTTATTTTCAGCAGATTGTTGCATAAACTTATCCTTGAGTCTAATATACATTTCAGGATTTTTGAGATAATGGACATAGATATATTTTCCGTTATCTCAATTGCTGCAGCTGCTATGATACTCACCGGTTTCAGCATATACCTTCTGCGGGTGGTTAAATTTTGTATAGACTTACCAGCCAGGATAATAATCCCATCCTTACTGGCTGCAATGACTGTATTATACCTGCTGCATATTTTATCCGGACAGTATTCATTGATACCTGTAATTGCTTTCCTTCTACTGTTATTGCAGGCATGGTTCTTCGGAAATGAGAGGGCAAGACTGATAAACATAACGGTAACATTTGCCTTAATAGCAGCTGCTTTTTCTGCATATGTTATACCCGGTCTCACATTTCAGAAGGAAACGGAGAACTTGAAAGTTTTATCGGCAAATTTCAGCAGTCAGAATGATATGTATGCTGAAGCGTTGCTGCTTGACCGCTGGTCAGAACTGGAAGATGACAGCCTCTTACTTGAAATGATGAACCACAACTTCTTAAGCTCTGAAGAGGTCAACTCTGTATATTCATACCTCGATAGCGTCTATTTTTCTGGTTACTGGGATAATTATGACAGGATCTACACTATCTGTGTGGATGACTCACCTCTTTATTTTGAAGCTGATACGAGCAGGGTTGAGAATTGTTTTGATTTCTTCCGTGGAAGGGCAAAAGAACTGGGGGTAGAAGTAACAGACAGTAACCTGGTGTTCCTGGACAACAATTCAGGCAGACCTTATTATCTTGGTTGCCTGTATTATAACAGGGATGACGGAAAGCAGAATGGCCTGTTCATAGAACTGATAAACCTTGTCAAATATACACAGTCAGGCTATCCGGAATTACTGCTGGATAAAGAATATGATAAACAAGCTTATACCGGAGATTATTCAATTGCAAAATATATTAAAGGATCACTGGTTCTACAGACTGGAGAATACCCGTTTAATACGCGTTTAAATCTTCATATGAATGATTCCACGGGTTACTATACCGAACCCGTTGACAACAACATTGAATATTTCATTTATAACGATGACGATATCTCAGTTGTTGTGGCGAGACCTTTGCTAGACTTTATGGATATTGTCGTAACATTTACGTATCTTTTTATAGCTTTCTTTACGCTTTTCCTGATAATGATGATTATTCTCAGACCACCTGAAAGCGTATTACCCGGGAGAATGAATTTTACGCAAAAGCTGCAGGTTGCTTTTATTAGCTTGCTCCTGGGTTCGTTAATTGCCATAGGAACAGTGGTAGTAATCCTAAGCACAAGCCAGTATCGGGGGAAGCATTACGAAAATATTGAAGAAAAACTGGGATCAGTATATACCGAGCTCGATCATAAATTATCTGACCTTGATTCACTGGATCATAGCTGGAGTGCTGATACTTATCCTGATCTTGATGCTCTGCTGATAAAATTTTCCAATGTTTTTAAAACCGATATAAATATTTATGATACCGATGCGAACCTGATGGCTACTTCAAGAAGGGAAGTGTTTGAAAAGGAATTGAAAAGTGAAAAGATGAATTTTGCCGCCTTTTCACACCTGAAATACGAAGGCAAAGCCCAGTATATACATAACGAGAGGATAGGACGGCTGGAATACTTATCAGCTTACTCTACTTATGTAAATAGCCGTAAAGAAGTGCTGGCATATCTTAATCTTCCGTATTTCAGTATGCAGAGCAGGATGAGTGAGGAAACATCAAACCTGATAGTGGCTATGATCAACTTCACCATGATTCTGCTTGTTATTTCGCTCAGTATAGCAGTTTTTATATCTGTGAGAATAACGAATCCTCTCAGGATGCTGCAGCAAGGCCTGGCATCAGTCAGGTTGGAGGAAAAGGGCAAACCTCTTGAATACAGGGGGCATGATGAAATTTCAGAACTTGTTGAGCAATATAACAAGATGCTGGACGAGTTGCAGTCAAGTGCATTAAAGCTGGCAAGGTCTGAAAGAGAGGATGCCTGGAGGGATATGGCCAAACAAATTGCCCATGAAATAAAGAACCCGCTGACACCTATGAAGCTGAATGTGCAGCAGCTGTATAAGAAATGGAGAGACAACCCGGAAAATTTTGAGGAAAACCTGAGAAGTTTTAAACAGAACCAGATTGAACAAATTGAAAATCTCTCTTCAATAGCTACGGAATTTTCAAATTTTGCACGCATGCCTAAGGCAAAACCAAGCGAGACCGACCTTATAAGCCATATTAATGCTGTTGCTGATTTATACAACGACATAAAGAATATTGATCTTAATATCAATTTCAACGGCCTTAGTAAGGTATTGATATTTGCAGATAAAGAACAGATAAACAGTATGCTTTCAAATATACTGAGGAACGCGGTTCAGGCTATACCAGGGTCCAGGAGGGGGATAATAAATGTAAGCCTTTCTATTAAAGATCAGAAAGTGCTGATAAGAATTGAAGATAACGGAATGGGTATCCCCGGGGATATGAAGGATAAACTGTTTACTCCTAATTTTACAACAAAATCATCCGGGATGGGCTTAGGGCTGGCCATAGTTAAAAGGGTGGTTGAAACAGCTGATGGTAGAATATGGTTTGAATCAGAACCGGAAAAGGGCACTGTGTTCTTCATCGAATATCCAATACTTTCTTTTAATAGGGGATAAGAGATTCTGGAAATACAATTTCACATCTTTAATCCTTGCTTGATAAATGCGATAAAATAATTATCTTAGCACTATTGAAGACCTATAAATGACCCGGTATCTTTTTAGGAATATTAGGATAATAATACTGCTCTGCTTTATCGTTCCATCGACGGGAAGTAGTTTATTGGCTTTCACCCAGGAAGAAGAAATATCGGGAATAATAAATACTTATTCCAGGGTAAACACCATTGAAGCAGCTGATGCTATAATAGTTGATGATGTAACAGGTTTCGGTGATGGTGACACGGTGCTCATCATGCAGATGAAAGGTGTCTCCATAGTAACTGTGCAGGGATCTGCCTTCGGCAACTGGGATGGCTACCTGGGACAACCAGGAGACTATGGTTTAGGTTTTTATGAGTTTATTATTATTGAGCGGGTTGAAACAGGCCCGAACAGGATTGTTTTCAGGAATAACCTTGCCGGATTTGGTGCATATGATATCGAAGGCCTCATACAGATTGTTAAGGTACCCTCTTATGAGAGTGCTACAGTAAGCAGCGACCTTAGTTGCCCCGCATGGGACAGTTTAACAGGTACGGGGGGTATTGTGGCGCTGATTGTGAATAAGAAACTCGAGTTAAATGCTGATATTGATGTCACCGGTAAGGGGTTCGGCGGAGGTACTGTTGCACTTATGGATGGTACACCTCAAACCAGTCCTGATTACTATTATCCCGAATCATCAACTGTTGCCGGCAGGAAGGGTGAAAGCCTCGCAAGCCACAGGAATGCTACAAGCGAACAGCTGATTATTACAGATTATGCAAAGGGGATTGGTAAACTATACTCAGGTGGTGGCGGTGCAACGGGAGAATTTTCCGGCGGTGGTGGAGGAGCCTGTTTTGGTGATGGCGGGAATGGTTTCAGGCAGAGAACAGATGGTTTTAATGCCAGTGGAAGGGGAGGAGAGAGCGTTGCAGGTGCTGATGTATCAGACAGGGTGATAATGGGTAGCGGTGGCGGAGGAAGTGGTTATAGCGGAACAGGTACCGGCTCAGGAGGAGCTGCTGGCGGAGGAATAGTATTTATACTTACTGATTCACTTGTTGGTAACGGCCATTCAATAAAGGCAAATGGAAACTCGGTATCTATCGTAGCATCAGGAGATGGCGGAGCAGGTGGTGGCGGTGGAGCAGGATCAGTAGTGATGTCGGTCAGAACTTATGCCTCTTCAAATATTACTCTTGAAGCAAAGGGTGGAACAGGTGGTAACAGTTCAGAGTCATTTGGCACCGGCGGTGGCGGTGGCGGTGGACTTGTATGGTTAAAAGGAGACGGGACACAGCCTGAATTAAACATTGATGTGGACGGAGGTTCGGCAGGAATGATAAACTACCCCTCAGGAGCATCACAGGGAAGTGGAGGAGGAGAAGGATTGATCAGGACAGACCTGAATATGCTTCTCAATGGCTTCCTGTTCAATTCCATAATTTCGTCCGTAACACAAACACAAACAGATTCCATATGTAACGGACAGGTGCCTAACATGATAATCGGAACGGAACCTGTTGGTGGGACTGAACCTTATATATTCAGATGGGAAAGAAAAACTGATGAGGAAACAATATGGTCACTCGTGCCGGGATCTGGAAATACCAAAGACCTGATAGTTATTGATCCGGAAACAGATACAGTGCAATTCAGAAGGGTTGTTACTGACAGCAACGTAACACCTGTATCTGATACAAGCAAGGCGGTTACTGTAATAGTACAGCCTCCGATAATCAATAATCTTATAGGATATGATACCATTATATGTGCCGGCCAGGACCCGGAATTACTGGTTCCTCAAAATGGTGTACCGCTAGGAGGAAATAATATTTATAACTACTTGTGGATAGACAGTACTGGAGTACATGACTGGCAACATGCCCCTGGTACTGTTATTAACCCTGACTATGATCCTCCCTCACTGACATCTTCAGCTTATTATTCAAGAATAGTAAGCTCAGGGATGTGTTCTGACACAAGCAATACCGTTACGGTTTCAGTGTTACCTGTTATATCGAATAATACTATTGCATCGGACCAGTTTATTTGTTACGATAATCTTTTCGAAGATCTCACAGGATCTGATCCCCTTGACGGAGACGGTTCATATATCTATGAATGGATCAGTAGCATAGACCAGGATAACTGGGTGTCTGCTGAAGGAATAAACGATGGTAAAGACTACAATCCCGATGAAAGCTCGGTTAATTTCCCGGGGAGTCAGTATTATAGGAGGATTGTCAGCTCGGGTTACCTTAATTGTTGTGTTGATACTTCTGCGCAGGTTCTTCTTGAAAGCCTTCCCTCTATAGACAACAACACAATATCTGCCGACCAGGTAATCTGTCAGGCATCCATTCCTGAACCGATCCTTGGTGCTGACCCTACAGGGGGAGATGGTGTTAATTATAGTTATTTATGGGAAGACAGTACCAGGTCACAACCATGGACTCTGATTACTGGAGCCAGCCAGGCTGACTTTGCCCCAAGCGTCCTGACCGATACAACATGGTACCGCAGAATAATTATATCCTCTGTGTGTGATGATACAAGTAATGTGGTTGTTGTTAATGTGCATCCTGCTATAATAAATAATAATATAAGCTTACTCTCCGGCCTTCCCGATACAACCATATGTTCGGGACAGGCACCCAATATACTGGTTGGAGAAACACCGGAGGGTGGCAACGGTACTTATTTGTATGAATGGGAATTCAGTACTGATCAGCTTTCATGGAATCCGGCTCCCGGAGCAAATACCCTGGCCGGATATAATCCTCCGGTATTGACTGAAAATACATGGTACAGGCGAAGAGTGCTCTCAGGTGAGTGTACAGTTGAAAGTAATTCGATTAACATCATAGTGCTACCACTGATAGCGGATAATACAATCTCTGCTGTTGGTATGACATGCTATAATACTCAACCTGATATTATTACAGGCAGTACTCCCACCGGGGGCAATGGTGCATATACATACCTGTGGGAACAAAGCCCGGATAATACTATATGGTCACCAGCAACAGGGAACAACACAGGCATTGATTACCAGCCCCCGCAGCTTACAGCAGAAACTTATTACAGGAGAATTGCATTCTCCGGATTGTCGGATTGCTGCCAGGATATTAGCAATGTTCTAAGTATTGGTACTTATCCCCTTCCCGAGGGTGTAATAACTGCTGCCCTGGATACCACCTGTGCCGGGTCGGAAATAAATATTTCATTGAGTCTGAGTGGTAATGGCCCATGGACAGTGGTACTGAATGATGGGACTGAAAACCTTCCTTCGTTTGATGTTGCCGGTGCAAGCTATAATTTCACCCACTCACCTGTTTATTCCAGTACCTATACTTTCGCATCAATAACTGATATCAATTCGTGCCAGGCCACCGCATTAAATGGTTCACATGAGGTTGTGGTTTACGAGGTGCCGGTAGCTGACCCAGGTAATGACGATGAAGTATGCGGACTGGAGTATCCATTGCAGGCAAATCCAAGTGCGGGGTATGGTTTATGGCTTAATTTTAGTGGATCAATTAACAATATAGTGGATGCCGGTAATTCATCAACAACAGTTACGGTAAACAGTTACGGATCACATACTTTCTGGTGGAAAGAAACCAACTGGCATTGTGTGGATTCAGCATCTGTAGATATTGCGTTCTGGGAACCTCCTTCTCCGGCATATGCAGGTGAAGATGTTCAGCTCAAACCATACCAGTTCGAATATACCCTCGAAGCTAATGAACCCCTGGTTGGAACAGGTACCTGGTCGGTTATACAGAGTTCAGGCAGTCCTGTTTTTGATAATTACAATTTTGCCGGCACAACGGTAAGTATGCTGTCATATGGAGACAACATACTTGAATGGAAAATAGTTAGCAGGGAAAATGTATGCCCTGCTGAAACAGATATGATTACACTGACTGTAAGTAATGTATTGGTTCCGGATGGTTTTTCCCCCAACGGTGATGTCTATAACCAGACATTCCTGATAGACGGGCTGGAGTACACCGAGAATGAATTGATAATTACAAATATGACTGGTGCCGTTGTATACAGGACAACTAATTATTATAATGACTGGGAAGGCACTAATATGGATGGAAATCCTCTGCCCGAAGGAACATATTATTATTTCCTTACTATAAAATCACCCGTTAAGGAGAGGATGAGTGGTTATGTTGTTATAAAGAGATAAGATGAAGAAAATAATATATGTAGTATTCTTCCTTCTTTTGACTTTGACAGGTCTTAAGGCTCAAAACTATCCTGTCTACAGTCAGTACCTGCTCGATGGGCTCGTTATTAATCCGGCATATACAGGTACAACTGAAGCATTGACTGTTTCACTGTTATTCAGAAAAAAATCGATGAGTTTTGAAGGAGCACCCGTTATGGGCACCTTCTCAATGCATTCACCCCTAAAAAATGATCGCATCGCCCTAGGCATGATGGCCCATTACCAGAAATATGGGGTAACATCCAAGGCCAGTATCTTTGCACATTATGCTTTTCATATAAAGACAAATAATGGGAGATGGTCACTTGGACTAAAGGCAGGAGCAGACATGGTAAATAATGATTATTACAGTGTAACAACGGTGGAGCCTGATCCGGCATTCACCGATGCTGTATCTTCATTCACACTACCCAATGTAGGAGTAGGTGTTTACTACAGCTCGAAGGCGTTTTTTGCCGGCCTGGCAGTACCCGAGATGTTCAGCTACAGGGAAAAAAGCAGTAATAATGGTTACGAGATTTATCATGATTACAAGAATTATTATTTTATGGCTTCAGCAGGAGGTTTACTCAGCTTAACACGAGGATTATTGTTTAAACCTTCTACCCTTATCAGGTATTCTTTCAATAACCCTTTATTAATAGATCTTAACGGCAACTTTATTATATCTGATTTTTTATGGATTGGTGCTTCCTGGAGGCTGGGGGAAGAGGTACTTGTCGGAATAGTGGAACTACAGATTAATCAGCAGCTTAAACTGGGATATGCATATGAATATAATCTTGGAAACATAAGTACATTTGTAGGTGGCACACATGAGGTGGCGCTCCTGTTCGAATTTGGAAAAACTGTGAGTGCAGCCAATCCGCGATATTTTTGAGATGAGCAAATTTTACAGTGCTTACATATCACTAATTATTCTTGTTTTGCCTGTAATCAATTTACACGGTCAGGCCAGCAGTATGTATGAGATAGAAAAACTGCCGCTGAACTCGGGCCAGTTTAGCGAAATAGCACCTGTACCGCTGATCAATGGTCTGGCATTCTGTTCCGACAGGCGTATTTCAGGGGTGGTGAATAATAAAACCTTTGATGGTGACCGTGTGTACAATATCTTTTATGCAGAAAGAGAAGATTCCATTAAGTGGGGCCAGCCAGACATATATTCAAAGGACCTGCAATCTTTGTTTACCCAGGGACCATTTTGCTTCAGCCCCGACGGGCGACAGATCTATTATACCAGCGATATGGAAAGGGGGAATAATGCCTTCGACAGAGATTTCAAAAACACGCGTGGAATATTGATCGCTGACAGAACAGGTAACGGATGGTCTGAACCCCATCCTTTTGAGTATAATGACTCGTTATGGAACCTTGGTCACCCGTTTATTAGTGCCGATGGCAATTACCTTTTTTTCTCTGCTGATATACCGGGAGGATATGGAGGATCAGATATTTACATGTGCCGATGGAAAGACGATAATTGGGCTGAGCCGGAGAACCTTGGCCCCGGGGTAAACAGCAGCGGGTCAGAACTGTATCCCTTCCTTTCTTCAGGTGGTGAACTATATTTTACGTCTGATCGTCAAGGTGGCTTCGGAGGGCTCGATATTTATAGTTCACGTATGAGAAGTAGTGGATGGACAGATCCCGTATTGATGCCTGAGCCTATAAATTCAGACGCTGACGACTTCAGCCTCTTCAAGAATCTTGATGGCAGCGAGGGATTCTTTGCATCTGACAGGGGCAGAACGGATGATATATACAGGTACACCTCGTCCCTGAGGAGGATGAGCGAATGTAATGAACTTGTTTATGAAAGCTACTGCTGGGAATTCATCGATTCTAATTCATTCAAGGTCGATTCTGTTACCTTTACCTATGAATGGGATTTTGATGATGGCAATACTTTAAAAACAGTGAATGCAGTGGCTCAGCATTGTTTTGAGCTACCTGGTATTTATGTTGTTAAACTAAACGCAATAGACACTATAACAGGTGATGTAAGGCAAAATGAAGCTACTTACCTCCTGGAGATAACGAAGACGGAACAGGCATTTATATCAGCTCCGGATACATGTCAAACTGGTGAAATGATTATCTTTGATGCTTCTGAGACTTATCTACCGGGATGGGACATTGATGAGTACTACTGGAATTTTGATGACGGTACAGCTGCAAGGGGACAGACCATAGAAAAGACATACCTGCTGCAAGGATCATATGATGTTCAGCTAATAATAAGCACTTACCCCGGTGATGATGGGAATATGCGTGAAACATGCGTTAAAAGAACTATTATTGTAGAAGAACGATGATTTTAGTTTTTATACTATTTTTGCATTGACTATGAGGGATGAACGAAAAATATACAGATTATTAATGCTCATTGCTCTCCTGGCTGCGATTATACCCTGCCAGGCTCAGCCAGTACCTGCCAATGATGAAAATATCCCTTATCTTATGACCTTTGGAGGTGATGGTGATACTTCCTGGGGTGATGATGATTTTTCACAATCATTCTTCTTTAAAATACCATTATCATACTCCCAGCCTTTCTATATAAGAATATATGATCCTGACATAGGCGGTAACGTTGATGAGATAAACGGGGATTGGGATACAAGAATGTCCTATTCTGTTTACGGAGGTAAAGATTGCTGGAGTGATATAGATGCCAGGGGTATTGAACCAGCTGGCAACTACAGGAGTGGCACCCTGCTGGCATCCAAAGTATTCGGTATGGATAACAGATATGATGACGGATGGTATACATTCGGCCCTTTCAATCCAACCGAGGGAGAACTTGTTGAAGCATTTAACGGGTATATCTTTAAAATTATCTGCGAGGGTATAGGAGGTGATGACGGTAACCTATACAGGTATTATCTGAGTACCGAGCGGGATGAAAACAGGGCCATTGAGGACGGAAATGCTTTTACTTATGAGTATTCCTTCAGGATGTGGAATAACAATCAAAATATATCACATATCTATCCTTATATTGATACGGCTACCATATACGTGAAACAGGTTAATTTTGATTGGGATGACGATGGATATATAAGGGTTGTGTCACGTGTAAGAAGGGGACTGCTGGCATCAATATCAAATGAGGATGACTGGGCAGAAAGCAAGATACGAATCGAAGAAGAAGAGATTAATTCATCACTCGACTTTCAGTTTATAAAGAAAAGACCACAACTTGTCCGAAATAATAATGTTGTTATATCCGTTGAAAACCAGTACGGTGAATACCTCGAATTTTTTACTATTCCCATTGGTGGTGTACCGGTTTATAATCCCAATATTATAGCAAAACCAATAGAAAAATAGCATTTTGATGACGCGGAACTTCCATTTTAGAAATTTGATAATATTATTCTTGTTATCATCCACCTCGTTTTTGTCTCTCGCCCAATCCTACCAGTTCAGGAATTATGGTGTAAACGAAGGCCTGCCAGGCCGTTTTATATATACAATAAACCAGGATCAGGATGGATTTATATGGCTCGGAACAGATAAAGGCCTGTGCTATTTCGATGGATTCGAGTACCACATGGTCAATATTTCTGATACTCTTGAGACTTATTTCCCCGTTTCATCCTTTGAAACAGGCGTAGGGGGAATTTATTTTGGCTTTAATGATGGAACAGTACATTATACTGAAAACCGTGAGTTGATAAGGGTTCCCGGCATTCAAGCTGCCAGGATAAATTATATAGCTGAAAACAGCGATTCTTTAATTTTCATAGTTACACAGGGTAGTGGTATATATATTCATGATCCGGGAAATCCTGAAGAAACATCACTAATTGAAAACCCAGTGAATGATTTATTGTACTGTGCCTGCTTTACCGGGAACGGAAATATGGTGCTGGGTAGCCAGAATGGTTTATCCCTCTTTGATTATTCTGATGATGGACTTACCCTTTTAAACACGGCTGAAGAACTGAATTATTTCAAAGTCCAGGATATTAAGCAAAGCAATAACCCTGATTTATATATTGTCGGTACCGAAGATAACGGCATCTATGCCGCGAGTTTCACTGATTCTGAAATCAGCCTGCACAGAATGAGCGAAGAAGATATTTTTACACGATCGAATGTACAATCTTTAATGATCGATTGTGATGGGGCAGTCTGGATTTCGACATTCGGGGACGGCCTGATAAAGGCTGAAGTTGACAGTATTAATGGTAGTGTAAAGTCTTATGAAATACTCAATGTAAATTCAGGACTAGGTGGTAATGATATAAAAACCAGCTATGAGGATGCCTGGGAAAATGTCTGGATTGGCCATTTCGGGAACGGGGTTTCGGTTTTGAGATCTGAAGCATATAAGTTCTACAGACCGGGCGATGAGGAGGATGCAAACAATATAATATTTATTGGTGAATACCGGGATCAAATTTTTGCAGGAACAGGTTCGGGATACTATCTGTTTGACATAAACAGCGAACGAACGTTAAGTTATACTGACCTGCGCCGCTCGGTCAATGGAGCAGTTATATCAGACTATTATCTTTATAATGACGGAATAATACTACTGGCAACCGAAGGACAGGGAGTTTACAGGCGCGAGGCTTACGGTGAAACAAAATTACTGTTCAGGTCGGGTAATAACATGGAGAACCAGGTAACGGATATTCTTGATGAGTCCGGCTATATCTGGCTTGGAACAAGAGGTGGTGTTATAGGTATAGATAAACTGACGGGCAGTATAAGCAGGTTTACCACCTCAGAGAAGTTGCCCCATAACAACATTAACCAGGTAGTAGCACTGGGTGATGGTAAAATTATTGTAGCTACTGAAAGTAACAGGCTGTACACAATAAATCCTGGTGAAGGTGTTTCATCGGGCGAAGCCATTATACCCGGTGGTGCCAGGAATGTTTTTCAATCATTTGATGTGGAAAAACTGGACAAAATATGGGGTGCAACAAGAGGTTCGGGAGTTTTCTGCTTTGAGAGTAATACAGTAAGGAATATAACGAGCCGGAGCGGGTTATATTCAGATTTCTGCTACAGTATATTGTGCGACAGCAGGAATAATATCTGGGTAGGTCACCGGAGAGGATTCTCTGTTTATGATCAGGGAATTGACGAGATCAGGACTTTCGAGGATATCTTCGGGACAGGTGCTGATTGTAATGATAATGCCATATGTGAAACCTCGAAAGGATATGTGCTTCTTGGCACTACGGAAGGTTTTATGGTATATAACCCTGATAAAGACAGGTTGCGACTTAAGCCTCCAATGACGAATATACTCTCAGTGACCATTAATGACAGTATTATGCCACTCAAAAGTGTGTACAATCTGCCTTACAGTTCAAGGCATATGATAGAAATTGAATACGTAGGACTCAATTATTCTGACCCTGACAAGGTATATTACAGCTACAGCATGGAGAATTATGACACGGAGTGGTGCGATGCTACTTATTCAAGAAGTGTAACATACAGGTTGGGTGATGGTCAATACCGTTTTAATATTCTTGCATATAGCTATGAAGGAGTATCAGATAACCAGATAGAAAGCTTTGTGATAAATGTTAAAAAGCCGTTCTGGAGAACATGGTGGTTCATTTCTGCTGCTGCATTATTACTGGTGACAACAGTAATAGTCATAATCAAAGTACGTGAAAGGGCACAGGAAAGGGTTAAAAAATTCCTTGAAGAAGAACTGGCTGAACGAACAAAGGAAGTAATAGAACAAAAGGAAGAAATTGAATACCAGAACAGGGAAATTACGGATAGTATTAATTATGCACAGAGGATCCAGGCAAGCCTGCTGCCTCCTGTTAAAAGGTTAAGCGATACTTTCCGGGGCTCATTTGTGTTTTACCGTCCCCGGGACATCGTAAGTGGTGATTTTTACTGGTTTGACACCCTGAAAAATGGGAAAATAATGATCGTATGTGCCGATTCAACCGGTCATGGAGTACCAGGAGCCTTTATGTCAATGATAGGATCGGCCTTGTTACAGGAAATAGTCAACAGGAAGGAAATAACAAGACCTTCAGAAATTCTGCATGCACTCGACCAAGAAATAACTACCACACTTAACCAGACAGGAGATGATACTTCAAACGACGGGATGGATATGGTAGTATGTGAATACCACCCCGAAACGCGCTTATTGAGGTTTTCTTCAGCACTGCGCCCGGTAATAATATTGATGGATGGTGAACAATATTATATCAGGGGTAACAAGAATTCAGTGGGGGGTGAATATATGGAGGAAAAATATTTTGATGACCAGGAGTATTATCTCAAGGAGAATGATGCAGTGTATATCTTTTCAGATGGATACCCCGACCAGTTTGGAGGTGAGGATGGTAAGAAACTTAAAATAGCCAGGCTGAAAAGGCTTATTGAAGATATTAAGGACCTCAGCATGGATGAACAGTATGTAAAGGTGAGTGAATATTTTGACGAATGGAAAGGTGAATATGCACAGGTTGATGATGTATTGCTGCTGGGATTTAAAATATAAATTCAATTGATTACTCTATAACACATGTACCTTCAAGACTGAAAGGTATCTCGCAGCTGGAAGCAACGTTACTTTCATTGCCAGCCCTGTCCACCACGTAAAATTCATACATTATCGTGTCAGTAAACTCAAAGAAAAAATAAAGAAAGGTTATTTCTATAGTTCCCTGGAGGATTTTATTCTGCCCTTCCCTTTCCATGAAAGGTATCCTGTAATCAGCCGGATCGTTGGGATCGGATTCATCAATCTCGGTAAAAACGCCATTTTCCTTTGTGTATAGAGTGAAGAAAAGATTTGTTGTATCAGACTCTCCCTCAACAGGCTGCTTTAATCCAAGGTCACCGTCACCATCTTCAAAATAAAATTCGAGTATCCCTGCCTTGGCAGGATTCCCAAGCAGATCAATGGTGTCGTACATCGTAAATTGTCGAAATTCGATGGAAGGTTCAGGAGGAAGCTGTCTTATCTTTTCACATCCGCCAGAGAAGTAGAGTGCAAAACCTGCTGCAATAAATGATATAAATATCTTTTTCATATAAAGCTTGTTCCTCAAAAATTAAACCAAAATACTTATTTTTTTCTGAAAAATATTTTTAATGGAACGCCTGAAAATTCATACTTCTCTCTAAGCCTGTTCTCAAGGAATCTTTTATATGGTTCCTTAATATATTGTGGATGGTTACAAAAGAAGGCAAAGGTAGGATAGAAGGTCGGTAACTGACTGATGTATTTTATTTTTATGAATTTACCTTTACTGGCAGGGGGAGGGTTCTTCTCAATGATAGGCAGGAGGTAGTTGTTTATGGAAGATGTGGAGATTTTCCTTGTCCTGTTAATATGAACACGCATAGCTTCATTAATAACCCTGTGTATCCTCTGTTTGTATATGGCTGATATGAAGAGTACAGGATAGTCAGTGAAAGGTGCTGTTTTAGATTTAATCTTTTGTTCAATCAGCTTTGCTGAATTGGAATCTTTTTCAGCAAGATCCCATTTATTCACCAGTAATACCATACCCTTGTTATTACTGAGAATGATATTCATTATGTAGAGATCCTGTGATTCAATGCCTAGCGTGGCATCAATCATCAGAAGGCAAACATCGGAATTCTCAATGGCTCTTATTGCCCTGAGCGTGGAGTAAAACTCGACATCTTCCTTCACCCTAGATTTTCTTCGCATCCCTGCTGTGTCTATAAGAAGGAAGTCATGTTCAAATTTTTTATAATGGATAAAGATTGAATCCCTTGTCGTTCCGGCAACAGGAGTAACTATATTCCTGTTTTCACCTATCAGGCTGTTAAGGAGTGATGATTTTCCGACATTGGGCCTGCCTACCACTGATATCTTTGGCAGAGAGTATTCGGGATCCTCAATTTCTTCAGAGAGTTTGCTTACGATGTCGTCCAGCAGATCTCCTGTTCCTGTACCGTTAATGGATGATATTGGGAAATAATCACCAAGGCCCAGCTTATAGAACTCGGCTGCATCAGGAAGACGGCTGTTATTATCGACCTTATTTACCACGAGCACAACATTCTTACCCGATCGCCTGAGCATACCTGCGACCGAGATATCAAGATCTGTTAACCCGGTGACCACATCAACCATAAACAATATTAATGCTGCCTCATCAATTGCAATTTCAACCTGCCTGTTTATTTCACTTTCAAAAACATCATCCGAGTTGGTTACGTAACCGCCGGTGTCAATAACCGAGAATACTTTACCGTTCCATTCTGCTTTTCCATAATGCCTGTCACGAGTTACACCACTCATCTCATCAACAATAGCTTCCCTTGTTTCAGTGAGCCTGTTAAATAATGTTGACTTGCCAACATTGGGTCTTCCTACTATTGCAACTATTTTGTTCATAATGATTTTATCAGTATCCGAAATTTTTTAAGGCACCGGGCTTGTCTCTCCAGTCTCTGGAGACCTTAACGTACAACTCAAGATATACTTTTCTGTCTATGAATTCCTCAATATCCTTCCTTGCCTCGGTACCTGTTTTCTTAAGCATTTTACCCTGATGGCCTATTATTATTCCCTTCTGGCTCTCCCTGGTTACATGAATAAGTGCCCTTATATTTACAATTTTATCTTCTTCCTTGTATTCTTCTATCTCCACTTCAACAGAATAAGGTATTTCCTTCCTGTAATTCTTAAAGATTTTCTCCCGTATGATCTCTGTAACAAAGAACCTGTCATACCTGTCTGTAAGCTGATCCTTTGGGAAATAAGGAGGTCCTTCGGGCAGTTTTCCCAGGATAATACCGAGCAGGTTATCAGTATTGAACCTTTCTTTAGCTGACAGAGGGATTATCATTGCCTCAGGCATTATTTTCTCCCACCTGTCAATCAGCCTGTCAAGTTTTTCCTGGTTACTTAGGTCTATCTTATTTATTATTAGCATAACAGGGACATCTGAATTGATTACCCTGTTCAGAGTATCCTTGTTTTTATCGATCGTTTCATTAACATCAGTCACATATAATATAAGGTCTGCATCAGTAATGGCAGTATTTACCGATTGCATCATCGCCTCCTGCAGTTTGTAGGCGGGCTTAAGTATACCGGGTGTGTCGGAATATACAATCTGAAAATCATCTCCGTTGACTATTCCCAGGATCCTGTGTCTTGTTGTCTGCGATTTTGAGGTAATTATAGATAATTTATGACCAACGAGAGCATTCATTAAAGTTGATTTTCCAACATTGGGATTACCAAGAATATTTACAAAACCCGATTTATGAGCCATCTGCCTTCCGGTGTTATGATCTTTTAAGGATATTTATTTCTTTTGCTGTCAGAAATCTCCACTTACCCCTTTGAAGATTCTTTTTTGTAAGCCCTGCAAAATATACCCTGTCCAGCTTTTTTATTTTGTAACCCAGGGCTTCAAACATTCTCCTTACCACCCTGTTCTGGCCCGAATGTATCTCCAGGCCAAGCTGTGTTTTATCTTCAGGATCAGGGTAGGCCACAGCATCTGCAGCAACAATCTCACCGATATCTATACCTTCCGTAAGCTTTGTCATATCATTTCTCGTGATGGGACGGTTCAGGTGAATATGGTAAACCTTCTTTTTACCATGCGATGGATGGGTAAGTTTTTTTGTCAGCTCTCCGTCGTTAGTAAAAAGCAATACTCCCGTAGTATCCCTGTCAAGTCTTCCTACCGGGTATACCCTTTCATTGCAAGCGTTTTTGATAAGATCGGTAACAATCTTTTCAGCATGAGGATCCTCCATTGTGCTTACATAACCGGCAGGCTTGTTTAGAAGTATATATACTTTTTTCTCAGGGTTCAGGAGTCTGCCTTTATATCTTACCTCTGCTGTGGATGATACCTTTGTCCCCAGATCGGTAACTATTTTACCATTAACGCTTATCTCCCTGTCTGCAATTAACCTGTCGGCATCCCTGCGGCTGCATACACCACTGTTGGCAATGAATTTATTCAGTCTGATCATTTCATTAACCGTGTCAGTCCTTTTACCGCTACTTTTATGTCCCTCTTTCATTTGTCTGTAATTTCGGACGCAAAGGTACGAATTATTTATAAATTAAAAGGTTAAGGGTAAAGTAAGGCTAAGCCTTACAAAGCCTCAGCCTATCCAACGATTTAAAGTGTATAATAACCTACGGGTAATTTTTTTTTTGCATTTTTGTTGAACTGTTCTATAAAAGTTCTTTTTAACTCAAAAAACAGACATGTCATTAATAAAATCAATATCAGGTATAAGAGGTACCATTGGGGGTAAACCAGGAATGGGACTGAGTCCACTCGATGTTGTTAAATACACTGCAGCTTACGGTGAATGGGTGTTACGAGGCCAGGATAAGCGTCACGCCCTCATTGTTATCGGGAGAGATGCCAGGCCAAGCGGTGAGATGATAAATTTACTAATTAACAGCACCCTTACGGCCATGGGTATTAATGTGATTGATCTTGGGCTGGCAACAACACCTACGGTGGAAATTGCAGTGATGGCTGAAAAGGCAGCAGGAGGGATAATACTTACGGCAAGTCACAACCCCGTGCAGTGGAACGCGCTAAAGTTACTTAACGCCAGGGGTGAGTTTGTAACAGCTGCCGACGGGGCTGAAATACTTGAAATAGCAGAGAAAATGGATTATAGTTTTGCCACCTATGATAAGATTGGGAAGGTAGAGAAGGATGATTCTTATAATGTAAGGCATATTGAAATGTTGCTGAGCCTGCCTGATATTGATATAGCAAAAATAAAGGAACGGCAATTTACCGTTGTTATTGATTGTGTGAACTCTGTTGGGGGTTTGATATTACCTGAATTACTTAAAAGACTCGGGGTGGTTAATGTAATTGAAATATTTACTGAACCTACCGGATTATTTCCTCATAATCCCGAACCGTTGCCGGAAAACCTTGGCGAACTCATGCAGGCTGTTCAGAATAATAAGGCTGACCTGGGATTCGTGGTTGATCCTGATGTTGACAGGTTGGCAATTGTATCGGAAGATGGGAGCTGTTTTAATGAGGAGTATACTCTCGTGGCCTGTGCTGATTACATACTGTCCAGGAGAAAAGGAAATACGGTGAGCAATATGTCATCAAGCCGTGCATTGAGGGATATTACAGAAAAGCACGGAGGGGAATGGTATGCTTCTGCCGTTGGTGAAGTGAACGTGGTGGAAAAAATGAAGGAAGTTGATGCGGTTATTGGAGGAGAGGGTAACGGGGGAGTTATCTATCCCCCCCTGCATTATGGCCGTGACGCACTGGCAGGAATAGCACTTTTCCTGTCGCTGTTGGCCGAAAGAGGTATGAGCTGCTCACAGTTAAGGGCAACTTACCCGGAATATGTAATCTCTAAAAACAGGATTGAACTGGCAGAGGACAGCGATGCTGATGTAATCATTGGAATAATCCATGAAGAGCTCAAGCATAAAGTGGTCAGTACTGAAGACGGACTACTGCTTGAGGATGAACAGGGGTGGATAAACATCAGGAAATCAAATACTGAGCCCATATTGCGAGTATATTCCGAGGGAAAAACCGGGGAAGAAGCCGATCGCCAGGCAGAAGAGATCATAAAATTTGTTAAAAAAATAAGTTGAATGTCACTTATTTGACAATGATGGAATAAAAACACAATTCAGTTTGTCAACTTATATGATGGAACAAAAGTTTGTTCCCATTGTTAATTATTGTTAAATAGGTGTTTATTATAATTTTATACAATATCAGGACAATAAATTTTTAATATTTTCGCACCGGTAAAATTTGATTATTACAAACTTTTAAAATAATGAAGAAGACTTTAATTATTTCAGGTATAGTTGTTGCAGTTGCAATAATTGCACTTATCGTATTTAACCGTATCACTAAAAAGGATGAACTGGCAATGCTTTACGCAGAGGTTACCAGGGGCAAATTTGAGATTTTAGTTTCAACTACCGGTGAGTTGCAGGCTGAAAACTCCACTGAAATTAAAGGGCCTGAAGGACTTGGCGGAAGGCGCATGAGGTTCAGGAATATTACAATACAGGATTTGATCCCCGAGGGAACAGTTGTTCAGAAAGGAGATTATGTTGCCACCCTGGACCGTTCCGAGGCTGATAATAGCCTCAAAGACCAACTGGATGAGCTGGAGGTACTTGAGAATGACTACGAGATGAAGAAACTTGATACAACTATTCAACTGGGGAACCTGAGGGATGATATCCTCAACCTTAAATTTAATATGGACGAAGCGGAGATTACCCTTGAGCAATCACGATATGAACCACCCACAACCATACGTCAGAGCAGGATAAACCTGGATAAAGCCAGGAGAGCCTATGAGCAGGCCCTTAAGAACTATGAGCTGGAGATACAACAGGCTCAGGCTGATATGAGGGATGCTCTTTATGAGCTGAGGGAACAAAGACAAACTGTTCAGGATATGCAGGATGTTCTCAAAGAATTCACAGTAACAGCACCTGCCCCTGGAATGGTAATTTATAAAAGGGAATGGAGCGGTGAGAAAAGAACAGTTGGGTCAAACATCAGTCCATGGGATCCTGTGGTGGCCACTCTGCCTGACATGTCCTCAATGATTTCAAAGACCTATGTTAATGAAATTGATATAAGCAAGGTTAGCAAAAATCAGCCGGTGAGGATTACTGTGGATGCTTTCCCTGAAAAGGGATATTCGGGAAAAGTCATTAGTGTTGCCAATATAGGTGAACAATTACCAAATACTGACGCCAAGGTGTTTGAGGTAATTATTAAACTCGACGCTGTGGAATCGATTTTGAGGCCTTCAATGACAACAGGTAACCAGATTGTTACACAAACCTTTGATGATGTTTTGTCAATCCCCCTTGAATGTGTTCATGCTACCGAGGACAGTATACCCTATGTATATCACAAAAACGGTACAAGACAGGTAGTGGTACTTGGGGAGTCAAATGAGAACAAGATAATTGTTGAAGAAGGTTTGGAAGAAGGAGACCAGTTGTACCTCAGTTTGCCTGAAGAAGCAGAAACATTTAAACTTGTGGGCGAGGAGCTGATAGCGAAAATAAAAGAGAAAGAAAGGTTGAGAAAGGAAGAAGAAGAAAAGAGGGAAAAGGAAATCCGGGAAAATAACAGCCGCGGCTCACGGCAAATGACACCCGAGATGAGGGAACGTTTTATGAATATGAGTGAGGAAGAAAGAGAGCAGATGAGAATTTCTATGCAACAACAGCCTGGTGGAGGAGGCCAGGGATCATGAGAAAAAGATATTTACATGATGTGATAATAGCCTTTGAATCCATCCTGGCCAATAAACTGAAGTCGATATTAACGGCACTAGGTATTATCTTTGGTGTTGCTGCAGTGATCAGTATGCTTGCCATAGGGAAAGGAGCCCAGCAGGAGATCCTTGAACAGATAAAGATGGTTGGTGTAAATAATATCCTTATCAATCCTATAATAAAGTCTGATGACTCATCTGACGATGAGGGACAGAAGCAACAAAATAAATTCAGCCCCGGACTCACACTTCTTGACGTGGAGGCTATTAGAGAAGTCCTTCCTTCAGTCAAAAGGATAAGCCCGGAAATCTCATTTAACTCAACAGTCGTACTCAATGGGATGAATTACTCGGCAAAGCTGGTTGGTGTGAGGAATGATTACTTCGATCTATATAACCTGCCCCTTAACCATGGAACATTTTTTAATGACTACCAAGAAAGGCACGGGATACAGGTTTGTATAATAGGTGCAAATATCAGGGCAAAATTCTTCAGTAAGGTCGACCCTGTTGGACAATATATTAAATTTGATGGGGTATGGCTGAAGGTTATTGGAGTGCTGGAGAGAACGAATGTGAATCTTACCGGTTTCGAGGAAACAGGAGTCAATGTTTATAATGATAACATTTATATTCCTGTCAAAACCTTTTTACTCAGGTACCAGAACAGGGAACTTCTTACAAAGAAGCTTAACACTCAAGCATCTGCCCAGGTTATGGCAATGGGACATGGTATTGCGGTGAGGAGAGGCCCATTGTCAGGCGGCTCTGACCCCGGTCAGTCATCTTCAACAAACTACCACCAGCTCGACAGGATAGTGGTGCAGGTCGAAGAAACAGCCCAGCTGAACCCATCAACCGAGGTGCTCAGCCGTATGATGCTGAGAAGACATCAGAATGTGAAGGATTTTGAAATAACCGTCCCTGAATTACTACTTAAACAACAGCAGCGAACAAAGGATATCTTTAATATAGTGCTGGGTGCAATAGCCAGTATATCTCTTGTAGTGGGTGGTATAGGAATTATGAATATAATGTTTGCGTCGGTAATGGAGCGCATAAAGGAAATAGGTACACGAATGGCTATCGGTGCAAAAAAGATGGACATAGTCGTTCAATTCCTGTCCGAAGCTATCCTGATAAGTGTTACAGGTGGATTTATTGGTGTTTTTATTGGGATTGTACTTGCTAAACTGATAAATCAGATTGCCGGAATACTGACAATAGTATCTCCATTTTCAGTCGTGATTGCTTTTGGTGTTTCAGCTGCAGTAGGTGTTATTTTCGGATATTCTCCGGCAAAGAGAGCATCTGAAAGAGACCCAATTGAATCACTCAGGTACGAATAAAAATTAACTATTGAAATGAAGCGAATTTCTCTTTTTTTGTTTATCGTGGCTCTTTTGGGCACTTTTAATGTAAGTTATTCACAGGAAGCTAAAAAACTGACACTGGATGAGGTCATTGAACTTTCAGAGGAGCAGTCATTGCAGGGTATTCTTGCAAAACATATGTTCAGGGCCAGCTACTGGGAGTTCAGAACTTTCAAGGCTGAATACCTGCCATCACTTACTCTTACAGGTACTTTCCCCGAATACAACCGTATATATGAAAAGGAATATGATTACAGTACAGGTAAGGAATATTATGTTGAGAAGAATACCAATAATATCCTGGGAGAGCTCTCACTGACACAGAATATAGGGTTTACCGGTGGTAGTATTTCACTCCAGTCTGACCTCAGGAGATTTGATGTGCTGGGGGATGACGGGTCAACACAGTATATTTCTACTCCCGTAAGTATCAACTATAACCAGCCCCTTTTCAGGTACAATGACCTGAAGTGGCAAAAACAAATCGAACCGCTTAAATACGAGGAAGCAAAGAAATCTTACCTCGCAAATATCGAAGAAGTCCACCTGAGTGCCGTCAGGAGATTTTTCCAGCTTGCACTGGCCCAGATAAATATGGAAATTGCCAATATGAACTACGCAAATGCAGATACACTTTACAGGCTCGCCCAGGGGAGATATGAGCTGGGAACCATAGCCGAAAATGATATGCTGCAGATGGAACTCTCGTTCCTTAACGCTGAAACGGCAAGAAACCAGGCTCGCTATAACCTGAATGATATGAAACAAAGATTGTCATCCTTCCTGGGTTATACTGAAAACGTGGAGATAGAACTGGTTATACCGGATGAAATACCAAAATTCAATGTTAATGCTGATGAGGTATTGAACCTGGCTCTTGAAAATAACCCGGAAATGATATCCTACCAGGTACAATTACTGGAAGCCAGCAGGAGTGTGGCGCAGGCCAGGGCAGAAAGGGGACTTAATGCAAATATGAATATAAGATATGGTTTGCAGGGCCAGGATATTATTATTCCAGGGGCTTACCAGTCACTTGACGACCAGCAACGTATAAGTATAGGTTTCACCATACCTATACTGGACTGGGGCTTACGCAAGGGAAGGTATATGATGGCCCAGTCGTCCCAGGAAGTAACCAAAACCCAGGTTCAGCAGTCAATGATCGATTTTGAACAACAACTATTCCTGGATGTGGCACAGTTCAACCTGCAGGAGGACCAGGTGCGTATAGCAGCAAAATCAGATACCGTTGCAATGAAAATGTATGAAGTGACTAAACAACGCTTCCTTATTGGAAATGTTGACGTCCTGGAACTGAATAATGCAGATACAAAAAAAGATGAAAATAAAAGAGGCTATATACAGGCTCTCCAGGAATACTGGACGTTCTATTACAACCTCCGTAGCCTTACACTCTATAACTTCGAAGTAAGGAAGCCTATTGAATATGATTTCGATGAACTTATAGCAGAATAGGAAAAAATTAATATCTTTGCCCGTCCGTTTAAAGGCATAGGAACATATATTGATTTTTAGCGAAATATAAATTACTTTGAAATGCAAAACAAAGGAGCTATTCTGTTTTTAGCTATAGCATTAGCACTGGTTACAATATACCAGCTTTCATTCACTGTAGCGTCATATACAGTAAAAGAACATGCAAGGGAGTATGCACAGGGCGACCTTGTTAAAGAAGCACAATACCTTGATTCAATATCATCACTTACACAGGATGAATGGGGTTTTCTGGGTAATACTTTTAAAGAAGTACAGTCGAAAGAGCTGAACCTTGGACTTGACCTGAAAGGCGGAATGAATGTTGTCCTCGAGGTTTCCGTTGAAGAAATTATCAGGGCCCTTTCAAACTATAACACCGATGAGACTTTCTCTCGTGCCATCGAGATGGCAAAGCAAAAACAAAGGGAAAGCCAGCGGAATTTTGTTGAGCTTTTTGGTGAGTCATTCGAGGAGCTGGATCCCAATGCAAGCCTGGCAGCTATATTCGGCACCATGGAGCTGAGGGATAAGGTGAATTTCAACTCAACTAATGAAGAAGTGCTTGAAGTGCTTAGGGAAGAGACAGGTAGTGCCATCGACAATGCATTTAATATATTAAGGAGCAGGATTGACAGGTTTGGAGTATCACAACCAAATATTTCACGTCTCGAAGCTGCAGGGCGTATACTGGTTGAACTACCGGGAGTAAAAGATCCTCAGAGGGTCAGGGAATTATTGCAGGGTACCGCACAACTTGAGTTCTGGGAAACGTATGAAAACTCGGAAGTGATATCTTACCTTATGGAAGCAAATAACCTCCTGGCGTCCATTAAGGAAGATATGGAAGCTCTTCAGAGCTCTGAGCAGGCTGATACAGCTGCTGTTGAAGAAGGTGAAGTGAGTTCGGTAGAAGACCTGATCTCTTCTGAAGCACAGCAGGATACAACAGCCGAAGAAACCCTTCTCGACATGCTGAGCGATACCACCGCGGTCGAAGAGGCTGAAAGCCGTGAGGAATGGAATACGATGAACCCCCTGTTTGCTTTGCTTAGTCCTGCCGTGACAAGGGAAGGCCAACCACTGCCGAGATCGGTTATAGGTTATTCACATTACATGGATACAGCACAGGTGATGGATTACCTTAATATGGAGCAAATACGGTCATTATTTCCCCGTGACATACGTTTTTACTGGAGTGCCGACCCCATGAGGGGTGATGAGAGTGAGAGCATTTATGAGCTGCATGCAATAAAGGTTACAACACGCGATGGTCGCCCACCACTGGATGGTGATGTCATTACCTCTGCCAGGGTCTCATACGGGCAGACAGGTTCATCTGCCAAAGTGGACATGTCAATGAATGCCGAAGGCTCACGCGTATGGGCCAGGCTGACCGGCGCCAATATAGGGAGGTGTATAGCTGTTGTCCTGGATGGTTACGTGCGTTCGGCACCAACTGTATCAACAGAGATCAAGGGCGGATCATCTGAAATAACAGGTGATTTTACTATAGAACAAGCTGAAGACCTTGCCAATATACTCAGATCAGGTAAACTGCCTGCCCCTGCACGTATAATAAATGATACTGTGGTAGGCCCTTCACTGGGTAGGGAAGCAATCAATGCAGGCCTTAGTTCATTTATTATTGCCTTCGTTGTGGTTCTGGCATATATGATATTTTACTATAGTCGCCGTGCAGGAATGGTCGCTGATATTGCCCTTCTTTTAAACATGTTTTTTATCGTGGGTATACTGGCATCTCTTGGAGCAGTACTGACACTTCCCGGTATAGCTGGTATAATTCTTACAATTGGTATGTCAGTTGATGCCAATGTGCTGATCTACGACAGGATAAAAGAAGAATTGAAGGCCGGCAAGGGAGTTAAGCTGGCTGTGTCAGATGGTTACAAAAATGCCAGGTCGGCAATAATAGATGCCAACCTGACCACCCTGCTGACAGGTATTGTTCTATATATTTTCGGGACGGGCCCTATAAAAGGTTTTGCTACAACACTTGTCATTGGTATTATTACGTCATTCTTTACAGCCTACTTCATAACAAGGATTATATATGACACCTTCCTGAAGCGTAATATGAAACTGACCTTCGCTACAAAACTTACTGAAAATGCATTTAATAATCTTAATATTAATTTTATAGGTAAGAGAAAATTATTTTACGTCATTTCAGGATTGATAATCATTGCAGGTCTGGTCTCGCTTGGTATAAAAGGGCTTAATCCAGGGATTGATTTTACAGGTGGCCGTACTTACGTCATACGATTCGATGAACCTGTTGCAACCACTGATGTAGCAAACAGGCTGGGACAGGTATATGGACAGGATCCGTTGGTTGTGGTCTATGGCAATGAAAACCAGGTTAAAATAACTACAAAATACAAGGTAGATGAACCAGATGCCGAAGCTGAAGTTGAAACTTTATTATACCAGGGACTCCAGCCTCTGTTGCCTGAGGGAGTCGACCAGGACACATTCCTGGAGGATTACAGGCAGAGCAGCCAGACGGTAGGACCTACAATTGCTTTTGATATTATGATCCAGGCAATATATGCCATAGGATTCTCATTAATGATCATTTTCCTTTATATATTGTTAAGATTCAGGAACTGGCGTTTCGGACTGGGAGCACTAACTGCTCTTGTGCATGATGTGCTCATTGTGCTTGGAATCTTCTCAATCTTTTATGGGATACTGCCATTCTCCCTGGAAATAGACCAGGCTTTCATTGCTGCCATACTAACAGTAGTAGGATATTCAATTAATGATACTGTTGTTGTTTTCGACCGTATAAGGGAATTCTTAGGCCTTTACCGCAAAAGAGGACGCACTGAAATACTTAACATGGCTCTGAACAGTACAATAAGCCGTACATTCAGTACTTCATTGAGTACGTTCGTTGTGTTGCTCGCTATCTTTATTTTCGGAGGTGAAACGATAAGGGGATTTATTTTTGCACTGCTGATAGGTGTGGTTGTAGGTACATATTCTTCACTTTTTGTGGCTACACCCGTGGTGTTTGATTTAGTCAAGAAGGGAGAAACGGAAAGAGTGCTGCGAGGCAAAAAATCAAGCTGACAATATCCCTGAAAAAGGAAGTTGGCATTATCTGAATGTGGAATTATTTTTTGATGCCAAAGATCTGACTGATCAGGCACACCAGGATTTGCATATCATACCTTAAATCCCTCCATGGGAATAGCAGGGCTTCATATTAAGTATTTTGTTGCGATTAACATAATTCTTACTAAATTTGTAAAGCTAATAAAGTAGCTCTGAATATGGCAATATATTTATTCATCAGCGGGCAGGAAATATTTATCATTCTGATAGTAGCTCTTATTCTTTTCGGGGCTAAGAAACTACCTGATATTGCCAAAGGCCTAGGTAAGGGTATGCGTGAATTCAGGAAAGCAACCGATGATATAAAAAGGGAATTCAATGAAAGTACCAAAGATGTCCATGATGATATAAAAGACATCTCTGATAATGTAAATAAGAATCTCAAAGGCTGATGGATATTTATATCATCTAAAAATAATTCTCCCGATGACATTCGTAATGCTTATTGCCGGGCTGGCATTATTGCTCCTTAGCGGTGAATTTCTGGTACGCGGAGGAGTGAGCATGGCCGGTCATTTCAGAATTTCACCAATGGTTGTAGGACTGACTGTCGTTTCATTCGGTACATCAGCACCTGAGCTGGTGGTTAGCCTTGATGCTGTAATTTCAGGCCATCCCGATATTTCACTGGGTAATGTGGTGGGAAGCAATATCTCTAACCTGGGCCTGGTACTGGCACTTACAGTGATAATATCACCTTTTCTTGTAAGAAGGCGAGAGATAATTGATGATATAATTATTATGGCAGGAACCTTCCTGTTAATGTTGGTAATGCTTCACGACCTGAAATTAAGTCGTTTTGAAGGTCTTATACTTATTGCTATTCTGTTTGCCTACATATACAGGTCAATATGGAATGATAAAAAGCAGCACCTGAAAAAACCAGTGCATATACGTTATTCACTTCCTGTATCATTGGTCCTGGTAATTATTTCAAGTCTTGGCTTGGTTGCGGGAGCTCATATGCTTGTGAATAGTGCCGGAACAATAGCATCAATGCTGGGTGTGAGCGAAAGAATAATTTCTGTATCGGTAATTGCTGTTGGAACAAGCCTGCCTGAGCTGGCTACATCAGTTATGGCCGCTCTCAGGAAACAGAATGATATATCCATAGGTAATGTGGTGGGTTCTAATATATTTAATGTACTCGCAATTCTTGGAATAACAGCTACCGTAAAACCCTACAGCCCGGGTGATACCGGATTCTCATACGATATGTACTGGATGACAGGTATTGCTTTGATCCTTATAATTATGGTACTGCCGGCAAAAAGTGTGAGGTTGAGCCGTTGGAAAGGAATATTTTTAGCACTTGTTTATTTGAGCTATATTTATCTCGTATTCTTTGTAAGATGAGAAATGCATTTTAATTAACCTGTATGATTGAAGCTAAAGATATAACAAAATCATTTGGTGACCTTAAAGTACTGAAGGGCATTAATCTCAATATCAGGGAAAGCGAGATAGTGACTATCGTGGGGCCAAGCGGTGCAGGCAAAACAACGCTTCTCCAGATACTCGGGACACTGGATAAGGCCGATACAGGTACAATTGAATATAACGGCGTAATGCTTAATAACCTGAATGAAAAACAACTATCGCGATTCAGGAATGAACAGATTGGATTCGTTTTCCAGTTTCACCAGCTTTTACCTGAATTTACCGCCCTCGAGAATGTATGCATCCCTGCATATATAGGGGGTAAGCCAAGGCAGGAAGCTGAGAATAGAGGCACTGAACTGCTGGGATTCCTTGGCCTGAAAGACAGGCTTGAACATAAACCTTCAGAATTAAGTGGTGGTGAGCAACAAAGGGTGGCAGTGGCACGGGCCCTGATAAATGACCCCGGGGTGATACTGGCCGATGAACCTTCGGGAAACCTCGATACGGAAAATAAACAGGAATTGCATAAACTGTTTTTCGACCTCAGGGACAGGTTCGGGCAAACAATAGTGATTGTTACTCACGACAGGGAATTATCGGGTATGTCCGACAGAAAAATAGAAATTAAAGACGGTATTATCTATAATGGGTGAGTCCTGGAAAAAGAACTTCTCCTATGATGAGATGAAGGACTTCCTTGAACTGAAATATTTACAGTTCAACAATCCTGAATTTATCAGAAATGACCCCGTGTCAATTCCTCATCAATATAAACTTAAACAGGATATTGAAATATCAGGCTTTCTTACCGCTACAATATCATGGGGAAGGCGTGACCTGATAATTAACTCAGCAAAGGACCTGATGAATATGATGGGAGATAGTCCACTGGATTTTGTAATGAATGTTGGAGATGAAGGCCTGGGCAGTATTGGCAGGTTCTATTACCGTACATTCAATGGAAATGACTGCATCACATTTATCCGGGGGCTCAGAAATATTTATTCCAGGTACGACAGCATGGAAGATATACTGACATCTTGCATGGAGAAAGGTGGAAGCTGGAAGGAGGCAATAATAAGTTTACGCAACGAGTTTTTTAACCTGCCTCATAAAACAAGAACACTCAAACATTTTGCTGATATCTCGAGGGGAGCAGCAGGTAAAAGGCTGAACATGTTCTTCAGGTGGATGATAAGAGATGATAATCATGGTGTGGATTTTGGTGTCTGGAAGAAGATAGATGAATCACTGCTGTATATACCACTCGATTTTCATACCGGAAATATATCGCGCAAACTTGGATTGCTTGAACGTAGGCAGGACGACTGGAAAGCAGTTGAGGAACTTACTTCAGTCCTCAGGCAGTTTGATGAAAAGGACCCGGTTAAATATGATTTCTCCCTTTTCGGACTGGGTATAGTTGAAAAGTTTTAGCAATGGACTATTTTGATTTTAAACAGTTCAGGATATACCAGAATAAATCAGCGTTTAAGATTGGTACTGACGGAGTCTTACTTGGTGCATGGGCTGATGCATCATCTGCTGCCACGGTACTTGATATCGGTACCGGTACAGGACTTATTGCACTGATGATAGCCCAGAGAACACATTCTGATATAGTAGCTGTAGAACCTGACCGGCAATCATATGAGCAGGCTATAAGGAATGTTGAGATCAGCCCCTGGGGAAGCAGAATTACAATTATCAATACCCGGATACAGGATTATTCGCCCGGGAGAAAGTTTGACCTGCTTATAACAAATCCTCCATTTTTCAGGCAATCCCTGGCAAACAGGGATGAACGACTGGCCAGGGCCAGGCATGATTATGACCTGTCAGGTACTGATCTGTTGAAAGCAGTGCAAAGGCTAATAGCACCCGGTGGAACATTCTGCCTTATTATGCCGTATACCGAAGCAGCTGTTTTTATTGCAGAAGCAACTGATTATGATCTTTATTGTAATAAAATATTGAAGGTAAAATCCCTGCCTTCAGCCCCGGTTAAAAGACTATTGATGGAATTTGGCACACATAAAAAGGAATTACGGCAATCGTTCCTTACTGTAGAAACAGCCAGGCATAAGTATACTGATGAGTATAAAAAGATCACAGCTGGCTATTACCTTGACTTCTAAAAAACGAGCTCTGATTCGGGAAGTCCGTACTCTTCCACCGTACTTATCCCCATTTCCTCCAGCATATCCAGTACCGGCAGATATATTTGTTTGTTAACAGGTCTGTATACCCCTTTGAGGTCTATCTTGCCTTCAAGTATCAGCCGTGTGGCCACTGCCGCGGGCAGTGCCACAGTACGGGCTATTGATGTGTCAGTTGAAGGTGATCCGTAGTCAATCATCTGCGAGCTGATAACTTCCCTGCTTCCGTCTTTATGCCTTGCAAGAAAGATATGCTTTAGAATGATCATGTCTTTTTCATTCTCCTTAAGCATCATTTTACTCATCATAAGGTCCGAGATTACTTCAAACGTGCTCTTCATCATTGCCGGTATTTTCTTTTCCTCGAACAGCCCCAGCCACAGGAACGATTTTACCGCAGCTGAACCTGTCTCTGGACCGAGCTTGTCAACCACCTGTTGTTCCAATGGCCTGTCGCTGTTGCCGGTCCTTATCCGAATAAGATCGGCATAAGTTTTCCCATTAAGATTTTCTTCCTGCCTGCTTAACAGGCCAAATGACTTCATGGCATCAATGGTCTGGCACCAACCCCTGAACCTGAATGTCCCTCTGAACATAGTCTTTATATCCTTCAGACCGTAAATATCGATATAGCTTATAGAATCCCTGTTGGCGTATACATCGAGTTCACCGATATCTTTTATCTCATAACTGAATGTTTCCCTGAACAGGTCTTCAGGCTTAATTTCTACTATTTTACCCTCATCAAGGTACCTGGCATCATTCATGCTGGCGAGCAGTACACCTTCAGGGCTCCATGTAAATTTATAGCCAAGTGGATTGTCAGCATACCGGGGTGCGGGCAGTGCTCCGCATAACGACCAGAATTTTTCAATAGTGCCACCTTCGTCCTGCACCCTGTCGATGATCCTCATGGCTGACATATGGTCAATACCAGGATCAAGACCTATCTCATTAAGGATAATTATACCAGCCTCTTTTGCTGCTTCATCAAGTTCCGACATCTCCTGCCTTACATAAGAAGTGGTTACCATATGTTTCTTATATTCAACACATACTTCTGCAACAATGCTGTGAAACTTGTAGGGTAAAAGACTTACAACAAGATCCGCCTCCTCAACCATTACTTTAAGCTCAGGTATGTTACCAGCATCCCAGTATACTATATCACCGTTGGGATGATCCTTTAATATTTTCTGGGCTCTATCACATGTATTGCATGCAATTTTGATTCTGCATCCGTTTTTAAGAAGGTAGTCTATTAATGGCTTTGCTACCATTCCGGCTCCTAACACCAGTACTCTGTGCATAATAAATATTTATCGGGTTCAATTAAGAACCTGAATATACTCAATTGTATTTTCGAGACCAATGATAGATGACAATTTTTATTGGAATTCCATTTTTTCTCAACAATCCATTAAGACTCCTTTCTTCTGATCTTTCATCGTCGTATATTTGTATTAAGCAGAGAATATGATGAAGGGATCCAGGCAATATGTCGAAACACCTCTTATGAAGCAATATTACAGCATCAAGGAGAAACATCCGGATGCCATATTGTTGTTCAGGGTAGGTGACTTCTATGAGACCTTCGGTGAAGATGCAATACGATCCTCTGAAATACTGGGTATAACACTTACCAGGAGGGCTAATGGTGCAGCCTCATGGGTCGAACTGGCCGGTTTCCCCCACCATGCACTTGATACCTACCTGCCCAGGCTGGTGAGGGCAGGACAGAGGGTAGCAATATGTGAGCAGCTTGAAGATCCCAAGCTGGCAAAGAAAATAGTAAAAAGAGGTATTACCGAGCTTGTAACACCAGGGGTTTCACTCAATGATAATGTGCTTGAACACAAAGAAAATAATTTTCTTGCAGCTGTTCATATGCATAAATCGATCAGTGGAGTTGCTTTCCTTGATATTTCCACAGGTGAATTTATGGTAGCTGAAGGATCACATACTTATGTAGATCAGCTTCTCAGTAATTTCTCTCCCAAAGAGGTACTTTATGAGAAGGGAAAAGCTGGTGAATACCGTGAACGTTTCGGATCACGATTTTATAATTATAAGCTCGACGACTGGATCTTCAGGATTGATGCGGCCAATGACAGGTTGCTGAAGCATTTCGGGACCAGCTCTCTCAAGGGATTCGGAATACATGGCCTCGATTATGCTATAATAGCAGCAGGGGCTATAATGTATTATCTTGATATAACACAGCACGAAAGGACCGGACATATTACAGGAATATCACGAATAGAAGAAGATAAATATGTATGGCTGGATCGATTTACAATACGTAACCTCGAACTTTTTGCCTCTCCCTTCGAAGGAGCGAAAACACTTATCGAAATTATTGATCGCACGACAAGCCCTATGGGAGGCAGACTCCTGAAAAAATGGATCTCATTGCCCCTGAAAAATAGCATGGAGGTTACAGCAAGACATGAAGCAGTAGAGTATATTGTCGATCATAATGAATTCAGGGAGAATATAAGGGAACAGGTATCCCTGGTTGGTGATCTTGAACGACTGGTGTCCAAAATTGCTACAGGGCGTATTAACCCCAGGGAGATGGTGCAGCTTAAAAGAGCGTTGCAAGCCGCCACGCCACTCAGGGAGCTGTGTGAAAATACCGGAAGTAATACATTGAAGCTCATATCTAAAAAGCTGGATCCCTGCCTCGAGGCTGTAAAAAAAATAGATGAAGGAATAAAAGATGATCCGCCGGTAATGTTGAGCAGGGGCAATGTAATTGCTGAAGGGGTTTCTGAAACACTGGATGATCTCAGGAATATACTACATTCAGGTAAGGATTATCTTGTTGAATTACAGGCACGCGAGAGCAAGCTTACAGGTATACCAAGCCTGAAGGTGGGGTTTAATAATGTCTTTGGCTATTATATTGAGGTAAGAAATACTCATAAATCCAAGGTGCCGGCCGAATGGATCAGGAAGCAGACACTGGTAAGCGCCGAACGTTACATAACGGAAGAGCTGAAAGAGTATGAAAACAAAATACTGGGTGCCGAAGAAAAGATCCTGAAACTCGAACAGTCACTGTACGATGACATAATCACCTTTCTTTCAGCATATATAAGCAAGATTCAAATAAATGCAGCATTAATTGCAGAGCTGGATTGCCTGCTATCGTTTGCACTTGTTTCGGTGGCTAATGAATATGTCAGACCGGAGATTAATGATTCATATGTTATTGACATAAAGAACGGGCGTCATCCCGTAATTGAGCAACAACTGCCCATTGATGAATCATATATACCGAATGATGTTTACCTGGATAATGAAGAACAACAAATCATCATACTTACTGGCCCCAATATGTCAGGAAAGTCCGCCCTGCTCAGGCAAACCGCTTTAATTGTCCTACTCGCACAGGCAGGATGCTTTGTTCCTGCCTCCTCGGCAAGCATAGGGATAGTGGATAAGATCTTTACCCGGGTGGGAGCATCTGATAATATAAGCCTGGGAGAATCGACCTTTATGGTCGAGATGAACGAGGCCGCAAGTATACTTAATAACCTGTCAGATCGCAGTCTTATTCTTCTTGATGAAATAGGAAGAGGTACTTCTACATATGATGGCATATCAATAGCATGGGCTATGGTGGAGTATATCCATGAGCAACGAGCCAGGGCAAAAACACTTTTTGCCACACACTACCATGAGCTTAATGAAATGGAAAATTCCTTCAGCAGGGTGAAAAATTATAACGTATCGATAAAGGAACTGGATGACAGGGTTATTTTCCTTAGGAAACTGAAGAGGGGAGGAAGTGAGCATAGCTTCGGCATACATGTTGCACGCATGGCAGGGATGCCTCTCAGTGTGGTCAGAAGGGCTGAATCAGTTCTCAAACAGATGGAAGAAGGTAGCAGGGAAAGTGGTATTGCCAAACCGGTGGGCGACCTTGCCTCTAAACGTGAAGGACTGCAGCTGAGCTTTTACCAGCTCGATGATCCCGTTCTCAAGCAGATAAGAGACGAACTTATGGGTCTCGATGTAAATAACCTGACTCCCGTGGAAGCACTCAATAAGCTTTATAACATCCAGAAACTGCTGCGGAAATAATTGAACAGGCTAAGGCTAAGGGAAAGCATGAGTCGCCAGATTAATAGTAACTTCACCCGATTTAACAGTTTAACACATCAACATTTCAACAAAACCTCTCAACTACTAAACTGCTAAACCATTCCTTTTATTCAATCATCTTCTGGTTATGAGAATTCACAAACAGGATGGTGCCCATCTCATCATAGCCGGCAAAAACATCATTATCATGCTTGAGTGATTCGCCCCTGAAACCTATAAGGGTTAGAGCTGCGTCCTTTGATTTTTCGATTATAAGCTCTTTGGGATTGATCTCCTGTTCATCTATTATTATTTGAATATTCTTTTCAGTGATAGGGAGTCTTCCTTCCTTTATAAGTTTCCTGTTATTTTCCATAACCTGGTCATAGTGATCATGTTTACAGATATCAAATATTTTTATATGTGATTTTTTCCAGTCGGGATGACCGGAAATGATAAAGCTTAACAGTATCATCAGGTTGGCATTATACTCATCAGTCGATTTAACCCATACGTGTATTCCCTGTTTGAATACTATATTCTTCTGTGAGCTGGCCAGTATACATACATCGAAATCACCCGCATTCACAAGAGCATGATTTTCCATTATCTCTGTCAGCTCTTCAGGCTTTTCCTTGCTGTACTCAAATATTACCATATTATTCTCCATACCTGAGATTCCTGGCAATTGTATGGCCTGTGCAATTGCTGATGTGTATGATGGAGATATAATAGTATCTATATAAACGTGGTTTTCGATATGGTCAAAGCTTTTAACAAGACTGTTTAATATTTCCTGTGCTTCGATATGGGTTTTCTTTGAATAATAGCCTTCCATCCTGTGCAGATAGGTGCCAAAGCCATACTTGAATGATATCCAGTTTAATAACCTGAAGGCAGTATCCCTTTCAAAGGAATTTTTTGAGACACATATTGCACTTGGCCTCCATTCCTGTTGTATTTTTTTACCGGCGCTTTTCTGCAGGTACACCTGTAAGTTTCTGTTTAACTGGAATAGTGCATTTGCGAAAATAGACTCCAGGCCCTGCCTTTCTTTGTGGTAAAAATTTATATATGCATAGAGTAGTATCATAACAATAATTGCCACTAGCGCATAGGTTGGATTAATTTTAAACATCACCCATACGGAAACGATGAAACCGATTAATGAAAGAAACCACTTTGATTTAAATGAGGGTCTGTAGGATGGGCTGGCGCCAAAATGGTTGAGAAACGATATAAGGCAAAGTGTACCGTATGTCACCATGAAGAACATGGATATTATCCCGGCCACGGCGTTTACATTTCCCAGTGACACAAAGATCATGGCTATTACTACAGTTATTATCGATGCGTTGATTGGTTCATTATCGGATTTCCTTCCCCTCGAGAGCCACCTGTTCAGCTTGGACGATGGGAATGATCTGTCGGTTGCCAGGGCCTGAAGTGTTCTTGGTGCAACCATTACTGATCCAAGTGCTGATGATATTGTTGATGCGGCAAGCCCGAGCGGAACGATAAAGGATCCTCCAATAGCAATCTTACCCATAATTAACTGGTTGTTTAACAGGTCATCTACACTGGCTGATGATGCAAGTTTATAGACAACAAAGAAGTATATTATCATTCCGGATATTGTGGCTATAGTTGTACCCAGGGGTATTGACTTAGAAGGGTTTCTAAGGTCTCCGGAGAGCCCTACACCTGCTGTCATTCCGGTAAATGCAGGGAATATAATGGCAAAAACAATGAAGAAACTGTCCTTGTTCCTGAATGCTGCGGATTCGAGGGTGTAATTTGCCTGCTCTGCATGTTCCGTGGTGCCAAGGAAAAACATAACCAGTGAGATAGCAAGGATAGCAACCACAATATACAGGGCTTTAACACCCAGGTTGGCTCCTTTTTTCAATATTAATATGGCCAGAAGCGTCATCGCCGGTATGGATATTACCTGCCTTGGCAAAATAAAATCATACTTTTCCTTAATGAAATTGAATAGAAATTCGAAAGATTCGGTAAAGGCTATTACATAAAAAGCTACACTTATGGCCTGCGACATGAAAAGGGCTATACCTATGGTAGCGCCGATATTCAGACCGAATGACCTGCTAATAATGAAATATTCACCACCACCTTCGACCCTTTTGTTTGTGGCAATTTCCGATATCGCCAGGGCAGTTGGTATGGTAACCATATGCCCCAGTAATATTAAAAGTATCACACCCCAGAACCCCAGGGTCCCTACAGCAAAACCAAAACGGAGGAATAATATTGCTCCCAGTATGGTGGATATTGCAGTGAAGAAAACCGGTGCGGTACCAAATCCTTTCTTTCTTGTTACAGCCATTTTATATTTCTTAATTATTGCCTAATCTATACACTTTTCTGTAATTATTGCTACAGCCGCAGGAAATAATTATTCACATGATTTAACCTAAGCTTCATCAATACATTGTATTAAATGAACCTGTTGCCCAAAATAATGTTATTAAGGTAGTAAAAGTGATAATAATAGTGAAAAATATATTGATTATTAGTAATAAAACAACAATAATAACTGATAATGAAAAAAATTGACAGAAGAATAATAATAGTCGTTTCATTCATTTTTATTGTGGGTCTTTCCTTCGGTTTAATGAAATTCTTAATAGCCCAGAAAGAAGAACCCCCGTTAAGGATGGGCAACGATACAAAAAGATATGTTCAATCAACAGAGGTGAAGTATGGTACGGTCAAATCATCAGTTGAAGCTATGGGCCGTTTGCGTTCCCTAAGTTCAATCGATATTGTTGCTGAGGCCTCAGGAAAGATCATCCCGGGCAATATAAGTCTGAAGAAGGGAGCTTCATTTTCAAAAGGTGACCTGTTATTCACCATATACAAAGATGAAGCTGAACTTGACCTGAAGGGTAAAAAGAGTAGATTCATGCATACCCTTGCAAATCTTTTACCTGATATGAAGATTGATTATCCCGAATATGAAGAATTATTTACGGATTTCTTCAATTCTGTTAGCATATCTGGTGATTTGCCTCCGATGCCTGATTTTGAGGATGAAAAGCTGAAAGTGTTCCTTGCAAGCAGGAACGTTCTGGATGAATATTATGGTATAAGAAGGGATGAGCTCAAATTGAAGAGGCATAGTATATATGCTCCTTTCAATGGCACTTATTCTGATGTATACCTGGAAGCTGGAGCATATATTAACACTGGAGGAAGAGTGGCCCATGCTATCCAAACAGATATTCTTGAGCTGGAGGTTCCTGTTAAAAGCAGTGAAGCAGTATGGGTAAACAAAGGCGATGAAGTGCTTGTTACCCGTCCGGGAAATGAATATGAATTCCGGGGAAAAGTAATAAGGAAAGGGTCATTCATTGATGAAGATACACAATCTCAATCCGTTTTCATACGCCTTAAGAGTGATGTGAGAAATCCACTGCTAAACGGCGAGTATCTCGTAGCCCAATTTCCTGGTTATCATATTGATGAGACAATGGAAATACCTCGTAATGCGGTATTCAATAGTGACCAGGTGTTCATAGTGAAAAATGATCGCCTGGAAAAAAGAACAATTGACATTGTCAAGCTTAACGAAAAGACTCTGGTATTCAAGGGACTGGAGGAAGGATATCTACTGGTAACACAGCCTCTCATTAATGTAACGGAAGGTACAATGGTAAGGACCGATATGAATATCCCTTCAAAAAACTCCCTTGCTGAAAGTGAAAATAGCGAAAGAAATAATGCTAATGGTGGCACTGTTGAACAGGAGTTATCGGTAAAATGATGAGATAAGGAGAAGATGAAAAAGATAATACAAAAGTTTGTTGAGTATCCTGTTTATGCCAATGTGATAATAGTAATAATCCTGCTTCTTGGTCTTTTCAGCTATTCATCGATGAACAAATCTTTTTTTCCTGAAACAGAAAGCAGAATAATAAGTGTTTCTGTTTTTTATCCGGGAGCTTCACCGGTGGAGATGGAAGAAGGTGTTACTTCGCGAATTGAAGAAGCAGTTCGAGGTTTGATTGGCGTAAAAGAGATAACAAGCACATCAGTTGAAAACAGGTCAACGATTAATGTGGAGACTACGGGAGAATACCCGATTGATGAGATATTACTGGAAGTAAAAAATGCGGTGGATGGAATTTCTTCTCTGCCCTCAGCATCTGAAAGGCCCATAGTTTCTAAACAGCGCTCAAGAGCATTTGCCATGTTCCTGACATTGAGTGCATCGGAAGGATATAATATTGGTCTTATGGCATTAAAAGAGCATGCACAGAGAGTTGAAGAAGACTTCCTCAATTCAGGTGTAATGAGCCAGGTGTCGCTTTCAGGATTTCCACAACCGGAAATATCTGTAGAGATAGCTGAAGAGCAATTGCTGAGATACAACCTTGCATTTGATGAAGTAATTAGAGCAATACAAAATAATAATCAGGATGTATCAGGTGGTGAAATTAAATCTGAAGATGAAGAATTGTTGATTCGCCTCAGGTCCAGAAGTACAGACACTGATAAACTGGGCAATATTATTGTAGGGGCAAAACAGGATGGAGGCTACCTGAGAATAAATGATATAGGCACGGTAAAGAAAAAGTTTGCTGAAACTCCGAACGAGTCATATGTCAATGGCAAACTGGCCGCTTCAATAAGTATTGACAAACTGCCAGAAGAAGACCTCCAGGAAATAACAGAGTATGTCATGGCTTATATGGAGGAATTCAATCAAAAGGACCTTGGGGTTGAATTGGGTGTCAGGAGAGCATTCTACGAAATACTGCAAAGCAGGCTTAAACTCCTGACAGGCAATGGTCTAATGGGTTTAATTCTTGTTGTTATAGCCTTATCCCTGTTCCTTAATACACGATTGTCATTCTGGGTGTCTTTTGGCATACCATTCAGTTTCCTTGGCATGTTTATACTTGCTAATGCCAATGGTATAACTATTAATATGATATCCCTTATGGGGATGTTGCTCGTTATTGGCATCCTGGTAGATGATGGCATAGTGGTGGCAGAAAATATATTCGTTCACTTTGAAAAAGGCAAGAGTCCTATGAAAGCTGCCGTTGATGGCACAATGGAAGTGCTTCCAGCAGTATTAACATCGGTGACAACAACTATGGTGGCATTTGCACCTTTGCTGTTTCTCTCCGGTACTAATATGGAAATGATGATGCAGTTATCACTGGTGGTAATATTTGCTCTTTTCTTTTCCCTGGTTGAAGCCTTCCTTATATTACCTGCCCACCTCGGTAATAAGAAGGTTCTGAACAGGGAAAGATTGAAGAAGAGAACAAAAGGGATCAAACAGTATTTTGAAAGATTTATTGTGTGGATGAGGGACGACATATATCATTACATGCTTCAATGGCTTATCAGATGGAGGCATGCTGTCATTGGGATCCCGATTGCCCTGTTCTTGATAACTTCTGGATTGTTCATCGGGGGGCATATTAAAAACACTTTCTTTCCTACCGTAGATTTTGATAATTTTTCGGTTAATGTTGCCTTTACACCAGGTGACGGCGTAGCACAGACTAAAGAAGTACTTACCAGGTTTGAGTTGGCTGTCTGGGAGGTTAATGAAGATCTTAAAGAGGAGTTGGGAATGTCAGAAGACATTATTGAGACAGTAAATACAAACATAGGAAGTGCATTCAGCAGGCAGGAGTCAGGGTCGCATGCAGGAAGCCTTAGCGTGTTTCCACGTAACCTTGAAGGGCTGCCTCTTACGGGTTTTGATATAGCAAACAGGATAAGAATGAAAATAGGACCAGTGCCTGAGGCAAGAAAATTTACCGTCGGTGGACGAAACAGATGGGGCTCACCGATTTCCATAGGACTAATGTCTAAAAATATGGAAGAACTGGAGCTGGCAAAGAATTATCTTATAAGCAGAATGCAGGAATTGCCCCAACTGAAAGATATTAATGAGAATATTGCGCTGGGTAAGCAGGAAGTAAGACTTGACCTCAAACCGAAGGCATACTTCCTGGGACTTGATGAATCATCAATCGCCCGTCAGGTACGCCAGGGATTTTACGGCGGACAGGCACAACGATTACAGGAAGGCAGGGATGAACTCAGGGTATGGGTAAGGTATCCAAAAACCGATCGCCTTACCCTTGGTCAGATGGAAAATATGAAAATAAAAACAGGTCAGGGAGAATACCCGCTTGTTGAACTGGCTGATTACCACCTCGAAAGAGGGCCGGTTTCTATAAGAAGATATAATGGATCGAGGGAGATAAGGGTAGAGGCTGAAACAGTAGATCCATATGCTCCTGTACCGGAAATACTTGAACAGATAGAAACAGAAATATTACCAGACGTGTTATCACAGTATCCCGGGGTGAGGTATTTACTCCAGGGACAGAGCAAGAGCAGTAATGAAGCAATGTCCAAAGCAATGTACTTTTTCGGCATTGCACTTATTGTCATAATAATGCTTTTACTCTTGCTTTTCAGGAGTACAAGTAAGGTAATAATTATCCTGTTCATGATACCGCTGTCAATGCTTGGTGTATTCTGGGGGCACGGCATTCATGGTAAACCACTATCTATTATGAGCTTATGGGGAATGGTGGCACTCACCGGTGTTATTATAAATGATGCAATTGTTTTCCTGTCAAAGTATGATGGTTTGCTGCTGCAAGGAAAGAAAGTTATTGATGCATTGATAGAGGCAGGTAAATCAAGGCTGAGACCTATTTTACTTACTTCCATAACTACCACAATAGGACTATTCCCCCTTATCCTTGAAAAGAGCATGCAGGCGCAATTTCTGGTTCCCATGGCTATAAGCCTTGCATACGGAGTGGCCATCGGTACAGTATTTATCCTTATTTTCTTCCCTGTGATCATAATGCTTCTGAATGATTTCAATGTATTGATCAGAAAGTTATGGACTGGTAAAAGTCCTGAAAGGGAAGACGTTGAGTCTGTGATAATACAGCACAGACGCAGAAAGGAATTTGAAAAGAATGGTAAAGAAGAATTGATAGTTGAAGTATAGCTAGTCAGAAATGAAAAAATTAATAATAGTAATAGCAGGCCTTTTGGTAATTAACTCCGGTGCGTCAGCCCAGGACAGGGAGCTCAGTCTGTCTTATGCAATCTCAATTGCTATGGAAAACAATTTTGGGTTGCGCATCAGCAAATCTAACACAGAGATAGCGAGAATAAATAATAACTGGGCTAATGCAGGACGCTTGCCTACCGTCGGATTCGACCTGGCGAATGCAAATAATTATATTATTACAGATGATAACTTTGCTTCCCGGCTTAATGCAGGTATAGGTTTAAGATGGACAATATTTGATGGTTTCCGGGTGGCCTTAACGAAGGACAGACTTACACAGATTGAACGACTTGCTGAAGGTCGAACGGCTGTGGTTATAGAAAATACTATCGAAGACGTTATACTTGGCTATTACCAGGTGTTGCTTCAGCAGGAATTGCTGAAAGTACTTGGAACAGTGATGCATCTTTCTGAAGACAGGTATAAATATGAAAAGACAAGGCAGGAATTTGGCAATACAGTAACTTATAATGTTTTAACGGCTAAGAATAATTACCTGAGTGATAAGGCCGCCTACATTAACCAGGAAGTTAATTACCGGAACGCAGTCAGGAACCTTGATTTCATTCTTGGGGAGGATAGTCAGACAACCTGGATCTTTACCGAGGCCTTTGAGGCAGATACGATTGATTATCTCCTTTCTGACATGCTTGAAAAGATGATCTCGGACAACAGTGTTCTCAAGAACCAGTACATTAACATAATGCTCGCAAAGAATAATGCTGAGTTATTAAAAAGTAATTACTATCCTTCAGTTAGCATCTCGGCAGGCTTAGATAATAGTACTGTTTTTAGTCCCTCTTCCAGTAAGGGCAACAGCTTTTCAACCTATGGTAATATTACTTTGTCATATGATATATACCAGGGAGGCCTTCGTGCGAAGGCACTGGAGGTTGCTAAGATAAATGAGTCAGTATCCGGGATTGAAGAGGAAGAACTCAAAAGGAGTCTTACCAATCAGCTTTTAAACCTTGTGGATCAGTATAATGTACAGAAGGAACTTTTATATATTGCCGGTGAAAATGTTGAAGCAGCCCGGCTTAATATGCAGATAGCAGGTGATAAATTCAGGACTGGTGCGATTAATTCATTTAATTATCGTGATATACAATTAATCTACCTTAATGCGGCCTATCAGCAGATACAGGACATATATAATCTTATTGCCACCAGAACTGCACTAACACGTCTTACAGGAGGATTTATCAATACTGCTGAATAAGAGACTGTTTGAACCAAATATTTTTGTATAAATCAAAAAAGTGTTATTTTTGCAGGCACATTTGCGGGAATAGCTCAGTTGGTAGAGCACGACCTTGCCAAGGTCGGGGTCGCGGATTCGAGTTCCGTTTCCCGCTCATCCTGAAAGAGGCAGCGATGAAATCGCTGCCTCTTTGTATTTTTTATAGGGCAAATTGAGCTTGCTCAAAATTTGCCCTATAAAAAATACAAAGAAAGCCACTCAGTGGCTCTTTCAGGATGAAAGCATCACCCCCGTAGGGGAGGATCCGCCGAGGCCAATGGCCGAGGCAATTCCGCCCGGCAGGTCAGGATCCGATCCCGATTATTAGGGATCAATTTCGTGAATAGCTTGCTCACAATTTGCCCTGTGGAAATACAAAAACAGCCGCATTGCGGCTTGTGACTGATGAAAGCATCACCCCCGTAGGGAAGGATCCGCCGAGGCCAATGGCCGAGGCAATTCCGCCGGCAGAGGGCCGAGCATTAATGATTTGCCCGGTGGGCAAATCCAGCGCCACCTTCGATAAATCTTCGGTGGTCAAAGGAGGAGCCAGACAGAGCAGAGGGAGTGTGCCAATTCCGTTTATCACGAATTATCGCAAATTGTTAACTAATTGCCACGAATTAAAGAGACAGCACCATTCCATTGTTCAATTATTCTATTTTTTTCTTAATTTTGCCCCGCAGAAAGTACTAGCCCGGATGGCAGGACCGACCGTTAAGAAATATCCCAGGGGGTTATTTTAGGGAGGGGCCAGACAGTGTGGGAGACAATTCCACCATCCGGAATGAATGAGTTCTTTGCCGAATATATGAATAAAGTATATTGAATTGATTATAGAATCAGTTTAGTACTAGCCCGGATGGTGGAATTGGTAGACACGTTGGACTTAAAATCCAATGGCCGTTTAGGCTGTGCGGGTTCAAGTCCCGCTCCGGGTACCCAACGGCACAGGAGGTCATTTTTGACCTCTTGTGTTTTTTTATGACCTTCTGAAACTCCCACTAATTCATAGGATGAGATGTATAGGATTTTTCAAGGAAAGGGTTGCAACTTTTGAATTCTAAAAATTGAATTTTTTGTGAGAGTTGCAATCAGAAATCTCTAATTATTAGAATTAAAATACATATCCATCACTTAGATAATGTTATAACATTAATGTCTGTTCTAGCGCCCATTCATCATTAGTATCTCTGCAAGTTATTTCTCCTATTTCGATATATTTTTTATCTGGTGTTTGTGTTTTATATATGTCAATTTTAGCATTCTCATCTTTCAGAGAGTAATCAGCACGACAGATATAAACTTTGCCAGCCAACTACTTGCCTGCTACGGACTCAGTCAATTTCCTTTTACCTTCAACTCTGAAGAGCATCATTCGCCATGAAAATATTCTGTTAATCCCATTTTGTCGAGTAAAGCAATATATCTTGGATTATCATGTAGATTCTTAAATTCAAGACGAAAAGACATTTCAGGACATTCACCTGATTCGATAGCTTTTTCCAGCCAGTATAGTGCCTGTTCATCTTTCCCTATCAATCCATGGATAAGAGCCAGGGAACAGTAATCATTCCCATCTTCGGCTCTTGGTATATCGATCTCTATTTTCCAATTTATTACTGAAATTAGCCCGGAGGATTTAAAAATACTATCCGTTGTTTCAACATCATAAACCGGTTCATTCGCAAGTATTTTCCTTAACGCTTCATATGATTTTTCTTCTTCACCCAATCTCCAATATACACGGAATTCGTAGGCGTGCACAAGAGGAAATTCTTTTTGTAACTCATAACACTTCTTTATTGCCTCTAAAGATTTTGAGAAATAACTTTGATTATAGTAAATTTTGGAACTCAAACGTCTTATCACAGGAGAAAGTGGATCAAGTTCAATAGCTTTGTTAACCTGTTCTCTTGCCTCATTATGTTTACCAATAATGCTTAAATGTTCCGCGTAATAATGGTGGGCCGTTGCGTAATTCGGATTAATTTCAAAGGCATGCTGAAATGCTCTTTCCGCCTTTTCCCAATCCCAGTCAACGTAATCATAGACCTGCCCCAGTACTGTGTAAGCTTCAGCAAGATTATCGTCCAGTTCCAGAGCTTTTAATGCAAATTCAACTGCTTTATCTCTTCCTTCATTTATGTCAATCCAACCCTGGAGTGCCATTAATAAATAACTGTCTGCCAGTCCCGCATATGCCAATCCATATGCAGTATCTTCAGCGATCGCTTCTTCAAAATATTCGATACTTTTAGCATAGCCCTCTCCTGTACGTTTGTTCCAATAAAAACGTCCCATTTGGTATAATTCAAAGGCATCCAGGTTTAATGTTTTGTTTTCCTGAATATATTCCTTTTGATCTGAGCTCAGTATCATTTTGAGCTCAGAGACTATCCGCATAGCAATTTCGCTTTGTGTTTCAAAAACATCTCCAATTTCCCGATCATAATCCTTTGACCAGATATGACCATCGTTCCTGGCATCAATGAGCTGAACCGTTATCCTCGCTTTGTTCCCATACCTCTGCACACTTCCTTCGACAACGTATGAAACACCTAATTCTTTTGCGATTTCAGGAACACTTTTTATTCCCTTTTCACGGTACATTTCAGAAGAAGTACGAGAAGTCACCCTCAATTCCTCAATTGGAGAAAGACGGTTTAATAAATCTTCTACAAGGCCATCAACAAAATATTCGTTTCCTTTTTCTTCACTTAAATTTTTAAATGGTAGAACAGCAATAGATTTTTCGAGTCCCGGGTCTATTTTCGATCTATTCCTGATACCAATAAGGTTATAAGCTAACAAACCAATAATTACAGCTATGCTTATGTAAGTAGCTACCTTCCAATTTGTATTTTTTGAGTAGACCTCATTTGTTTTTTGGGATGCCTTATTGATAGGTTTGGTCTTATGAACACCTTCTGGTGTAATATCATAAACCCATGAAAGCATTGTTGAAATTATTAGACCTGCGCATAACAGGACTATAACAAGGCCTAAGGTCCATGATGGTAATCCAAGTGCTGGTGAAACAATATCGACCAGTTCCAGAATAACAAAAGCAGCAGCAGCGTAAACAGTAATTACACGAACCACCTTTCTTCGTTTAAGTTCCTGCCAGAAGTTATATGGATTGTCTGATTTATCAGGCATAATGGTCTGGTTTGGATATATAAATATAAATCAACTGCTTATTAATGGCAAATAAAAGGGGATTCACTTATTTATTTCTTGAGGAGAAATTAGACCATCGATAATTATTATACTGGTTGCAACTTCCGTCCGTTCGGGGTACCCAGAGGCACAAGAGGTCAATTTTGACCTCTTGTGTTTTTTTATGGCCTTCTGAAACTCCCACTAATTCGGAGGAAGAGATGTAGAATATTTTTCAAGGAAAGGGTTGCAACTTTTGATTTCAGGAGATTATATTTATTGTTAGAGTTGCAACCAGGTATCATCTTCCTGCCAGCATTATCAGTTTTTCAGGAATATTCCACAAGATTCTGGGGCATTCGGATTTCATTTTACCTAAAACTAAAACGGGAACCCTCTGCTTTTGTTGCTGCTTCTTACGAGGTGATTTATTCAGGGTTTCTAATAAATTAGTTCTTAAAGCATTTTATATTTTCAATGCAGGATAAGGCTTTATTTCTCAGCGGAATCAGGATGTGATTTTCTATGTTTTTCGATATATTCTGATGGGCATATACCGACAATTTTTCTAAAGGTATTATTGAAGTGAGAGTAGCTGTTAATACCGACAACTTCCATTGCTTCCTGAATCCTGTCACAGCCATTGTCGAATAGGTATTTCGCCTGGGAAATTCGGATAGAGTTAATAAATCCGGTAGTAGTTTTCCCAACCAGTGTTTTTAGTTTACGGTGGAGTTGCATCCGGCTTAAACCAATTTCCCTTGCTAAATCTTCGACCGAATAATCAGGATCATCAAGGTTTTTTTGTATCGTTTCGGTAATCTTGTTAATTATTTTTTGATCGAAAGTCGTATAATGCTTTTTTACGTCAATAGTTATATTTTGTGAATCAATAAATGCCTTAAACCTGTTTCGCGTCTCTACAATATTGTCAATTTTTTTTAGGAGGCTATCCGTATTAAAAGGTTTTGTAATATAATCCCATGCTCCGGAGTTTAGACCTTGTTCATAATGTTCGTCATCTGATTTTGCAGTAAGCATCAGGATAGGGATGTGAGATGTCTCGACGCTTTCTTTTATATTCTTACACATCTCTATACCGTCCATTTCTGGCATCATTACATCGGTAATAATAATATCTGGTAATTCTTCTTTTGCTATTCGCAATCCCTCCAATCCATTTGATGCTTCACTTACATGATAATGTAATTGTAAACAGCTTCTCAGGTATGCTCTTAGATCATGATCATCCTCCACCACCAGGACATGTTTTCGTTCCAGGGCAACTGGCTCAATTTGACTTTTTCGAATCCTGAATGAATCCTGAGGCCATTTTTGTTCTTGCTCTTCTCCATTTAGCTCATTTTCTGTATATGCTTCTTTTGACACTGGCAGGGATAAAAAGAATTCGGCTCCACCGTAGTTACTATCAGAAACTGTTATCTCTGCCTTATGCGCTTTCAAAAGGGTATAACTTAAATGCAAACCAATGCCTGATGAGTGACGCTCCTTACCGTGAAAAAAGCGTTCAAAGATTTTATTCTTATCCTCATCAGAAATACCTTTACCACTATCGCGTACTATAATATTTGCAACTTGTAGTTGATCTTTCCAGGCAGACTTCACCTCAAGTTCAATAATCCCATTCTTTGGCGTAAATCTAAAAGCATTGGATATAATATTGTAAAGCACTTTCTCCATGATATTTGAGTCAAAATAGCAAACAAAATCTTTAGGAGTCAGTATATTAAAGTTTATGTTTTCATTCTGAGCCTGCCACAGGAAAGCTTTAGTAATATGATTAATAAATTGTGACAGGTTATTTTGATTAACGTGCAGAATATTGATATCAGCATTTATTCTTCTAAAATCGAGTAACTGGTTTACCAGAAACATCATTCTTTTAGTATTGCGTGAAATAACCTGAAAGCAAAATTCCTTTTCTGTTTTACCCAGATTTTTGTTTATAAGATCGTTAAGTGGACCTATTATAAGAGATAGTGGAGTTTTGAATTCATGTGCTACATCTGTAAAAAACACAAGTTTTAATTCGTGAATTTTCTGTTCTTTCTCATGATTTAGCTTATCAAGATGAATCTTCTGTCTTAGCTTCTGTCGATTATATAAGAAATAAAGGAAAACAGCAATTAATGAGATGGATACTGAAAAATATATTAGATAGGCCCAGATGGTTTGCCAGGGGGCTGGAATTATTTCCAGTTTAATTGATTTAGGATTATCACTCCATCTACCATCTTTATTAGCGGCATCCAGCAGGAAGGTGTATTCTCCAGATTTCAGGTTTGAATAACTGGCATATCGGTGTTTACCGCTGGTTTGTATCCAATCCTGATCATAACCAAGCAATTTATACCTGAATTCACTTTCCTGCGCAATTACTATATCTGAGCTTGCAAATTCGAATGAGAAATTGTTTTGCCGATGCTTTAAACTTATTAAATCTGTTTCATTGATCGATTCAGATACAATTATACTACCCAGAAAAGATTTTTGTGGTTTGATATAATTCTGGTGTACCTTGAATCCCGAAAAAAAAGCATGGTTAAGCTGATTGCTTTGCTTTATCCCTGAGGGATTGAAGGAGTTGATTCCATTAATACTTCCAAAGTATATATTCCCATCTTCATCTTTGTCAACTCCTTCGGTGAATGTACTTGTAGATAATCCATCATCAAAGGAATATCTCTTAACCTCTTCTGAGTTTGGCGAATAGAAGATAATTCCTTGAGAATTACTCAACCAGAGGTGGCCCTGGTTGTCCTCGATAATAGCCATTATTTTCCTGTCTCTTACCCCGGGTGCCGATATCTGCCGGAATACATCTGAATCTTTGCTATTTAATAATAGACCGGCATCGGTTCCTGCCCATATGTTTCCATTACTGTCTTTGAAGAAGCACCATATTGTGTTACTTGCAATATGGTAATTGTTAGCCATAGATCTATTATATAATTCCAGTGATTGAAATTCTCCCTGATCGGTCAAATTAATTTTATAAATACCTTCTGATATTGTACCAACCCAGATACATTTTGACGAATTGTCAAATAAAAGGGTGAAGATTCTTTTATTGCGAAGTAATTCAGCCTGATCAGATATATAGTGTACCCAGTCACATTTATCTTCAGACTGAATAATTAGTCCAGTATATGTTCCAAAGTAATAATTTCCGACATGATCTCGACACATTGAAAAGAGATTTGGATTGTCGCTTTCCTGGTGCTCAGGTCTTACTACAAGGCGTTTGAAGTTAATACTGTTTTCTTCAGATTGAAATACACCAATACTGCTGGTCAGGTAAATTCTATTCTCGAATTTATAAAAATGGTTAGGGAAGATGTTCCTGGGCAGCTCTAGTTTTTTCGTATTCTTATTTGCGATATTGTGCAGATAACAACTCCCATTCTGGATTCCGAAATAGATTTTATTTTGATTATAAAGAAGAGAACGGATATGTTGGGATTGAAATGGGTCAAGGTTTAATGGAAGTTGACTGAAATTCTTTGGCAACAAAGATGCGTAACAAACACCTTTACGGTTTGCAATCCAAAGTGTTTCAGAATTATCGCAATACAGGTAAAGTATGCTGTTCGTTAATAAGCTCCTATCCCTCGTAGGGTCTTTTATTATTTTGCCGGTGATCCTGATTTGAGAAGCATCAACCGAGTAAAGGCCATGATTCAAAGTGCCGGCCCATATTACATTATCGGCAGAGACACATAAAGAAACAATATCATTATCGGCAGCTATATCTACCTGTGTGATTTTATAGTCTTCATCGTGATTAACAATACAAGCCAGAAACCCCTGGTCACCTACCCAGATTTTTTCATCCTTGTCGGATGCTATTGTTGTAATATAGCGATCTTTCGTAGCATCAATTTGTTGACATTCCTTATTCTTCATCTGCCATACACCACTGTTTGTTGCAAAATATATTCCGGAACTATTTGTTGCCATTTTGTTAACTATCAGGCCAGTTAATGGCAATTGAAGTAGTTCAGCAGAAGCCTGATCCTTACTTTGCTTAATTGCCAGAACTCCATTCGAAGTTGCAACAAGAATATCTCCATTATCGTCTTCGAGAAAGTCATTGATAACTTTATATCCTAAAGGTGTCTCTACCCTGAAAAATCGTTCTGATCTCAGATCATAATAGTTCAATCCTTCTCCATCTGTTCCAATCCATAATCGTTTTTGTGAGTCTTCAAAAAGGCATACAATTCGATTGCCTGAAATGCTTTCAGGATTGTCAGTTGATGATGAGTAATTTTCAATGTTATATCCATCAAAACGGTTAAGCCCATCATAAGTCCCAATCCAGACGAATCCGTAGCTATCCTGTATTATACAGCTGACATCATGCTGAGATAGCCCATCATTTACAGTCAGGTTATTAAAAAGTAATTGAGCAAAACTATCTGTAGTGCAAATACTGAAAATAATGAATACAGATAAAAGGCGGATATTTATTGCTGGTATATTCATTGCTGTTCATTGTTTTAGCAGAGAGTAAAATTAGTGAATTAAGCCTCTGCCTATTCCTGTGCTGACTATATTGTTACAATATCGTCATTGTATGTTACATATCCGTGTATGACGATTCGTAAATCCCTTTAGTGGCATATAATTTAAGCTCAACTTAAATACACCGTTACATTATCCAAAATAGTTGTTACACTACAGGCAATGTAAATAATTTGTTCGATATAAGTTTGTATCAACATACACATTATGGAACATAACTCAAAAAATATGTTAATTAATAAGTCTTCTCTTATCCTTGTCTTTGTTATATTATTTGGATGTTCCTCGAAGGATAGAATAAGTGAAATTAATCTTATAGATAGGGGTATTCTTGAAAGCAGTGATGTAACGCCCCTGGTTGTTCAGGCTATTAATGAATGTAAGGAACGAGGCATAAGCAAGTTAATATTTCCGAAAGGAACCTATCATTTCTATCCAACATTTGCTCCGGATCGTTATTGCGCCATTACAAATAATGATAATGGAATAAAAAGGACTGCATTTCCGATAATTAATATTGATGGTCTTGAAGTAGAAGGCAATGGTTCGGAATTTATCTTTCATGGCAAGATTCTTCCGTTTATTATAGAGGAGAGTAATAACATTATCATTAAAAACCTGAGCATAAACTGGGAGGTGCCTTTCTATTTGCAGGGTAAAGTTATTGACAATAATCAGTCAGATAGGACCTTTGATATAGAGGTGCAAACACCTTATAAAATTAGCGATGGACATCTATATCTATCCTTAGAAAGAGAAAACTCCTCCTATGAAATAAAATATGGATCTGGTTTTGCAAAAGGACAAAAGTACGACCATATTATTGGGCAAAATATCATATGGGACCCTGGAACGATGGCTCCTATTTATAATCATGTAAGATATAGTGGTTTTAACGTTTATCATTTTCCTGCTAAGGAGTTGTCTCCTGGAGTTGTACGCTTAAAAAGTTCTTACCCTGAAGTACCTCCGATTGGAAGTATTTTTGTTTCCAAAGGGGAATATCTCCACAATCGTCAAACGCCAGCATTCCGCCTGTTTAAAAGTCAGAATCTATACTTTGAAGATGTCAATGTTCATCATGCAGGAGCTATGGGTTTGATTGCGGAACGTTGCACTGACATTAACCTCAATGGATTTAATGTAGTTCTGAATGACACTGACAATCGTGTTATTACTACCACTGCGGATGCAACACATTTCTGTAATTGTAAAGGATTAATTACAATAAGGAATTGTACGTTCGAGAATATGCTCGATGACGCAACCAATATACATGGTACTTATGTACGCGTCAATAAGATTATAGACGATCACCGTGTAGCAGTTGAAACCTACCACCCGCATCAAAATGATTATTTATTTGGAGAAGTTGGTGACAGTGTTCAAGTAATACACAAAGACAAGCTTATACCAACCACGGATCCTCTTATATTAACCAAAGTAGAGCGCATTAACGAGAAAATTACAATCTTAACCTTTAATGAATCGATAAAAGGTAAGGTAGAACTCTACTATGGAGTTGAAAACATTTCCTGGTATCCTTCCGCTATTATAGAAAATAATATTGTTCGTAATAACCGGGCCAGAAGCTTCTTAATATCCACTCCCAGGAAAGTTATAGTAAGAAACAATCAATTTTCTTCACAAATGTGTTCTTTACTAATAACAGGTGATTTAGACTTATGGAATGAATCCGGCCCCTGCAAGAACTTGTTAATTGAGAATAATACTTTTAATGATTGTGTCTATGGTGGTAATGGAGCGCAGGCTTTAATTCAGATAACTCCGCATTATGAATCTCCTGACTTTGTAAAGGATAAATATAGTAGTAACATAAGCATTCGAAATAATACTATAAATACTTTTGACAGTTCAATCCTGTGGGCTATTTCAGTTGATGGAATAAAATTCGAGGGTAACCATATCACTCAAACCCAAACATACCGGCCAATATTTCCAGACGTACCAAATATCAGGATTGAGAATTGTAACCAGGTATCAATAAAAGGAAATACCTATCAATCAGTTGAAGGGAATGCAGGCACAATTAGAATCGATTCAAAATCAACCGATATTCAAGTTTTAGAAAATCAGAATATTAATAGCTAAATTTAAAATTATGAGAACCAAAGCACTTTTACAGCAGACTACTTTTTTAAAGTATATGCTCTTTCTTGTATTCTTGCCGCTATTTATATTGAACGCCTGTGAAAAGAACTATGGTAAAAAGCAGGAGACAATAAAAGAATTAATGGCAACTGCTTCAGCAAATATAGCTGTAGCAGGAGGGGATACACTGAAGTTTATTGACCTTTCTCTTGGTGTCACTAACCGAACCTGGACTTTCCCGGGAGGTGATCCTGCAACATCAGATAAGGCTGAGGTTGGTGTTGTTTTCAACGAGGAAGGAGAAATTGCTCCCAAACTGGTAGTTGAGTATTTTGACGGGAGTAAAGACTCGATAAGCTTTGATATCCAGATTTTTCCTGTTTTAATTGCAGATTTCACGCCATCTGCAACAAGGATTAAAGTTGGAGAAACTGTTACATTTTCGGATGCCTCAATAGGTGGTGCTACTTCCTGGAGCTGGGAGTTCGAAGGTGGTACACCTGCCACATCAACAGACCAAAATCCAACAGTTCAGTTTGATATAAACAAAGCTGTTTCAGTAAAGCTTCAGATTACAAGAGCAGATGATGGAAGCACTGCTTCGGTTGAAAAGAAAGCATTGATACAGGTAGGACCGCCTGAGTTAATTCTTAATGGTGATTTTGAATCTGGAGAAGTTGTGGACTGGCAAACATGGAATGGATCCGCCTTCCCTTATTCTGCGGAACCAGGTGGCGCGAATGGAACTGATTATACCTCTTATATTAACTTTATTGGATCCTGGGGCTGGGGTCAGATAATTAGTAGAGATTTTGTGAATAATATGGTTGCTCTGGAGAATGGCAGGGATTACATTTTAAGTATGTATGTTAAAGCCGATGCTCCTGGAATAAGCCTGGGAACTTTCCGTTTGGTAAATCATCTTCCGGACTGGTGCCCACCATTTGGTGTAACAGGTGTTGCTGAACCTTATACAGAGTATTATGCCGTTTCGGGAACAGCAATACCTTTCGATATTACTACAGACTGGCAACAGGTTTCCATACAGGTAAGCATACCGGATGATGGAAATACAAGAAGTAATGCTTTCCCTGATATGATATTTAACGGAGCCCTAGATGTAAAAGTTTATATTGATGAGATATCGTTAAAGATTGTTGAATAGATGATAAGACAAAATTATAAAATAAAATATATAAGATCATGAGTCGAAAATTTAATTTATTCCTAATACTGACAGTACTCAGTCTTTTTAGTTGCAATATTCTTTTTGCGCAGGAGATTACTGTTTCGGGTACTGTGAAGGACAAATTGGGAGAAGTTATTCCAGGTGCAACAATCCTTGAAAAAGGAACATCAAATGGAGTGGCTGCTGATTTGGATGGTAATTATACAATTGCTGTGAATGGATCATCATCTGTACTGATATATTCGTTTGTTGGCTTTAAGTCACAGGAGATTGAGGTAGGGCAAAATCGAAGAATAGACATTGTTCTTGAAAGAGATATTATCGGGATGGATGAAGTCGTTGTTGTAGGATATGGAACTCAAAAACGTGCTGATATTACAGGTGCTATAGTTTCTGTAAGTACTGAAGTTATTAAAGAAAGACCAATACAGAATCTTGAAGAAGCACTCCAGGGTCAGGTAGCTGGATTGTTTATCAGTTCAACTGGTGGCCAACCTGGAGCAGCAACTAAGATGAACATCAGGGGTATTAACTCTATGGCAGGAAGCTCGCAGCCCCTGATTGTAGTTGATGGGTTCCCGATGAATGAAGTAAATACCTCAGGAGGTGGTGCAGGTGGTGAGGTATACAGTGCGCAAATGGGTGCTTTGTCGTATATTAACCCAGATGATATTGAGTCTATAGAGGTTCTGAAAGATGCCTCAGCTACAGCTATCTATGGCAATCGCGGTGCAAATGGTGTAATAATGATTACTACAAAGAAAGGAAGGAAAGGAGAATCAGGAATTACCTTCAATACCTATATGGGGTTTCAGGAAATGAAGAGCAGAATAAACGTAATGAAATTTGGCGATTGGTATAAATATGCACAATTGAAGAATCCTCAAAATCGCTTGTTTACTGCTGAAGATGGTACACCTTATGAATTTGATGATCCTGAGGCTATGAACATAAACTGGCAGGATGAAATATACAGAAGGGGTTTCATACAAAACCATTCTTTGTCTTTGCAAGGTAAATCTGACAAAACAGCTTATACCTTTTCTACTTCTTATAACCAGAATAAATCTGTATTGATAGAAACAGATTTCCAGAAACTTACCAGTCGCCTGTCGCTTGACCACCAGTTTTCAGATAATATTATGGTGGGTGCAAATGTTTCTTTCAGTAATATTGTCTACAATGGAACTATAACTGATGGACGTGAAGGGACAGCTGCAGGTGTTGTGCTCAGAGGATTGATTGCAAGTCCTTTCAGGATGGACAATAATACTGCAGCAAGATTCAGAAGGGCAGGAGTTCCTAATATAATTATCGAAGATTATAAGAGAAACAGTCTAAGTGCTCCTGATAATGTAGCCGCTAATACAGATTTGGACAAGGTGATCAATCGTACAATAAGCAATTTTTACTTAAACGTACAAATCCTGGATTGGCTGGCATTTAGATCAACACTTGGTATTGATTTTTACAACCTCAAAAGCAAGCAATATTATTCTTCACAGACTCCATCGGGTTTTCTTGATAGTGGTATAGCTCTCCAAACCAGTAGAAATGCAAGATCTATAGTAAACGAAAATTATTTTACCTTATCAAAAAGTTTTGCTTCGCATAGCGTTAAATTGGTCACCGGTTTTTCTGTTCAAGAAACTGTGTCGGAGTATTATTCCGCTAAATCTACTGGTTTTGAAAACGAACTTTTAGGTTACAATGCACTTTCTTTAGGCACAAATTTCGAAGCTAATTCATCGGTTGGCGAAAGATTCCTGGCATCTTATCTGGCCCGGGCTAATTATTCTTTCGATGATCGTTATTTACTAACAGCATCTTATAGACGTGATGGATCATCGATTTTCCTGGAGGATAAGTGGGGCGATTTCTATTCAGGTGCCCTGGCCTGGAATGTGAAAAATGAATCTTTCCTCAAAGAATTAGATCAAATATCTGCTTTAAAGCTTAGAACCAGCATTGGACAGGTTGGTAACCAGAGCGTACCTGTCCAGGGAGCATTGCTTGATGGTGAAATATCAGATTATACTTTTAATGGCCAGTATTATACAGGTGTAAGTGCAAGTACACTGGAAAATAAAGACCTTAGCTGGGAAACCAGTCAACAAATAAACACCGGTATTGATCTTGGTTTCTTTAATAATAAGCTAAATATTGTAGCGGATTATTATATCACCAACACAAAAAACCTTCTGCTTTATACACCGGTATCAATTTCGACCGGATTCGAATATGGCTGGTTCAATGTTGGTGAACTAAAGAATACGGGATTTGAGTTGTCAGTTGGTTATGAGTTTAGTACAGATGCAGGTTTTATATGGAATACGAACTTAAATCTTACTAATAGCAAGAATGAAATATTGGCATTGGGACGTGATGGTGAACCTATCTACGTTGATGTTAATTTTGATACTAAGGTTGTCGATGAGGTAATCCTGGAAGTGGGTGGCTCAATTAATAATATATTCGGTTACCAGACAGATGGTATATATACATCTGATGATTTCGACTTGAATGGAGATATGTTGCCAGGTATCCCAAATGAGGGTAAAGGTGAAATAGCTGGAGATATCAAATTTAAAGACCTAAGTGGTCCTGAGGGAATCCCGGATGGCTTTATTGATGGTTTTGATAGAACAGTTATAGGAAACACCCTGCCTGACATATATGGTTCCTGGAGCAATAATTTCTCATTTAAAGGTGTTGATTTGGATATTGTTCTTCAATACTCTTACGGAAACGATGTGTTTAATGCAACAAGAACAAGAACATCTACCTTCCTGGGAGGAGGAAATCAGACAGATGAATGGGTGGATAGCTATATAAATAATCCTTCAAGCACACAGTATTCAAGAGTATCTACTTCAGTGCCTTCGGATAATTTTATTGAAGATGGCTCTTTTATAAGATTACAAACACTCAGGTTGGGATATAACTTACCTGGAAGATGGGTAGAAAAAATTAGAGCAAAGAGTGTAAAAATTTATGCTTCTGGAAGTAATCTGGCGCTGTTAACAAAATACTCAGGATATGACCCTGAAGTTACCACCAACCAGGTAGATGGTAGATACTCATTTGTGCAGGGATTTGATTATGGGGGGTTTCCTCGTGCGAAAACATTTATAGTGGGAGCAAACATTCAATTCTAAAAAAAGATAATTATGAGAAATATAGTATTTATTTTAATTGCAGTATTATTGTTCTCTGCCTGTGAAGAACAATTAAATATTACACCCAGCAGTCAACTGGAAGTGTCTAACTTTTTTGCCACTGTAGAAGATTTTGAACTGGCAATAGTTGGAGCCTATGATGCTATTGCTGTTCACGAAAATAACAGAGCATATGGCACATACTTCAAAGGCCTTTTGAATATGGGGAGGGCCGGCACAGATGAAATGTATGTAGTTCCTGGTTTTTGGGACAATGCCATAGCGGAGATAAGTAACTATACCTATACAGCTTTTTCAAGAGTCCCGCGAGAAACATGGGTTATGCAATATAGAGGTATATCAAGATGTAATTTGATTCTTCGCAAGATTAGCGAAACAAATGTAGAAATGTCAGCTGAGACCAAAAACCGTATTAAGGGTCAGGCTTATTTCCTGAGGGCTTTCTATTATTTCCAATTAGTCAGGTTCTATGGTGGTGTACCCATTATTACTGAGGAAACAAATCTGAATGAATTTAGAAATATCAGAAGTAGTGTAGCTGAAACCTATGACAGGATCATAGCTGATTTTAAGGAAGCAGAAACACTTCTACCGCTTGTTATTGAAAATGGAAGGGCCTCAAAATTTGCGGCGAAGTCATTTCTGGCAAAAGTTTATCTGCAAATGGCAGGTAATCCCTTGAATGATGTAAATGCAGCAGCAATGGCCGCAACATATGCGAAAGATGTTATTGATAATGGCCCATATAGTCTTGAGGAGGTTTATGGTGATATTTTTGAACTTGAGAACGAGCATGGAGTAGAATATATATTTAGTGCAGAATATATTGGCACCGACAATGAAGGTGGTGAAGTTGCTACCTGGTCGGGAGTTAATGGTCCATGGCCAAACACTTTGTCTTATAAGATTACTCTTGCTATGCCAGAGCTGGCTGAGTCTTACCAGCCAGGTGATGTTAGAAAAGATCGCAACACTGTAGACTTCAGGATTACCGGGCCTGATGGAGGCACGGAACCGATGAATGATGGACTCTGGTATGCTTATAAATGGAGACACAATCCAGATCCTGACCAGCGTTCGTACAACAGGGAGTGGCAATCACCATATAACTTCCCACTTACCCGTTTTGCTGACGTTCTATTAATATATGCAGAGGCGCAATGTCGGGCTGATGGCAGTCCGGGTACTGATGCATATGCTGCAATAAACAGGGTTCGGGAAAGAGCTGGTCTGGAAGAATTAAGTGGTCTTTCAGGACCTGATTTTTTGCAGGCAGTGCTTGATGAAAGAAAATGGGAATTATGCTTCGAGGGACATCGCTGGCACGACTTAAACCGCTATGGTAAACTTGTTGAAGTGGTTCGGTCATCCAGCCAGGGTAACCCTTCGGCTGCAGCCAATATCCAAGACTACCATGTGCTTTTCCCAATACCAGCCAGAGAAATTCAGGTTAGTGGTGGTGACTTAGTACAAAACTCGGGATATATAAGTGAGTAGTGTTTTTTAGATTAGTTAACAAAAAAAAGAAAAGGGAAATTATCCCTTTTCTTTTTCTAATTTTAGAGAATGCATAGTATAGTTAAAATATTTATTGGTTCGCTTTTATTTTTTTTTATTGATACGGGTATTGTTTGCGGGCAATTACAGATTCTGTTGTCTGATCCTGAGGCTGTAATGAATCCTGTTAATTATCCTCATTTCGCCTATTTCCCTGATGGTCATATAAGTGTTTTACCCGATGAGGATGGCTATATTATGTTTTGGGCAGAGTTTGAGTCTCATCGCTCGATTGGCACATCGCAGTTTGTGGAGGATCAAACAAGTCTTGAGCCTGCAAATGCAGTTTTTGGCAGAAGAGGAAATTTTGACACCTATGATAATGGAGGATCATGGCTGATGTCGGTATTTCGCATAGAAGGTGATAGTTTAATAGGCTTCTTTCATGCTGAGGATCACTGGTATCCTCATACGAGCAACAATATCGCATGGAAATCGCTTGGAGTAACTTACTCTGGTGATGAGGGAAAAACCTGGAGCGAAGGAAATCAGATTATAACAAGCCCCAAAGAAAAACCTGAAACCCCCGAATGGGGCGGTTCAGGTGATTGCTGTGTGATCTGGGATCATATTAATAATCGTTGGATCTGCTATTATCAGGAACATAATATCTACATGGCAGTATCTGAAGATCCAAAAGGAGTTCCAGGATCCTGGAAAAAATATTATAACGGTGCATTCGAAGAACCCGGACTTGGAGGGCAACAAACAAAAGTGCCCGGATTGATACCCGGAGCGAATCCCTCAGTACATTGGAACACATACCTTGAAAAATGGGTAATGGTATGGCATGGATGGTCTCCTGCCCAAATATATCTTTCTGTTAGTGAAGATGCAATTAACTGGGAGACCCCTCAAAGTATTATAGTTTCTACAATATCTGGGAGAGCCTGGTATCCAACAATTATTGGAATAACTGATGTTGAAGCAGGTCAAATAGCTAAAATCTATTATGCGGATATCGCGAGCGATTTCTCATTTAGAAATTTTGAAACCCGTACTATAACCTTTATCGATGAACAGAATAATGAACCAGCAATAGCTAGGATAGATGCACCTGCTGATGGTAGTACGATAAATGATATTGGTTTTATAATTAAAACAAGTGCTGATAACCTAAAGGCTGGTGTTAATGAAGTCGAATTTTATGTAAATGATATCCTTGTAGGAACTGATGATACTTATCCTTTTGAATTGGAATGGATAGCGGAAGAGAGTGGAGAATATAAGATTCAGACATTCATAATTGATAATAATAATGATAGAATTGCTTCAGATATTGTAAATATTACTCTGAATTATACAGTAGGTATAAAAAAGCTTTCTCGTAATTCAGATCTTGCCTGGATAACTACTGTTGTTGAAAATACACTTACTGTAAATATGCAAGCAGGAAATAAACAGCTTTCAATATATGATCTTCTATCAAATAAAGTCTTCAGTAAAGAACTTGTTAATGAACATACTGAGATTGATGTTTCGGGCTTAAGCCCCGGACTTTATTTTCTATTAATTAAAAACGATAGAAGTTTTCAGACTTTGAAATTTATCAAGAGGTAATCGTAGCCTTCCCTCCTACTGAAAGGGTAACTTTAGAATTGTTTTCTGGGTGTTAATTGCAACTTCCGTCCGTTGGGGGTACCCAGAGGCACAAGAGGTCATTTTTGACCTCTTGTGTTTTTTAAAACCTTCCCAAACCCTCATTAATTCATAGGATCAGTTATGTGATTTTTTTGTCTGGAGTGTTGCAACTTTCCCTTTCTCCAAAAACAGTTTTTCAGCAAATATGTAGCCAAGTATCTTCTTCTTGGTAGCACCATCAGATTTACTGTAATATTCCAGCAGATCCTCCAGCATTGGAGCTTCATTCTCAATATAACTTTTAAAAGAAGAATTCTGTTCCTGTAAATGATTAAATATGTTCCTTATTAACGCAAGATCTTTATCAACCCTATCTTTCATCACTTGATAATCCTGAGGAGTTATTGTTCCATCCATATAGTTATCCTGTAGATTTGATTTACAGGATTCAATCCTCTCTAAGTCCTTCTTAGTCTTTTTGATTTCATCCTTGCTCTCCATGAACCTTCTGATGTCCTCATAGCTATTTTATCATTCTCCATTTCAGTCAAGGTCAGATAAAGTCCAAGAAGGAGTTTATTTTCAATGTTTGAAATATCAAGTATTAACCATACTCGGTCGCATTTAGTTATGTGTGGAATATTTGGGTAATAAATTTATTATGACAGCTACTACCAGATTCAAAGAGATCTCATTGGTCCCAATTTTTAATAACCTCAACGGCTTTTTCCAGGACAGGATCTCTGTTTTCAAGTATATCTTTCTGGGTGAGTTGGACTGAAATATCAGGTTTTATACCATAACCAACGAATTCCTTTCCATCGGGATAATAATCCTTCTTTGAGCATGCCATAAAAATACCACCTCCCGGCAAATTGATAATCATTGGATTACCTGTGCCACCGGCCGTTTTGCTTCCAATCAACATGGCTCTATCCGAAAAATCCAAAGGCACTACAAAATCTTCAGCAGCACTGGCTGTTAAAGAGCCGACAAGCAGTACCAGAGGACCAGTATAATGTTTACCATCAGAAGGTTCAATTGTTCCCATTCTTCCTTCGTGCCATTCCTCGGGCTGCCCCCAGGCCGCATAAGCAGGCATATATTTTCGTGTTTTCCATCTGGCGGCTTCAACAGGTTGGTCTATTAAATTAGAGATGATATCATAACTATTATCGCTACTCCCGCCAGAATTATAGCGAATATCCAATATCATTCCCTTTAACTCATCTAAATTTAATTTATTGAATTCAGCTTTGAATGCATCAGCAGCATTTCCCGGTCTGAATGAGTTTAGCTTAATATAAACAATTCCGTCTTCAATAAATCTATTTTCAACAGCTGGTTCCATAAAATAAGTACGAAGCTGGAATGAATTTTTCATTGCATTCCTGGTTAAACTGACTGTTGATATCTTGTCCCTGGTATCCCTTAATTTAAGTTTTACTTCACTCTCAGGCTTACCCATTAGCAAGAAATACATCCCAAATGCTTCCTGCCATTGTCTCGTCCCACCATAATAATATGCTCTTATTTGTTCGAGACAATCACTCACAGGAATATCATCTATCTCCAACAGCTCCAGCCCCGGGTACATATTCTGTGCTCTGATTTCCTCTGTATCACCCATTCTAACAAGAATAACTTTGCCATCGATCATTTCGAACTCCACGGGAGGATTATCATACGCCCCACTGAAAAGACCTGGAGGAAGAACCATAGTGTGAGCGTCATCAAGAGGGCCAGCAAGCTCACGAAGCACACGATAGTAATCATCTGTATTACTGGTTGCCAATACTTTTGGAATAGCAGATTGCACCGCCGCATCCCAGTCAAAATCGGGTATCTGATCAAAAAAGACAAAATTGTATTTAGCAGTAGACCAAATTTGCATTAGACCCCAGATCTTCTGACTGTCAGTCAAATTATTCTCATCGGTGACAGATTGCTGCATGTGACTATTTGTGGTCAGATCGCTAATCAAAGTTTCCAGGTCCGGTTTAGAATTTAATATTTTTGGAAAATCCTTTTGCTGCGCTATTATGCTTAAAGGAATAGTCAGCATAGTAATGATGATGCTAATAGTTTTCATTCTTAGTACTTTTTAATTCTAATCACTTATAATATTTATAGTTCTTTATTGATTCAATATAACTTCCCCTGCTTGAAAAAAAACTGGCTATTCTATAGTTACTGCTTCAAGTATGGTTTTATCGATTTAATTTTGCTTCAGCTGTCTTTTTTATATATAAAGACGTATTATCATATTCATTGTCCCCTTGAAGAGTATAAAATATATAAACAATCTGTACCTCAGTCTAAGATTGATCCATTGTATATGATGTTACAGGCCCATGTGGCAAGACCAGTAATCATCTTTCAAAATCATCCCTTACTACCTCGTTGATTAACCTTATTGAATTAGGAGTATATATTCTGTATCGCTAAAATGATTTAGGTTCTGGGAATTTGGTAATAATTTGAGGACTACCTTTTTGGAGATCCCAGAAGTAATGAATGCAGCCAGAAGAAACAGGAGCTCAACAATGATCTCCTGTTGTTTTTTGGAATTTCTGAAACCCCCATTAATTAAAAGGATCCGATGTGTTGATTTTTTTGTCTTGAGTGTTACAATTTTTAATTTTTTGGAAGTTGGATTTTTTGTGACTCTGCTAGTACTTGGAGGCTGTTAGAAGTGGGGTGATCCTGACGGCGTTAATTGTTATCAACCGAATGATCCAGAGCTAAGCTGGTTCTATAATGCTTTACCAGTGAAAGGATGTGATTCAAATCCTGCTGAACTTCAAAGAAAAATTGATGAGTGGGAATCTAAAGATTATGATTGTAAATAGATTCATAATTTGAAGTAATATTTTCATTTTCTTGATAATGCGAATTGTTAACATTGTAGTAGAAACTTAATGCCTGTTCTGATTCTCCTGTATTATTCACTGAACTTTATATAACATTTAATGTTATGTCCACCAGCAGTATATAATATTTGCTTTGAATTACAAAGCCACCCATCATCAGACAGGTGGCAATTCTTACCCCTATTCCTTGGTATTTGTGTATTTATAGTCGAGGATTATCCGTCTAAAGAGGGATTGAAAATGCTGCATAACCCGGTTGCAACTTCCGTCCGTTGGGGGTACCTGAAAAGCCGATGAATCTCATCGGCTTTTTTGTTCTACGCCTTCGCTCCTCGAGCTTCGGCGCACAGGCGCGTTAGGAGTTATTCCCCCGGAGGGGGATAATAAAAATAGCCCCGGACGCAATCCCGGGGGTAAAAGCATTTACCACTCCCCCTGCGC
>Ga0272443_10000421_pt1 | contig 80279 bp, 88 predicted proteins | sample SSMAcet12_FD_193581 | JGI IMG/M metagenome (GOLD analysis project Ga0272443, IMG submission 193581) | Marine sediment archaeal communities from Little Sippewissett salt marsh, Falmouth, MA, United States - SSM-Acet-12 | ecosystem: Environmental > Aquatic > Marine > Wetlands > Sediment ...
ACCCCGGCCATTCGGGGGGCGTCCGCCGTGTACTCATATCGTCTTTTCAGGACTTCACTTCACTTTCCTGCGCATCGGGGACAGGAAGCAGCCCTTTCTCGTCGGCGATTGCAATGATGTCGTCGATGGTCAGGCTCATGTTGACCGGAGTGTTGTCCACCATCATGATGGTGACGTCGGGATGCGCTGCCTGGTGCTTCTCCAGGATTGCCTGCCAGTGACCTTGCACATCGGGATCGAGCTGTCCCCAGGCCTGTCTTCCCCGGCATTTCGGGAATTTCGAACAGCCCAGCCACGGCCCGCGTTTCCCGGTTCTCAGATAGAGCGGCGCGCCGCATTTCGGGCAGGGCAGGTCGGTTTCCAGCGGGGGAGTTTTCGGCGGCTCTATCTTTCGCTGCTTGTCCAGCTTGAGTATCGTGTTGCAGTCCGGATAGTTCGAGCAGGCGAGAAAAGGGCCGAACCGGCCGTTTCTCAGAAGCATTCTGCCCTTCCCGCATCCGGGGCAGGCGATGCCCGTGTCCAGCGCTTTGGGTTTCGATGTGGCCAGCGGCTTGACGTTTTTACACGAAGGATAGCGGGAGCAGCCGAGGAATTTTCCGCTGGCGGTCCATTTCACCACCATTTTCCCTTCGCCGCACTTGTCGCAGGTTTCCGCATCGGCGTTCTGCGGCAGCAGCGGGTCGTTCTTCCTCAGGCTCAGCGCCGCCTCGAGCGGTCTGTAGAAGCTGTCGAGCACCTCTTCGTATTCGTCCTCGCCGGCGGCGACCTTGTCGAGCTCGTTTTCCATGTGCGCCGTAAAGGTCACGTTGAAGAGCTCCGGAAAGTTCGCGATCAGGATTTTCGAGACGTCCCTTCCGAGCTCTGTCGGAATGATGCGCTTTTTCTGAAGCTCGACATAGCGACGTTCCTGCAGGGTGGAAAAAATCGTCGCGTAGGTGGACGGCCTGCCGATGCCGTAGTTGTCGAGCTCCTTTACGAGGCTCGCTTCGGTGTAGCGGGCGGGGGGACGGGTGAAGCTCTGTTTTTTGTCGAGATTCCGCAGGTCGAGCCGGTCGTTGACCGAGAGCTTTTCAGGCAGCCGGACGGCCTGCTCGCTTTCCTCGTCGTCCCTCGTGGACTTGCGCGCCTCGTAGTCGAGTTCCTTCTGGTCGTTGTACACCTTGAAGAAACCCGGGAAGAGCACTTTGCTTCCGCTGGCCCTGAAGACGAACCGCTTGTCGTGGTCGGAGACGTCGACGCTTGTCTGTTCTATTTTCGCGGGCGCCATCCGGGAGGCGACGAATCGCTTCCAGACAAGCTCGTAGAGGCGGAACTGGTCCTGGGACAGAAAGCGCTTCATCGCATCCGGCGTGCGGAAAACCGAGGTGGGACGGATAGCTTCGTGCGCGTCCTGGCTTTTCCTGCCCGAGGCGGGCTTTCTTCCCCCCCCGGTATAGTCGGCCCCGTAATGCTCGGTAATGAAACGAGCGGCCTGTTCGACGGCTTCGCCGCTGACCCTGGTCGAGTCGGTCCTCATGTAGGTTATCAGGCCGGTAGCTCCTTCCGGGCCGATATCGATTCCCTCGTAGAGCTGCTGCGCGACCCTCATGGTTTTCTTGGAGCCGAATCCGAGCTGGTTGGACGCCGCCTGCTGCAGCAGTGAGGTCGTGAAGGCGAGCGGAGGCTTGCGCTGCTGTACCTTCGGAGTGATCTGCGTGACGCCGTAAATCCTCGAAAGAATCGCCTCGGCGGTTTTCTCCGCATCGGCCTGGTTCGATATGTCGACTTTCTCTCCGTCTATCCTGACGAGCTTCGCGGAAAAGGTTTCTCCGTTCGCGGTACGGAAGTCGGCGACGATCGTCCAGTACTCCTTCGGTTCGAACCGTTCGATCTCATCCTCTCGTTCACAGATGAGCCTCAGGGCGACCGATTGGACCCGGCCCGCCGAAAGCCCCCGGAACACCACGTTCCAGAGAAACGGACTGATCTTGTAGCCGACGATCTTGTCGAGGCCCTGCCTGGTCTGCTGCGAGCGGACAAGCCGGTAGTCGATGCCCCTCGGGTCGTCTATCGCTTCCAGGATGGCGTTTTTCGTGATCTCGTTGAACAGCACGCGCCGCACCGGTTTACGGGTGAACTCGACCTCGTCGGCTATGTGCCAGGCAATCGCTTCTCCTTCCCTGTCGGGGTCGGTGGCGATCAGGATATCGGTCGCTTCGCCGGAAAGCTTTTTCAGCTGACGGACGACTTTCTCCTTGCCGGCGATCACTTCGTAGCGGGGCTCGTAATGGTTGTCGAAATCCAGGCCGATCTCTTTCCTGGGGAGGTCCCTGATATGGCCGACAGAGGCGAATACCAGATAGTCCTTGCCGAGATACTTGTTGATCGTCTTGGCCTTGGACGGGGATTCGACGACGACGAGTGTTTTGTTTTTCGCAGATGTTGTTGCTGATTTGGATGCCATGAAGCCGCTTTACAGGTGAATGGAAGCGCGTTCGCCGAGTTTTGGAAAAAGATAGGGGTTGATCGCCAAAAAACAAATTTCCCATCCGTCGGCGCCGCTCTCCGGCAATGACGGGCAACCGTGCTGAACATGCATCGGTCCCGACGCAAACCGTCCGTCGTGATTTCTTGTTTATGTATGCATATGCGTGATAAATTCATGATATTGTATTGCATGCTGCATGCCCTTCGGCAAGAGGGGCCCCTTACCCGGATGACAACAGACAAAACAGACGCTCCGTGACTGAACGCTTTCACCTTCGTGCAGGATATCATGCCGTTATTATCCTTTTTCTGGCCGTCATGTTCATGCCGTCCTTCCTCGCGGCGGCTTCGCTCGAAAATTCAAGTCCCGAAAAACTCACACTGAACGCCGTGCAGGGGTTCGACCGGAGCTACGCCCTGGGGGTCGGAGCGGTGAAGTCCGGCGATATCGTCTACGCCGATCTTGCATCCCTTGCGCGCGCACTGCGTTACGCGGGCAGGACGGACGGCGGGGAGCTGGTCGTCTCCTACGAAGACGAGAACAACAGCAGCGCATGCAGGGTGCTTGCCGGCAACAGCTTCGTGCGTTTCACCCAGCAGAAGCCCGCTGTGTCGGAGCGTGTCGTGCAGCTTCGTTCGGCTCCGGTTGCCTGGAAAGGATCGCTCTGGCTTCCGGCCGGGGACGCGGCCCGTCTGTTTGCGCTCTGGCTGGACAGGGAGGTTGCCTACGATGCGAAAGAAAAAAAGATCAACGCGTTTCTGTGGAGTTCGCGTCCGGGATCGAAACTCACCTCTATCGGAACCGTCGGGGCGAATGACCGTTCGATCGGGCCGGAGTCGGCACCGGTGCACCGGGGGCCGACGGTCATCAGCGGCATCGAGGTGAGCGAGCTCGCCAACGGCGTCGTCATACGGCTCAACGCCTCGGGCGCGAAATCCGTTGCGTCGTTTCTCAAGCCGGACGAGCAGGGGATCGCCTATCTTACCCTGCAGAGCGCCAAGGGCGATGCGGCGGCGCTCCTCAGGACGTTCAGCCGGGGATTCCTCAAGGAGATCAAAGCCTCCGGGCTCGGCAACGGGGCCATGCAGGTCACCCTCGCACTCAACACGCCGCTCTTCAAGGTCAAGTCCAGCGAGTATCGCTGGGATCCCGCAGGCAATGCCTACGTGATTTCCATTCTCAGCGACGTCGATGTGCAGGAGGTGTACCGCCGTGAAAAAGAGCGCCGCATCAGTCAGGACCTCGCCCAGGACCTTAAACGCTGGAAGTTCGACACCGTCGTGCTCGACGCCGGGCACGGCGGCAAGGATCCCGGAGCCGTGGGGCCCGCCGGAACGAGGGAAAAGGATGTCGTGCTCAATATCGTCCGCTATCTCGGGGCGATCATCCAGAGCGAATGGCCGGATGTGAAGATCGTCTATACGCGGGGCGACGACCGGTTCATTCCCCTCAAGCAGCGGGGAAAGATCGCCAACCGCAACGACGGAAAACTGTTCGTGAGCGTCCACTGCAACGCGGCGGAAAACCGCTCCGCACGGGGCGCCGAGGTCTACATTCTCGGGCCGCATAAAAACGAGGCCGCTCTCAGGGTGGCCATGCTCGAAAACGAGGCGATAAAGCAGGAAGCCGACTACGAAAAAAACTACAAGGGATTCACCGACGAACATCTCATCATGAGCAGCATGGCGCAGAACGCGTTTACCCTGCAGTCGAAGGAGGCTGCGAGGCATGTGCTCCAGGGGATGGAAAAGAAGACGGATATCAACGGCCGCGGTGTCCGCCAGGCCGGCTTCATGGTGCTCTGGACTCCTTCCATGCCGAGCGTCCTGGTCGAGGCGGGGTATCTGTCGAACCGTGTTGAAGAGAAAATGCTCCGGACCAGAAAGGTTCAGAAAGATATCGCGCAGGGCGTGTTCGACGGCCTCAGGGCGTACCGGAACGGCTACGAGAAACAGCAGGTCGCTTCCGGTTCCGCCGCGGGCGGAAACCGGTAAGGCTCCTGCGTGTTGCGGACAATGATCGGCTTGTGCTGCCTTTTGCTTGCGGGTGCGTGGTTGCTTCTGACGCCGCGCGGCCTGAGGGGCATTGCCTCCCGTCCCGATCCCGCGGCAACCTACGCCGAAGCGCTCGACGGAATCGAACGCTTAAGCGCCGAAGAGCATGACGGCATGAACCCGCTCTGCTCCCTTCGTTTTTTTTCTCACGGTGCAAAAACCTCACGCGCCGTCGTTCTCGTTCACGGGTATACGAGCTGTCCGGGGCAGTTTCAGGAACTCGGGCGACGCCTGTTCCTGTCGGGAAGCAACGTGCTTATCGCGCCGTTGCCGCATCACGGCCTGCTCGACCGGATGACCGCCGACCACTCCCGTCTCGGGGCGGGTGAGCTCGCGGACTACGCCGACAGGGTCGTCGATATCGCGACGGGGCTCGGAGACGAGGTCGTCATCGCCGGGATATCCGCAGGCGGCGTCACGACCGCCTGGGCCGCGCAGCAGCGGGGGGAGATCAGCCTGGCAGTGGTCATTTCCCCGGCGTTCGGCTTCAGGGAGCTTCCGGCACCAATCACGGCGGCGGCGATGAACGTGTTTCGTTTCCTGCCCGACCGGTTCACCTGGTGGGACCCGGTTCTGAAAGAGGGCATCGCCCCGTCCTGCGCCTATCCCCGGTATTCGAGGCGCGCGCTCGCCGAGATCCTGCGACTCGGTTTCACCGTGCGGGAAGGCATGAAGCATAAGCCGCCCGAGGCGGGGAAGATCGTCATGGTGACCAACGCCGGCGACGACAAGGTGAACAACGCCCTGACGAAGAGGATCGCGAAACGCTGGCGAGAGCGGGGAGCGAGCATCGAAACCTTCGAGTTCGACGCCTCCCTCGGCCTCGGCCACGACCTCGTCGACCCCGACCAGCCCGACGCGAAGATCGAGATCGTCTATCCGAAGCTCATCGAACTGATGGGCGGGTGACCGGCTGGCCTACCTCCCGAAAACCCGGTAATACAGAACCCCCATGATCTCCCGCAGCGCGGTCTCCGAGTTTTCCAGTCCTTCGGCCTGCGGCAGGAAGTCCATCGGCGTGCGATGGCTGTAGTACGCCGTCCGGAAATCGACCGGGAATTCCCGGACCTCGATCCCTTCGCGCCGGAAGAGCATCGCGGCCCTCGGCATGTGGAAGGCGCTCGTGACGAGAATCACCCGGGGCCGCTCGATATGCGCCAGCGTTTTTCTTACGGCTTGCGCTTCGTCGGCCGTATTGGCGACCTCCCCGGTCACCATCACGGCGTCGGCTGGGACGCCTGCCGCCAGCGCACGTTCACGCAGGATCGCGCCTTCGACCCGTTCTCCGGGGGCCCAGGGGGTTTTGGCTCCCATGAAGAGCAGGAGCGGCGCCTTGCCCGCCCGCAGCACCTCGAGGCCGCCTTCGAACCGGTCGGCCGTTTCGCCCCACTCGCCCTGATCGAGTCCCGGCACCTGCCGGATAATGCCTCCAAGCACGACCACCGCGTCCGATTTTTCGAGCGACGTGACAGCCACGCGCGATTCGCTCCGTTCGAGCAGCCGTATCAGCGTGTTTCCCGTGACGGGCGCGCTCATCGCCCACAGCCAGGCGATTCCCGCCCAGACCGGCCAACGGCGCTTCGTCAGCGCTCCGAACAGCAGGACCAGAATGCCGAATCCCAGCGGGAGCAGAAAAACCGGTAACACTTTGTGCCAGATCAACATGTGCGTCTCTTTCTTTTCAGCCGCCCCGGTGCCGGCGGCAGGTTTTTCGGTTACAGGGCGATTTCAAGCCACTTCGCTCCCGGCTTTTTTTCGACAGCGATCCGGTCGCCTTCGAGTATGTAGGTCAGGTAGCTGTGGTGGCCGGGGTTGGAGAGCACGTTCGGGTTCAGAACGGCAAAGACGCTTCCGGTTTCGTGCCGGACTGACCGGGAGACGAGACCGGGGTGACCCTCCCGATGCACTCTCGATCCGATTGATTGCGTGAACGAGTAGTCGGTTCTATGGATGACAAGCGGGTGGGTTTCCGCAAGCGTCCGGATATCGAGCAGGGCCGCGTCGCATTGCACGCAAAAGACCCTTCGCTCGACAACAACCCCTTCCTTGTCGAAGCCGGCGTCGATGAGCAGCCTGTGGTACCAGTGGTACGCCGTCTCGCGCACGGTCGTTTCAATCCTGTCGCTGCCGTACCAGACCCCGAACGATCCGTCTGAAAACCTGCTCACGCACCAGTTCCTGAAGGGCCATGCGATTGCGTTGAACCAGACCGCTTCCTCGAAAGGGCGATGGATTTCCGGAATAAAGGATGCATACGGACGGGGTCTGGCATCGGTTTCAGCCGTTTGTGCCACCGCCCATTCATCCGGGTTTCCGCTCAGATCGTCGAACAGGTCCTCCGATTCTCTCAGGGAGACGATATTGCGGAAAAGGCCCTGATGGACATCCGTGAGTGTGATGCGCGAGAACAAATTGTCCATTCCTGATGTCTTACGATCCCCGTGCGCGGTCGAGATAGGAGCGGACCATCAGCAGCCCGGCAAAGCCCCATTCCCGGACCACGTCCACCGGCGTGAGGTTGTCGAACGCCCTGTTTCGGGTCGAGATCCACCGATAGACAAGGTCGCGGTTTTTCGGAAACAGCAGGCGCAGGTTCTTGTGGATGGCCAGCAGATGGCCGACCCGCTCGTACTGGTCGCGGCTCGTGCCGATCGGTTCACCCCTTCGATAGCGCGTCAACGCCCCCCGGTTGGTTTCGGAAAGGCCGAGCAACATGGCCTGGTCGACGGTATTGAGTTTCCAGAGATCGAACAGGCGCATGATCATTTTCGCCAGGGCGCCCCTGTCGTTCGGATTGATGGTTTTATGCCCGGTTGCTGCTTCCATGTTTCGGTCTTCGATATTGCAATGTTCTTTATGAAAATATAAGGCTTTGTGTTGATAGTAACAATTTCTGTGATTATAGTACACTTATGAGGTCTGCTGTGACGTTTTTTTTCGTGAGCATGGCGAAACGCCCTGTTTGCAAACTTGTCAACCGGTCGCTATCTTCCGGTTGACAATTCGGGGCGTTTCTTTTTTTACTTTTCCACGGCTTCATGAACCAGCAGACGGCGGACATCCTGCAGCGGTTGCGCGCATCGGACGGGTTTCTTTCCGGGGGCGAGCTGTGCCGCGAGTTCGGCATGACCCGGAGCGCGGTATGGAAGCACATCTCGCAGCTTCGCGGCAGGGGGTATACGATCGAGGCCGTGACCGGCCGCGGCTACAGGCTGGGCAAGAGCCCGGACATTCCGGTGGCGGCCGAGGTGTCGCCGCTGCTCTCGACCAGCCGTTTCGGCCGGAGCCTCGTTTTTGAAGAGACGACCGATTCCACCAACCGCCAGGCGAAGATGCTGGCGCGTCAGGGGGCGGCCGAGGGGTGCGTGGTCGTGGCCGACCGCCAGACAGGGGGGCGTGGCCGGATGCGCCGCGAATGGGTTTCGCCCGGCGGAACGAACCTCTATGTTTCCGTTATCCTGCGCCCGGCGGTTTCTCCGGTGCGTCTTCCCCAGATACCGCTGCTCGCCGCGGCGGCGATCCACCAGGCCCTCGCCGGTTTCGGAGGAGGATTCGATACGCATATCAAGTGGCCGAACGATATCGTCGCCGGCGGCAGAAAGCTCTGCGGCGTGCTGTGTGAAATGGAGTCCGAGCCCGACATGGCGCATTTCGTTATCGTCGGCATCGGCCTGAACGTCAATTTCCGCCATATTCCGGACGGTCTGCGGGATGTGGCGACATCGATGGCTATCTGTTCGGGCAGGGAGTATTCGCGTTCCGCCGTGCTCGCGGCGATCCTGAACCGTTTCGAGCCGCTTTACGACGAATGGCTGCGTTCCGGCGACCTCGGTCCGCTGCTTCCCTACCTCGAGGAGCACGCCTGGCTGACGGGCAGGGAGGTCACCGTCGATCGTTACAGCGGCAGCCTGACCGGCCGGGTGACCGGTCTCGGCGGCGATGGGGAACTGCTGCTGAGGGACGCCGACGGCCGGCTGCACAGGGTGACGTCCGGCGAAGCGACAATACGAAAATAAAACGACATGACGGCGACGGCGATACATGAAGCGGTCCGCAGGGCCTACGGCGTACTGGAAACCGGCGAGCCCCTCCCGAAGGAGGTTGCGCTGGAACTGGCGGATCTCGGCGGCGAGGAGGTGATGGACCTCGTTTCGCTTGCCAACAAGGTGCGGAACCGCTACGCCTCGCCCGCCGACGAGAGTCTGCACACCTGTTCGATCCTCAACGCGAAATCAGGCGTCTGCGGCGAGAACTGCCGCTTCTGCGCCCAGTCGCTGCATAACGGCGCGGAGGTCGAACAATACAAGCTCATTTCCAACGAGGAGGCTCTCGCCGCCGCGGGCGAAGTATACCGCCGGGGGGTGCGGCGATTCGGCATCGTGACGAGCGGATACGGTTACCGCACGGCAACCCCGGAATTTCTCCGGATCATCGCCATGATAGACCGGCTGCGGCAGGAATATCCGGAGCTCCAGGTCTGCGCCTCGCTCGGCATGCTCGGCGAGGAACCCGCGAAAATGCTTGCCGGGCACCATGTCGCCCATTACAACATCAACATCCAGGTCGCTCCCGCCCGCTACGGGGAGCTGATAGCCGACAGCCACTCCGTCGAGGCGAGAATGGAGACCGTCAGGCGGCTCAACCGCCACGGCATACCGGTCTGCTGCGGCGGGATTCTCGGGGTCGGTGAAAGCATGCGCGACAGGATCGATTTTCTCTACGCGCTGCAGGAACTCGATATCGCCGTGATACCGCTCAACGTCCTGGTGCCGATAGACGGTACGCCTCTCGAGGGAACCGCCACCCTTCCGGTCACCGACATCCTCAAGACCTTCGCCATCTGCCGGCTCGCGCATCCGCGAACGATCATCAAGTTCGCGGCGGGCCGCGAGACGGTCATGAAGGATTTCCAGGGCCTGCTTATGCTCGCGGGCGCGAACGGTTTCCTTACCGGAGGGTACCTGACGACGCGCGGCCGCGACATGGAGGACGACCGTCGGTTCATGCGGCAGCTCGAACATTTTTCCGCAGTGACGGCGCCATGAGTTTAAGGGAGCGCATGATGGCCGAGCTGGATGCCCTGAAATCGGCCGACCGCTTCAGGGCGCTCGGGGAGTTCGGGCGGCGCGACGGCCGGAAGGTCAGATCGGGGGAACGGCTGCTCTGTAACCTTTCCTCGAACGACTACCTCGGCATCGGCGACGACCGGGAGCTGCGCAACGCCTATCTCTCCTCGTTCGATCCCTGTTCGGCGACGGACAGCTTCAACCTTACCAGCTCCTCGTCACGGCTGCTGACCGGGAACCACCGCCTGTACGGGGAGCTCGAAGAGCGCCTGGCCGCGCTCTACGGGAGGGAAGCGGCACTGGTGTTCAGCAGCGGCTACCATGCCAACACGGGCGTGCTCCCCGCGCTTTCCGGCCGTCACGACCTGATTCTCTGCGACCGCCTCAATCACGCGAGCATCATCGACGGCTGCCGGATCGCAGACGCCGCTTTCATGCGTTACCGGCATCTCGATTACCGGCATCTCGAGGAACTGCTCGAAGCGGCCCGGGGAAGGTACCGCCAGATTTTCATCGTGACCGAGTCGGTGTTCAGCATGGACGGCGACTGCGCCGATCTCCGCACGCTCTGCGAGCTCCGCGACCGCTACGGAGCGTTCCTGATCGTCGATGAGGCGCACGGCGCGGGCGCTTTCGGCCGAACCGGTCAGGGCCTGTGCGAAGTCTCGGCCACCACGGGCTCCATCGACATCGTCGTCGGCACGTTCGGCAAGGCGTTCGCTTCACTGGGAGCCTACGCCGTCATGGACGGCCTCGTCAGGGACTATCTGGTCAACACCATGCGGACGCTGATCTTCACCACGGCGCTGCCGCCGGTCGTGCTCGGCTGGAGTCTGCTCGTGCTTGAAAAGCAGCGTGCGATGGGTCCGAGGCGGGAGCGGCTCCGAAGCCTCGCGGAGAGGCTGCGCGGGAAGCTGGAGCGGAACGGGCTGCAAACCGCCGGAGAAAGCCATATCGTGCCGGTGATCACGGGTTCGAACGAAAGCGCCGTGCGCGCGGCGGCGCTCCTCCTCGAGGAAGGGTTCCTTGCACTGCCCGTGCGTCCGCCGACGGTGCCGGAAAACACCGCCCGCCTCAGGATATCGCTCCGTGCGGACCTCGCCTGGGAAGACATCGCCGCGATTCCGGAAATCCTGCATCAGGCCATGGTAAAATCGTCGGGAACGAAAAATTTTTCGCGCCTTTCCTGATCTCGAACAGTTCAACAGTTAAACAGATCAACGGTTCAACAGTTGCTTTAAATGATTACCCGCTGGATACGCCGCAAGGGAAACGACAGGCTGCTCCTGTTCTTCAACGGATGGGGGATGGACGGCAATACAGCCGCATCCCTCGACGCGAATACCCCTCCGGGTTTCGGCAGGGATGTGCTGCTCTGCTACGACTACACCGTGCGGGGACTTCCGGACGGAGTGGCGGATGAGATCGCTTCCTATCGCGAACGTACGCTCGTTGCCTGGTCCCTCGGTGTCCGGGCGGCCGCCGAGGCATGCCTCGAAGGGATCGATCGGGCGGTGGCCGTCAACGGGACACTGACGCCGATCAGTGCCGACAGGGGCATCGCGCCGGAGATTTTCCGGGCCACGCTGGAAGGCTGGTCGGAGCCGAACAGGGAGCGTTTCTACCGCCGCATATGCGGCGGCGCCGAGCAGCTCGGGAGGTTCCGGGCGATGGCTCCGGAACGGAGCGTCGAAGACCAGAAGGCAGAACTCGCGGCCATCGAAGAGCGTATCCTTCAAAATCCCGTTACGGATGCGTCCTGGCAATACACGCATGCCGTTATCGGCGGCCGGGACATGATCTTTCCCCCGGCGGCGCAGCAGGCCGCATGGGAAGGCTGCGAGCGGACCGTGATCGCCGATATGCAGCATGTGCCGTTTTTCATCCTTGACAGCTGGGAGGCTCTTGCCGGATGCAGCAGGTGAACAAGGGGCTTGTACGGCAGCGTTTCGGGAAGCGGCTGCAGGGATACCACCGCTACGCTTTCATCCAGCGGGAGATGGCCGAACGCCTCGCGGAAATGACCGCCGCACATCTGCCGGAGGGACGGGCGGAACGGCTGCTGGAGGTCGGCGCCGGATCCGGAGCCCTCACGGGAGCCCTGCTGTCGCGGGTTCGCGCCGGCGCCTTCTACGCCAACGACCTGGTTCCCGAGTGCCGGGAAATGGTCGTCAACGCGGCGGCGCTGAGCAACGTTCCGCTCGCCGGTTTCCTTGCCGGGGATATCGAGCGGTGCGACCGCCTGCCCGAAAGGCTCGATCTCGTGGTTTCGGGCGCGACGGTGCAGTGGCTCGACGACCTGCCCGGTTTTCTTCGCCGCATGGCCGGGGTGCTCCTGCCCGGCGGGCTGCTTGCGTTCAGCACCTTCGGTCCGGACAACATGCACGAGATCCGTTCGATCGAATCAGTAGGGCTGCACTATCATTCGCTTGCCGTGCTGCGGGAGATGGCCCGTGAACATTTCGACGTACTCGACGCCTGCGAGGACCGTCGCCGGCTCGACTTCACCGGTCCCGAAGCGGTCCTGCGCCATATCAGCAGGACGGGCGTAAACGGTCTCGACCGGCGCGCCTGGACGAAAAGCCGGCACAGGAGCTTCATCGAACGCTACCGCCGGAGCTTTCCCGTCGGCGAGGGAGTGAGCCTCACCTACCACACGATCTACGTCGTGATGAGGAAACGATAGGTTGGTGAGGCGTTTGTGTGGCGAATAAGCGATTGTTCACACTCGTTGCTCGATCATCCGATCGACGGCGATCGAGAACAGTTCAACAGATCAACAGTTCAACGATTCAACAAACCATGGCCGTGACCGGAAACGTCGTTGCGATAACGGGGATCGATACGGGGGCGGGCAAGACCGTCGCCACGGGGCTGCTCGCACGCGCGCTCATGAGGGGCGGCGTGCGGGTCATGACGCAGAAACTGGTCGAGACGGGGGCTTCGGGGATGTCCCTCGACATCCTCCGGCATCGCGAGATCATGGGCATTGCGCCGCAGGACGAGGACCGTGACGGCACGACCTGTCCGTACGTGTTCGCCTACCCGGCTTCACCGCATCTCGCGGCGGCAAGGGAGGAGCGCCGGATCGATCCCGCCGTGATCCGGAGCGCCACCCGCAGGCTCTGCGGCATGTACGATCTCGTGCTGCTGGAAGGTGCCGGGGGTCTGCTCGTGCCTCTCGACGGCGAAACCCTGATCGCCGATTACCTGCGGACGCTCGATTGTCCGGTCGTGCTTGTTTCAGGTTCGCGCCTCGGCAGCATCAACCACACCCTGCTCTCCATCGAAACCTGCCGGGCAAGGGGGCTGCGGCTCGGCGGAGTGCTCTACAACCGCCACGGGTCGACGGACGACATCATGGCGGAGGATACCAGGGAGGTTATTCTTCGCCACCTCCGCGCCTGCGGCTGCGACTGCCCTCTCGTCGATCTGCCGGACCTTGCAGGAGGGGACGGAATTTCATACGAAGAGGCGTGTGCGCTGACCGGGAGGAGGCCGGTATGAGCCGTTCAACGGATCTCGGTTTCGACAGGGAGCACATCTGGCATCCCTACACGTCCATGCGTGAACCGCTGCCGGTCTATCCGGTCCGATCGGCAAGCGGCGTCCATATCGAACTGGAAGACGGCCGGCGGCTGATCGACGGCATGTCCTCGTGGTGGTCGGTCATCCACGGTTACAACCATCCGGTGCTGAACGAGGCGGTCGAACGCCAGCTCGGAGCGATGAGCCACGTTATGTTCGGGGGACTGACGCACGAACCGGCCGTCCGGCTCGCGGCCCGTCTGGTGGAGATGACCCCGGAGCCGCTGCAGAAGGTGTTTTTCAGCGATTCCGGATCGGTTTCCGTCGAGGTGGCCATCAAGATGGCCCTGCAGTACCAGCATGCGGCCGGCCGTCCGGAAAGGCACCGCCTGCTCACCGTGCGGTCGGGCTACCACGGCGACACGTTCGCCGCCATGTCGGTCTGCGATCCGGTTACCGGCATGCACAGCCTGTTCAGCGGCGCGCTCCCCCGGCAGATATTCGCCGAGGCCCCGCGCTGCGGCTTCGGAGAGGAGTGCGGAGAGGACTGTATCGAGGATTTCAGGCGGAAGCTTGCATCGCACAGCCGCGAGATCGCGGCCGTGATTCTCGAGCCGGTCGTCCAGGGAGCGGGCGGGATGCGCTTCTACTCGCCGGGATATCTTTCCCGGGTGAGGGAACTCTGCGACCGCCACGGCGTCCTGCTCATCTTCGACGAGATCGCCACCGGTTTCGGCCGGACGGGCAGGATGTTCGCGCTCGAACATGCCGGCGTGTCGCCGGACATCATGTGCGTGGGCAAGGCCCTGACGGGCGGCTACATGACCCTTGCGGCGACGCTGGCGACAGGCAGGGTGGCCGAGGTCATTTCCGGCGGGGAGCCCGGCGTGTTCATGCACGGTCCGACCTTCATGGCCAATCCCCTGGCCTGTTCGGTCGCCCTTGCGAGCATCGGACTGCTGGAAGCGACGGACTGGCGGCAAAAGGTGGGCGATATCGAGCGTTGGCTCGCCGGAGGTCTGGAGCCCTGCCGCCGGATTGCGGGGGTCGCCGACGTGCGGGTGCTCGGCGCTATAGGGGTTGTCGAACTGGAGCGGCCGGTGGATATGGCCCTGGTGCAGAGGCTCTTTGTCGACAGGGGGGTATGGGTACGTCCCTTCGGCAGCCTGGTCTACGTCATGCCGCCCTACATCATAGCAGAAGAAGAGGCGTACGCGCTCACGACGGCGATATGCGCCGTCGTGGAGGAGAGCGCCGGCGATCCCGGAGCTGGAAACGTTTCGGCGGTTCCATGAACCGGGAGGAATTTCAGCAGCTCCAGGCTCCCGGCGTACGCGAACTGATCGAACGGTACGCCGCGATGGATCCCTCCGATTTCGTCATGCGCTTCCAGGGGCGTAGCGGCATGCCCGCGAGGGCGATCGCGGAGCAGATAGACTGCCGTCGCAGGGCACGGAAAAAGCTCCCGGAACTCTCGAAACACAACCTTCTCTATACGAAACAGGCGCTCGAGCAGGCTTCGGGGGAAGCCGCCGCGTCGTTCAAGGCCGGCCTGCTCTCGGGCGTGCGGATCATGGACATGAGCGGCGGGCTGGGGATCGACACGGTTTTCTTCGCACGGCGTTTCAGCGAGGTTATCTATTGCGAACGCGACGAACTGCTGGCGTCGGTCGCCGGACGCAATTTTAGGGAGCTCGGTATGTCGAACATCGTCACGAGAACGGGTGACAGCGTGCGTGAGCTTGCCGGATGGCCCGTCGATTCGTTCGACTGGATCTATCTCGATCCGGCCAGGAGGGAGCGGGAGAAGCGTTCCGTCGCCCTTGAATCGTCGAGCCCCGACGTGGTCGCCCTGCACGATCTTCTGCTTTCCAGGTCCCGGAACTTCTGCGTCAAGGCCTCTCCCCTTCTCGAAATCGCGGTCCTGCGGGAAAAACTTCCGTCGCTCTCCGGGGTCGTGGTGGTGTCCGTGGAGGGCGAATGCAAGGAGGTGCTGCTTTTCTGCGGCAGGGCAACGGCGCGGGACCTGCCCGTCAAGGTCCGGGCGGTCTGTCTGGGGGCCGGGCGCGAACCGTTTCTTGTTTCGGCCGATGAAGATGAAGGCAATGCAGGCCTTGCGAAAGAACCGGGAGAGTATTTGTACGAGCCCGATCCGGCAATCATCAAGGCCCGCCTGACGAGGGTTGTCGCGGCACGGTTCAAATTGCGCTTCATCAGTCCCTCGGTCGATTATCTCACCGCCGCCCACAGGGTCGGGGAGTTTCCCGGGAGGAGCTTCCGGATAGTCGAAACCGTTGTCTACAAACCGAAAACGTTCAGGAAGTTTCTCGAAGCCCGCGGTATCGGGGGCGCGAGCATACAGCGACGTGACTTTCCTCTTTCACCGGAAGCTATCCGCCGGAAATTCCGTCTGAAGGAGAGCGATGGAACCTATCTGTTTTTCACCAGGGACGCAGCGGGCGCGCTTCTGTGCATCCGCTGCTCGAAACTCTGACGCATGTGCGCTACTCCTCCTGCCCGGCGGCCTCGTCCGGCTCTTCCCCGGCTTCTTCGCTTTCCACCTCCTCTTCCTCGCCGCGCATGTCGAGAAGTTCGCGCTGCGCGAGTCCGAAACGGAGGCCCTGAATGCTCACCGTGATGGTATCCACGCCGAGCAGCCGCATGAACTGGTGGAGGATGAGCGTGCCCATCGTGATGACGTCCGCGCGTCCTTCGGGCACGCCTCTGGCGGCGATCTGCTCGAGCGAGGACGCCTTGAATTCCTCGAGCAGGTCATGGACCCGGTCGTAGCGAAGCTGGAAATTGTGGATTTTCTCCGGTTCGAACCGTTCGAGGTCGGAGACGACCGTGGCGATCGTGGTCAGCGTGCCGGCCACTCCGAAGACATGTTCCCTGCCCGCGAAAAACGGTTCGAGCTGTTCCATGAGCATCCGGTCGATCACGGCCTTGGCCGATTCGAGCTCCTTTTCCGTGGGAGGAAGCGTTGAAAAGAAGCGTTCGGTCAGCCGGACCGAGCCGATGTCGATGCTGACGCTTTCCTCGATATGATCGATGCCGCCCATCGATATTTCCGTGCTCCCGCCGCCGATGTCGATGACCGTGAACCGTTCAGGGGTGTTTTCCATGCCGGCCACGGCTCCGGTGAAGGTCATGGCGGCCTCTTCCTCTCCGCTCAGGGTCTTGATGACGACACCGCTCGCCCTGACGACCTCGTCGATGATTTCCATGCGGTTTTTCGCGTCGCGGAACGCGCTGGTGCCCGCCGCGACGATTTTCCGGGCCTGGTGCTCCTTGCTCAGTGCCTTGAAGTCGAGCATGCACTGGATGAGCCGCTGCATGGCGGCGTGGTCGATGATTTTCTGCTCGTCGACGTTTCGGCCGAGCCTGACGATGGTCTGCTTGTGGAAGACCGGTTCTATCCGGTTGTTTACGGGGTCCAGGTCCGCTATGAGCAGCAGTGCCGTATTGGTGCCTATATCGATAAAGGAAACTCGTTTCATCGGAATGGTTCTTGATGATGTCAGGATTCCGGCTCCACAAGGCTGGAGAGCCATTCGTCCTCGTAGATGGTTTCGGCCGTTGTGTAACGAAGCCGTTTCAGCAGCTTTTTCAGCCAGGGTTCGTCATAGATCATGATGCCGGAAAGCAGCACGGGAGTTCCGGGCGCCAGCGTGCGTATCGCCGGCAGAATCCTTCCTATGACATTTCTGTTGATGTTGGCCAGGATAAGGTCGTGATGTTCCCCGAGGATCCCTTCAAGGTCTTCCTCGGCGTCGAGCAGTTCCACCCGGATGTGTTCCGCATGGTTGTCGACGACGTTTTCACGGGCGTTCTCGACAGCCCAGTCGTTGTTGTCGAGGGCGAGTATTTCCAGGTCGTTGCCGAGTTTTCGGCAGGCGATGGCCAGTACGCCCGTACCGGTGCCGATGTCGAGAATCTTCCTGCCGCGAAGGTCGAGCTTTTCGATCTGCCGCAGCATGAGCCGGGTGGTTGCATGGTATCCCGTGCCGAACGACATCTTGGGATTGATCTCGATGACGATCTGGCCGGGTTTCGTTTCGATGTCTTTCTGTTTCTGCACGATCAGAAGGCGGTCGGAAATCTCGATGGGCTTGAGGTGCGCCTCCCATTCGGCGTTCCAGTTCCTGTCCGCCATGTGGCTGATCGTGAACCGCGGCGCCGAGCCGAACGCGGCGGCAAGCGTTTCGCCGATTTCCCGCTCCTTCCCCGCGGACCACTCCTGGTCGGGAAGGTAGGCCAGAAGCCGGTCTTCCTCTTCCTGGAAATAGGATATCCCAAGGCCGGAGAGCAGGCCGATGCAGGGTTCGAAGAGTTCAGGGGCGAGCGAAAAGGCGATTTCGATATAATCGTTCGATCTGGCCATGGTTCAGGATGCGTTCAGGCGTTTGCTGATGATGCGCTAATATACGGCATATTCTCCCATAACCTTCAGGGCGGCTCTAAAAACTTGTCACACCCCATGGGGGCGCGCTTTGGCCTTCATGCTCCGCTGTGGCGGGACCGGCCTCATCGCGCCCGTTTCCTGATTTCGATCAGTCGCACGGCCCTCGCGTAATGACGGTCGTAATAGCCGTTGTCGAGATTGCCGATGGTGACGCCCCGGCTCGACGAAGCATGGGCGAACAGGTCGTCGTCGATATAGATGCCGACATGGTTGATCCCCGATCCTCCGGTTCTGAAAAAGACCAGGTCTCCCCTGCGGAGACGGTTCCTGGAAATTTTTTTCCCCCATTTCGAGAGATCCCGCGAAGTTCTCGGAACGGCCGCGCCGAATGCCGAACGGTAGACGTACTGTACGAATCCGGAGCAGTCGAACCCCGCGGCGGAGGAGCCTCCGTAGTTGTAGCCGGTGCCGAGCAGCCCGCTGATGGTTTCGAGCATGTCGAGCAGCCTTTCTTCAGGAACGACGATCGGCAGGGGGGTATAATTTTTTGTGTTTTTTCCGCTATATTTAACGCCTTGAGAGCTGCCCGCACAGCCTGAAAGGATCAGGAGAAAGCAGGCGAGCGACAGAATGAAAGTTTGTCTGAGCGCACCGGAAGGGGGATTGGCGGTCATGAGCGGCTCCGGATGGGTTTCGTGACACATGTAGAACACTATGCCTGGGTTGAGCGGTCATCCCAGCAAGATAATAACTGTAATGGCTGTAATGAAATTCGGCGGAACGTCCATCGGTACGGCGTCCGCTATGAAGCAGGCAATGGAAATCGTTGCCGGGGAACAGAAGCGATCGGCTCCCCTCGTGGTTCTCAGCGCGTGCAGCGGCATCACCAACAATCTGATCCGGCTTGCCGAAGCCGCCGGCGAGGGCCGGCTCGACGAGGCCATGGAGCTTGCGGGAGAGGTCCGGAATCATCATCGTGAACTTGTCGAAACGCTCATACGCGACCATGCCCGGCGCGAGTCGCTGATGGAGCGAGTCGAAGGCCATGTCGCCGAACTGGAGATGCTGGTCAAGGGCGTCGATATCGTCGGAGAGCTCACCGCGAGGTCGTTCGATACGTTCTGCTCGTTCGGAGAGCTGCTTTCGACCACCGTTTTCAGTGAGGCGATGCAGGATGCCGGACACGACGCCGTGTGGCTCGATATTCGTGAAGTTATCATCACGGATGACAATTTCGGTACCGCCCGCCCCCTGGACGAACTGTGTGAAAGAAACGTCCGCACGGCCGTCAGGCCGCTGCTCGAACAGGGGAAAATCGTCATCACCCAGGGGTTCATCGGTTCGACCAGGGACGGCAAGACCACGACGTTCGGCCGGGGCGGCTCCGATTTCACGGCCGCGCTTCTCGGAGCATGGCTTTCCTCCGGCCAGATCCAGATATGGACCGATGTCGACGGCGTGATGACCTGTGATCCCCGTATCGTTCCCGAGGCCCGGAGCATTCGTGTCATGACCTTTTCCGAGGCGGCCGAGCTCGCCTATCTCGGTGCGAAGGTGCTGCACCCGGACACCATCGCTCCGGCGGTCAGGGAGAATATTCCGGTATACGTGCTCAACTCCCAGCGACCCGAGGCGAAAGGCACGGTCATCACCAACGATGCCGAACTGCTCGAGGGGATGAGCTACGGGGGCCTCGTGAAATCCATTGCGGTCAAGAAAGGGCAGTGCATCGTCAACTTCCGCTCCAACAGGATGCTCGGCAGGCATGGTTTCCTGGTGGATTTTTTCAACGTTTTCGCCCGCACGGGCGTTTCGGTGGAAATGATCTCCACCAGCGAGGTTTCCGTTTCGCTCACGGTCTCCGACTCTCCCGGGGTCGAGGTCATTGCGAGGGAGCTCGGCAGGATGGGCGAAGTGGAACTCGAACACCGGGTGGCGACGGTCAGCGTCGTCGGCGACAACCTCAGGATGTCGAAGGGGGTTTCGGGCCGTATCTTCAGTTCCCTGAAAGATGTCAATATCAGGATGATTTCCCAGGGAGCTTCCGAGATCAATGTGGGTTTTGTCGTCGAGGAGAGCGACGTTCCCAGGGCGGTGCAGACCCTGCACCGGGAATTTTTCTCGGGAGAAGAGGCGTGCGGTATTTTCGAAAAGCCCGCCCGGCAGGAGTGAACAGGGCGGAGAGCGCCGTTCGCGGCAATCGCAGAAGAGGATTGTAACGACAAAAACAGAGCATAATGGATTACAAGACGTCAGGAGTCGATATCAGTGCGGGCGAAGAGTTCGTGCGGTTGATCAAGCCTCAGGTCCGCCAGACCTTCACGAACCGTGTGATGACCGATATCGGGTCGTTCGGCGGATTTTTCCAGCCGGATTTCGCCGCCTACGACAACCCCGTGCTGGTCAGCAGTATCGACGGTGTCGGCACCAAGCTCAAGGTGGCCGCCGAGACCGGCCGATACGATACCATCGGGGCCTGTCTCGTCAATCACTGCGTCAACGATATTCTGGTCTGCGGGGCAAAACCGCTTTTCTTCCTCGACTACTACGCCTGCGGCAAGCTCAGGCCCTCCATGGCGGCGGATGTCGTCAGGGGCATGGTGCAGGCATGCCGGGAAAACGGCTGCGCGCTCATCGGCGGAGAAACAGCCGAGATGCCCGGCGTCTACGCCGAAGACGATTTCGATCTTGCCGGCACCATCGTCGGCATCGTCGACCGCGACCGGACCGTCAACGGTTCGGCGATAGGGGACGGCGATGTCATGATCGGCCTTCCCTCGACCGGACTGCATACGAACGGTTATTCGCTTGCCCGCAAGGTGTTCGAGGGCAAGCTTTCCGAGACGCGCGAGGGGCTGGAAGGCACCATAGGCGAGGAACTGCTGAAAGTCCATCGATCCTATCTTCCGGTTGTCGAGCCGATGCTCGACTTCAAGGGTCTCCACGGCATGTCCCACATCACGGGCGGAGGCCTCATGGGCAATACCATGCGTATCGTACCCGAGGGGCTACGCCTGGAGGTCGACTGGAAAGCCTGGCCGGAACTCGCCATCTTCGACATCATCCGCCGGGAAGGACAGGTGCCCGAGGAGGATATGCGGAGAACCTTCAATCTCGGTCTCGGTCTCATCCTGGTCGTCGCGCCCGGAGAGGCGGACCGTTTCATGGAGCATTTGAAGGCAAACGGTGAAAATGCTTACATTATAGGTCGGGTTACGGCTTCGTAGCAAGATTCGTTCAACAAACCTGGGGTTGTATGCTTACACTGATCCTCATTCTGGCGGTGAGTTATCTCGTCGGTTCCATACCCACCAGCATCATTGCAGGGAAACTGCTCAAGGGAATCGATATTCGCGACTACGGCAGCGGAAACGCCGGCGGCACCAACGCTTTCCGCGTGCTCGGCTGGAAAGCCGGCCTGGCCGTTACGGTGCTCGATATCCTCAAGGGCGCAATCGGCGCAATATCCGTCGTGGTTTTCTTCGAGGCCCATCCCCCGGGGGTACTGCCCGATATCAATCCGATCGCCTTGCGTCTGCTTGCCGGGCTGAGCGCCGTCTTCGGGCACGTGTTCACCGTTTTCGCGGGCTTCAGGGGGGGCAAGGGCGTCAGCACCGCCGCGGGAATGATGTTCGGTATCGCACCGGTGACGACGCTTATCGTGCTCGCGATATTCCTGCTGACCGTGCTGCTGTCCCGTTACGTGTCGGTGGCGTCCATGCTTGCGGCGCTGGCCTTCCCGCTCATCATCGCGATCCGGAAATATTTCTTCGATCTCGGCGAGGGGCTCGATTACTATGTCCGGCTGTTCAACACCAACGTGTTCATCCACGACAGCCTCGACTACCATCTCCTCATTTTCGGCTTTATCGTGGCGCTGGCTATCCTCTTCACGCATCGCGCCAACATCCGTCGTCTGCTTTCCGGAAACGAAAACAGGGTGAAGCTCGGCGGCCACGCCTGACGGGGCGCCCGTGCATGTATGATGACTGTTACGGTTCTGGGCGCGGGAAGCTGGGGAACGACCCTCGCGGTGCTGCTGGCCGGGAAGGGATATCCGGTCACGCTCTGGGCTCACCGCCCTGAATTCGCCCGGGAACTCGACAGCGCACGGGAAAACGAACGCTACCTGCCCGGAGTGCCGTTTCCCGAAAACATCTCTCTTGCCGACGACATCGCCGAGGCTGTCCGCCCGGCAGGCATGATCGTCACCGCAGTGCCCTCGCAGGCGCTGCGCGAAACCCTTCTTTCCTTCCGTGACGTTCCGCTCCAGGACGCAATCATCGTCAACGTCGCCAAAGGCGTCGAACTCGAAACCGGCAAGCGGTTGTCGGAAGTTATTCTCGAGGTTCGTCCCGACATTCCTCCGGAGCGCGTCGCCGTGCTCTACGGACCGAGTCATGCCGAGGAGGTTTCCCGGAAACACCCCACGACCGTCGTGGCGGCTTCGTCATCTCTCCATACGGCCGAAAAGGTCCAGGAGGTTTTTCATACCGGCAGATTCCGCGTCTACGTCAACACCGATATCGTCGGGGTCGAGATCGCCGGCTCGGTGAAGAACATCATCGCCATTGCGGCGGGAATCTCCGACGGTCTGGGTTTCGGGGACAACGCCAAGGCGGCGATCATCACACGGGGTCTCGCCGAGATATCCCGTCTGGTGGAAAAGCTCGGCGGCGACCCCATGACCGTTTCGGGTCTTTCCGGCATAGGCGACCTGGTCGTCACCTGCCTGAGCCGGCACAGCCGCAACCGGTATGTAGGAGAGCAGATCGGCAAGGGCATGCGCCTCGAAGATGTTGTCGGCCGGATGAAGATGGTCGCCGAGGGTGTTGCCACGACGAAGGCCGTCGTCGCCCTCTCCTCCAGGCTCGGGGTCGAGATGCCGATCACGCAGGCCGTCCACGGCATGCTCTTCGAAGACAAGCCCGCCGAGGAAGCGATCCTGGAGCTGATGACCAGGGAGCCGAAGAAAGAGCTTGGTTCTCATTGAGGCGGGTCCGGCGCAGCCCCGGGCAGTGACGAGAGACAGGAAACGAGACCGGAATCCCTGAAAGAGTATCCGCCTGAAGAACCGTCATGGCTGAAAGCAGTCATTGCGGGAGGTTATACGACTAAGCAATCCCTTCCCTGTTCCGCCCCTGCCGCCGACTCTGCGCTACCGCCTACTGATATTTCTTCGGGTATTCGTACCAGCCGAAGGTTCCGGAATCCATCATGGCGCTCTGCCAGGCATCGCTTTTCATGTCGATGCGCACGACCCCGCAGGTGACGATGTTTTCAAGGTTGTGGCCGGAGATGAACCGGGTGAAGGCGGTCAGCGTGGGGTTGTGGCCGAACAGCATGACGGTGTCCAGGTTGTCTGGGACCTCCCGCACCAGCCGCAGCATCTCGTTCAATCCGCCTTCGTAGATCTCCATTCGCTGCTCGATTTTTTCTTCCGGGTAGCCGAGTTCCCCGCAGAAAACTTCCGCGGTCGTGAGCGCACGGTTTGCCGGGCTGGAAATGACAAGATCGGGACGAACCTCTTTTTCGGCCAGCAGCTTCGCCATGAACGGAGCTGCTTTCTCTCCGCGTTTGTTCAGGGGACGGTCGAAATCCGACATGTTGACATTGTCCCAGCTTGATTTTGCGTGGCGGACGAGGTAGAGTGTCTTCATGATGATGCGTGCGTCAGGCGCCGTTGTTTGAGTTGCATGATCCGCCGGTAGGAGCTGTCGATGCGCCCCTGCGTGACGGTGCCTTCGGAAACCAGTTCGCGGATGATCGCGGCCGCCTTCCGGGCGATATGGGGATCGTATGACGAATTGTTCGCGAACAGCAGGATGTCGACCCCGGCCTCGATGGCGAGCCGTATCGCGGTTTTCAGGTCGTACAGGGCGGCTATGGCCTGCATCTGCATGTCGTCGCTGACGACCGGTCCCCGGAAACCGAGGGAGTCCCTGAGAAGCCCCGTCACGATGCGGCGGGAGAGGGTTGCCGGGTAGAGGGGGTCGAGTTCCGCGTTGAAGACATGCGCCGTCATGACCAGATCGTCATAGCCGTCCCGAATGAGTCGGCGGTAGGGTTCCAGTTCCGTCTTCCTCCAGGTGCGGGTGACGTCGGTGAAATTCTTGTGCGTGTCGGTCGTGGAGCTGCCGTGGCCGGGAAAATGCTTTATGGCGGCAATGATGTTTCGCGTATGCAGCCCCCTGATCGTGGCTGCCGCCTGCGCCGTCACGATGGCGGGATCGGCTGAAAAGCTTCTCTCGAGACTGCCGATGACCGGGTTGTGCGGATTGATGTCCAGATCGACGACCGGTGCGAAATCGAGATTGATGCCGGCCTTTTGCAGGGTTTCGGCGGTCCGTGTCGCCGCATGAAAGGTACTGTCGGCATTGTCGAGCCGTCCGAGCGAAGCCGCGGAAGGACTTTCGGGAAATCCGTACTTCGCCTTGAGGCGGCTGACGTTCCCTCCTTCCTGATCGATGGCGATGAAGAGCGGCGTCCGGGCCTTTTCCCGAAGTTCCCCGGTGAGCGAGCGAAGCTGTTCGGGAGAGGTGATGTTTCTTCCTGCCGTGCGGGTAGGGACGTCGTAATCGAACAGCACCACGCCTCCTATGCGCTCCGCTTCGATGTCCTGCACGAGACCGGGGGCCCGGGCAAGGGTGGTGCCCCTGAATCCGACCATGATCATCTGGCCGATTTTCGCGTCGAGGGAAGGCGCCCGCTGCGCTTCGGCGCGCACGCAGGGCGTCTGCAGGAAGACGAGGAGGATGATCGCCAGGGTCGTTCTCATCTACACCTCGAGGTTCATGTTCAGTGCGATCGTGTTGTTCTTGAGGTCTTCGAGCAGCCGGTTGAGGAGATGCGTGAAAAAGTACATGCCGTCGAAGAGATTGACGAGGCTGACCGCTATGTTGCTTTCGAGCTTGTCTATCGCCCGTACAAGCAGATAGGTGGCTTTCTGCCGGTTCAGAGGATCGAGAGCCGGTTTTATCGCATCTGCCAGCACCAGCTTGTAATCCTGAAACCAGGTTTCGAAAAGCTCGTGTTCGCTTTTGGTCATGATACAGCGTTCTGAAGTGAGCGGTTTACGGGCAGCTCCATGCGTGTGTTTCGCCTCGTTCACCTCTTTGTCGAGGCGTTGGGCGCAATGCACGGAGGTTCCCCTGCGTTGCGTGCGGGAATATCCCTGCCGGGTAAAATACGAATGCCTGACGATTTTGCATCATGGCATGGATGCAGGGCGGCGGGCCCGTTCAGGAGCCCGCTTTTTCCAGGGAGAGTTCTCCGTTGCGGATTGTGACCGTGACGACATCGCCTTCTCCTGCGTTTCCTTCGAGGATCATTTCGGACAGCTTGTTGGTGATGCTGCGCTGCATGACCCGCTTGAGGGGGCGCGCGCCGAACGCGGGATCGAATCCTGCGTTCGAAAGCCAGAGCAAGGCGTCCTTTTCCAGCTTCAGCGTGATGTGCTGGCGTCCGGCAAGTTCACGTATCCTGTCGAACTGGATGGAGACGATCTGTTCGAGGTCCTCCCGCGAAAGGGGAGTGAAAAGGATGATTTCGTCGATGCGGTTGAGAAACTCGGGACGAACCTGCTGCTTGAGCAGCTGGAACAGCTTGTCCTGAAGGTTGTCGAGCACCTCGTCGCGGTTGCCGTCGGCGATCTTTTCCATCTCGCTCTGGATCAGCTGCGCGCCGATGTTGCTGGTCATGATGATGATCGTGTTCTTGAAATTGACCGTGTGCCCCTTGCTGTCGGTCAGTCTGCCGTCGTCGAGGATCTGCAGCAGGATGTTGAACACGTCGGGATGGGCTTTTTCGATCTCGTCCAGCAGCACGACCGAGAAAGGTTTCCTGCGAACCGCTTCGGTGAGCTGTCCCCCCTCCTCGTGGCCGACGTAGCCGGGAGGCGCGCCGACGAGGCGGCTGACGGTATGCGATTCCATGTATTCGCTCATGTCGATGCGGATCAGGGCGTCCTCGTCGTCGAAAAGATATTCGGCAAGCGTTCTGGCCAGTTCGGTTTTGCCGACACCGGTCGGGCCGAGGAAAATGAATGAGCCGATAGGGCGCTTTTCGTCTCCCATTCCGGCGCGCGAACGCTTCACCGCATCGCTGACAGCCTGTACGGCCTTGTCCTGGCCGACCACCCGCCGGTGGAGTTCGTCGGCGATATGCAGAAGCTTCTGGCGTTCCGACTGCAGCATCTTGCTGACCGGAATGCCCGTCCAGCGCGAGACGATTTCAGCGATATCGTCGGCATCTATCTCCTCTTTCATGATCAGATCGCCGGAAGCCTGTTTCTCCTCTATCTTCCGTTTGTTCGTCTCGAGTTCCTTTTCGAGCTCGGCGATCCTTCCGTAACGGATCTCGGCGACTTTTCCGTAATCTCCCGAACGCTCGAACTCTTCCGCCTGGAGCCTGAGGTCCTCGAGTTCGGATTTCAGGGTTCTCGATGCCTGGATGAGTTCCTTTTCCGCGCCCCAGCGGGCCTGGATCCTTCGCTGCTCCTCATGGAGGTCGGCAAGCTGTTTTTCGATTTCTTCCAGCCTTTTTCCTGTATCAGAAGCGTTCATGACCGCGTTGTGATGAGTTATGGAATGCGAAATAATATTTTAAGTTGTATAATTTAAATCTTAATCCGTGAAACATACAAGCCGCGCATGTGTCATGTTCCGGCATAAGATTAACCGTTAAAGCGTTGGAAAAGTTTACTGTCGGGCCGATGACCATCGTCGGCGGCGGCCCGTTGTTTTTTATCGCCGGTCCCTGTATCATCGAGGGTCGCGAAATGGCTTTCGAAGTGGCGTCCATGCTTTCCGACGTCAGCCGTGAGCAGGGCGTTCCGGTCATTTTCAAGGGCTCCTTCCGGAAAGCCAACCGTTCCTCCGCCTCTTCGTTCACCGGTATCGGGGACGAAAAGGCGCTTGAAATTCTCGCCGACATCAGGGAGGCTTTCGACATGCCGGTGCTCACCGACGTCCATGAAACCGGAGACGTCGGTCTCGCTTCGCGCTATGTCGATGTTCTGCAGATCCCCGCGTTCCTCTGCCGGCAGACCGAACTTCTCGTTGCAGCCGGTGAATCCGGCCTGGCGGTCAACATCAAGAAAGGCCAGTTCATGGCTCCCGAGGATATGGCGCTGGCCGCCGACAAGGTCGCCGCAACGGGCAACAGCAGCATCATGCTGACCGAGCGGGGGACCTCGTTCGGCTATCACAACCTCGTGGTCGATTTCAGGGGTATCCCCAAAATGGCCGCCTCCGGATATCCGGTCGTCTACGATGCGACGCACAGCCTGCAGCTGCCTTCCGCCTCGGGCGGGGTTTCGGGCGGCGAACGGGAATTCCTGCTGCCTATGTCGAGGGCGGCCGTCGCCGCCGGGGTCGACGGGCTCTTTTTCGAGGTACACCCGGATCCGCCCAGGGCGCTCTCCGACGCCGCGACGCAGATTTCCCTGAAGGACTTCCCCCCGGTGGTCGGCAGGCTCCTCAAGCTGCACGAATGTCTCAGACTCTCCTAATGTTCAAAATCAATCAGCCGTGTCCGAGTTCAACTACTTTGGTATCCAGTTGTCAGACGGCGATGCGACCCGTCGCCTGCAAGATTCCCTGAAACAGGTCAAGGCCGTCATGATGCCCGTGGAAGGCGTGCTGTGCGGCGGGTATATGACGGTGAACGGCTCGGGCGAGGAAACCTGCTCCTGTTTTCACCGCGACGCCTTCGCTATCGAAGAGGCGCAGCGCAATGGGCTCCATGTGGGGGTTGTTTCGCAACGCGAAAGCGATGCGTGCCGACGCCTGATGGAGCGTATCGGCGTCCGTCACGTCTATACGGGAGCCGCAAGCAGGCTCGATGCCTACGAGGCGTTCAGGAACGCATGCGGGCTGGAGGATGCGGACTGTCTGTACATCGGCGACGATGTCGTGGATGTGCCGGTGCTCGAGAGAGCGGGATTTTCCAGTACGCCCATAGACGGCATAGAGTATCTACGCAACAGGGTTACCTACGTTTCCGCCTACGAAGGCGGGAAAGGCTGCGTGAGGGAGATGATCGAGCTGGTGCTTCAGGAGCAGGGCAAATGGAATTTCTGCGGGGAGAACCTCTGCGGCGGCGCCTGAGCCGCCGTCGTTCCGGTCAATTCTCCGGAGAGTCTCCCGTTTCTCCGGTCGTGTCGACCCGGTCGCCGCTTTCGAAGTCCGGTTCCACTCCGGTCGCCGCCTGCCGCATGGTGGTTTTTCCGGCTTGTGCGTGCTGTTCAAGCCAGCGTATGGCCGGGCGGTAGCCGAGTTCGGCGGCTTTTTTGTAGTCGGCCAGCGCCTCCTCTTTCCTTCCCAGCTTGTCAAAAAGCCAGCCCCGGTTTCCGTAGGCCAGCTCCAGTCCGGGATCCAGGCCGACAGCCCTGGAATAATCCGCGATGGCGGCATCCGGATCACCATTCTTTTCCTGACAGATCCCCCGGTTGTTGTAGGCTCTGGCCAGATGTTCCTTTTCGGAAGGGATGCCTTCGAGGAGTGTGATCGCCTGCGAGTACCAGGTGATCGACGAGTCGCAGTCCCTGGCCTTGTAGCCTCTCGTGAAGAGCACTTCCGCGCTGTCGACCAGGGCGGCAACGGGCCGGCGTAGAAAAACGTCCCTGTCCGAGGGGTTTGCGCTGAGCCTCAGTTCGTTCCTCGCATCGGACAGGAGCACCTGACGTTCGCCCTCGCCCAGATCGATCATGAGCCTGCCCGACCGGTCCCGGCGGTATTTCCCGGAGGTGGTTTCGGAAGAGACGGTCAGCGAAACGGACCCTTCGCCGTCGAATTCCACGACAATATCCTCGCCGGGCAGCATCCATACGCCCTCGACGGGATCTTTTGCGCGGTCGCAGGCTGCGATGGCGAGCGCGAGGCTGCATGAAAGCAGGAATCCCCGGAAGGATGCATGCCTGTAAAGGGTTGCGGTCATTGTTCGCTCTTTCGACGGCATTATGGCGGTTCAAGAAAGAAACGAAAGAGATTCCGCAGGGGACGCGGAGCCCGGTACGTTTCGTAACGGCGAAAAATACGAAAAAATACGAACAGTCGCGCTTATTTCACGTTAATTGCCGACGCGGTTTCCTCCAGTGAGAGCAGGCCGACGATGTTCGTGCCGTGATTGGGTTCGATATGGATGTCTCCACGGTATTCGCGGTTTTCGCGCAGTGCCTGCTCGAGCGCATCGATTTTTCCGAGCAGGCTGTATGCCGCGGACTGCGGCGTGGAGCAGGAGACCGGCGGGTTGTCGAGGCCGTGCAGGAAGTAGCCGTCGGGCAGGATATCCCTGTCCGGCAAGGCGTGCCAGTGGGTCATGGAGGCGCCGTTATCGGCGAGGCTCCCGGCAAAGCGCCAGGACGGCCGAAGCGTTTTCATGATCGAGGCGATAAGGCTGTTGCCGAGAGCGTGCGACAGCATGGTCAGCGTGTCGAAGGAGGGGCGCGACACGGTGCTTTCGGGCAGGCCTTCAGGGGTCATGAGCGTTACCCTGCCGTTTTCCAGGCGCAGCGCGACGAGATCGGCGGAGGGATCGATACGGGTTTTCCGGCAGCCGGAACGGGTGGCCACGACCGTGACCGGCACCGGTTCGACGAGGTGCCACTCGTCGAGGACCTTGACCGGAACGAAGGTGCGCCCGTCGATGCAGAACGACGGCTCCGCGCCCTTTTCGAGGCTTTCCGTCGGCAGTCCGGCCTCTTGTGCGGGAAAGGACGCCGGGACTGCGCACGGCAGCTGCCGCGCGAAGAAGCCGTAACTCATGCCGCTTCTCTGGTCGAGATAGCGGGCGACGATCTTGCGATAGAAGGGGGTGCGGTAGTCGAGGCCTTCGCGAGAGGTGTGCGTCAGCAGGTAGTCGTTCTTTTCCCACAATCTGCCCGCGCGGGTGAAATCCCTTGCGAGGGCTTCGGTTTCCGCGGAGCCGGTTCGCAGGGCTCCCGGTCGCAGGTCGAGATCCGAGGATTTCGGCGGCACGACCTGCGCCGTCAGCTTGGGTACCAGCGTTTTCAGGACGTCCGAAGGCAGGGGACAGGAGCCCTCGAAGGCGACCACCCCGCCGTTCATGGTGCACACTGTCCAGCTGTCCGCTGTGACGTAGATGCTGATGTGCACCATGTCCCAGGCCAGTTTGCGGACTATCCCGTCGAGCTTTTCCTGGGGAGAAGAGCCTGCGGTCAGCGGCGGGGGTTCGTCGTGGACGCCGACGATGATGTTGTCGTAGAGCGTGCCCACCAGGTTGATCGCGAGATCCGTGTCGGAAAAGTTTCCCGGAGCGATTATCACGATTCCGGGTTTGAATTTTCCGTCCGGACCGAGAGCGTCATTCCTGTCGAGGACCCGGATGCCGAGTATCCTGCAGGCGTTCATGAGCGAAGCGGTGAAGCACTGCAATCCAGGTGTGTTGTGTTCGGCCGGAATGAAATGGAGGCGAAGCTCCTTGCGCATCGCGTCCGTTTCGAGCGGTGTTGAGGGGGCGATGCCGAGAAGGAAGCCGAGAGAGGCGGGAGAGATGCTCTGTTTCATGAAACGCAGGGATGGTATGGGGCGGCGTGTTCTTCAGACACAGGATTTGTGTTCGCGTCCCCAGAGCAGCTTGCTGCGGAGGATCTCGCAGTAGTTCCTGTTCTCGTTGGCCACGAGATTGATCATGTCCTTCGATTTTCGCACGGTGATGGTTTCGCCCGGCTTGAGAAACTTGCTGATGTGGCCGTCGAGATTGAGCGGAAACGTCCCGTCATGGGCGTCGACCGATATCTCTATGACCTTGTCGTCGCTGATGACGATCGGTCTTACGGTCAGCATGTGCGGACAGATCGGCGTGATCACGAAGACATTGGATTTGGGCGCGATGACCGGTCCCCCGGCTGAAAGCGAGTAGGCCGTCGAACCCGTCGAGGTCGCGACGATGATGCCGTCGGCACGGTATGCGCTGAGCTGTTCGTCGTCCAGCCTGATGACGAAGGCGGGAATCCGGGGATAGGTTCCCTTTTCGATGACCACGTCGTTGAGCGCCGTGAGGGATCTTGTCCCGCCGTCCGCCTCGACGATCGCTTCGAGCTGTGTCCGGTCGTGAATGGTGTAGTTGCCGTCAAGCACCTTCTGGATGGCGTCGAACATTTCCGCTTTGCTGAATTCCGTCAGAAACCCGAGCCTGCCGACGTTGACGCCGATGACCGGTTTCGTGACCGAATAGTGGGAGGTGAAGAGCAGTGTGCCGTCGCCGCCGAGCGAGATGAAAACATCGCAGAGCTTGTTGAGTTCGTCGATTTCTGCGAACCGGTCGACACCCATCTTTTCGGCGGATGTCGAGTCGAATACGTAATCGAGCCCGCGTTCTCCGAGCCAGGCGATCAGTTTCCGTGCGAGTTCGATGGCGTCCTGACGGTTGATGTTGACGACAATGGCGAATTTCATGAGCCGCTGTTTTTGTTGAGGTTCCCGTAAAGCCTGTTCGCCTGTTCGAACCGTTCGCCGATCCGGTCCATGTTCCCGTTGTCGACATCGGTTGCGAGCGTGTCTATCTCCCTGCAGAAGCTTCTGAGTTCGGAGACTATGTTTTCCCGGTTCGTGGCGACGATGTCCCGCCAGATTTCCCAGGGGCTGCCGGCGAGCCTCGCGAGGCTCGAGAATCCCGGTCCGCTTTTGTCGATATGCTTTTCGCAGTGGGTGACGAGCGCGACGGAAAGCAGTTGAGGGAGATGACTGATATTGGCGACGATACGGTCGTGCTCCTCCGGCGTCATGACGACGACCAGGCAGCGGATCGATTCGAGCAGCTCCCGGAGTTCCCGGACGTCAGGCCTTTCCTCCGTTTCCCCCTCCGCGCAGAGCACAACGGTTTTTTCCGTCAGGAGTTCCTCGTCGCTTGCGTCGTACCCCTGCCGCTCGCGGCCGGCGATCGGGTGCATGCCGATGAAATTGAGGCCGAGCTCGGCCGCCCGAAGGGCTATCGCCAGCTTCGTGCTCGACACGTCGCTGACGAGAGCGTGTGGCGGCGCAAGGCGCTTGATTTCGTCCAGGAGGGCGATATTGGTCATCACCGGTGCGGCGAGGATGATCAGGTCGGCGTCGTAGAGGCGCGCCGCGTCCGTTTCAAAACGGTCGAGGCCGAGTTCGCGGATGCGGGCGATATCCTCCTCGCCGAACGCCGGGTCGTATCCCTTGAACAGAATGGAACGGCCGGTCGAAACCGACGATTTCCTGAACGCCCGAAGCACGGATGCCCCGATCAGGCCCAGGCCCACGATCGCGATGCTGTCGATGGAGTTCGTGCGCATGTCGCTGTCAGCTTTTCTGCAGGGTGCGGCTTCCCGGAGCTTCGATCGGGATCCCTGCCTTGCAGAGCGGGCAGTTTTCCGGATCGTAATTCCTGACATCGAGGGTAAGGAGCGAGAACTGCCGGTCGGCAAGCTTCACGGTGCCGTTGCTGCGGTCGACGACGCTGCCGACACCGGCCACTTTGGCCCCGGTCGCCCTTGTGAGTTCTATCACTTCGGCTACCGAACCGCCGGTCGTGATGACGTCCTCGACGATCAGCACATGTTCGTCGCCGGAGAGGCTGAATCCCCGTCTGAGCGTCATTTCACCCTCTTTTCTTTCCGAGAAAATTGTCCTGACGCCAAGCTGGCGGCCGACTTCCGTGCCGACAACGATGCCTCCGACGGCCGGCGAGATGACGGTGTCGATGCCGATGCCGCTGAAGTTCGAGACGATACGGCGGCAGATTTCCGTCAGATGTTCGGGGTACTGCAGTACTTTCGCGCACTGGAAGTAGGTGTTGCTGTGCAGCCCCGAGGTGAGTTTGAAATGCCCTTCAAGCAGGGCTCCGGTCGATTTGAAGACGTCGAGAAGTGCTGAATCGCTCATGAATTCTGTGCTGATGACTGGCTGTTTGCGGCCCGGAAAGCCCGGGGTTTGCTTCAAAATATACAAGATACGTTTCCCTGCCTGAAATGTTAAACGAATAGTGCCCCCGGTGGGTTCTGGCCGGTTTAGCGCAGGCTGTCGAGATAGTTCTGGAGCAGCAGGCAGGCCGACGCGGTATCGAGCCGCCCCTTTTCCCTGCGTTGCCGGCGGCTTGTTCCGGAAGCGACGAGTATTTTCCGCGCTGCTTTCGAAGAACCGTGCTCGTCGACGGTTTCGACCGCAATGTCCGGAAACGTTTCCTCCAGCTCGTCCAGAAAACGGTCGACAACCTCCGTCATGCGGTTTGTGCTGCCGTCGCTGTTGAGGGGGTGGCCCACGACGATTTTTTCCACGCCGTCCCTCTTCCGGATCGTCTCGATCGCTTCGGCGATTTTCTGCGGCGGGAAGGTGCCGACGGGCTGGGCGAAATTGCGGAAAGGGTCGCTCATGGCCAGGCCGATGCGTTTCGTGCCGTAATCTATTCCGAGTATCCTCTCGGTTCGAAGTGTGTTCACTGGGACGAAAGGTGCTATATTTTACAGGGAGAAGGCCGGTGCGGAAGCCGTTTTCCGTACCTTATAACTGCTTGGTTATATGGGTTTGTGGTATTAACTTAATTTTCTATTTTCTTTTGCAAAATCAGCTGTAACAATAACACGAATAATTGGAGACGGACCATGGCAAAGGTTGTGATCATAGGTGCCGGATTTGCGGGACATACCGCGGCGATGTATCTGGGAGACGCTATCGGAAAGGACCATGAAATCACGGTGATCCACAAGTTTGACATTTTCGGTTTCGTGCCTTCGTGGGTCTGGCTCGGCATCGATGCCGTCAAGCCCGAAGAAACCGTTTTCAAATTAAAGCCGGTTTACGACAAGTTCAACATCAATTTCATTCAGGGCAAGGTTACCTCGGTCCACCCCGACGAGAATTATGTCGTCGTGGAGCAAACCGGCGGCGGTGGCGAGGGCAGTGTCGAGTACGACTATCTCATCGTCGCCACGGGCGCGCACATGAACTATGATGCGACACCGGGCCTCGGGCCGAAGAAGCATAGCGAGTCCATCTGTCACCTCGACAGCGCAATCCAGGCCCGTGACGCCTACCTGCGTCTCATCGAGAAAATGAAGAAAGGCGAACGCCAGCGCCTGGTCATCGGCACCGGCCACCCGATGGCGGCCTGCCAGGGTGCGGCGTTCGAGTACATCACCAACATTCACGCCGATCTCATGCAGCGCGGTCTGCGGGACAAGGCGGAACTTGTCTATCTTACCAACGAACCGGCAATCGGCGACTTCGGCGTCGGTGGCATCAACGTCGTCAAGCGCGGCGGCAGGATCGCCAGAGGCGGAGACCTGATCGAGGACGCCATGGACGAATTCGGCATCGTCAAGTCGATCCGCAGGGGCGTCAAGGAAGTCGACGAGAAAAAAATATACTGGGAAGACTTCGAGGGCAATTACGGCGAGGACGATTACGATTTCGCCATGCTGATCCCGCAGTCCCGCGGTGTGACCTTCCCGTTCATCGACAAGGAGGGAGAGGATATTTCCTCGAAGGTCACCAATCCGGGCGGTTTCGTCATGGCCGACGGCATCTACGGGCTCAGCTACGACGAACTGGTCAAGACTCCGGACGCATGGCCCGCGAACTACCAGAACCCGCTTTATCCGAATATCTTCTCTGCGGGGATCGCCTTCGCGCCTCCCGGACCGATCTCGGTGCCGCACGTCACCAAGAACGGCACGAACATCACGCCCGGCGCTCCGCGGACCGGCATGATTTCCGGAGTTATCGGCAGGGTCGTCGCGCTCAACATCATCGATCTCATCAAGGAAGGCCGCATGACGCACCGTGAGCGGATGTCGGAAATGCTCGCCGTCTGTATCGCCTCGAACGGAAAGTCGCTCTGGAGCGGATCGGCGATCGTCATGATCATCTACCCGGTCGTGCCGGATCATACCCGCTACGACAACAAGGAGGGCAGGGATCTCTTCGTCACCAAGGTCGAGAGGGGGCTTTCGGGCGCCTGGCTGAAGCAGATGGTCGAGACGACCTTCATGCACAAGTTCCAGGGCAAGATCGGCTGGCAGTTCATTCCGGAATAACATGAACGCGACGGCCGGGAAAACGAATTTTTTCAATGTTAAACCGATACAACCATGAGGCCCAGCAAGCTTGACAAATTCAAGATGAGGTGCAAGATCTACCAGTTCTGGCGTTTCATCGTGCTGAACCTGAAGATTCTCAAGGCGGTCGATCACAGCAAGCGAGCCTGATCGCCGGTTCATCGAAGAGGAAGATTCCTACAGAGCGCACGAAGGTCACGAGGCCTTTGTGCGCTTTTTTTTGTTCTCAACAATTGTTAAGTTGTTGAATTTCATGAAGATATCCGTACATTGAACCTATCGGCGCCTGTGGCCGCATCGGTAACCTGACTTCGGATACCATGAAAAAATCGTTGTTCCGTCTGCTGATTCCGGTTCTTTCCCTTCTTTTGCCGTTTTCCGCGACGGTCGCGGAAACCTTCCATCCAGCGGTCGATTCCCTGATGATCTCTACCGCCGATCACTCCAAGTTCGACGAGCTGAAAAAGGATTTCAAGAGCGGGCCCGAGGTCACCGAGGCATGCCTGCGGTGCCATACCGAAGCGGCGAAGCAGGTCCACCGCACGAAGCACTGGACCTGGGAGGTGCCGATGAAGGACGGCAAGATGCTCGGCAAGAGCCACGTGGTCAACAATTTCTGCATCTCGGTCGAGAGCAACGAGCCCCGCTGCACCTCCTGCCACATAGGATACGGCTGGAAGGACAAGACGTTCGACTTCACGAGCGAGAGGAACGTCGACTGCCTTGTCTGTCACGACGCCACCGGCACCTACAGGAAATATCCCTCGGGCGCCGGCCATCCGGCTCTCGTCGATACGGTTTTCAGCGGCAAGCCGTTCCCGAAATCCGATCTTTCCTACATCGCACAGCACGTGGGTAATCCCGACCGTCACAACTGCGGCATCTGCCACTTCGAGGGCGGGGGCGGCGACGCGGTCAAGCACGGCGATCTCGACAACTCCCTGCTCGAGCCCTCCGAAGCGCTCGACGTTCACATGGCTTCGGGAAAGAACGAGTTGAACATGACCTGCATCGACTGCCACAAGACCGAGGGGCACCAGGTTCCCGGCAGCCGATACGAACCCACGGCGAGGGATGTGCACGGCTTCGACTATCCGCTCCCTGACGACTACCCGACCACCTGCGGATCCTGCCACGGCCTGGAGCCGCACAGGAACTTCAAGAAACTCGACGATCACATAGACAAGGTCGCCTGCCAGACCTGTCATATTCCGACGATGGCCAAGGAGCGGTCCACCAAGATGTGGTGGGACTGGTCGAAGGCCGGGCAGTTCGACGACAAGGGCAAGGAGATCACCCGCAAGGATTCGACGGGTCATCCGGTCTACATGACCAAGAAAGGCGAGTTCGAGTGGGCCCGCGACGTCGGTCCGGAGTACCGCTGGTTCAACGGCGAGATGAACTACGTGACCTTCCTCAACGAGATCGACGATTCGGGTGTCGTGGCGATCAACCATCCCGACGGGGAGCCCGGCGACTCGCTGTCGCGCATCTGGCCGTTCAAGGTCCACCGCGGCAAGCAGCCCTACGATGCTGTGCTGAAACGCTTCGTCAAGCCCAAGCTCTTCGGTCCGAAAGGGTCGGGCGCATACTGGAAGGATTTCGACTGGCAGAAGGCGATCAAGACCGGCATGGCCTATGCGGGCATGGACTACAGCGGCTCGTACGGTTTCGTCGAGACCGAGATGTACTGGCCGATCTCGCACATGGTTTCTCCGAAGGAGGATGCGCTCGGCTGCATCGACTGCCATGCGCGCGGCGGCAGGCTTGAGAAGCTCGGCGGTTTCTATCTGCCGGGCAGGGATGCGAGTACGTTCGTCGAGATCATCGGGCTGGTCGTCATTCTGGGGTCGCTTGTCGGCGTGATCGCCCATGCGGTCATGCGCTATGTCGCTCACAAGAACTTGAAACAGGAAGGTGAGGCATGAGAAGGGTTTATCTGTACGCGAGGTTCCAGCGGTTCTGGCACTGGATGCAGGCCATCATCATCTTCTCCCTGCTCTTCACCGGTCTGGAGGTGCACGGCCTGTTCAAGCTGATCGGCTACGAAACGGCCTTCCACGTGCACAACTTCCTGGCTTGGGGGCTGGTCACCTTCATCGTGCTGGCCTTCTTCTGGTACATCACCACGGGCGATTTCCGCCAGTATCTGACGGAGGGCAACCTGATCGAAAAGATCATGATGCAGGTGCGCTACTACCTCATCGGGATATTCAAGAACGAGCCGCACCCCTTCAAGAAAAACGAGATTTCCCGACTGAACCCGCTGCAGCGCATCACCTACCTGATGCTGACGCTCGTCGGCCTGCCGCTGCAGATCATCATCGGGTTCGCCTACTACTACTTCAACGAGCTGGTCTCCCTCGGCATGCCGCCCTCATGGATGGAGCCCATCGCCCACCTCCACACCCTGCTCGCCTATCTCCTGATCGGCTTCGTCATCATGCACGTCTACATGACCACCACCGGCCATACCCTGACCTCCAACATCAAGGCCATGGTCACCGGATGGGAAGAGGTCGAAGAGTAGGGGGAGAAGAAGTCGGAAGTCGGATTGTAGAAGTCGGAATGCAACTCCTCCGCCCACGGTGATGTGCAGGGGCGAATGATCATTCGCCCGTTGCGTGGGGACAGGCTGACGCCGGGCGACAAGACTGACCTTCAACATCGAGACCATGATCGCATAACTATCCGACGTACTTTGGAGTGGAAACGCGTCACGGTTTTCTCGTCAAGATGTTCGGTATTGTAATAAGAAGATCATTTTGAATCGACTTGACGGGGCGCATGCGCCGAGAATCGCCCTCTTCAGAACCTTCCTGACAAGGCCTGCCCATGATGAAGAGATCCGCCCACCACCGGGCGCCAAGTGTGGTCACCGCAAGTGTCGACCGGAGATTCGACGATCCGGGCCTGATCGGACCAAAATCCGGCGCGTGATCATAGGCAACCCCCGGAGCCCAGCTATTCGATTTCCCGGCTGATACTGTTCCTGTCGTACACTTCGGAATAATACGTTTGTCGTTCATTGGCGGTAAGGCAGGCATGAAAATTCTCTTCATACAGATTCTGTGCGATGACCGAATGACCGGACTCCTTCAGCGTCGCGACAACGGTTTCTTCGAGTGCATGGCACAGGCTTTCATGCAATGGATGGGCTATGGCTACCAGGCATTTCATCTTGAGATAGGGAGGCACGTAGTTTATCAGTTTAAAAAGCCGATGCGTTTTCTCCGCTCTGATTACGGCAAACGGTAATGCCCGGTCATGAGAAATACTTCCTCGTCGCTCCGAGCGGAATCCCGAACAGCAACAGCAACACCGCGTTGAGGAGCACGTTCTGCCAGAATCCTGTGTAGAGGGAATACGCTGAATCCGCGATGAACCAGAGGACGAGCGGGGCTGCGAGCATGGTCCAGCCGTCGGGTTCGCGGCGCCGGAACGGCCCCCTGAGGATCAGGAGCATCGCCGCGCCCCATCCGAGCATGGTCGCTCCGAGAACGCCGTGGGCGAAGAGGATGTAGTGGTTGGCGTCCGCCGGATACCTCGCCTGAAATTCTCCCGGGGAAGCATGGAACAGCAGGCTGAAGATGGCGCGTGCCGCTTCCGGCAGGACGACCATGCTCGCCCCGAACAGCATGACGCCGAAAATCGCGACGGCGAGCCAGCGGAACCAGAGTGAAGGTATCATGAAGTGCCGGTTATCGGGTTACTGGATGCGCCCTGAAATCGCGGTCACACCGTGATCTCGCCTTCCATGAACGTGACCGCTTCGCCCGAGAGCAGCACACGGTCTGCCTGGATCTCGCAGACGATACGCCCGCCGCGTTGTGAAACCTGTTGTGCTTCCAGCCTCTGTTTTCCCAGCCGCTTCGCCCAGTAGGGTGCGAGTTCGCAATGCGCCGATCCCGTGACCGGGTCTTCCGCAATACCGTACTTCGGCGCGAAAAAGCGGCTGACGAAATCGACGTCGCGACCTGGTGCGGTGACGATGACACCGCGTAGATCGAGCTGCTTCAGGAGCGATTGATCGGGCGAGATGTTTTGGACCGTCTCTTCGCTCTCGAATACCGCCACATAATCGTCGGAGGCCAGGACCTCGACCGGCGGGTGGCCGAGACCGGCGGCGAGGATTTCCGGGCAGTCGCAGGGCCCGGGCGGCAGGGCGGGAAAATCCATCTGCAGGAGATTGCCGTCTGTTTTCGCCACGTTGAGCTTGCCGCTTCGCGTTTCGAAAAGGACGGTCGGCCTTGCATAGTCGAGGATATTGAAAATGACGTGCGCCGTTGCAAGGGTTGCATGGCCGCACAGATCGACCTCCGCCACCGGCGTGAACCAGCGCAATTCGAACCCCTCGCCGGAAGGCACGAAGAAGGCCGTTTCGGAGAGGTTGTTTTCTTCCGCTATGGCCTGAAGCATCCTGTCATCCGGCCAGTCGTTCAACGGACACACGGCAGCGGGGTTGCCCTCGAACACCCGCGACGCGAACGCATCCACCTGATAGAGTCTGATTCTCATGTTTTTCTGAATCGATTCGCGCCGGTGCATTCCTGACGCAAGTGAAGCTTCTGTTTCCCGCGGCTATTTTGTCGCCGACAGATTGATCCGCCGGAAGGTTTCGAAACAGCGGCCGTCGGGTTGCAGGGTTTCTTCGATCATGCGCCGGACGACAGCATCACGGAAAGCCCGGCGCTCGTTTTCCGCTACATACGGCAGCAGGGGGACGAGGCTCGGCTGGTCGATCCAGCGTATCATGGTTTCCCTGTCGGGAAAGTGGCGGTCGGCGTTTTCACCCCATACTTCCGGGTTTTGCAGTCCGCTTGACCCGGCAAGGGCGGCATACTCGTCCACCGACGGCATGTACCACGGCCACTCGAAAGAGGAGAAAGCCGGCCGGTAACGTTCCATCGCCATGACTTCCCTGATCACCCGGAAGAAAGCCATGCAGTTGCCGTGGCCGGCGAAGTTGAACCGGACGCGTCCCCCTGGCTGTAATGCACGGAGGACGTTGCGCAGCAACTTTTCATGGTCTTTCACCCAGTGCAGGGCGGCATTGGAAAAAACCACGTCGAACGTGTCCACGAAATCGATATCGTCGATATCGAGCAGCAGAAAACGCAGGTTCTCCCCGGCCTTCGGACGAGCGGCCTCGATCATGCCCTGTGAGGCGTCGATGCCGGTGACCTCTCCTTCCGGCAGGAGTTCCGCAATGTGCAGGGTCAGGCTGCCGTCTCCGCAACCCAGGTCCAGAACCTTTTCATCTCCCCTGAGGCCGAGCCCGGCAAGCAGCATCCGGCCCCATTCCTGCTGGTGCGAGGACGCTTTTTCGTATTTCTTTCCGTCGAATTCGTGAGCCATGGTCTGGTCTATTTTCCGGCCCGGTTCTTCGCACGCAGAATCAGCCAGATGAACGCTCCTTCGAGGGCTTTCACACCGTTTTCGGCAATCACCGCGACAGTAACGGTGGTCAGAATTTTTCCCTTCGTATCGAGAGTGCTTCGGAACTCTTCGGGCGTATGCTGCATGGAAAGCAGCTCGCAGGAGGATTCGCCGGTTGTCGGCCGGGTGAATCTGATGGAAGCGTTGCGCAACGTCGGCAGATCGGTCGAGAGATTCATGCCGAGCCGGTCGAAGAGGTATTGCGCCGAGGCCGCTTCCGCAAGGGCGAACTGGGCGCAGAAGCTCACGGTGCCGAAATGGTTGCGCATCGCGGGAACGTCCGGTAAGCGCAGATGCCCGGTTTCCTCATCGTAACCGATGTCGAGATGCCGGTTGAACGGTATGTCCGCTACGCTGCCCATGGAGAGAGTTCTGTTTTTCAAAGCCGGAAAATGAAGTTTGCGATCGACGGCCGTTCTTCCCGGCCGAGGCCCTGTTATCTCTGTATCGTCGCGGTGATGGCGCGTTGCATGCGATCGAGAAAATCGTCCACCTCTTCCCAGGGCATGCCGGCTTTCGAATCCTGAACCTCTTCACCGTCTATAAAAAGGGTGACCACGGCCCGATCGTCCCTGTCCGTTTCGACATGAAGGGTGAAACGGATCCCGCCAAGATCGAAGTTCCTTGTTTTCATGATCTGAAACGCTATGCGGACAAACTCACTTCTTTCTCCGGATTTTCCACCAGATGACGCCCATGGCGCTGTATACCGCCAGGAACCAGCCGAGATCCGTGAACAGATGACGAGTTGTTACTGATGTCATTATAACTTACTTGTGGAGGTTTCGTACAGCGATGGTGAATAGCAGTGTTCTTTTGGAAGTTATAATTTCGCCAATAATTCGCCAAACAGCATGGGCGGATTCGTTCTGTCAGGGTGTTGTGTGGGAGCGGGGGATGGTTCTCGAACGTCGTGCAGAAGCGGGATTTCCGCAGTATATTTTCCTTTAATGAAGCCGGGGCTTCTTCTACAGTCTGTTCCTGCTGCCGGTTCTTCTTTAGAGCAGTTTTCGGAACGGCAGCATCGGTAACATGTGAACGATCGTTTTTTATTAATCAGTAGAGACGCCTGTGGCGAAGTTCGAACTGTCTGTGTCCAATATGTGCGGAAACGCTCGCAAAAGAAGAATCGTATGGCTTTGATTGACGATTTGAAGGATTCCCCGTCGAACATGCCGGCTTCGTCGAAATTCATATCGTTCAACGGCATGGTCTACATGGTTTTCGGCGCTCTGATCATGATCTGGCCGGGAGCGTTGCAGGCAGTGTTTCACGACCCTGGGTTTGCGGGGCATGAGAGGGAATTGACGAGGGTTCTGGGGATGCTTGGAGCGATCATCGGCTGGTTCTACTTTTTCGGCGGCCGCTCCGGCAGCCGGCAGGTGGTGGCGGCATCCGTTCTGCACAGGATCATCCTGGTCCCGCTTGTGCTGGTGCCGGTCGCGATGAGCGGTGTCTTGCCGCGTGTTTTCTGTACGATCGCCATTCTCGATCCACTGCTGGGTCTGAGCACCTGGTACCTGTCAGGCCGGGAAAACAGGGGGCGTTGACGGGGTTCGGGGATGCTTTGGCGGCTAATTGTTTTTGAGGGACAGATATGACGAATGTCCGGGAAGATGCCATGCGTCGGTTCGACGAGGGCTTTCATTGCGCGGAAAGTGTGCTGGCCGCGGTCGCCGCGTGCCTCGGCATCGAAACCGAAGTGATCCCGCGTATCGCGACCGGATTTTGCGGCGGCATGTCGCGGACGTGCGGTACGTGCGGCGCGGTGAGCGGAGCGGTCATGGGGCTTAGCCTGGCGCTGGGCCGCAGCACGGCCGACGAGCCGGTCGAGGGGGCGTACGAGGCCGTTGAGGAGTTTCTCGGGCGATTCCGGTGCATGCACGGTTCAATCAACTGCGCGGAACTGGTGGGATGCGATCTCGGTACTGAAGAAGGGCGGCATGTTTTCAGGACCGAACATCTCCGCAACCGGTGCCGCGAATACACCGGGACGGCCGCTGCATTGGCGGTCGAGCTTGTCGAATCCATGCGGAAGCCGTAGCAACACCGTTCGGATGATGAAGCGTTCCCGAGGATCATTGCCTCCTCGAGGCGTCCTTCTTCATTTCCTTTTCGATCATCTTCTTCTTGTAGGCGGACTCGCCGGAAAAGACAAAGACCCCCATGCCATGAAAAAACAGACCGGCACCCCATCCGAGAAGCGGCCAGATAAACCATGAGTATTCGGGTGAAGTCCTCATGTTTATGCTGACGAGCAGGGCATTGACCGCGATGTAGATTGCCAGGTGAACGTAGAACCCAAGCTTCGCTTCGACCCTGTTCTTGGCCTTTTTGTAAGCATCCTGTTCTCCCATTCCGCTCCTCCTTGCGCTGTCGTCATTGCGGGACCGGCCTGTATGCTGCTCCGCTCACCGCCCGTTTGTGTTTACGTTCAGTCAATTGCGGGGTGAGTGCGATAAACGCTTCGGCAAGCGTTCCTTTTGCAAACTATCGATTTGTCAATAGTCCACCAACATTATTCCTCCGTCCACACGGAAACCTTGCCGCCACGGGTTTCGAAGGGAGCCCAGCCCCACTCGTTCGTCTCGACTGTTTCGTCGATGTGTCCGGTCATGTCGCGGTAGCGGGCGTGCGGCCGGCCGGTTTCCATCCATTTGGTGTCGTCCGCACCGTTGGTCATGACGACGGCCATGCTCCGGTGTCCGGCGTCGCCCCCGAATGTCCAGCCGATGGTGCGGGCATGGTCGAAATAGTCGCGGCGGGGGCCGAAGGTACACCTTCTTCTGGCGTCCATGAAGAGGTCGATCATCCACTTGTGGGAGTCCATCCGGATCTCGTATCCTCTGTCGGTATAGTGCGCCCCGTCGTAGTCAGCCGCGAAGACGCAGGGGTAGCCCTCGTCGCGCAGGAGGATGATGGCGTAGGCAAGGGGCTTGAACCAGGACTCCACGAGCGATTCGAGGCTCTGCAGCGGCTGCGTGTCGTGGTTTTCGACGAGTGTCACCGCCAGCAGCGGGTTCGTCCCGACGAGGGTGCCGTTGAGTATGGAGCCCATGTCGTAGCCTGCGCCGGCTTTTGACGCGCGGTGGAAGTTGTAGTGCAGCGGCACGTCGAAGAGGTGCGCCCTGCCTTCGGTTTCGTCGAGATAACGCAGCAGGCGTCCGAGGTCCGACGACCAGTACTCGCCCACGGCGAAAAGGTTGTTTTGTGCGTGGTTGCGCATGTCGTCCAGCCAGTGGCGGAAGAAAAACGAGCGGATGTGCTTCACGGCATCGAGACGGAAACCGTCGACATCGAAGGTATCGAGATACCACTTGCCCCAGTAGTGCGTTTCTCCGCGTACCTGTTCGTGGTCGAAGTCCAGGTCGCAGCCCATCAGGAAATCGTAATTGACGTTTTCCCGGTCGACATGGGTTTCGAACTGCTTGTCCTTGAGCCTGTAGATGGTCCCGTATTCCTTCGTCGCATCGAAGTGCCACCATTCCCATGTCATGCCCGAGTAGGCGCCGCCCCTGCCGGGGAAGGAGAATCGCGTCCACAGTTCACGGCCGTGACGGTCGCCGACGGTCCTGTTGCGGTCATAGGGATCGATTGCGACCACGTCGTCGATCCATTGCGCCTCGTCGGCGCCCATCCTGTGGTTCAGCACCACGTCCGCATAGACCTGCAGGCCCGCGTCGTGGGCGGCGTCGATGCATCGGCGGTACTCCTCTTTCGTGCCGTACTTCGTGCGCACGGTGCCTTTCTGGTCGAACTCCCCGCAGTCGAACAGGTCGTAGACGCCGTAGCCAACATCCCATGTGCCTCCCATGCCTTTGTATGCCGGGGGAAGCCAGAGGGCGGTGAATCCCCGGCGCTTCAGCTCGTCCATTCGTTCCGTCCATTCGTTCCAGAACCCGCCGTCGTTCGGCGTGTACCAGTGGAAGGACTGCATCATCGTTCCTCTGAGCTGTTCCATGTTTTTTTCGTTTTGCGTTCGGGAAGGGGGCGGAGGATGCCGCTACAGCAATTTTGCTTTCCGGCATGAAAAATTCAAGCGGGAAGTGCCCATTGTCAGCAATCGCCCGTGTGAAAAAAATCCCGCCCTCGTCCGAATCTCCCCGTTCTCCGGCATTGCGGGCGTCGCGTCGGCAGGCAACCTGAAAAATCGGGAAGAGTGATTTCGATTCTTCGCCGTAATCCCTTATTATGCAAGAGTAAATGTGCGTCGGCCCTCGAAGCGTCCGGCAGGCATGGCAGGCGCTTAACCAGCTTCCCGAGCTATGGCTGTTTCTCGAAGAACATTCCTTGTCCGAGCCGCGCAATGCGCATTGCTGCTCGCCGTACCGCCCGGCCTGGTTGCCTGCGGAGGGGGGCTGACGCGCGATGACACCAAGAAAGGCGAAGGGTACGCCCGGCTCTCCTCGGCAATAGGTCCCGAACGCGCTGAAATTCTCTGGTACGCTTCCTTTGCGCCAAGCAGCCACAACACCCAGCCCTGGATGGTCACCATTGAAAGCGAAAACCGCTGGGTTGTCGGTTCCTCTCGCGAGCGCTGGCTGCCCGAGGTCGATCCGCAGAACCGGGAGACCCTTCTTTCCATCGGCGCTTTCGTGGAAAATCTTGTCACCGCGGCGGCGACATTCGGCTTCAGGATCGCGGTCGAGCCTGTCGCCCGTACTCCGTTCGATACGGAGCTTGTCCGGCTTGAACTGCAGAACGCCGTACGGCGGGAATATCCGCTCGAACGCCTGCTGGAACGCCGCACGCTGCGTACCGGCTTCAAAAGCGACGACATAGACGCCGAGGACTTCTCCTTCATCGTCGGCGGGAGCGACGGCTTTTACTATTATCCCCCGTCCTCGGTGCAGGCAGCCTGGCTCGATAACGCCTCGATCGAGGCGGTGCGGCACCAGACGACCAGAAAGAACGTGCAGGAAGAACTGGCGGCGTGGATCCGCTGGTCCGATGCCGACGCCCGCAAGTACCGCAACGGCCTTACGCCCGAGAGCATGGACATCACCGGTCTTGCCGGATGGTACGTCAGGAATTTCTACGGAACAGGGGATGTGCTGAGCAAGGATTTCAGGAAAGCTTCGGTCGAACGCGCGCGCAAGCAGGTTGCCGAAAGCGGCGGCTGGATCGTCGTGACCTCGCGTGACGACTCGCCCCGCGCCCTGCTCGATACCGGACGCCGTTTCGAGAGAATGTTTCTGAAAGCGAAGGACCGCAAGATCGCCGTGCATCCGATGTCGCAGGTGCTCGAGGAGAGCCCCTGGGCGGAGAAGGCCGCCGCCTCGCTGATGCTGTCCGCAAAACCGCAGCTTCTTTTGAGGGTCGGCTACATGAGGGATTATCCCGGGCCGGTCAGTCTGCGCATGCCCGTTGCGGAAACAACCACCCTCGGGTATGGCCGGGATTGAGCGGGAAAGACGGGCCGCGGTTGTCCTGAACGTGCTTTTCCACGCCGGGTCCCTGTACTTTCTCTGTATCGCGGCGGCTCACGCCGCAGGCATCAAGGTGCCGGGGCTGTTCATTTATTTCAGTGTCCCTTCGTATGAGTATCAGGACCGGATTATTGCCGCGCTTGCCTTCGGCTGGTCGGCCTTTTTCCATGCCGCGGGACGGAACCCGACAGGCGCTCTGCCCGTTGCGGCCCTTGTGGCCGGGTTTGTGGCGGTCGCCACGCTTGTCACGATCAACCTGACAGCGGATTTCCGGTCCCTGTCGCAGGATGTCGAGCCGTTCCGGTTTCACATCGAGGCGGCTATGCTTGCGCTGTACTGGATCTGTCTGCTGGCAGCGTATCTCATGACGGGAAAGGATCGTTCATACGAACTCAGGGAGGAAACATGAACTGGAAAGAGCTGTTGGAAAAAGAGGCTGAAAGCTCGTACAGGGGAACGGCAGTGCTTTTCGGGCTGGTCGACGACTCCATGCTGGACTGGAAGCCGGAAACAGGCGATAACTGGATGACCACCGGTCAACTGCTGAGGCATAGTGCGACCTCCTGTGGAGACAGTTTCCGGGGATTTCTGACCGGGGACTGGGGCCTGGAGGAAGGGGTCAACCCGGCAAGTCTTCCGCCCGAAGAAATGCTTCCCCCGGCGGAGAAGATGCCCTCGGTCGAGAACGTCGGTGAAGCCGGGGAGCTGCTCGCGGAGGACAGGAGGCTGGCGCTCGATCTGCTGGCGTCCTGCCGCGACGAGGATCTTGGCGAAAAGGCGGCTCCGGCGCCATGGGACCCGACGCCCATGCTTCTCGGTCACCGCCTGCTCCAGATGATCGACCATCTGAAAATACACAAGGCGCAGTTGTACTACTATCTCAAACTCCAGGGAAAGCCGGTGCATACCGGTCATCTCTGGGCAATGTAGAGCCGAACGGAAAAATCACGGAACAGACGAACATGGATTTGCGGACATCGCTCGAATTTCTTGCCAGGCTTGCGGAGAACAACAACAGGGAATGGTTCAATGCAAACCGTGGGCTCTACGATCGCGCGCGCGATGAATTTCTCCATCTGGTCGCCGCACTCGTTCCTGCCTTGCGGGCAATCGATCCATCCATCGCCATGGTCGAGCCGGAGAAGTGCCTGTTCAGGATTTTCCGCGATGTCAGGTTTTCAAAGGACAAGTCGCCATACAAGACGAATTTCGGGGCGTTCATCGCCAACGGCGGCCGCAAAAGCCCTTTTGCCGGATACTACGTGCACATGGAGCCCGGAAGTTCCTTCGTGGGTGGCGGGGCCTACATGCCTGCGCCACCCAGTCTCAAAGCGATCAGGTTGAAGATTTTCGACAATCCCCGGGAGTATCGGGAGATCATCTCCGATCCGGAGTTCGAAAGCTGTTTCGGCGGGATATTCGGAGAACGCCTCAAGCATGCGCCGAGGGATTTTCCGAAGGATTTCCCCGATATCGACCTGCTCAGAAACCGGCATTACGCCGTGATCCACAAGGTCGCCGACGAGTTCTGGTCGAGAGAGGACCTGCCGGAGGCGATCGCCGGGATCTGCCGGGTTCTCGAACCCTTCAACCGTTTTCTGAACGAGGCCATTGCCACGGTCTCCGAAGCGTAGGGATGTCGGCCGGAGACGTTCTCGAAGAAAACCTTTATTTCTTTCCCGTTGTTTGGTATAACGCCATGTTCACTACAAAAGACCGGAGGGAAAAAACATGCAATCCCTGACATTGCTGGTACTATCGAGCCTGCTGCTCGCGGGTTGTTCCGTGCTGGGCAATCGAAGCGCGCCGGAACCGCCCTACACCGTGCTGCAAAGCGACGGCGAGTACGAAGTGCGCCGTTACGAGCCGATGATCGTTGCCGAAACGGTTCTGAATGGGGATTACCGTTCGACGAGCGGCAAGGCGTTCGGCAAGTTGTCGAGTTACATTTTCGGATCGAACAGGTTGAATACGGAGATCGGAATGACTTCGCCCGTTCTGCAGGAGCGCACCGGCGAAAAGATCGGCATGACCGCCCCGGTCATCCAGGAGAAAGAGGGCGATGCCTGGGCGATGTCGTTCGTGCTTCCGCCGGAATATACGCTGGAAAACGCGCCCGAGCCGCTGGATGCCGATGTCTTACTTCGAGAAATTCCCGGCGCCAGGGTAGCCGTCATCCGCTTTTCCGGACTGCACGCCGAAAAGAACATCGAAAAACATGCCGGCAGGCTGTTGCTCTGGCTGAACCGGCAGGGTTACAGGGCTGTTTCGTCGCCGAGGGCGGCAAGTTACGATCCCCCGTGGACCATTCCATTCCTCCGCCGTAACGAGGTGATGATCACCATCGAGTGAATTGCGGATCTTTCGGGAATGAAAAAAGGCTTGCGGATGCATCCGCAAGCCTTTTTCCGTTACAGTCAGTCGGCCGGAAGCGCTACATGAACGTATGGTAGGTCTGGCCGGCGAAGACGATCAGGAATCGCAGCACGAGACCACCGATCAGCACGAGCACGGGAGCGACCAGCGGGAATCTGATATGCACGCCCGCGGCCTCGAGGAACTCGAGCACGAGCGGAATCACCAGGCCGAGTGCGACGAAGATCCCCCAGAACCAGAGCATGTAGGACATGCCCGCCATCTGGTAGTCGCCGGCGATCAGGTGCATCATCGCGCCGCTGTTGTTGGCGGGACCGGTAATGCCGCCGAGCACGAAGAGCCCGACAACGACCAGTTCGATCCAGAGCGCGTTCGCGTCAATCTTGCTGTAGGTCGGTTTTTCTTCATCGGGAGCGAAGAGCATCATCAGCGCGGCGGCGCTGGAGATACCCGAAACCAGGAAGAGCATGCCGAGAATCGAGCTCGACCAGAGCGGGCGGGCATAGAAGAAGGAAAGCAGGATGCCCGTGTAGATGCCGATGCCGACGCCGATCTGCGAGTTGAACAGAGCGACGATGGTCAGATGGTCCTCCGTCCAGTCGATCAGCTTGTTGACGATGCCGATGTTGCGTTCCCGGAGAAACTTCTTGTTCACCAGCATGGCCTGCAGGACGGCGAGCGGAAAGAACGCGATCAGTATCCAGCTGCCGGCCGACATGGGCGAGGTGGGCTGGACGGTGGTGTAGAACGCCCAGACATAGAGCGGGTGCGCCAGGTCGAGAAAGAGGAAGAGCATGCCGATTCCCAGCATGACCGGCGAGAGCAGCGAGCCGATCCTTACCGCGAGGCAGGGGCAGCCGTCGCCTTCGTCCTTCGGCCCTATACCGAACTTCCGTTTCAGGATGATCATGATCGAGGTGATGACCAGCAACCCGCCGGCCATACCACCGAGAAAGAGGTACAGGGGAATGTGCCACTCCCAGATATGCAGGTGAGGGATCACATTCGGGTTGATTTTCGTCGATATGATTTCTGTTGCGGTCTCTGTCATGGTTACACTCCGGGTTTGTTTCTTGCTGATATCCAGTAGAGGCTCGGTCTGGTCCCGGCGTGTTCCTTCTGCCGGTATACCTCCTTACCGTTCATCAATGCCAGTGCCTCGTGGTCCGGGTCGCTGAAGTCGACAAGATTGAGGCTCTTCGTCGGGCAGACCGATACGCAGGCGGTTTCGAGACCCTGATCGATGCGATGTTTGCAGAGTGAGCACTTGTCGACGTACCCCTCCGGATGTACGTAGCGGGCGTCGTAGGGACATGCCGCGAGGCATGCCTTACAGCCCGTGCAGCGCGAGCGGTTCACCTGCACCGTGCCGTCTTCGGCATAGTGCGAGGCTCCGGTCGGGCAGTAGGTGACGCAGGGCGCCTTCTCGCAATGCTGGCAGCGCTCCGAGCGGTTTTCCATCGAGAGCCTCGGGTAGGTGCCGTTCGTTTCCTGCACGACCCAGTCCCGGCAGTATCCTTCCGGCACGCTGTTCTCGGATTTGCACGCATAGACACAGGCAGAGCATCCTACGCAGACCCGTGTGTCGATAACCATTCCGTAATTTTTCTGCTTAGCCACGTGTTACGCCTCCTTGATAAAAGTCACAAAGTTGTTCTGAAACCCTACCGCGCCGATCGATTCGTCAACCTCCGTGTCCGAGATAAGCTGGTTGTGCGACGCGCCTTTCCTGTATGCCCATTTCAGTTTCTTGAAATAGTGGCCGTAGCCGTGAACCATGTATACGGCGTCCTGCCGGATTCGTTCGGTGACCTTGACCTTGATCGGGAATTCGGATACGATACCGGCCTGGTTCTTCAGGTGAACGTATTCGCCGTGGCTGAGCTGGTGTTTTTCAGCGGCCTGCGGATTGATCCAGATCTCGTTTTCACGTGCCGTAGGCAGCTCGTTCAGGAACCTGTTGTTTGCCGTACGGCCGAACGTCAGCATCGGTTTGCGCCCTGTCAGTACACGGTAGAATCCTTCGGGAGCATCGGGCTGCTTCGTGTATTTCGGTACGGCGTCGAAACCGGCTTCACGCATTTTCGAAGAGGCAAGTTCGATCTTGCCGCTCGGTGTCTTGAAGGTGAGCGTTTCTCCCGGTTTTCGGTAGAGGTCCGTCGGTTCGGCGAGAAGCACGCCGGTTTTCTTTACCTCGGCGAGAGACGATCCCGCTTTTTTGAGCCGCTTGTCGAGATAGGTTTCCACATCGTCCTCGAGTGCATGCACGCCGAGCTTGTCGGCAAGCATCCTGGCTATCTGGTTGCCGGGCTTGCTGTCGAACATCGGTTCGACCACCGGCTGGCGAAGGGCCACGAACGGTGTCCTGTAAGGTCTTCCAAGATCGAGGTCGTCGTAACGTTCGAGATAGGTGCATTCAGGCAGCACGACATCGGCGTAACCGGTCACCTCCATCGGGAGCGTGTCGACCGCGACAAGGAAATCCACCTTGTTGATGGCTTCGATCGTTTTCCTGCGACCGAGGGTGATTGTTTCCGGAACGTTGACGCCATAGACGAACCAGGCCTTGATGACACCGTCCATGGTCTGCTGCATGACCTCGTGCGACGCCATGGTGTTTTCCGGTTTGATGTCGGTGAAGAGGGGGTACTTGCTCCAGACCTCTTTCTCGAACTCCGGATAGTGGTGCGGCTCGCCTTTCGGCATCTTGTATTTTTCGTATTTCACCACGCCGCCGGGCATCTTGTAGTTGCCTACGAGAGCGTTGAGAATGGCGATCGCCCGTACCCGCTGGGTGCCGTCGGCGTACCACTGGGTCCTGCGCCCGGGATGGACGGCCGCCGCCGGCGCGTAACGCGCGAAGTTGCGGGCGATTTCCCGGATATCATCGGCGGGTATGTCGGTGATTTCCGCCGCCTTTTCGGGAGTCATCTGCGCGACTTCCGCCCGGAGTTCGTCGAAGCCGATGGTGTTTTCCGCGACGAACTGCTTGTCGTAGAGGTTTTCGGTGATCAGCACGTTCATGAGCGCCTGCATCATGGCGATGTCGGTGCCCGCCTTGATGGGCAGCCATTTTTCAGCCTTGCCGGCGAGGGTGGAGAAGCGGGGATCGAACACCGCGATCTTCAGCCCCCTGCGGATGCCCTCGGCGATTTCCTGTACGGCCGTGTTGTGCATGTTCTCGCCGTAGTGCGTGCCGAAGAACAGGATGTACTTGCTGTTCTGGATGTCGACGCCCTCGGGAGTCCCCGCCGAATGGCCGTAGGTAAACATGTAGCCCTGATGGCGCGGACCGCAGCAGAAATCATATGAAGGCTTGGCGAATTTATTGACCCCGAAAGACTTGAACATTTCCTTGAAGAACGTGTAGCCGTAACCGTGGTGCAGCATTGCGATCGCCTGCGGACCATACGCTTCCTTGATCTTGTAGAGCTTTTCGGCGGTGTAGGTTATCGCCTCGTCCCAGGAGGCCTTGCGATAGGTCGTCTTGCCGCCTTTTTTCTCCCGGATCAGCGGGTGGGCGAGACGGTCCGGGTCGTAGATCTGCCCGATGCCGCCGGTCCCTCGCGGGCAGAGCCTTCCGTTGCTGAGCGGATGATGTTCGGAACCGGTGATCTTGTAGATTTTTCCATCCCGCACATGCGCCGCGATGCCGCATCGCCAGAAGCAGTGTTCGCAGAAAGAATGTACGACCCGCTCCCTGCCGTCGTCAGCCAAAGCGTTGCCGCCTCCCGAAATGGTGCGGCCGATCTGGGTTGACATGGCGGCGGAGCCGGCTAAAAACAGCGACGATATCTTGATAAAGTCCCTGCGGTTCAAGTCCTGGCCATGGCTCATGTTCATGGTCTCCTGTGCTGGTTTGTTGATGTAATGCTTTCGGGCATCTCTCAGCGTAACTGTTTCGCCATCCGGTCGCTCACGACGGGACACTGAGAAGCCTCTCTTTTCGCTGTCCGCCCGGAAACCGGGCGCAGCCGCATGGAACGCCGGATCGCACAAGCACACAATCTCCCCGGCTTATGCGCGGCATAAGAAAAAAAAGCTGTTGAAACGTTGGTTATCTACTGCTTTCAGGCAAGCTTGTACTTCAGCAAGCGCTATGTCGCCCTGATTATACGAAAAAGAAAACGCTGCTTTTTCGTGCCTATGTTTCTTTCCCTGAGCGGATGCTGTAAGGGTGCAGGGCAGGTTAACAATAATTGAAAAATATAGTATATGTGAAAAAATGTTGCAAACAGAAAAAGGGACGTGCGTTTCTTTCGCTGTAACTTGTTTTCGGGCAGTGTCTTGTGTTTTTCCTTCGAGGTGCGGGATATGATTCTTGTCGGTCAAAGGGTATGATAACAATTGTTAGTTTCGTATGGTAACAATTGTTTATTTTCTTTTCTGGTGGCTGTAAGCTTTTATATATAACTATATGGGTATATATTATTTCTTTTTGTGTTTTTTGCCTCCCGGCGCCGGTTTTTCCGCAGTGTGAAATTTTTTCTCCGCGACTCAGGTTGCTGTTGGTCGGCAAAACTGCTTACTTTACAGCAATGCATCTCGGTCGTTCACGGAATCACCCGTACCCTTATGGACGTCATCCGACTCAGAAAAGGCCATGATATCGTTTTAGGCGGCAAGCCGGAAAAACGCATGGAAACTGCCGGCAGGCCCATGCGCCTGAAGGTTCGCCCTTCGGATTTCCGGGGTATCAGGCCGAAGCTGCTGGCCGGGAAGGGCCAGAACGTCAGCGCGGGCACTCCCCTGTTCTGCAGCAAGGACAATCCGGAGCTGGTGGTCGTCTCTCCGGGGGGCGGAACGGTTGCGGATGTGGTGCTCGGCGAGCGCCGGGCTATCGAGGAAATCGTGGTCGATCTCGACAGGTCGGAGTCGTTCGAGCAGTTCGAGGCCTTCGGCCGGGATGCGCTCGGGTCGCTTTCCCGCGAGCGTATCAGGGAGCAGTTGCTGCGCTCCGGAATGTGGCCGGTCATACGGCAGCGTCCGTTTTCATCGGTGGCCGATCCGGCATCGGAGCCCAAAGCGGTGTTCGTATCGGCGATGCCCACCATGCCCTTCGCTCCCGAGACGGACTATATCCTCTCCCACGACCCGTCCGGACTGCAGGAAGGGCTGACCCTGCTTGCCCGGCTCGTTGGCCGGCCCGTGCATCTCGTTATTTCGGCGGAAACCTCCAGTCCCCTGCTTACGGAGGCGAAGGACGCGGTCGTTCATCGCTTCAGCGGACCGCATCCGGCAGGCAATGTCGGTATTCACATACATCATATAGCCCCTATCAGGGGGCGTGAGGATATCGTCTGGTACCTTTCCCTGCAGGATGTGATGCGCATCGGCAGGCTTTTCCTGCAAGGTCGTTTTCCAACGGAAAAGATCATCACCGTCGGCGGAGAACCGTTCGAAAAAACGCAGTACGTGAGCGTTCGACAGGGCATGACGCTCGGCGATATCCTCCACGGCAACGCCGTCGCTCCCGGTTCGAGGCTCATTTCCGGCGACGTGCTTACCGGACGGGCTGCCGGGCCCGAAGATCCGCTCGGGTTTTACCACGAGATCGTTTCAGCCGTGGCGGAGAAGAAAGGCCGGGACTTTTTCGGATGGCTTTCGCCGGGCTTCAGGAAATATTCCGCGTCGAGGCTGTTTCTTTCGCGCCTGAACCGGAACGCAACGGCTACGCTCGACACGGCTCTGAACGGCAGCCGCAGGGTGCTCGTTCCGTTCGGCGGCATCGAGTCCGTGCTTCCCATGGATATCGAGCCGGTATGGCTGATCAAGATGATTCTCGCCGGGGATATCGACGAAATGGAAAAACTCGGCATCTACGAATGCGATGCCGAGGATTTCGCCCTGTGCTCGTTCGTCGACGCCTCGAAAATGGAAATCGCGGAGATTGTCCGTGAAGGTCTCGACTTCATGGAAAAGAACGGATAAACAGGTCATGAAAGGATTGCGGTCATTTCTGGACAGCATCGAGCCTCATTTCAGCGAGGGCGGGCGCTTCGGCAGGTTCGCTCCGGTTTACGAGATGGTGGACACGATTTTCTACGTGCCGGGAACGGTGACGACGGCCGCCCCGCATGTCAGGGATGCCGTGGACATGAAGCGGTCGATGTTCACCGTTATCGTCGCGCTCCTGCCCGCGCTCTGTTTCGGGATATACAATACCGGCTACCAGGCCTCTCCGGACGCGGGTCTCGCGCGGAACCTGTCAGACGGGCTCTTGGCCGTGCTGCCGCTCGTCCTGGTTTCCTATCTCGTCGGCGGTCTCTGGGAACTGCTGTTCGCAATCGTCCGGAAGCACGATATCAACGAAGGGTTCCTCGTGACCGGACTGCTTCTGCCGCTGACCCTTCCTCCGGGCATCCCCCTCTGGATGGTCGCCGCCGGCATCTCGTTCGGCGTGGTCATCGGCAAGGAGGTCACCGGCGGCACCGGCTACAATATTTTCAATCCGGCGCTTGTCGCGCGAGCCTTCATTTTTTTCGCCTATCCGGGGGAGATGTCGGGCGACGCAGTCTGGTCCCTCGCGGATTCCGTGACTGCGGCCACGCCGCTCGCCGCGGCTTCGGCGGCGCAGGGCGCGGACGCGGGAACGCTGCTTTCCGCAGCCGGATACACGCTGTGGGACATGACCGTCGGCAGGATTCCCGGCACTGTCGGCGGGACGTCAACCATTGCGATTCTTCTCGGCGCCGCGCTGCTCGTCGCGACGAAAATCGCCAACTGGAGGATCATTGCCGGGGCGGTCGGCGGCCTGCTGGTCACGGCGTTCCTGGCGAACCTCATCGCGCCCTCTTCCTCGAACACGATGCTTTCCCTTCCGCCGCTGCACCATCTGGTCATGGGAGGGTTTGCCTTCGGCGTCGTGTTCATGGCGACCGACCCGGTCAGCGCGTCGCAGACCGACAGGGGCCGCTGGATATACGGCGCGCTCATCGGAGCGCTCACCGTGATGATCAGGGTGCTGAACCAGGCGTTCGTCGAGGGTATCATGCTCGCCATTCTTCTCGGAAACGCGTTCGCTCCGATGATCGACTACTTCGTGCTTCGAAGCAACATCGCAAGAAGAAAGAAGGCCTATGCGCGCCAGTAACCGCTACACATACTTTTTCGTGGTCACCATGGCCGTGCTGAGCGCGCTGCTGCTTTCGCTTCTCAAGATCGGCTTCCAGGACCGTGTCGCGTTCAACAGGGCGCTCGATACAAAGAAGAACATCCTGAAAGCCGCCGGGGTGCTCGATCCGGGGATGAGCGCGACGGAGACAGAGGCGCTCTACTCCTCGAAAATTTCCGAACGCGCGCTGCGGGATTCCTCCGGCACGGAGCGCGTTTACTATATCTACGGCTCGCCCGACGATCCCGAAGGTTACGTGCTTCCGTTTTCGGGCAAGGGGCTCTGGTCGACGATCAACGGTTTCATCGCCCTCGAGCCGGACCGCAACACCGTCAGGGGCATAACGTTTTACGATCACGGCGAAACCCCGGGCCTCGGCGGAGAGATAGAGAAAGAGTATTTCACCGGCCAGTTTGCGGGCAAGAAAATTTTCCGTGACGGCGATCTGGTTTCGGTAACCATAGCAAAGGGAACGGCTCAGCGGAAAGACGACTATACGGTCGACGGCATCAGCGGCGCATCGCTGACCACGAACAGCATCAACCGGTTTCTCCGGGAGGATCTGATCGGCTACCTGGCGCTGCTCAAACAATAGGGACAGGCCCATAAAGCGGACTGTTCCGGAGATAGGATCAAGCAGGCAACAATCATGGCGGGAAAAAACAGTTTCAAGGCGCTGGCCGCTCCTCTGAGTGCGGAGAACCCGATCACCAGGCAGGTTCTCGGCATCTGTTCGGCTCTGGCGGTCACCGTGAAGATGGACACGGCGCTCGTGATGTCCTTTGCGCTCATCTTCGTGCTCGTGGGGTCGAACGCCATCGTTTCAGCGTTGCGTAACCTGATACCTTCCAGGGTGCGGATCATCGTCATGCTGACCGTCATCGCGACGCTGGTTATCGTCATCGACCAGACGCTGAAGGCTTTTCTCTTCGATATCAGCAAGCAGTTGAGCATTTTCGTCGGACTGATCATCACCAACTGCATCGTGCTCGGCCGGGCGGAAGCCTTCGCCCTGAAAAACGGCGTGGCGCAGTCGGCGCTCGACGGTCTCGGCAACGGCCTCGGCTACGGGCTCATCCTGATGCTGGTTTCGGCAGGAAGGGAGCTGCTGGGCAACGGGTCGCTGCTCGGTTACCGGGTGATCCCGGAGTTTCTCTACGTCGAGCACGGCGGGTGGTACGTGAACAACGGCCTTATGGTGCTCGCGCCCGGCGCATTCGTCATTCTGGGGCTCCTGATATGGCTGCAGAGAACCTTAACCGGCTATACGGAGGAATAGATGGAAGCACTGTCGCACTATCTGGGGCTGGCGGTCGAGACGATCTTCATCAAGAACATCCTGCTGGCCTATTTTCTCGGAATGTGTTCGTTTCTGGCTATTTCGAAAAAGGTCGAAACCTCCATCGGGCTCGGCCTGGCCGTGGTGTTCGTCAACGGTATCACTGTGCCCCTGAACTGGGTGATCAACGAGTATCTGCTCAAAAAGGGCGCTCTCCTCTGGACGGGGCTGTCCGGCATGGAGGCCGTCGATCTGAGCTTCCTGTCCTACATCGTCTTCATCGCGACCATCGCCGCGATGGTCCAGCTCGTCGAGATGGTGCTCGACAAGGTGAGCCCGACGCTTTACCAGTCGCTCGGCATTTTCCTGCCGCTGATCGCCGTGAACTGCGCCATACTCGGTTCGTCGCTGTTCATGGTCGAGCGCCAGTACGATTTCATGGAGTCCGCCGTGTTCGGTACGAGTGCGGGCCTCGGTTTTTTTCTCGCCATCGTCACCCTGGCCGCCATGCGCTATAAACTGAAGTATTCCAACGTTCCCAGGGGACTTCGCGGACTGGGCATAGCCATGCTGCTTACCGGTCTCATTTCCATGGCCTACATGTCCTTTTCCGGGATCAACCTCTAACCGCTTCAACGATTCGTTCCAATGCTTGTTGCTCTCTCGGCGGTCATAGTGTTTACGGCGGTTGTCGTACTGCTCGTGGTGATGCTCAATCTTGCCGCCAGCAGGCTGCTGCCCGGCGGGAAGGTGGCGATCACCATCAACGACGATCAGGAAAAGACGCTCAGCGTCAGTCCGGGAAGGACCCTGCTGTCGACCCTGTCCGACGAGAAGATTTTCATTCCGTCGGCCTGCGGAGGAGGTGGAACCTGCGGCATGTGCAAATGCAGGATCACGGAGGGCGGAGGACAGATACTGCCCACCGAACTGAATCACGTATCGAGAGCCGAAGTCAAGCAGGACGTAAGGCTGTCATGCCAGGTGAAGGTCAGGGAGGACATGAGTATTTTCGTTCCGGAAGAGATCTTCAATATCCGTCAGTGGGAGTGCCGGGTCCGTTCGAACCGCAACGTCGCCACCTTCATCAAGGAACTCGTGCTGGAACTGCCGGAAAACGAGCGCCTGGAATTCAAGGCCGGCGGCTATATCCAGATCGACATTCCCCGTTACGAGTCGATACCGTTCTCGGGTTTCGACATCGAAGAGGAATACCGCGGCGACTGGGACACGTTCGACATGTGGAGGCTTTCCGGCCGTAACGGAGAGGAAACCTTCAGGGCGTATTCCATGGCCAACCATCCGGCCGAGGGCAACATCGTCATCCTCAACGTCCGCATCGCGACGCCGCCTTTCGACAAGTGGGATGCCGCTCCGCCGGGTGTCGGATCGACCTATATCTTCAATCTCAAGCCGGGCGACAAGGTCCGGATTTCAGGACCGTACGGGGAATTTTTCATTCGCGACACCGACAGGGAAATGGTCTACATCGGCGGAGGGGCGGGGATGGCCCCGATGCGTTCCCACCTGTTCCATCTTTTCAGGACCATGAAGACCGGGAGAAAGGTTTCCTACTGGTACGGGGCGAGATCGAGGAAAGAGATGTTCTACGACGAGGAGTTTCAGCGAATCGCCGCCGAATTCCCGAACTTCAGTTACCATGTCGCTCTTTCGGACCCGCAGCCGGGGGACGACTGGGACGGTCCGACCGGTTTCATTCACAATGTGCTCTACGAGCATTACCTGAAGGACCACGAGGAGCCGGAGGAGATCGAATACTACATGTGCGGCCCTCCGGTCATGGTTTCCTCGGTGGAGAAGATGCTCTATGACCTCGGGGTTGAGAAGGAGATGATTTCCTACGACGAATTTTCCTGAGTATTTCGTCCGTTGGAAACGCGGTCCCGCTCAACTGTCCTCTGCTTTCCGCTTCCCTCCCGTAACCTTTTGCGGAACGATGACCACGGGGATGTTCGATTGACGCACAAGACCCGCGCAGACCGAGCCCGCGAGGAGCTGGTGAAGGGTTTTGTGTCCGTGCGAGCCTGCCACGATGAGATCGCTCTGCTCCTTTTCCGCCCGTTCGAGCACTGTTGCGACCGGATCGCCGTGTACCAGCGAAACAGCGGTTTCGATGCCTGCCCGCCTGAGCGTGTCGGCGAAATCCTGCAGTTCCCTGAGGCGTTTGTCGTGCAGCAGCGGGACGGCGTCGCCCTCCTCGGTCGAATCCGGCTCACGGTAATACTTTTCCGGCCGGCGGTAGTGCGGTTCGATTGTCGGGTGAAATTCCATCCCCTGGCTTTCCTCCTCGAGAACATGCAGCAGGAGGACCGTCGCCGAGGACTCGCCGGCGATTTTCTTTGTGGCGGCAACCACGTTTTCCGTAATGTCGGTAAAATCGAGAGCGGCAAGTATTTTCATGAAGAGCCCTCCCCGGCTTTCGTTTCGGCTGAAGCGCAAGACATCCCCGCAGACCACCGTACAGGGATTCTTTAAGCAGGCGCGGGACGGCTTACTTCTTCGAAAGCCTGCTTTCCGCCCCGAGCTTTGCACGCGGGTCGTTGATGTTGTCGAGAACCTGCGGATCCCTTACTGAAAGGTAATGAATGGCGCTGTCTTCGAGAAAATCCCTGAGCGAATTGTTTCCCGCCGCATGTCGCATAAGCAGCGGCATCCTGCATTTTGATTCGTAAATCGCGCAGAGCGGCTCCGGTTTTTCGCTCGACTCCTGTTTCGGGGCGGTCGCGAAAGCGAACGGGTTGCGGTTCGAGACAAGCTCCGCGAGCAGCGTCCCGTCGAGAAACGGCAGGTCGCAGGCGGCTGTCAGCCATGCAGCGCCGGGAACCAGCTTCTGTGCGGAAAGCAGGCCGCCGAGCGGTCCGATGTCGAGGTAAGCGTCGGCGACGAGAGGAAAGCCGAAGCCCCGGTAATCCGCTATCTGGTCCGCCCGGCAGGAGATGTATACCTGCGAGCAGTGCCGGAGAAGCAGGTTTGCCGTGTGAACGAGCTGGTTTTCACCATGGTAGGCGATCAACGCCTTGTCGCGACCCATGCGGCGGCTTCTTCCTCCGGTGAGCACGAGCCCGTTGAACGGGCGGTTGCCGATGGCGGAGCGGAAGAACCGCTCGATGAAGGATACAAGGGCATCGGTGTCGTCTCTATGGAAGACCGGCAGGCCGAAGGTCTTCTGCAGATCCGGGGGGGCCGGTGCGACGAGGGCGACGATGTTGGTCACGGTGCCGTTGTCGACGAGGTCGAGGATTTTCTGTTCCTTGTCGACAAGCAGCAGCTTCGGAAGCGGGAGTTCCTTGAGACCCTCCACCAGCAGCATGTCGAGATGGAGAAGCGAGGCCCTTGTCCGGAAGATTCCGGCATCACCCGCCCCGAGGACCGCATAGCTTTCCGGATCGGAGATCATGACGGTCCTTGCACCAGAGCGGCGGACGACATCCGAATCCTTGCCCGGCCGGTCGATATCGAACCTGTGGCATCCGTGCTTGTAATATCCGGTCGAGTACCGTTCCCGAAGTTTCCGCACGAGCCGGGAGATCAGTGTCGTTTTTCCCGAACCCGAAAGGCCGCAGAAAGCGATTTCACAGGGATGGAAGGTGAAGTCTCGTGAGGTGTGCATGGCTTGACGGGCTTCGGGCGGGGATCGAAAAAAAAGCGCACGGGCCGACACGGAAGCCTCGGCTGCCGACCGGGAGGAATCATCCCGCCTTCCGCCGGGATGCGCGGCGACGATCCGTGATCACCGGGATATGTCGTTCGGACGCAAGGGCCCTATGCGGGCGTCTGGCGATGCTGGTACTGCTCCTGAATCAGGATGAAGAGCGCCGCAACGACTCCGGGAACCCAGAAGAGCGCTGTCAGCAGTCCCACGAGCATGATGGTTCCGACTTCCTTGTTGAGCACGGCGGCTGGGGGGCAGATGATCGCGAGGATCCACTTGCGAATGTCTATCATGGCGTTCTCCGGATTTAAGGGTTGAATTTTTCAAAATTTAACACTTCTGCCCTGAACAAGCAACGCCAAACGTTTTCTTCCTGTTTCGTGCCGGGGTCGCACCATGCTATTTTCTTGCATATTAAAGGTAAAATTTTAAATTACTAACCCCCTGTAAAACTCCGGTCTGCATGCCGCCGAAGGCGCCGCAGACGGACTTTTTAACGAAAACACAGATACAGCTTGCAAAGAACATTTCATCCTGACGTGGTTTCGGATGATTTTGAGGAGGCGTGTGACGAGCCGAATTTCAACAACCACAACACCTCCCCAGACCCGCCAAGCCCTTACGCGGAGCTCGAGAAGAAGTACCGGAAGAAAAAGTTCACCAGGAAGAAAAGCTACTATCCCGAGCTGTTCGGTACAACCGGCATCGATTCCGATGCCCGGCCCAAAGTTTCCGGCAACAAGGCCCAGAAAAAAAAGAGTTCCGTAAAGCAGAGGAAAAAACATCCGGGAAAGAACAACCGTTCTTTCAATGGCAGAACCAACGGTAACGGACGCGGCGCCTGAAGAGACGTCGTCGGGTTGCCCCGTCCGCCACGGAAAGAAATCCGGAGGGCCTCCTCCGGCTTTTTATTTGAATCTTTTCCCAGTACCTTTAGTTATCTGTATAAAGGCTATCTTCCATTTTTAAATGTGCCGGATCATGTTACTGACCACCCGTTTTACCCGACTTGTAGAAAATCATGCGGAATCCCTGTCGCTCAGATGGGCGCAGGAAATCCGTACGAACCCTCTCACAAGCGGTTATGCAAGGTTCTCGAAAGAAGAGCTTCACGATATAGTTTTTTCCCGTTTCAGGAGGCTTGGTCAATGGATCGAAAAACGCGAGGGGCTCGAGAAGGATATCGCGAAAAATTTCTGTGAAATCGGCCGCGAGCGGGCCAAGGCCGGGATCAAGTCGAGTGAGATGGTCTATTCGCTTATTCTCGAAAAGGATCTTGTCTGGAACTATATCCAGGACGAGGGCCTGATCGCCGACGGGATCGATATGAACCGTGCGCTGCAGTTCATCGGCCAGCTGGGTTACTTTTTCGACAAGGCGATTTATTTCGCCCTTGTGGGGTATGAGCATGCGAGTGTCGATGAATCCAGGACCAGGGAGGAAGGCGAGTTCGAAAAAACCTTCGAAGGATTCAAGCACTGGATTATCCGGGAGTAGGCGGAGTAAGCTTCAATGCGCCGGTCCGGGAGCTTGGGGGGTCTTGATGACCCCCTTTTTTTCTTCCGGCCCCGGGGGTACGTACAATTGTATGCGGTTCGAAATTCATGCGCACAGGGGCGCCCGTTCCTTCTACCCGGAAAACACCCTCCCGGCTTTTCTCAAGGCTGTAGAGCTTGGGGCCGACGCCGTCGAGCTCGATCTCTGCGTTTCCGGCGACGGCAGAATCGTCGTTTCGCACGATCCCTGCATTTCCGCCGGGTCCTGCCTCGATCCGGAGGGCCGGAAGGTATCGGAAAAAGACGAGAGGCGCTACCTCCTCTACCACATGAAGTACGCCGAGATCGTCCGTTTCGACTGCGGACTCGTTCAGCCCGGCTTTCCGGGGCAGCGGCGGGTCAGGGCGTCGAAGCCGCTGCTCGAAGAGGTTTTCGGGGAAGTCGAAGGGCGGCTTTCGGGGCTCGCCAGGCCGGGCGGAATCCGTTACAATCTCGAGGTCAAGTCGTGGAGCGGAAAGGACGGCCTGCTGCACCCGCCTCCGGGGGAGTACGCAGGGCTGTTGTGCGATCTTCTGAAGGCTTCCGGGATCGCTTCCCGCTGCATCGTGCAGTCCTTCGACGAACGTCTGCTCCGTGAGGTCGCTCGAATCGACGCCGGCGTCTGCCTCGGGCTTCTCGTGCACCGGGCTGGAGAGGTTCACAGGGTTCTCGACCGCCTCGGATTCGTTCCGGCGTATGTCAATCCTTCGTTTCGGGCGATCGATGAAGGACTCGTCTCCATGCTGCAGGGTTTTGGTGCCCGTGTCGTGCCGTGGACCGTCAATGTTGCGGCCGATATGCTCGCCCTGCACCGCCGGGGCGTCGACGGCATCATCACCGATTGTCCCGAAATCGCGCTCGGCCTTCGCAATGCCGGGGAATTCGGTTGTTTCTAACATGTTTACAGGTGGCAACAGAACGTTCAATGGCTGAAAAACAGGTATCCGCCGACCGCGAACTGACCGACCGTTTCGGCCGGTCGGTCGATTACGTTCGTGTGGCGGTGACGTCGCGCTGCAATCTTCGCTGCGTCTACTGCCTTCGGGAAGAGCATGCACAGCCGGGAGGACGCGGAGAGGAACTGCAGCTCGGGGAAATCGTGCGTATCCTCGATGTTCTGGCGGGGCTCGGCGTCAGGAAAGTGCGTTTCACGGGGGGCGAGCCGCTGCTGCGTTCCGATATCGTCGATCTGGTCGGAACCGCTAAAACCATGGCGGGGATCGAGACGGTTTCCCTTACGACCAACGGCGTTCTGCTCGACCGTTATCTCGACGAACTGCTGGAGGCGGGAATCGACGGGGTCAACGTCAGTCTCGACACCTTCGACCGTGAGCGCTACCGGGAGATTACCCGAAGGGACCTGTTCGCGAGGGTCGAGGCGAACCTTGCCAGGCTGCTGGAGACAGACGGGCTCAACGTCAAGATAAACGTGCTCGTGCTGAGGGGAATAAACGCCGACGAGCTCGGGCGTTTTGTCGAGTTGACGCGCCATTTCGCGGTGACCGTCCGTTTCATGGAACTCATGCCTTTCGACGATCACCAGATATGGCGTACCGGAAAATTCATGGGAGCCGACAAAATTCTCGAATCGCTCAAGGCGCTCTATCCGGAAATCGAGTCGCTTCGCGGCAGCTCCACGGAATTTTTCAGTTTTTCTCCGCCGGGATACGCCGGCAGGATTTCCATTATTCCGGCATTTACCCGTAATTTCTGCAGTACGTGCACGAGGCTGCGCATCACCTCGAGCGGCAGGGCCATGAACTGTCTCTACTCCCGGGAAGGCACGGATCTGCTCGGTGCCCTCAGGAACGGCGCGGGAGAGCGTGAAATCGAGAAGCTTTTCCGGAAAGCGATAGAGGCCAAACCCCGCGACGGCAGGGAGGCCGGAGGCGGCTCCCCGAGAACGAGCATGTCTGAAATCGGGGGATAAGGATCCCCTGTTGAATTGTTGATCTGTTGAACTGTTGAGCCGGTTTCTCCTGAAATCGGCCGCAAACCGGGCAACTCGACGATTCAACGATTCAACAATTCAACAGTTTTTTCATGTCAGAGTTTTCACATCTTGACGAGGGCGGAGAGGTAAGAATGGTCGATGTTTCCTCGAAACCCGGCACCATGCGCACCGCGAGGGCGTCGGGATATATCGCCATGCGGCCCGAAACCATGAACATGCTGCAGGAAGGCCGGGTTCCCAAGGGCAACGTGCTGACGACGGCCAAGGTCGCGGGCATCCAGGCCGCCAAGCGGACGGCTCACCTGATACCGCTCTGTCATCAGCTCAACCTTTCCTGGGTCGATATCGACTTTGCCTTCGATACGGACCGTATTCTCATCCATGCGGTCACGAGGACCCGCGAATCGACGGGTGTCGAGATGGAGGCGCTGACGGCCGTGACGGTTGCCGCGCTGACCATTTACGACATGTGCAAGGCGGTCGACAGGTCGATGGAGATCGGCGGTGTGCGCCTTGAATCCAAGAAGGGAGGAAAGACAGCCTTTCCAGGCGCTCCACGACCGAGAGCCGCGGTGCTTGTCGTTTCTGATTCCGTTTCCGCGGGCAGTGCCGAAGACCGGTCCGGGGCGATGCTCATGGAAGGACTTGCGGGTGCGGGCTGCAACGTGGATCCTCTCAGGATCGTGTCCGACGACCCTGCCGATATCGTTTCCGCCGTGGACGGCATGCTTGCCGCCGGGGCGGAGCTGCTGGTGACGACCGGCGGCACCGGTCTCGGGCCGAGAGACGTGACGGTCGATACCCTGCTGCCGAAATTCACCCGTCGTCTGCCGGGAGTCGAGCAGGCGCTTTTTCAGTGGGGCCAGGGCAAGGTGCGAACGGCGATGCTTTCCCGCCTTGCCGCAGGGACCATCGGCGATCGTGTCGTCATCTGCCTTCCCGGAAGCACGGGGGCGGCGGCGGATGCGCTCGAGGTGCTCCTGCCGGCAATCTTTCACGCGTTCGACATGATCCGGGGAGGAGGTCACCGATGATAGAGGTACACGAGGCGCATCGGCTTATCGCAAAGGCCGTTCATCCCCTCCCGGTCGTGGAGAGGATGCTCGAAACGGTTCAGGGGCAGGTGCTTGCGGCCGACATGACGGCCGGATTTTCGCTGCCGCGTTTCGATAACGCGGCCATGGACGGTTTCGCCGTGCGCTGGGAGGATATAGGCGATGCGAGGGAGGACGACCCGGTCAGACTGGAGGTGATCGGAGAGATCGCCGCGGGTGCCGTGCCGGAAGGAACGGTCAGGAAGGGGACCTGCTTTCAGATCATGACGGGCGCCCGGATGCCCGAGGGGGCCGATACCGTGGTGATCTACGAGCATACCAGCGGGTTCGGCGGCAGGACGGTCGATATTTTCAGGGCGCCGCAACCGCGGGCCAACGTCCGCTATGCGGGCGAAGAGGTTCGCGAGGGCGAGCTGCTCCTTTCGAACGGCATGCGCATTACGCCTGCCGAGCTGGGCGTGCTTTCGGCCTTCGGCTGCCGTACCGTTCCGGTCTATCGACGCCCAGGTGTCGGGATCGTGACCGTGGGGGACGAGCTTCGCATGCCCGGTGAGCCGCTCGAAGGCGCCTCGATCTACAACAGCAACCGTTATTCGCTCGCGTCGCTCGTGACGGCGGCGGGAGGCGAGATCGCGGGGTTGTGGAACGTTCCGGACAGTCCTCCGGCCATCAGGGATGCGCTCGATGCGGCCCTGCGATCGAGCGACATGCTTGTCACCGCCGGCGGCATATCGACCGGCGAGTATGATTTCATGCAGCGGATGCTGACGGAACTCGGCGTCGAGCAGAAATTCTGGAAGGTCGCCCAGAAACCCGGAAAACCGTTTTTCTTCGGAACGGCGGCCAACGGGGCCCTGGTGTTCGGTCTGCCGGGAAATCCGGTCTCCGCACTTGTCTGTTTTCTCGAATACTGTATGCCGGCGTTGTCCGGGATGCAGAACGAGCCTTACCGGGGCAAGATAGAAGCGGTGCTCGCCGCGCCGTTTCCCGCCGATCGCAAACGGTACCGTTTTCTTTTCGGCAGGGTGTGGCAGAAGGACGGCCGGCTGCTGTGCGAGGTCATGCCCAAAACCGAATCGCACATGATCACGTCGCTTGTCGGGGCGAACTGCCTCGTGGAGGCTCCCGCTTCGCAGGGCGCGATCCCCGGCGGGACGGTGGTGACCTGTAATCTGCTGCCCTGGAGCACGTTGAACCAGTAGCGTTTTCGAAATACGTTTTCATACTATGCAGATAACCGTCAAATGTTTCGCCTCGGCACGTGATATACTCGCCTGCGACGAGTTCCTGATGGAGATTTCGGAGGGGACGACCGTCGAGGTCGTCGAGCGACGCATCAGGGAGAAGTCGCCGATGCTGGCGTCGTTGCCGTTCATGCTCGCCCTGAACATGGCGTATCCCGAAGAGGGCGCCATTGTAAGGGAAGGCGACGAGCTTGCCGTCATTCCACCTGTCAGCGGAGGGTAGGGAGATGATCGCAGAAATTACCCGCAGGAAGATAGACGGCTGGCGTTTCGGTCTTCCGGCGCAGCCGCAGGCCGGAGCCGAGGTGGTGTTTACCGGTATCGTGCGCGATACCGAGGACGGGCGGCGCATAGGCGCGCTCGTTTACGAACACTACGAAGGCATGGCGCAGAGAGAGCTGGAGAAGCTCGCCCTGGAAGCGGCGGAACGTTTCGGCATCATCGACCTGCACTGCGTTCACCGTGTCGGCGTCATCCCGGTGCACGAGGCGGCTATCGTGGTTCTGGTCCGTTCCCGGCATCGCGCCGAAGGGTTCGCCGCCGCGAGCTGGTTCATGGACCGGCTGAAGGAGGTCGTGCCTATCTGGAAAACCGGATCGACGGAGCCCTGAGACCGACGGAGTTCATCGCCGGAGCGATGCCGTGATCGAGCGGGCGGATTGCCGCAGGGATGCAAGATCGGCGGCGGAAGGTTCTCCGGGTGCGAAATCGAGACGGTCGATCCTGTCGAGCAGCTCCACGAGCCGTTGGGGAACCTCCGCGCCCGCCCCCCGTTCGCGCAGTTTGTTTTTCAACTCCTGTCTCGTCATGCCGCGAGGATGCACGCCGCAGGCAGCCTCAACCGCCGACTCGATGTCTGAGCGCAGGGATTGCAGGGAGATATTCTCGCCCCGGAGCTTTTCCGGACTTCCTTCCTTCGGGCGGTGGGACGGTTTCTTTTTCGCCAGGAAATAGAACAGAAGCGCCGCGAGCACAAGCGCCGGCAGCGCAAGAAAGAGCACCGGTCCCGGGACGAGAGGGGCGGGATGCGATTTTCTGCCGGTCGCGTTTAACCCCTCAACGGGCACGGCGGCAGCGGTATCGCCGCCTTCGACGGGCGGCAGGACGGTGAGCGTCAGCTGTTTCGTCGTGACGGAGCTATACGTTTCGCTCCAGGGATCGAACGCCGTGAACGAGATGGGAGAAAAGGTCCGGGTGCCCGGGACTGCCGCCTGCAGCAGGGCGGTTTTCGTCAGGGATTCACCCTCCTCTCCCCGCGCGCTTTCGGCTTTCGCGGAACTGCGGGTTCCGGTTTCGCGCAGTCCTTCCGGGAGGGAGAGGCCGAATTCGGGGAGTGTGCGGAAACTTCCCTTTCCCGAAATCACGAAGGTAAGCCCAAGCGTTTCTCCCGCCTGAACGGTATCTCTTTCGAGGAAAGCTTCGACGCCAAATCTCCCGACCGCACCGCTGAACGTTTCCGGTACGGGTTCCGGAAGGGGCCGCACTTCGAGCGTGACATCCGGGGCGGAGATCGTCAGCGTGTCGTCCTCGACCGCTGTGGCTCCCGGCGGGATATCCCCGGGGATTTCGCACAACAGCCGGTAACCGGTGACGTCGAGTGTTCCGCTCCGGAGAGGGACCAGTTTCATGCGTTTGATGACCGCACTGCGCCAGAGCTTTCCGTCGATTTCGCGCGGACGGCTCGGGATGAGCCCTTCCGGAGTATGGTCCTCGATCCAGAGTTCCCGATGGACCGGCTTTTCGGCATCGCTGATCTTCGGAGCCATGCCGTTGAAGAACAGGGTGTAGGAAAGCTCGACCTCCTGGCCGGAAAACGGCGTGCTGTCGCTGAGTTCCGTCCTGAGGAACGGCAGGTCACCGCCGCCCTTTGCGGCCGGCGCCGGAACCGGCAGGATCAGGAGGAGAAGGAGAAGTGTTTTCCACGGCCGTTCGGGCATCGGGGAGCTATTGCGCAAGTTCCGCGGACTTTCTGGCGGCGGCCTTGACGGTTTCCACGAGAGCCTGACGGACATGGTGGGCTTCCATTTTTTTCAGGCCTGCTTCGGTCGTGCCCCCCGGGGTCGTAACCTCCCGGACGAGTTCTTCGGGGCTTCTGTTGCCCTCGAGCACCATTTTTGCCGCGCCGAGCATGGTCTGGGCGGCGAGCCGTATCGCCTCGTCTTCAGGAAGTCCGCACTCCACGCCTCCTTCGGCAAGCGAGGAGATAATCCGGAACATGTAGGCGGGACCGCTGCCGGACACCGCCGTCGCGGCGTCCATCTGCGATTCGTCCAGCACCGCCACACGCCCGATGGTGCTGAAAAGGCGTTCGGCGAGCGAAATGTCCTCCTGTGTCGCCATGCTGCCGGCGCAGATGGCGGTCATGCCCTCTCCGACAAACGCCGGGGTGTTGGGCATGACCCTGATGACCCGCATGTCGTCCCTTGAGCGGGATCTGATGAATTCCGAGGTTATGCCCGCCGCGACGCTGATCAGCAGATGTCGGGTGTCGAGGCTCCCGCGCAATGCTTTCAGGACCTCCTCGATCTGGTACGGCTTGACGGCAAGCACGATGATCCTCGTGTGTTTCGCTATATCCCGGATCGATTCGCGTACGGTGATGCCGAACTCCCTCGCCATCGCTTCAGCCGCGGCGGGAACCTTGTCGAATCCGGAAAGATCGTTGGTGGGGTCTTTCGAAAGCCCTGAAACAAGGGCGCGGGCTATTCTTCCCGTGCCGATAAAGCCTATTGGCGTTCCGTTCATAGCATGAGATGGTTGTCCGGGGCCGGATTGTCCCCCGCCGCCGGTTATTTACAGCGAAGCTTGCAGCCGAGGATCGCCAGAAGGAGCAGAAGGGTTACGCCGTTGGCCGCGATCATGGGCATGCTGCGGCTGGCGTAACCGTAACAGAACCAGAGCGCGACGCCCGCCGTCATGGCGACGGCCCAGAGCAGGCTGATATCCCTCGTCTGTCTCGTGCGCAACACCCTGAATGCCTGGGGAAGAAAGGCTACGGTGGTCAGGATCGCCGCGGCGTATCCAATCAGGTCGACATTCTGCACAGTCATGATTCAGGTCTTGATCGCTCAGCATCGGAAGATACGAAGAGCCTGCGTTTTTCCGGTCATGCTTTTTTCACACGGGGGTGCTACATTACAGGGCGGCCTGCCGCATGTCATGAACCTGTTCCGCACGGTTCCGGAAAAAACAGCCCCCATGAACACGCTTACCCGTCATTTTCTTTTCGTCGCGCTTTCGGCTTCTTTCGCCGCCCTGCTGTTTCCCCCGCTGTTTCTCTGGGTCCGGCCGTATATCCCCTTTCTGCTGGCGCTCATCATGTTCGGCATGGGCACCACGATCACTCCGGATGATTTCAGGGCGGTATGGAGGAAACGCACGGTCGTGCTGCTCGCCGCGCTTGTCCAGTACACCGTGATGCCCGGTCTGGCCGTGATCATCGCGGCGGTGTTCCGGCTGCCCGAGGAACTGATGATCGGCATGGTGCTTGTCGGCAGCTGTCCGGGCGGAACCGCTTCCAACGTCATTGTCTACATGTCGAAAGGCAACGTTCCGCTCTCGGTGACCATGACCATGGTTTCGACCGTGCTCGCCCCCCTGCTCACGCCGGTGATCGTCCTGCTGCTGCTCCGGAGGACGGTCGACATAGCGCCCGCGGAACTGTTTCTTTCCGTTTTTCAGATCGTCGCGATACCGCTTGCCGGAGGCCTCGTCGTCCGTCGTTTTTTTACAAGGCAGGTGGAGCGCTACGGCGAGTTGCTTCCTTCGGTATCGGTCGTTTCGATCACGCTCATCGTCGCCTGCGTGATGGCGCTGAACGCCGAACGCGTCCTGTCGTTTCCGGCAGCGGCGATCGCCGCGGTCGTCCTGCACAATCTGGGCGGGCTCGCCGCCGGGTACGCCGTGGCGGGATGGGCCGGCTGCCCTCTTGTCGACAGGCGTACGATAGCCGTCGAGATAGGTATGCAGAATTCAGGACTGGGGCTGACGCTGGCGAACCAGTTTTTCCAGCCGCTGGCCGCTCTGCCGGGAGCCCTGTTCAGTCTCTGGCACAACCTGTCGGGAATCATGCTCGCGCGCTACTGGAGCGGAAAAGCCGTAAAAGAAAAAAGCGGGTCCTGAATTTCAGGCCCGCTTTTTTCTTTTCGCAGAGGCGGGAGCAGTGCTTCAGAGCACCTGCTGCACCATGTAGGCCACGGCGTTGCCGACTTCCTGGTCGGTGAGGTCGGGGTTGCCGCCTTTCGCGGGCATGAACGTCTTGGTTCCCCTGTATTCGCCCGAATAACCCTCGATGGATTTCTGTACCATGGCATCCAGGCCCTGCGGCAGGCGGGAGGTCCATTTTCTCCTGGTGCCCACTTTGGGGGCTCCCATGACACCTGTCGCATGACAGCTGGCGCAGCTCGCGTCGTAGACGGTTTTGCCGTTGGCCAGATCGTACGTCTCCAGGTCGGCCGCGGTTACCTCGGCGTGTGCGTCCGCGCCGAAAGAAAATGTGATGATCGCGCAGAGCGCGAGAGCGGAAAAAAAGCGTCCCATGTATGTCCTCCTTACGGGTGTTGTTATACAGACAAGGAATAACGCTTCCGGTAAAAGGAAGCAAGGATGGTAATTTTACGATATCGTGCAGGACTATGCAAACTTTTTGCGGACGTGAAGCGGCTGCGGTGAGCCGCGAGCGGACAGGCGTGAACGGGTGAAAAACACAACGGGCGGCCAGAGGCCGCCCGTTGTGGACGAATGGAGACGGAGTCCTTTCTTATTTCGCGGAGCTCTCGGAGACCATGTAAGCGACGGCGTTGGCAACCTCTTCGTCGCTGAGGTCGGGGTTGCCGCCTTTAGCCGGCATCATGCCTTCGGCGTTGTAGCCTTCGATGGATTTCTTGACGAGGGTATCCATGCCCTGTTCGATACGGGCGGCCCAGGCTTCGGCATCACCGGTTTTCGGCGCCTTCATGATACCTTCGGCGTGACAGGCAGCGCAGTTGGCGTCGTAAATTTCCTTGCCCTTGGCAAGATCGTGCTGGCTTTCACCGGCAGCTTCAGCGGTTTCCTCGGTCGCTTCGGCGGCGGCTTCCGTTGTGGCTTCGGTGGCGGTTTCTTCAGCCGGAGCTTCGGCAGCAGGTTTCTCGGCGCCGCCGCACCCGATAAAGAAAATGCTGCAGAGAGCAGCGATCGGAAGAACTCGTTTCATGTTTTTCTCCTTTGTTCGAATAAGAATTGTGTTGTGACGTCTGTGATAGAAAACAACGAAGTGAAGTTACGAAAGTAAATAAAAAAACAGTCAACCGCCGGATGAAAAAAATGCAGGGAAGAGGAAAAATCAGTTCGATTGCAGCCTTTGCCGTCCCAGGTCGTTGCGGGAAAGCGTGTAGAGATGGGTATAGAAGAGGTTGAAGAGCAGGACGGCGGCTTTCGCGCGTGGCGCGGCAAGTCCGCGCTGCACCGAATTGCGTATGGTAAAGAGTTTCGAGGTCAGTTTCGAATAACTTTCGATGAAGTCGCCGGGTGACATGTTTTTCGGGCGGTAGAGCAGTTCCTGGCCGAAGGTGTAGCGGTAGGCGGCGAGATCGTCGGGATCGAAGAGCAGTCGCCCCTCCTCCCTCAGGCGGTCGAATACCCTTGTGCCGGGGTTCGGGCGGAGAATGTTGATGCCGGGGACGTCGAGCCCCGTCTCCCTGACGAAATCAAGGATCGCGGCCGGGGTATCGAGCGTATCGCCGTCGAGCCCGTAGATGAAGCTGCCGTAGAGGCTGATGCCCGCCTTGCGGATGCTGATGATGGATTCGGCGAGTTCGGCCCTGCGATTCCTGTTTTTCCTGTGGGATATCCTGCTGGCCTCTTCGATGCTTTCAATGCCGACGAGAAGGGCCTGGCAGCCCGATCGGGCGAAGGTTTCGAGCAATCGGGGCTGACGGCCGAGCGCGGTGGTCGCCTGGCCGAACCAGGTGATGCCGAGCGGGGCGATGCGGCTGAAGAGCTTCTCGGCGTATTCTTCGTTCGCGTTTATCGAATCGTCGACGAAGAAGAATATCCTGTCGTCGTACTCGCGGAACCGCTGCACCTCCCGTACGATGTCGTCGATACCTCTTCTGCGGAGGTTGTTGCCGTTGAGCACGTGTACGTTGCAGAAATCGCAGTGGCAGGGACAGCCTCTCCCGGTCTGGACGAGGTTCGTGGTGAAGTAGCGTTTTTTGTCGAGCAGCCTGGAGTTGACCGTGCGGGGGGCGGACAGGTCCGGAAATTCCGCCGGGCGGTACTCCCCCTGCAGTGTGCCGTCGCGAAGGTCCTCGAGCACGTCCCTCCAGATATCGTCCGCTTCTCCGTGCACGAGCACGTCGGCGTGAGGACGGCAGCTTTGCGGAAACAGGGTGGCGTGCGCTCCGCCGAGCGCCACCCTGAATCCTTTCGCCCGCAGGGCGTCGGCGATACCGAAGGCTTTCGCCGACAGGCCGGTCTGTACGCTTATGCCGATCAGGTCCCATCGTTCGTTTACCGGCAGTTCCTCGAAACGCAGATCGCAGAGGCGCTGTTCCACACCATCCACCTCGATAGAGGCGAGAATCATCAGGCCAAGGGAGGGAATGGCGAACTGCGTCTGCTTGATGAGGTTGCGTACAGAACGGTCGAACCAGCCGACGGGACCTTTTTTCACTCCGTCGCCATGGATCGACCGCGCTCCGTCGACGCCGCCTTCCGAAGCGATGAACACCAGCAGCACTTTTTTCGGGGCGTTCATGCCTACCACTCCTTTGCCGGTGAGGGCGCGCGTGTCGCGGGCGGGGTGGGGCGCATGTTTCGGAGCAGCTCCCGCTCTTCGCGTTCCGCCCTGTCGAGAATGCCGGAAGCTACGTTGCCGCCCGACGATCTGTTTCCGGTTCGGGAACCGCCTCCTCCTCCGGCAGGCGGCGGCATCGAGAGCTTTTCGAGCAGACGCCGGGTTATTTCATGGTTTATCTTGCTTTCCCGGTCAGCGGGGTTCAGCAGAAGGGCGGCGCGGTAACGGTCCAGGGCGGTTTCGAGCAGCTTTTTTTTCTCGCTGCGTCCGCCGGCGGACAGTGCGAGATTGGCGAGGGAGGTTCCCGCGTTGTACAGGGCGTCCGCCCTGAACGTGTCGGAAAGATCCTTCATCCCGGCTGTTTCAGCGAAAAGCCGGGATGCTTCCTCGAAGCGTTTTTTTCTGAAGAGCGTGTTGCCGAGGTTGAATTTCGCCATGGCGGTCTGCAACTCCTCGCTGCCGCCTCGGATGAGTTGCGTGTAGATGGTCGCTGCGGAATCGTAATGTGCCCCGGCATAGAGGTTGTTTGCGGTTTCCAGTGCCTTGCCGTTTCCCCTCGCTTCCCGAAAGGGAAGGATTGCCGGGAAAGCGGCGAGGATGTACGTCAGTATGCGGCGCATCGGCCCTGACAGGTTTTTTGTTCCGTCTACGATTCCAGAAGCGCCCGCTGCACGGCGGCGACGCCTGTGCCCGCCTCGAACGCGTAGCCGACCTCGTTGAGAGCCCGCTCGATGCCTCCGATCACCGTAAGCATATCGAGCTCGTCGTAGTAGCCGAGGTGCGATATGCGGAAAATCCGGCCCTTGTAGTCGTCCTGCCCGGCGGCGACGGTTATGCCGTTGTTGTGCTTCAGCGAGGCGTTGAACGCATTCCAGTCGATGCCCTCGGGCAGCCAGACGGTGGTTACGGCGAAAGACGGCGATTCGCTGAACAGCTTCATGCCGAGGGCCTGACAACCTTCGCGGCAGGCGGCTGCAAGCCGTTCGTGGCGATGCCAGACGTTCGTCAGCCCCTCCTCGCGTATCATTCGGAGGGATTCGTCGAGTCCGATGACGAGAGAGACCGCCGGAGTGAACGGCGTATCGTTTTTTTCGTAGGAGTCCAGCGCTTTTTTGAGGCTCAGGTAGAACTGGGGCTGGTCGTTCTGTTCGATGATGTCCTGCGCTCTTTTCGAGACGGTCACCAGCGCGAGGCCGGGGGGCATCATCAGTCCTTTCTGGGAGCCGGTAATGCAGATGTCTATTCCCCAGTCGTCGAAACGGAATTCGTGCGCGCCGACGGCCGTTATGCCGTCGACGAGGATCAGGGCGTCCGAGTGTTCGTGGACGAGTTCGGCGATCGCCCTGATGTCGGTCGCGGTCCCTGTCGAGGTTTCGGAGTGCGTGAGGCAGACTCCCCTGGTGTCGGGATGTGCTTCGAGGAGTTCCACGATCCTTTCCGGCCGGACCGCCGAGCCCCATTCAACGGTTTCCTCGACGCAGTTGCCGGTAAAGGTGCGAGCGAGCTTGCCCCAGCGTTCGCCGAACTTTCCGCCGTTGACGGTGACGAGCTTGTCTCCCCTGCAAAAGCAGCTCGTGATCGCGGCTTCCATGCCCCCGGTTCCGGAGGCGCTCAGCACGACGGCCGGCCGGCTTGTCTGGAACAGGTAGCCGAGATTCTCGTGAACCCGTTCGAGGATTTCCTGGAACTCCGGGTTGCGGTGATGAATGATCGGGGCGGCCATCCGGAGCATGACGTTTTCCGGAACGGGTGTCGGTCCGGGCGTGAAGAGCCTTTTTTTCATCAGTCGTTCTTCTCCATCATTTCGGTGAACCTGTCGAAGAGGTAGTGGGAATCATGCGGTCCCGGCGCGGCTTCCGGATGGTACTGGACGGAGAAACAGGGCAGTTCCCTGTGGCTGACGCCTTCGACGGTATGATCGTAGAGGTTCAGGTGCGTCATATCGAGTTCCTCCGGCAGGGAGTCCATGACGACGGCGAAGCCGTGGTTCTGCGAGGTGATCTCGATCGCTTTCGTGGAGAGGTTCTTCACCGGATGGTTGCTCCCGTGGTGACCGAATTTCAGCTTGTAGGTTTTCGCTCCGAACGCCAGCGCGAGAAGCTGGTGCCCCAGGCAGATGCCGAACACGGGGACGCTTCCCTTCGTGCGGTTGTGCTCGATGAGTTTGCCGATCGCTTCGACGGCGTAGGTGACGGCGAAAGGGTCTCCGGGCCCGTTGGAGAGGAAAACGCCGTCCGGTTTCATGGCCAGGACCTCCTCGGCGGGAGTGCTTGCACTGACGACGGTGACTCTGCAGCCGGCGTCGTTGAGCATCCGCAGGATGTTCTTTTTGATGCCGAAGTCGTAGGCCACGACATGATATTTCGCGTCCTGCCGGTCGAGGGTGTAGGCTTCCCTTGTGCTTACCCTGTCGACCAGGTCCAGGCCGGTCATTTCCGGTATGGCGAGCGCTTTCTCCCGGAGGTTCGCATCGTCGCCGGTCTCCGTCGAAATGACCCCTCTCATCGCGCCTTTTTCACGGATCTCCCTGACCAGTTTTCTGGTGTCTATTCCCGCCAGGCCCATGACGCCCGACTGTTCGAGGTACTCGTCCAGACCGCCGGTTGCTTCGTAGTTGCTGTAGACGTTCGACGCTTCACGCACGATGAGCGCCGAAGCCCAGATTTTCGATGACTCCACGTCGGCCGGGTTGATGCCGTAGTTTCCGATGAGGGGATAGGTCATGACGACCATCTGGCCGGCATAGGAAGGGTCTGTGAGGATTTCCTGGTATCCGGTGAGGGACGTGTTGAACACGACCTCTCCGGAGGCTTCGCCGATATGTCCGAATGCCGTTCCCTTGTAGACGGAACCGTTTTCAAGAACCAGTTTCGCGGGTAGTGGCTGCTGCATATAAATCGTTTACTCCTTGGTGGAAAGTTTGTCCCCGGCGTCCTCTTTGTCCACGTTGGCGACCGCGCTGCGGTCGAACTTGAGCTTCAGGTTGTCGCCGACCTGTAACAGAACGGTTTTTTTCTCCGAATCGATCCCCGCGACGGTGCCGTGCAGGCCTCCGATAGTTACTACCTTGTCGCCTCTCTTCAGGCTTTCGAGCACCTTTTCACGTTCTTTCTGCTTTTTCTGCTGGGGACGGATCAGAAAGAAGTAGAAGACGACGAAGATGAGGATGAGCGGTACGAGCTGAACGAAAGGATTCGGCGTGCCGCCGCCGGCGGGCGGAGCGAACATGATGAGCGAGGCGAAGAAAAGATGCATGATGGATTACGGTAATGGTTTACAAGCTTCAGCTCTTAAAATGCGAAAGATAACGTATTCGGGCTACTATTTCAATTGAATTGTATCGCAGGACTGCCGGGGCGAATCGTGATGCGTCCGCAACTCCAGCGGTTTTCGGCGGGGCGGAGGGCTTTTCACTTTTCGGCATCCGCGGCGACCTGCATGCGGATGATCCTGGTTGGATCGGCCACGGCGCCGTCGTTCTGTTGCGATCCCGCCCTGATCCTGTCGACGAACGCCATGCCGGAGACGACCTTTCCCCAGACCGTATATCTGCCGTCGAGGAACCGGGCCGGCGCCAGGCAGATGAAAAACTGGCTGTCGGCGCTGTCGGGATCATCCGTTCTCGCCATCGAGACGGTGCCGCGCACATGGGGTTCGTTCGAGAATTCCGCTTTCAGCGTTGACCCCGATCCGCCCGTACCGTCTCCGCGAGGATCACCGGTCTGCGCCATGAAGCCCGGGATGACGCGGTGAAACGCGAGCCCGTCGTAAAAACCCCGGCGAGTGAGCTGCCTGATGCGGGCGACATGCCTCGGTGCCTTGTCGGGAAGCAGCTGAATGACCACTCTTCCGGCAGGGATGTCGAGATAGATGACGTTTTCCGGATCGGGTCCCGGCGGCGATGTCGCAAAGCCCTGGCGGGGGCCGAGGAGCGACAGCAGCGCACACAGCGCAACAAGAAGTCCGAATGGCGAGGTGTTCATGCGATCGAAGGGTTGGTGAAACTTGCGAAGGGGGCGTAGTCGTAACGGGTTTCGGGCATGAAACCCCGGTCGAGCTTCAGCGCGGCGAGCGCGGCGATCATGGCCGCGTTGTCCGTGGAGTAGACCGCTTTCGGGATGTGCAGCCTGATGCCCTGCCGGGAGCACGCTTCCGCCATCTTTTCCCGGAGGCCGGAGTTCGCGCTGACGCCGCCGGCGACCGATATCGTATCCATCCCCAGGGTTTCGGCGGCCGAGACGGTTTTCTGCACGAGCACGTCGACGATAGCCGCCTGTATCGAAGCCGCGATATCGGCGAGATGCCGTTTCACGAAATCCTCTCCATGTGTCTCGATGTAGCGGAGTACCGACGTTTTCAGTCCGGAAAAGCTGAAGTCGAAGTTCCCGCGATAGTTCTTACTTGTTTGCGATCCGGCGGTCAGCGCCCTGGGAAAACGGTGGAATCCGGGGTCGCCTTCCGGGGCGAGCCGGTCGATCAGCGGGCCCGCCGGGTAGTCGAGGCCGAGCATCTTGCCGGTCTTGTCGAACGCTTCGCCCGCGGCGTCGTCGATGGTCCTGCCGATCACGTCGTAGGTCAGGTCTTCCCGCACGGCGCAGAGCATGGTGTGCCCGCCGGAAACCGTCAGCGAGATGAAACCGCCCGCCGGTGTTTCCTGGTCGGCGCTTTCCCTGATGAATGCGGAAAAGATATGTGCTTCGATATGGTTGACCGGCACGAGCGGTTTGCGGAGCGACCATGCCAGGCCCTGCGCGAAGCAGAGGCCGACCATCACCGCTCCGATGAGGCCGGGGCCGGCCGTGGCCGCGACGATGTCGATCTCGTCCTTCGCGACGCACGCCTCCTTCAGCGCGGCATCCACTACGGTGACGATCGTTCGTTCGTGTTCGCGCGAGGCGAGTTCGGGCACCACGCCTCCGTAGCTTGTATGGATGAGCTGCGAGCTGATGATGTTCGATGCGACGGTGCCGTTCCTCAGAACGGCGGCCGACGTTTCGTCGCAGCTCGTTTCGATGCCGAGAATATTCATGCGGTGGCTGTGCTTGCAGGCGTTTGGCGTCATTCGGGAAAAACAGACGGGCGCTTGTCCTCCGTATTTCATTTATTAGCTTTATGGAAACAGAGGCGCTTCCGGATGCTTCCCGTGCGCGCTTTCTTTCATGTCCGACAATCGTTCAACAGGGAAATAACATGGCCAAAGCTAACAAAGGGGTCGATAATAAACCAAGGATAAAGGTACGATTTCTCAACGTTCTGATGGTGCTGGTCGGCGCCGATCTCATACTGCTCTTCGCCCCCGGTGTCGGTATTCTCAACAGCGTGCTCTACATCGGCGAGGTCATCGGATGGTCGTCCGTGGTCATCGGTATCGGCTTTCTGGTTTTCGGGTTCAGGGATCTCTACCAGAAGCAGTAGGATGAGACCCTCATGAAACAGGACGAGGAACTGCAGCGGCTGACGGCGGAGATCGCCGGGGCGTCGGGTTTCATCGAACGCGCCCTCGCGCTTCTGGCCGAACGGGTCGTCGGGCAGCACGAGGTGCTCGAACGGGTGTTCATCGCCCTTCTGGCCAACGGCCACATTCTGCTCGAAGGAGTGCCGGGGCTGGCGAAAACCCTCATCGTGAGAACCTTTTCCTCGGCCCTGGACATGGCTTTCCAGCGGATACAGTTCACCCCCGACATGCTGCCGGCGGATCTGGTCGGCACCATGATCTACAATCCGAAGGACCTGGAGTTCTATCCCCGCAAGGGCCCGGTGTTCTCCAATGTCATTCTTGCCGATGAAATAAACCGGTCGCCCGCGAAAGTGCAGTCCGCGCTGCTCGAAGCCATGCAGGAGCGTCAGGTGACCATCGGCCAGCAGACCTTCGCGCTGCCCGAGCCGTTCATGGTGCTCGCAACGCAGAACCCCATAGAGCACGAGGGAACCTATCTGCTGCCCGAGGCGCAGCTCGACCGCTTCATGATGAAGGTGATCGTCGATTACCCTTCCTACGACGACGAGCTCGAGATCATGCGCCGTTCGGCGAAAACCTGTCTGCTTCCCGATGTTTCCCCGGTGGTGGAGCGGACGGAAATCGGCGGGGCGAGAGCGCTTGTCGACCGGGTCTATGTCGACCCGAGGGTGCAGCGCTATATCGTCGACCTCGTCACGGCGACGCGGCGTCCCGCCGAGGCCGGGCTTCCTTCGCTCTCGGAGCTCATAGAGTACGGCGCCTCGCCGAGGGCTTCGATTTTCCTGCTGCTTGCGTCGAAAGCGCACGCCTTCATCCGCAAGAGGGCCTATATCACCCCGGAGGACGTCAGGGCGGTGGCTTTCGACGTCATGCGTCACCGGATACGCCCGACCTACGAGGCCGAAGCCGACGACATCCGCGCCGAGGACTGTATCCGCCGGATACTCGACCACGTGCAGGTGCCTTGAGGGACTGTTGCATCGTTGATTTGTTGAACTGTTTATTTGTTGATCTGCAAGAAACAACCATTGTGCCGTAGCGAAAGATTGTTTCGATCGACGGGTTCCGTTCACAGCCCGTCATATTGTAGGGGCGGGCCCCTGTGCCCGCCCGGTTTTGACGTTTTCTTTTTGACCTTTGCCTTCAGACCACCATTCATGGCGCGTACCGTAAGTGATATGGCCGAGCTGGCGCGGACTGTCAGGCGCATCGAGGTGCGTTCGAAACGTCTCGTCAACGAACTGTTCAGCGGCGAGTACCACTCTTCCTTCAAGGGGCGCGGGATCGAGTTCAGCAATGTGCGTGAATATGCGTGGGGAGACGATATCCGCACCATCGACTGGAACACGAGCGCGCGCAAGAACGATCTCTACGTCAAGCAGTTCCGGGAGGAACGCGAGCGGACGCTTCTCCTCGTCGTCGACGGTTCGGGTTCCATGCTGTTCGGAAGCCGGAGGGTCATGAAAAAGGAGCTTGCGGCGGAGGTGTGCGCCGTGCTTGCGTTCAGTGCGATCAGGAACAACGACAAGGTCGGCCTGGTCATGTTTACCGACCGTGTGGAAAAGTACATCCCTCCGCGCAAGGGACGCAGCCATGTGCTGGTCATTCTCGAGGAGATCGTTTCCCTGGGGACGAAGAGCCGCAAAACCGATATCTCCGCGGCGCTCTCCTTCATCCGCACCACGCAGAAACGCCAGGCCATCGTCTTTCTGCTGACCGATCTCGTGGACGAACATTACGAGATGGGGATGAGGATCCTCAACGCGAGGCACGATTTCGTGCTGATGCATCTCGGCGACCCGCTCGACCTGGCGCTTCCCCGCACGGGGGTTCTCGAACTGGCCGACCCCGAGTCCGGGGAACGGATGCTGGTCGATGCCGCCGGCCGAAAGCAGATCGACCGCTACGCGGCGCTGCGGGCCAAGCAGCGGGAGGCTCTAAGGCGGCGGCTCAGGCGTCTCGGCATCGACGCCGTCTATCTCGAAACCGGCCGCTCCATAATCGGAGCGCTCGACAGGTTTTTCAGGTATCGTGAAAAAAAGGTCTGAAACAGCAAGGGCCCTGGTCCTGTTCCTGCTGCTTTTCTGCGTTTCGCCTCCGGAGCTTTTCGCCCGGCGGCAGGGCGGGGCGGAGATCTCGGCTTCCTTCTCGCCCGCCTCGGCGACCGTCGGCGACCGGGTCATCGCCACTTTTGCGGTCGATCATGCCTCCGGCAGGCTCGTGACCTTTTCGCTTCCCGACAGCACGGCGCTCATGCCCTTCGTGCTTGTCCGGGACGAAGTCCGGCACGAGAGCGGGGAACGCACGGTACTGCTGGCCGAGTTCGCGGTTTTCGATACGGGCGAGCTTCCCCTTCCAGAGGTGACGGTTACCATCCGCGACAC
>Ga0272443_10000422_pt1 | contig 80234 bp, 50 predicted proteins | sample SSMAcet12_FD_193581 | JGI IMG/M metagenome (GOLD analysis project Ga0272443, IMG submission 193581) | Marine sediment archaeal communities from Little Sippewissett salt marsh, Falmouth, MA, United States - SSM-Acet-12 | ecosystem: Environmental > Aquatic > Marine > Wetlands > Sediment ...
ATATTTATTCTGAGAATTTCTCTTGCGACCTTCGAGTTGAAGTATAAGAATAGGTAGTCAATAATCCCTTGACCGAACAGGTTGGGATAGAATCCATGGAAACACGTCAAGTTAATAGCTTCCGAAAGATTACGGATAGCTTTAAACCCATTTCTTGAAAAAACACCGAAAAGAAGAGGTGCGGGTGTTCGATGTTCCAACTTGAACCAGGGATTCCTCGTTTTCGTTAAATATCTTTGGTTATAACCCATTCTTTCGCCGTAGAGAATATATCGCTTTAGCGAAGCGTCCATAGGTTCTTTGAAATCCAAAACCAGAACAGGTAAATCTGCAGTAATTAATGATTTTATGTCGTTCTTACGGATAATACTGCTTTTCACCTGATTACTTTTAGTTATGCAGGATTTCAATGCGGATTCTGGCAAACCCAGCTCCCTTGCCCGACTCATTGACAAGGCGAAAAACTCATTTGCTCCTGTAGCAATTCCTCTGCTGAAAGAACCGTATTGCTCAAGCTTGATTAGGTTTCTCGAATTAAACTCAATTTTGCCATCTTCAAAATACTTCAACCATTTATCAGCAGGATTTAAACCGGAACATGCCAATGAGGCTTTAGGACGGTTTTTTAAAATGTCTTGTAAATCATTGAGGTCTTCTAAAACATGGAAATTAACATTGTTATCTATCCCGTTATTCTCGACGAGGATTATTCCGACGGAAGTGATAACGTTGGAAAAAGCTTCCTTTTCGCAATCGATTCTTATGATAGTTTTCAGAGCGTTGTTTCTAAGGAGCATTTTCTTAACCAATTTGCCATAACCTGTATTTAGGAATTCGAGAGGCATTATATAGGCAAGCCTTCCGCCTTCCTGCAATTCGGATAGTGATTTCAGCAAAAAAGCCGAGGCGATATTTGTATAACCTGAAACTCTTAAACCCAGATGCTTTTCAAAAGCTGAGAAAACGTCAGCTCTATTTTCGAAAAGTTGAAATCGCATATAAGGAGGATTGCAAATTATGTTTTCGTGTCGTTCATTCCAATTTAAAAGGTAGTCTTGCTGGTCGATCTTAATCTTGTCCAGAATCTGAGAACGTTCATTAAGAAAAATCAGGATTGAACCATCCAGTTCGGATCCATAGAAGTCTAACTCTTCGCTGATTTGGATTGCGGCATCGTAAAACGCCCCAAGTCCAAAGGCTGGGTCGTAAATTCGGTTTGCCCCTTTCTCAAGAACCCACTGACTCATGAATCTTGCTATTGATGGGTTTGTAAAAAACTGCCCGAAGGACTTCCGGTATTCTAAATTAACTTCTGAACCGTATTTGCTACTCAATTCATTCATTTTCGACAATCTCACTCATGAAAATGTCATGGTCAAGATATCCATGACCTCCTCTGAATGTAACGTAGAAAAGCAGGCGTCCTCGTTCAAGTTCCTTCATCTGCGACTTGTGCTCTGGCATATCTATCTTGCCGATTATTTCCTTTCCCACCTGGACGTTAATCTTAATAGTAGTTTTATTCTGGTTTTTTACATCCCCTTCTACAGTGAACACTGAACCCTCTTTATCAGGATTTGTAGCTATTCCTAATATGTCCTTGAACGGTATAACATATGCTTTATCGAAAAATACTTGTAAATAGAAGTGTGGAACATTGAATTGCTGAACCCAACGATTTACTAAAGCAATATCTTCGAGTTTAGGGGTGATGCTGAGGTAATCTCGCTTGTGGAGTATTTTAATTTGTTCTTTTAGGGATTTTAACAACTCAGAAAGTTGTTTTAATCCCGCAGATGAAGACCAGGAACTGCGACGAAAATCCAGTTCAAAGAAAGTGGTCTGCGTTGCTTCTTTAAGCATTCTCAATATCTCGGGTCTTTTACTTTCAAGAAGTTCAGCCATTTTGGGTTTTAGTATCTCATTCCTAATTATCTGGCATTCTCCTATCGCTGTCTTGGTTCTATCGTCCATATATTCTGCGTATTTATTGGCAAGGAAAGAACTTGAACGAACTTCAATAGCCGCTATTGCTTGTTTAACAGTTTCTTCATCGTTAAGGTCAATATCAGATGGATCGATATCCGATTTATTGAAGATTAGAAGGTCTGGCTTTTTCCCAATCGTATTCAATTCATTTTGGTAATCCATATAGAATTCTGGAAAACCGGGATCACCAGAAGATAATGACTCAGACCTTCCGCATTTGATTGCGACATAATCTGGGGAATACTCGTTTATTGCTTTAAAGACTATTTCTTCTGCCCAGTCCCCCTGCTCTTTGTTCGTAAGGAAATTAGAACTGGCTTGGGTCGGTGGTCTTCCCGTTACTTCGATTTCCGGGTCAATTCCGTATATCCTACTCATTTCCTGAACGAGTTGATTTATACTGCCCCTATAATCTTCTGCCATGTTGATTTCCTTTCGTTTTAATCTTCTAAAATTAATTTATTTTCTAAATGCCGTAATGTCAAGCCCTAATCTCTAGCCAGCCATGGCGTTTGTCGTCTTTGTAATCCTCTCGCACGAGGGCTATTTTCAGGCCGGGGCCGCGGAATTCGGTTTCGTTCAGGGGGAGGGTTCGGCGCATACGGCGAGCCGCCTTCGCCACCATCGCGGCGGTCAGGTTGGTTTTCACACCGCTCATTTCGGCTCCGCTCAATGAGCTATCGTCGTCCCGGTCCCCGAGCGGAGGCGAGGGGGGCGGGTCGAGCAATACCACGCGGGCGGTGTCGCCGCCCAATGCCGCGCCCACAACCACGCGGTATTTTATCGGGTCCTGCGCCGTCAGCGCCTGCGCTTGCAGTTTGCCCTCCGCCAATGCGCCGGAGAGGTTGCCCGCTGTCCCGGTCGTCCCCTTCGCTTCAAATATGCCCAGCGAGCCGTCGGGGAACGTGCACACAAAGTCCGGCCGTCGGGAGCCGGTCGGCACCACCATCCCCTCCGCAATCAGCGCGGACGCATCCGCCCAGTATTCGCAATGGAACAGCTCCTCCATCGCCCACGCGCAGAACCCCATGCCGAATTCGTCCGCCACCACGGCTTTTTTGTGCGGGTCGTCTATGCCCAGCTCCAGCGCGAGTTTGCCGTCGCCCCCGAACGCGAAGCCGTATTTCCAGAACGGGTAAATCGACATCGTGGCAAAGGGGTTTTCGCTGAGGTTCGCCTCCCCGATAACCCTGCACAGGTGAAGCGGCAGGAGTATTTTCGTGGTGGATAAATCCGCGCCGCCGAACTCGCGGAACTCCACCGCCACGCCGATATCCTCCTGAATCCGCGCTAACATCGCCTGAAACGCCGGCACCTCCGCCTCGTCCAGATTAACGATTACCTTGTTATTTTCGATTGTGATGTCCATGTTAGCCTTCCCGCCGAGTCGCAAAGCGTCGAGGCGCATCGGCTGTCGGCCCGCGCCGACTCGATTGTGATTTGCATAAAGTTATTTGAATATAAAATCTTCCAAATGAAAAATCAACTACTTTTCCGATGCGTTTCCGATATCGCAAATTCCGGCGAAAGGCAACGCTGGCAAATACATAATTGAAATTGTTATTATTCCAAAAATCTTATAGAAGTTTGTCTTTAATTCAAGAGATCGTTGGTGTTAAAGGATGTCATTAGGAAAGTATTAATCTAACACTTGTTTATTCCGGCAATTCCTCGATTTTCCCGAAATAAAGAGTTGCCGAAGCAGTCGGGCCGCCGCATTCAACGGGGGAGAAACTTATTTCCCGATTAATCTCTGTTAGACCATCGCTCCAGCTCAATTTTTTATTTTCGCCCATAAACCATTGATAGGAAAATCCCAGCGAAAAAATAACGTTCCCGGAAATAGGCAATTCGATCTCCGCGCCGGGGACCAGCACAAACATGGGCGTGTCCTCGTCAATCGAAACACCAAATTGTGCGTCGGTAACCTTAAGAGAACTCATTCCAGCCCCGATTCCCATACCTGCGGAGATTCGCGCGTAGCTGGTGGTTCGCACAATAGACGGACGAATGGTCATCCACATGGTTTGTACTTCGATCTTTGAATCGTTTTTGCAGGTCTCACTCCAATTGACTCCCCCCAGAATTCCCAATCTGGTTTTGCCAGAAAGATGTGTATAGCCGGATATTCCCGCAGTATAAGCCCATCCGGGGAAATCATCCAATCCCATTTCACCGGCGGTAGTAGGGTTTTCATCGTCCACAGAAAAAGCGGTAACTCCAAAAAAACCACCGACCATTGTGCCTTTGAGTGGCCTGTCGCAACCCGGACAATAATCGTCGGCAATGAGTGTAATTGATAACAAAAGAATCAGGAACAAGTAGATTTTCTTATCGTTCATATCGAATAATACCTCGGTTTGTTTTTGAGAATATAAATCGATTAGTGGATACTGTCAATTCAAATTCTATTAACATACAATTAATTAAAAAATACTTGCAATTGATTAAGGGACCTTTTATCTTATCATCAACTATATGGGTTTATTAGTTAGAGAAAATCTCACACACCTTCAAAAAAGGGGTAATCATTATGAAGTCAACGGTTGTTGTGTTGGTAATTTTGTTGTTTGTTTCCAGCTTGTTAGCAATTCCCAATGTATTCGATTATCAGGGTAAACTGACCGATAACTCGGGTGTCGGTATTCAGGATACTCTGGATATGGTAGTGCGTATTTATGACGCTCCCACATTAGGGGCAATTCTTTGCGCGGATACATTGGAAGACGTTCCGGTTGTTAAAGGGTTGTTCGATATCGATTACGAAGTCGATTTAACTCCGGCAGAACTGACTGCTGGAATTTATATGGAATTGGTTATCGATGGCAACGCTTTCAATCCCAGAATCGAAATTAATACGGTTCCCTATGCCATGTTGGCTATCCATGCGGATAGTATCGGCGGTTATGGTGCCGACGATCTTATGCCAAACTCGCTGGATGGTGCATACGAAACGGGCGAAACAATCTATGTGGAAACGGGAGTACCCATAGATATTAGAACCGCTTACACCGGTCCGGATGACGGTACTGCAATGGAAATTCGCACAAAAGATAACGATAGCGAAGCTCTCTATGTTCGCAATGGCGGTGCAGGTCCTGCAATATATTGCTCCGGTGATTTCCGTATTGCTGGTGGTTCAAGTTTCTTGTCTAATAGCGATTTTATTTTTGAACTGGATGCAGACTCCAGCGGTATAAGCACAAACGATGAGTTTATCGTAATTAACGATTCTGGCGCTGTTGTTTTTGGCGTGGATGAGAATGGTGATGCTGTGATATTAGGCGAACTCGACCCCAAAGCGGTTACTTTCGTTCCTCAATCTGCTGCACCGACCGGTGTCGAGGGTAAAGTCTATTATGACGACGCCGACGGCAAACTTAAATGGCACGACGGCACCGACTGGCAGGATTTCGGTGGTGGCGGTGCTGGCGGCGATTATATCTGGGATCAAGATTCTGCCGCTCAGGACGCCAGTTTCTGGATCGAGCACGATGGAACTTTCGGATTGCCTCCCACGGTGTTTACAAGTATCTGGAGCGAATCTTTTGAGTCCGGTGGATCTACTCCTTCCGGATGGGCTACCGAAGTAGTAGTCGATACCGATGCAGATGCTGCAATTACTTTCGAGGGAAGCGGAACTTCTCCCACTTGCTCTCCAAGCGACGGCTCCTATATGACCAAGTTCAATTCTTTTACCTGTGACAATGGCGACCAAATGAGGCTTTACCAATCTACAGGCGAAGATTTAAGCCATGCTGTAGGGTTTGCAGGAGTAAGTCTCCTTTTCGACTTATACTACTATTCATCTTTCTCATATGATGATACTCTCGTAGTCCAATATTCCACCGATGGCGGAGTTACCTGGGTCGATGTTCAGGTATATCATCCTTTCCAGAGTGCTCTTCCCAACGGTTGGCATGAGGTGGACTGCGTACTTCCAACTTCGCTGTTACCAGAAACCGATGTGCGTATTGCATTTTTATTCTGCTCTGACTATGGATACAATATCTATATAGATAATGTCAGATTGGAAGGAAGCTCATCGGCTGGATCTGGTCAGGTTTTTGTGGTCGATGGCGATGTTACAGCAGATAATGATATCGAAGCGGGTAGCTTTACTCTGGATGGCATAACGATTTCAACATGGCCGAACTTCATCACGAAATTTGACACGATAAACGCTACCGACCATGATACGGTTGTGGTTACCGAAGCTCTCGAAGTCTGGGGCGAACTTATCGCCGACAGCGTTCAAGCATGGGGCGATACTATCTTCTTCGACGATCATATAAAAGGTCATTGTGCTCTGTTTGGTGGTGGAGCTGTTCCCATGGATACAGTTTTCTTCGAGGATTTCGAGACCGGCGGAATATCCGCCTGGACTATCGTAGATAGCTCAGTTTCCGGTTTCGTTTGGAATACGACTAATCCGGGTGCAGTAGTTCCGGATCCCGCGAGCGGAATAACAGGGGTATTCCCGATCGTCGATTCAGACGATGCCGGTTCCGGTAATAATGTTTGGACTTCGCTTGCTTCGCCGGTTATCGATCTGAGTTCCTATACGTCTGCATATCTCAGTTTTGGAAACAACTTCGATTGGGTGGCATCCACGGATTATGGAAATATCTACGTTTGGAATGGAACTGCATGGGTTCTCATAAAGACCTACTCTGCAGATACTTATAACGTAGAAGTCATCGATATCAGTGCTTACGTTAATGCTGCTTTCCAGGTTATGTTTGTCTATAACGATAATAGCTCTTGGGCGTGGTATTGGATGATCGATAATGTCTTAGTTTCCGCTCCTTCGGGCGCAGCTCCGGCTTCGGTGGAGATTTGCACTGGCAATATTTCCGCCGATGGCGATATCGATGCCGGTGGCGACATCGAGGGCGGAACCTTTACCCTCAACGGTGTTACTATCTTCAATTGGCCCTCCGGTGGAGCTGGTGGAGATCTGGATACCATAATCGGAACCAGACATGATACAGTTGTGGTGGCTTCCGATCTTAAAGTTATGGGCGAACTTATCGCCGATAGCATTCAGGCAGCTAATCCGGATAAAGTAGTCGAGCTCGATGGTGGATTATCGATTCGTGATAGTCTTTGGTTCGATGGAGCATGGCGCAATGACTGGCCTTCCGGCGGATCGGGTTCGGCAGATTTCGACACTATTAACGCTACACGTCACGACACTGTGGTAGTCTCTGAAGCTTTGAAGGTTATGGGCGAACTTATTGCCGATAGTATTCAGGCGGTGGGGGACTACATCGAACTGGACGACAGCGTAATCATAAATGGCAGGCTCGAAGTCGAGGATGATATCTACGTGGCCGACTCCCTTCTGTTCGACTACGATGCTCATATCTGGTATGGTTATAATTCAACATACGGTTATGGATTGTATTATTCCCCTGATCCTTCAATGTCAACGGAAGAACATAATTTCATGATTGGTGATGAGCTGGCGGTTCAGGTTTACGATAGAGGTCTTTTCACTACTTACATAGAAGCAGAGACATTATCTAGCCCAAGCGTTGGTACACTCTATGTCGAAGATGATTTCATGGTCAACGGCGAGTTGATTGCAGACAGCATTCAGGCAAGGGCCGATGTCCTTTATCTTGATGACCATATCGATGTCGATGGTGGAGGTACTTTCAGAGGTACATCTACAATCGGTACGATTGTTCTGGATGAAGGCTTCGAAACAAGCGTTCCGCCCACCGGATGGACAAGCAGCATATTAACTGGTTCAACAAACTGGTCTCAGGATGGATCGGATTCCCATAGCGGATCAAATTCTGCCAGCATGGTAACTTCCAGTTACGGCAATAGCGCCGAGCTTTATACCGGTACCATGGATATCTCGACTATCACTAACCCAACACTCTCTTTCTGGCACATTCAGGAAGTGTTTTACGGCGATCAAGATAGCCTTCGAGTCTATTATCGGACTTCTTCAGGAGGAGCATGGACTTTATTGGCCACTTATACTTCGAGTATAGATACATGGACTCAGGAAACGATTTTGTTGCCATCTCCAAGCGCGGATTATTGGATTCGGTTTGTCGCATACGGCGAATATGGTTACGGTGTTTTCCTGGACGATGTTATGGTTTTTGAACCGGGAGCTCCCGCGGGCGATGTCGTTATAAATAATGGAAATATCGATGCCGACGGCGATCTCACGGTTGATGGCGACGCAACAGTTCACGGCAAGTTAACCGTAGATGGTATTATCGATCCTACGGGATTAATTCTCGATCCGCAGGCTACCAATCCGATGACGGCAGGCGACAATGGTATCTATGTCGGCACCGACGATAAACTATATTATTACGATGGCACTACGGCTACGGATATCTCCAGCGGTGGAGGAAGTGGTGGAGTTACTGACCTTCAAGGTGCTTACGATGGCGGAAATACAATCGCAACTTCCGGCGATACTGCTGTGAGTATTACTGCAGCTACCGGAACAGCCCTTTATGTTAACAGCGACGATGCAAATGGTATCTGGAACGATGCCAACTACTGGTCACCGACGGGCGATGTATCGATTGGCACCGGCAATTTCCATACGAACAGCGGTATTTATCAGTCGAATTCGAATGTTGTGGCTAAAGTCGATGCGGACAACAATTCTAACGATGAATTCCAGGTCTGGGACTCGGACGATAATATCAAATTCCGTGTTAAAGAAAACGGCGATGTTCAGGTGTTGGGAGATCTGTGGCTCTCTAATGGAATTCATGATGGATCTGGTTTCGGGACTGCGGGTCAGGTTCTCACAACAAACGGTTCCGTTGTGAGTTGGACCGATCCTCTTGTGGGCAACACTCTGGACGAAGCCTATGATCAGGGTGGAGCTGGTGCAGGTGCACAGATCAATGCAACTGACGGTCCTGTGGATATTCGTACTGCATACATTGGCCCAGACGATGGCAGCGCGCTAGAGATCAGAACTAAAGATTCCAGCGATGCTGCATTGTACGTGAGAAATGGGGGATCAGGGCCAGCGTTATATTCATCGGGCGATATTCATCTAACTTCAGGTAGTGTTATTGGAACCGCTGCCGATGTTGTCGTTCAGGTGGATGTTAACGACAATACGAACGACGAATTTATCGTGAGAAACGGCGGCGGAACTGATGTGTTCAGCGTGGATGAAAGCGGAAATGCATTCATAAGCGGCAATATCGATATGTCGGTTGGTACCGGAATTCTGGACAGCGATGGCGATGCTCCGGCCTCGTCGGGCGATGTTCTGGTTTACGACGGCACCGATCTGGATTGGCAGGCTCAGTCCGGTGGTGGAGTTGTCGATTTCGATACAATCAATGCCACGCGCCACGATACGGTAGTGGTTTCCGAAGCGCTGAAAGTTATGGGCGAACTGGTTGTCGATAGCATTCAAGCGGTGGGTGATATTATCGAAATGGACGACAGCGTCAATGTTATCGGTGGCGTGTCGCTGCTCGAAGATTCCACTTATCGTACGGATTGGGAAGCTAAATATGTAGTTACCGTGGGTATGGATAACTGCGACTTCGACAATATTGATGATGCGTTCGCGGCTATAACAGCCAATGGTTGGACCGATGTTAGAGTTGATTTGGCACCGGGAACCTATATTCTGGCAGGTCCTCTTACCGTGGGAAGCAATGTTTTCCTTAATGGTTCGGGCATGAATAACACCATCATCGATGGTCCAGTTAATATATCCGGCGAAGCTCGAGGAATTAAATTCCAGAACGGTTTGGTTACCATCACTGGAAAAGCCATTTCCTGCGAATTTGCTTCTAATACTAACGTTGGAACGATAAATGGCGCAATCGCTAGACAATGTGTTTTCTATGATCCAGATTTAGCGGCAACATTAACTCTCATAGAAAATGGTAAAATTGAAGATTGCGATATCCGCATGAATACAACTCTTTCTGGAATGTGGGAAATTACCGATAACAATATGATGGAAATTGTATTAAATATTGTTGATGGAACTGAAATTGTCCATTTCAACGGAAATAATCTAATAATGAGTAGCGTCATGATTGATACTGGAGAAATTTATATCGAATCCAACCTATTCAAGAGCTCGGCAATGCCAGCTATTTATGTTAATGGTGGTCGCGCAGAGATTAAGGCGAACCATTTCATGGATTGTAATATGGAGGCTATCTCCGTATTCGCCGGAATTGTAAATGTTCTATCCAACGATATCATTGGATGTGCTGTCGAAGGTATGACCGAAGCGGCAGTAACCTTTGGTGGTGCATTTAGATCAGGCAATATTATCGGTAATCATATTAATGCCGGCAATATGTTCATGGGTACGAGTGCAGGTATCTCCATGGCCGGAAGTGGTGATCCAACAACTAAAGGACTCATCAAGGATAATGTCGTTGAGAACTATTTCAACGGCGTTATGGTCTTCAGTATGCACGAAGGTTCATATATGATGCCTATAGAAAATAATGTTATTATCAATAATAAGAACCATGGATTATTAATAAATGGAGGATATTATCTGGTTGCTCATAATGACCTTTATAACAATAATACTGTTCTATCTGGAGGAGTTGATTTATACGAAACAGGTACAATGGTGAATGTAAGTCATAACGTGATAGATACATATTCGAGCTCTCTATCACCGGTGCCTGGAGCCTTGAATACAGGAACGATTCCGGTAAGCGGTCCCACCGGTTATATCTGGAACGATCCACCACCTGTTGGAACAAGTTTAGGGCAATTACCATAAATTCTACTTGCATTGTAGGAAAATGGATATTATATTCTGTTAAACTATTGGAGGAATTACCATGAGGAAATATATAATAATTGCCGTATTAATAATTTCGATGACTGCTATTATAGCCGACTGGCCCAGCGCAGGACCTTATGTTCTACGTTGGGGAGCGGTTACTAACGGTGGGACCGAAACAGAAATGCGTGAGTCCGCTTCTGGATACAGATTGTCCGATAACCTCGGTTCAAATAGCTATGTTGCAGATTCTTTCCTTACCGACGGAACAACTTATATTAACCGTCCGGGTTATAGAAAAGTCGAGTGGGACGAAAGAAAACCGATTACTTCGGTAGATCCTTTCGAGGAAGATACCATTTCCAGTGCTCCTAATTTCGTAGTTACATGGGGTGGTGCTGATACTACAATCGAAGATGGAATTGGTTGGGGCTTAAGGCATTTCGATATTCAATACAGAATAAATTCCGGTGCATGGCAGGATTGGCATGTCGGAACGCCATTAACCAGCGATAACTTTGGACCTTTTGCTCCTGTTGCTGTTTTTGAGGATACCACTTATTATTTCCGCTGCCGCGCAACGGATAAAGCTGGTAATATCGAAGATTGGCCGGCAACCTGGGAAGCCTGGGCCAGATATGAGGAACAGGTCTTGAATTGGGTTGTGGTTAATGAAGCGGATAGCAACGATTGGTCAATCGGTTACGATGTTGCTCTTAGTTCTACTGCTACCATGGCAACAGGCGAAGAATTTATCGTCAAAAATGAAGGCGATGTTACGATAGATATTGGAATAAAAGGTTATCCAACTACCGGATGGGATCTTGAAGGAACACCCGGCGTTAATCGTTATGCTGTTAAAGGTATTTTCAACGACGATGCCACTCCTCCATCAACTTTCGGTGCTGAAGACACGGTTACTGCCAATGAATTTATCTATGCCACCGATCTTATATATGGTTCCGGCGGATATAATATTCAAGGTAGAACTGCTTCTCCAGCTCCGGATAGCTCAGAATTTACCGAGAATCTATGGCTTCAGTTGCAAACTCCTACAGCAGTTAGCGTTTGGTCGGATAGCCAGGTAATCAGATTGGACCTGAAAGCTACCCCATCGGTACCATAGATTTACAAATTATTCGCTATGCATTGTTAATTGCTGAATAATGATTCTGTACTATGCAGACAAAAAGCCGCCTTGCTTAAGGCGGCTTTTTTATCCTGGCGGAATTTTATCGCATTTTTATGTTGACATCTTCTTTATATCCATTATTATTAACAAGCTTGCAAAAAAACCCGGCAGGCGGGCTTTTAAATACGCGTGAAAATCGCGAGCCTCGGGAACCGAATGTGTCATCGGTAAAAACTGGGCACACAAAAAGATTGATATTTATCGCAACCTGAATATATAGTTGAGAAAAATAGAGAATTGGTAGGGGCGATTAGCTCAGATGGTTAGAGTGCTTGCTTGACATGCAAGAGGTCACTGGTTCGACTCCAGTATCGCCCACCATATAAATTACAGGGGCGATAGCCCCTTTTCTTTTTTATGAAAATTGGAAGTTAAATGGACAATAAAATAGATCTAAAATTACCCGACGGAAAAGTTATAGTCGAACAAGCCGGAATTACCGGTTTGGAAGTAGCCCAATCGATCGGTGCTGGATTGGCTAGAGCTGCATTGGTTGTCGAATTGGATGGCGAGCTTATGGATTTATCCACCCCAATCCAAAATGGTGGAGATTTCCGAATTATTACTTTCAGCGATGATGAAGGCAAACATGTGTTCTGGCATTCAACCGCCCATATAATGGCCGAAGCCGTTACAGAGCTTTTCCCCGAAGTAAAAGTAGCGATAGGTCCGGCTATCGAGGAGGGATTCTATTACGATTTCGACCGCGATAAACCCTTTACTCCCGAAGATTTAGAGGCTATCGAAAAGAAGATGAAAGAGCTGATTGACAAAAACGATAGTTTCAAGCATGAAGTTATCGCAAGAGACGATGCTCTTAAAAAATTCAAAGACTCCGGGGAAATTTACAAAGTCGAGTTGATCGACGATATTCCCGAAGATCAATCAGTGAAATTGTATTCTTGCGGCAACTTTACTGACCTGTGCCGCGGTCCACATATACCCGATACGTCGCGAGTGAAAGCAGTTAAATTGCTATCCGTAGCCGGTGCTTACTGGCGAGGTTCAGAGAAAAACAAGATGCTTCAGCGAATCTACGGAATCAGTTTTCCCAAGAAAAGCATGTTGAAAGATTATCTGAAAAGGCTGGAGGACGCTAAAGCAAGAGATCATCGCAAACTGGGCAAAGAACTGGATTTATTTTCTATAAATGAAGATATTGGTCCTGGATTGGTTTTGTGGCACCCAAACGGTGCGGTAATTCGTGAGGTAATAGAAGATTATTGGCGGAAAAGACATCGTGAGGAAGGCTATTCGCCGGTTTATACTCCCCATGTTGGTAGAGCCAAACTCTGGAAAACTTCAGGACATATCGATTTTTACGATGAAGGAATGTATCCGCCAATGGCATTCGAAGAAGGCCAGGACTATTTTGTACGTCCAATGAATTGCCCGTTCCATATCGCTATCTATAAAACTGATCTACGTAGCTACCGCGATTTGCCAATTAAATACTGTGAACTTGGCGCGGATTATAGATATGAAAGAAGTGGAGTATTACAGGGTTTACTCAGAGTGCGCGGATTTACTATGGATGATGCTCACATTTTCTGCACTCCTGAGCAGATGGTCGATGAAGTCCGGAAAGTATACGAATTTTCCCTTAGTGTGCTTAGCGATTTTGGATTCAAGGAATTTGGCGTGTATTTATCCACTAGACCGGAGAAATCAGTGGGGGAATCTGAGAGATGGGATCAGGCTACCGACGCCCTGGAAAAAGCATTAAAAGAGGTCGGATTGCCTTATAAAATCGACGAAGGTGGAGGAGCTTTCTATGGTCCCAAAATCGATGTAAAGGTTAGAGACGCATTGGGAAGAGAATGGCAGACTACCACCGTGCAGTTCGATTTCAACGAACCGGAACGTTTCGATATTACCTATATCGATGCAAATGGCGATAAAGCCAGACCTTATATGGTTCATAGAGCATTACTTGGCAGCCTGGAAAGATTTTTCGCCTGCCTGATAGAACATTACGCCGGGAATCTGCCCATGTGGCTCGCTCCCACGCAAGTTATTATTATTCCTGTTTCGCAAAAAATAATCGATTATGGAGAAAAAATACATAGATCAATGTTAAAAGCTGGCTTTAGAAGTAAACTGGATAACCGTCCGGAGACCATGGGATATAGAATTCGAGAAGCAGAAAAACAAAAAATTCCATATATGATAATTGTTGGAGAAAAAGAAGCCGGCGAAAACAAAATCAGCGTAAGAAGCCATAATGATGGTGATCTTGGCGTTATGAATGTAGATGAATTTATAAGAAGAATCGAGGAAGAGGGCTTGCCGCCTTCATAAACTCCTAACCCGAAGGAGGGTCTTAAACAACGAATGGCTTTTAAAAACAAAAAAAACCAAACTAGAGTTAACGAAGGTATCAGATCCCGAGAGGTGCGAGTGATTTCGGAGGATGGATCACAATTGGGAATTATGAATACTAAGAGCGCTGTTGACCTGGCTTTTCAAAGGGGTTTCGATTTGGTGGAAGTTCAACCTAATTCAAAACCGCCGGTTTGTCGGATTATGGATTACGGTAAGTACAAATATGAAAAGAGCAAGAAAGCCAAAGCGGCAAGAAAAAAGCAACATACAATCACAATCAAGGAAATTAGGTTTTCATCGAAAATATCGGAACACGATTATGGATATAAGATGAAACATATCAGAGAATTCCTGCTGAGCAAAGATAAAGTAAAAGTTACTGTGAGATTTCGCGGCCGTGAAATCACTCATACGGAACTTGGAGCAGAGCTTCTGGATAAGGTTAAAGAGGACACAAAGGATATAGCTCAAGTGGAGAGCGAATCTAAGATGGAGGGTAGAGTTATGACTATGATGCTGGCTCCGGATAACAAGAGAATTAAATCGTATCTGGCAAGTAAAAAATCAGAAAAGAAGGATTAGACTATGCCGAAAATCAAAACTAATAAAGGTGCAAAAAAGCGTTTCAAGATTACCGCGACGGGAAAAGTTATGCATAAAAAGTCCGGTAGTAATCACTTTGGACGTAGAAAAAGAGGAAGTAGGACAAGAAGTCTGAGAGTGCCCAATGTGCTCCAAACTGCGGAGAAAAATAAAATTCGCAAGGCTTTGGGAAAAATCAAGTAAAAGAGAAATAAACTTAACATAGGGTATGGAGGTGTAATCATGCCCAGAAGTACTGGAACAGTAAAATCGAGAGCTAAGAGAAAAGAATATCTAAAAAATGCGAAAGGATACTTCGGCTCAAGACATAGACTCTACAGAACCAGTAGAGAAATTGTGGAAAGAGCATGGCAGTTTTCTTATAAACATAGAAAAACCAAGAAACGCGATTTTCGCCGTTTATGGATAAGTAGAATTAACGCGGCAGCCAGAAATAATGGTATTACCTATAGCCGTATGATCCACGGTTTAAAAGAAGCCGGAGTCGATCTCGATCGTAAATCATTGGCATATATAGCCATGAATGACCCGGAGTCTTTCACTCAGTTGGCCGATATTGCCAAAGAGAACATATAGTAATGAAAGACAGGCTTTTAGAACTTCAGGATAAAGCCCGTGAAGCTATATCCAAAGCTGTTTCTCAGGTTGATTTAGATAAAATAAGATCTAAATATTTGGGAAGAAAAGGCGAGATTACCGATATCATGAAATCTATCGGGACTCTTCCTGTGGAGGATCGTCCGATTATCGGTTCTATGGCCAATAAGATAAAAAAGGAGTTGGAAAAACTCTTTTCTGAACGCCTGGAAACCGTTAAAAAGGAAAACGATCAAAAAAAGAAAGATTCCGATCCTAAAAGAGAGATTACTTCCGATGATATAACTCTGCCTGGCAGAACTATGCCAATTGGTAAAAGACATATTATGAAAGAAGTTCTCGATGAGGTTGTGGATATCTTTTACGGAATGGGATTCTCAATTGCGCGGGGACCGGATGTTGAAACCGCTTTTTATAATTTCGATGCCCTGAATACTCCCAAAGAGCACCCAAGCCGCGATATCGGAGATACGTTTTATATGGAAGGAAACAACCCAGACGACGATAATCCCCTTCTTCTCCGAACCCATACCAGCCCCGTGCAGATTAGAACAATGCTGGAAAACGATCCACCGGTTAAAATAATCGCTCCGGGACGTTGCTATCGCAGGGATACAATCGATGCTTCACATCACATGAATTTCTGGCAATGTGAGGGATTGTATATCGACCGGGGAATTACTATGGCAGACCTTAAGGGCGTACTTACTGCTTTTGCCAAAGAATTGCTTGGTTCTAAAACCGAGATAAGATTCAGGCCGCATTTTTTTCCTTTTACAGAACCGAGTGTGGAATACGATTTTTCATGTATCTGTGGTGGGGAGGGATGCAAGTTATGCAAAGGTACTGGTTGGGTTGAGATATCCGGTGCCGGGATGGTTGATCCTGAGGTATTAAAAGCGGTTGGATATGATCATCAAGAATATTCAGGCTATGCTTTTGGAATGGGAATCGAAAGAGTGGCTATGATCCGTCACGGAATCGATGACATTAGATACTTTTATACCAATGATTTACGTATGCATTCACAATTATAAGATTATTTGAATCGAAAAAACAAATCAATACAAGCCGTTTCATGAATAAGGAAACGGCTTTTATAATATAGTATTTTTTCTATGGCGAAAAAAACCTGCTAATCATTACATATTCTAATATCAACATAATTTAATTCAAATTAAATAGATTGCTTAAAGTGATTTCTTAGATATAAATCGCTTAAATTATTAGTAAAAAAATCTTTTTAATTGAAAAATTCTCCAAAAAGTTTATACTTATCAGCTAAAGTTTTAGGAGAACATCTAGAAAGTCGGTAAATATGGTTATTTGGATAATTATTATTGTAGTTATGGCAATATTTCAGGTTGTATCTGTAGTAGCTGGATTACCTGATTCTTACGTATATGTATCGACAATCTTGATATTTGTTTCAGCTCTTGGTTTCGTTTATAAATGCTATTCAAATTTGAAAAAGCAGGATACCGATAGCGATAGAATGGAGGAATTTTAGTCATGTGTCCTGAAGGTGTAATGCTTGTTGGTGCAATTTTAGTCAGAGAAGAAATTTGCTCGTATGACGATATCTTTCAAGCTCTGCAGATGCAGGCAGCGGGCGATAAAAGATTACTCGGCGAGATTCTAATCGATATGGGATGTATCACCGATGAACAGTTACAGTATGTTTTAGCTGTTCAGAGAGGAGATATGATTTAGAAACGTATTCTTAGTTTTTTTCAATTAAATCTACCTTTCTGGTGATGAAACGTCACTAATCAAAGCTAATCTTATATGGTTATAAGATAACTAACTTGCCTTATATTATCCGTCAATACGCTTGCAAATAGATGAGTAATTAATTATTATATCTGGATTTCAATTAATTTTAGCAAGGATTTTACTATGAAAGTACCTCTGAAGTGGTTGTTGGAATTATGCCCGATCGAAGCCGATGTCGATAAAATAGCAGATATATTGACTTTAAGCGGTTCCGAGGTAGAAAATATTGAGGATATATCCCGTAGAATAAAGGGTATCGTTGTGGGAAAAGTGGAATCCCTTATAGAAAACGATCCTTTGCCAGGCATGTATAACTGCAAGGTTAAATATGGTGACGGGAAATTCGCCAAAGTCCTATCTCGCGCTCCAAATATCGAAATCGGTGCGATGTATCCTTTTGCTCCTGCCGGTTCGATGATATTCGGCGATCAGGAAATTGGAATAGCCGAATTTGAAGGGATTAAATCCGAGGGTATGCTTTGCTCGGGAAAAGAAATTGGTTTAGGGGAACCTTCCGAAGTATTACTCAAGCTTCCTCGTGAAACAGAAATGGGCAAAGATATAACTGAGTTGCTTAGATGGGACGACGTAGTTTTCGAATTCGAGATTACTCCCAATCGTCCGGATTGCTATGGAATTTTGGGGTTGGCACGAGAACTTTCAGCTCTCACAGGTACCCCGCTGGCCGATGAGTATCGCATGCCCATGGAAAGCGGAGCTTCTGCTTCTGATTTTATCGATATTCAAATTGAAGATCCATTATCTTGCCCCAGATATTCAGCCAGAATTATCGAAAATATTCAGGTTGGGCCGTCTCCATTGAGAATAATGGGCAGACTCAACGCGTGCGGACTACGACCAATAAACAACATTGTAGATTCTACCAATTATATTATGCTTCTTCTCTCGCATCCTCTGCACGCCTTCGATTATGATAAACTTAATGCGAATAAGATAATCGTGAGAAATGCAAAACAGGGCGAGAAATTCATTACTCTTGACGACCAGAAAAGGACACTGAAATCTTCGCATCTTCTTATAACTACACCAGATGCTCCTTTGGCTATTGCCGGTGTTATGGGTGGTGCGGATAGCGAGATAGATTCTGATACTACGCGAGTACTTCTTGAATCGGCCTATTTTAATCCAGCCCAAATTCGAATGGCCTCCAGGCAGCAGGGAATTACTTCGGAGAGTTCGATACGATTCGAGAGGGGAGTAGATCCCAACGGAACTATCCGTGCCGGTGATGAATGCGCAGCGCTTATCAGCTATACATCCGGCGGTGAAGTTCGACGTGGAACCGTGGATAATTACACAAAACCAATCGATCCATGTATTATCCAATTAGAGCAGGAAAGAGTTACTTCGGTTTTGGGGATTGATATTTCGGAGAAAGACTATTCGTCTTATCTGAACTCTCTTGGGATGAAAAAGGCTGATAACGGTTGGGAAATACCAACATATCGTCCGGATATCCAGCGTGGAATCGATATTATCGAAGAAATTGGTAGATTACACGGCTACGACAGAATAAAACCCGCCACAACAACTTCAGGACCCATACCTGCAAAATGGCCATTTGAAAATCGTTTTGCAAAAAAAGCTTCGAATATACTTATCGGTCTTGGATTTAACGAAGTCATGACTCCATCGCTGGGAAAAGGCGATGATTATAAACTCTTTTGTCTGGATGAAATCGCCAGAGTTGCAAATCCTATATCGCTGGATTTCGATGTGCTAAGATCTTCGCTGTTGCCAGGATTGCTGACAGTTGCCCATTATAATTTGAACCGCGAGGAAAATTCAGTTCGAGTATTTGAATACGATAAAATTTACTCGAAAGTTGATAACGAATACATTGAGAAAACCAATATTGGAGTAGTTCTCGCTGGAGATATAGCTGGAGATGAGTGGTATCGTAATTCGCGCCCGGCTGATTTCTTCGATTTCAAGGGAATTGTCGAATCTTTTCTGAGGGTGGTTGATCTGGAATACGAATTCTATCCTCTGGATAGCGAGATCTTTGATAAAGCAGAGGCATTTGAAATCCACGACAAAGATGGTAACGAAATTGGCCGAATGGGGAAATTTGCTAAAGAAATAGTGGAACAATACGATATTGAAGCTCCCATTTTTGGTATGGAAATCGATGTTGAAGCATTTAAAGAGCAATTCCAGAAAATCAAGATATTCAAGGGTTTGCCGAAATATCCATCAATGCGAAGAGATGTTGCACTGATAGTTGATAAATCGATTCCTGCGGGTAAGATTCTCGATTTCACGCGCGAAATTGGCGGAGAACTTCTCGAGGATACTTTCGTGTTCGACCTTTATCAGGGAGGTTCTATACCCGAAGAAAAAAAATCGATTGGAATCGCTGCGATTTTCAGGGATAGAGAAAAAACTCTCACCGATGAAGAAGTTACCGAAATTCATTCGAAGATAGTTGATGATCTTGTGAAAAAATACGATGCAAAAATCAGACAATGACAGCAAATTAAAGTGAAAATATCCACATTCGATATTGAAAAAGATTGGTTCAGAGAGTAATAGTGCATATTGACACTATGTACATCATAATTATATTAAAAAAGATATACTGGAAAATTCAGAAAGAAGGTTTTAATGTCTTTATTAGTGGTAGGATCGGTAGCTCTGGATTCCGTTAAAACTCCCATGGGAATCGCCGAGGAAGCTCTGGGGGGAAGCGCTACTTATTTTTCTCTCGCTGCAAAGCAATTCGCTCCAGAAGTGAATATCGTTGCCGTGGTTGGAGAGGATTTCCCAAAAAAATATCTGGATATGCTAACTTCTAAGGGGATCAATCTGGATGGTCTAACTGTCAAGGAAGGCCAGACCTTCCGGTGGGTAGGCGAATACGACGAAACCTACTCCGATCCGGAGACTCACGATACACAATTGAATGTGTTTCAGGAATTCGATCCTATGCTGCCGGACACATATTGCAAAAGCAGCTTTGTTTTTTTGGGTAATATAGATCCAACTCTTCAACAGAAGGTTGTGGAACAATGTCACAAGCCACTTCTAGTAGCAGCGGATACCATGAATTTCTGGATTGAAGGTAAATTAGATCATCTGAAAAAATTGCTAAAGAATATTAATGTTTTACTTATTAATGCCCTTGAAGTACGATTGCTTTCTGGTAAAAGAGGATTACTCGAAGGCGGTAAAGCTATATTGGATATGGGACCCGAAGTTCTTGTTATCAAACGAGGCGAACACGGCGCACTGATGCTTTCCGAGGACGGTGTATTTACCAGTCCAGCGTATCCCACCGAGAAGGTTATAGATCCTACCGGTGCGGGCGACAGTTTTGCGGGAGGATTTATGGGATATCTGGCATCGCGTGGAGCTGTGGATTTCGAAGAGTATAAGCGTGCAGTAATCGCCGGGACTATTATTGCCAGTTTCAATGTCGAAGGATTTAGCGTGGAGAAATTGGCCAATATCGACAAGAAAGAAATCCTGGGCAGAATGAAAAGATTCCGCGAAATTACCAGTTTTACCGTACCACAACTCTAGTTTTTGGAGGTAAATAACGAAGTCCGATACACGCAATAACACTAATTCCTATGTAAGCGAATTTCTAAACTGGGCAAGCATAGAACAGGGATTATCGATCAACTCGATCGATGCATACAGCAGGGATTTGCGAGATTTTTCTGACTATCTCGAGAATAAAGATATCGAGGACCTCGACAATGTAAGTCCGGGAATTGTAGCTGGTTATTTGAGAGGATTAAGCGATATCGGTCTTTCCGCTAAAACAGTTGCCAGGCATATGAGTAGCGTGAGGAATCTGTTTCGGTTTCTTATCTCGGAAGGTATTCTAAAAAGAGATCCTACCGAGGGATTGAAACCTCCAAAACTACCGGAGAATCTCCCCGATATCGTCAGCGTGGAGCAGATGGAATCTCTTATAAATGCAATCGATCTGGATAGTGCAAAGGGATTGGGTATACGTGATAGAGCAATTCTGGAGACTATGTACGCAACTGGAATGCGCGAATCGGAAGTTATAAACCTTAATACTGATGATGTGTACGAGGACATCGGCTTTGTGAGAGTATTTGGCAAAGGTAGCAAGGAACGTCTGGTACCTATCAATGGTCAAGCTCTTTACTGGATCGATAGATATTCCAGAGATGTTAGACCTAAACTCCAAAGTAAAAAGCGAAGCACAATTCTCTTTCTCAATTTCCGCGGCGGACAGCTAAGTCGAATGGGCTTATATAAAATAGTGGTAAAATGGGCCAAAAAAGCCGGTCTGGATAACGTTCATCCGCATACAATTCGCCACGCTTTTGCCACTCATCTGATCGAAGGCGGCGCGGACCTTATAGCCGTTCAAGAGATGCTTGGACACGCAGATATTTCTACAACCCAGATTTACACCAATATTAGCAGGAAACATTTGCACAAAGTCTATCATCGTTATCATCCAAGGGGAAAGGATTGACCGATGAATAGGTTTATTTTTGCGGCGATACTGTTTTTTTGCGGAACTGTTCTTTCTCAGCCGATACCGGACATGAATCTTGGCAGTCCGACTTTTAAAAATAATCTGGGCTTTTTCCCATCGGAAGACAGTGGAATGACCGATATAGAGGTCTATGTATCTATACCCTTTCAGGGATTACAGTTTCTCAAGGCCACAGAGGGTTATCGCGCGCATTATTCTACTTTGGTAGCTTTATATAAAGATAAGAAACTAATTGGAAAAGTGGATAGATACGATTCGGTGGAAGTCGATCGGTATTCGAAAACCAGCTCTTCGCAAACAACCAGCCCGGAGCCCTTCATTTTGGAGGGCGTGAAACCGGGCGAATATAGCATGCTCATTAAACTTCAGGATGAAGAATCACGCAAGAATTTCTCTCGCAAAGCGGAGATAATGGTGCCACGATTTTTTGCGGATGAACCGCGTCTAAGCTCTCTGGTTTTACTCGATAATAATGGAAATCCGCATCTGGGGGAGTTTTACTCGGATATGGACAGCGTATTTTACAAGATTTCACTTTATTTACCCGAAGGATACTCAGCTAAACTTATCGTCGCATTGAAAACCCATGGCGATTTGGTTGAAAGCGATACGATCCAAAAAATAGGTACTGGGAAAACTTATAAATTTACCGGCGATTTCGCTATGCCCCTTGAACACGACGGAATAGATATTCACGCCGAGTTGTGGAACGAGGGCAAACTGATTGATAGCATAGATAAAAGCCGAAACTATATCGGTTATGGTTATGGTGTAAATTCTCAGGATCCTAAAGAAACTCTGGATCAAATGCGAATATTATTCAAGGAAAGTGAGATTCGCGAACTCAGGAGAATTTTGGAAGAATCGCCTTCAGAACTGGATAGCTCTATCAAAGAACTCTGGAAATCAGTTGATCCAACACAGGGAACCGATCAAAACGAATTAAAAGATGAATTCTATAGAAGAGTTTCTGTGGCAAACCAGAGATACGGTGTTCATATGCCCGGATGGCAAACCGATCGGGGCAGAATTTATATTCTCTACGGCGAACCTGACGATATTGAAAGACATCCTTTCGATCTTGAATACAACGCTTACGAAGTCTGGTATTACTATCAACTGGGCCGGACATATTATTTCGAGGATAGAATCGGTGATGGAACTTACGAATTGATAAAGCAGGAATAATGAAAAAGACTTTTTTAATTTTATCGATTTTGATTTTTAGTTTAACCTTAACTTTTGCAGCTATCGAAGCTGCGATCGATATAGTTAGTTATCAGGGAGAAGAAAGCCGGGAGAGTGTATATTTCGAAGTTGTCTGGTCATTGAATCGCGGCGAACTTGCTTTGAAGAGACAGGGGCCGTATTGGACAGATTCCGTATTTGTTGATGTTGTATTCTCCCGTGATGAAAAAGTGATCGATAAGGCCAGTCTTAACAAGATAATTCAGGTTCCGCGTGGATATATGATATCTACCGACTATCTTCTTTTCGATAAGATATCATCGGAGCTTCCCCCCGGAGAATATACCCTTACTTTCAGGGCAATCGATATGGGGGATTTGGATACGTTTCTTACCGAAAAAGAATTCTCTCTGGAGAAAAAAGATGGAAAACTTTCCATGTCGGATATCGCTTTACTTTCGGATGTTCAAGAAGATAGCTCCGATGGATTGTTCAGTTTTAGCGGTTATCGAATGTTGCCCAATCCCTCTAAAACTTACGGCCTTGCCTTGCCAATTTTATATATTTATGCTGAGGTTTATCGTCCGGAAGTTACGGGCACCCTTCTTGTAAAACGATATTCGATAATAGATTCTGTGGATAATTTGGCCAAGGAGTTTCCTCCGGATACAATAGTGAACTCCAGTGGAAACGAATATATAATCGACGGTTTTAATGTAATGGGATTTCCTGAGGGAAGTTATGCTGTAAGACTGGAAGTCGAAGATGTCGCTCTTGCACAAAAAGTTGCTGAACAGGACAATTTTTCGGTTAGTAAAAGGCCAGATTCTATTATGGTGCAACGTGGAATATCCGAAATGATGGATCTTGAACAGGAGTTAAAGTTCGTCGAATACTATATGAACACTAACGATAAATCGATATTGGATAAGCTTACCGATGACGGAAAACGCGAATATTTGCTAAACTGGTGGGAAAAGATGGATCCCGATAGTTCCACGAAGACTAATGAGTTTCGCCAGGAAATTGTCAAGCGCTGGCATTACGCAAACCAATATTACGATGAATCTTCAAGTGATGAGCCTTTGGGGTGGAGATCCGATCGGGGAAGAGTTTATATTCAATATGGGCCACCTGATAATATCGAAAGAAGTCCAATAACCATGGGAACCAATCCATACGAAATTTGGGAATACTATTCGCTTCAGGGCGGAATTGTTTTTATTTTTGCCGATACTCGTGGAATTGGCGAATTTAAGCTGATGCACTCCGATGCTACGGGCGAATATCACGATGAATATTGGGAAGACAAGATTTTGCAATCTATTGATACTCACGACGATTATTTAAACCAATAAAACGGGCGTAGAATATGGAACCTACAGAATTAATCGAGCAGTTAGCTCCAATTGTATCGAAAAATCCCGGCCATCCGGCATTTGCCAGATTGGGCGATGCCTACCTTAAAAATGGCAATGTGCGTAAAGCATGGGAAATTCTCGCAGCCGGAGTAAAGGCAAATCCCACTTATCTCACCGGTCAAATGATTTTGGCCGAAGTGCTTGAGAAAGCCAATTATGTACCTCAAGCGAAAGAGCGCTATCAGGTGGTTCTCCAGATAGACCCATGGAACACATCAGCTTTGTGGGCCCTGTCCAGAATTGAGATAAATCAGGGCAACGAAGACATGGCTTCAGAACTCGTAAAGAAGATAATCGATATAGATCCTTACGATGAACAAGCTATTGCCGAATACAAATCGTTAACCGGTGAAGTGGTTCCCCAACAGGAAGAACTTCAAGAAGCTGTTATAGAAGAATCCGATGAAGTCTATCAGGCTGATTCGAATATTTTAGAAAGCGAAGAAATAACCGTTCCTAATATGAATTCAGAGCAACAAGTTTCCGATGAAGATGATGAAGATCTTGATGAACTTCTCGAGATGGATGTTGATAGTTCGAATATTCAGCAGAAAGAGGAAACTACGCAAAATAAATCTGCAACAGGAGAAGAGGATCAGGAGCAAAAAGGATTTCTTGGCGACGATACCGAGATTTTTTCTGAGTACTCTTCCGGTAGTGCAGCTGTGACCCAGGAAGTCGAAAAAGAACAATCCGAGATAGAACGTGAAATGGAAGAACTCGATTCGGAAATTCCTGAAGATAAACAGGCTTTTACAGAGGGAATCGATATTGAAGATAGCGAGATTCAGGAAACTCAGATTGAAGAGAACCAAGAGCTTATTGTAGAAGAATCCGTGGAGGCTCCCGAGCCGAAATTATCAATTCAGGCTACTAAAGAAGAAATTCCGGAAAGCGAAATAGAGAGTCCACCAGAAGATGGATTTTCTGAAGATTATGGAAATTTTAAAATCGATGAAGATTTGACTTCGGATATGGAACAGGACAGGCTGATAGAGGAGCCGGAGATCGAGGAACCCTCAAAGGTGGATGGTTTGGTAAGTTTTGAGGGAATGATCGGCGAAGAACAGGAAAAAGAAGATTTTATCCAGGAAAAAGAACCGAAGAATCGGGAATCGCATCAAGAAAAAGAACTCTCTGATGAATCGATGCCCACTTTTGGTGAATCTGAACCTATCTTCGAAGAGAAAAAACCCGAGGAAACCGCGCAAAACGAAAATCCTTATGAACAAACGAAGGCCGAGGATAAATCGCCCGAAATCGAAGTAGATATTGAAGAACAACCGGAGAAAGTCGGAGAACAGGAACCGGAAGAAGAAAAAGCTGAGGAGGGACGCCCGATTTTTGCTCCTCAAGAGAACAATCTGGAAGAAGTGTTGAAGGAAGAAAAACCACTTTTTACAGAGCCCGAAACGGAAATTCAACCGGAAATTGTCTCACAGGATAAACAAGAACAAAACGATGTGATGTCAGAATCACCTGGAGAGAAAGCAACCGAAGATGAGGAGAAAAAGGAAGAATCCGAGAGTCATTTCAAACCTCTAGAAGGAGTGGGGGAACTGGACATCGGTGATCTTGGAGTTGGTGTAGAGATTCCCGAAGAGGAAATCGAGGAGGTAAAGCACGATTATCCATTGACTTCCGAAGTATCTTTTGACTCGGACGGCCTTGCAGCGAAAAGCGATATTCCACATGATGAAACTCTGGTTCGCCAGGATAGTACTCCTGAAAAACTGGGCGAAGAATTAGAGATGCCCGGTTTTGGTGGGGATCTCGAAGATATTGGGGAATCCGAACCTGAAGCTGAAGAGTCAGATTCTGTTTCAGAAATCTCGGATGTCCCGGATGAACAGGCCGAACCGGGAAAAAAAACCGAACCAGAAGCGGACTCGAACCCTGAAACCGAAGATCAAGAGCTTATTCCTGAAGAAGATGAGATCACAGATAATGACCATCCTCTTTCTGGAAGACTCGACCCGAAGATGTATAGCCTTACCTACGCTAAAATCTATGCCCAGCAAGGCAATTCAGATAAAGCTCTTGAGATCTATACTACATTACTTTCCAAAGAGAAAGATCCCCAAAAGCGCGAAGAGATACTCGATTTAATGGCAAGTTTACAGGAGAACTTCGACCAATCTTCAGAAGAATAACTATGTTCGAAATAAAGCCCAATAGCATTTTGGCTGCACCCATGGCCGGAATCTCTGACCATGTGTTTCGAGTGATGTGCAAGAAATTCGGCGCGGATATCGTGTTCACAGAGATGATTAGCGCTGAAGGCCTGAGACGTGGACATCGCAAAACCCATGAGATGCTCTATTACACCGAAGACGAAAGACCTATTGGTGTTCAGTTATTCGACGATTCTCCGGAAGCGATAGGCGAAGCCGCGAAAATCACCGCAGAATATGGATTCGATTTCATTGATATCAATCTTGGATGTCCGGCGAAAAAAGTTGTTAGAAAAGGCGCAGGAAGTGCACTTCTCAAAGATATCAAAAAAGCGGAAAAAATTGTCCAAGCAGCGATAGAGGCGGTGAATATCCCTGTTTCGGTCAAGACGAGAACCGGTTGGGATTTTGACGACGATATGTATTTGTACTTACTCCCAATTTTTAAAAAAATGGGAGTAAAATTTATGACTTTTCATCCAAGATATCGAAACCAGATGTTCTCTGGCAGAGCTGACTGGACAAAAATTCAAAAAGCCGTGGATTCAACCGATTTGCCGATAGTGGGGAATGGCGATATAATCGATGAAAAATCCGCCGCAACGATGTTGGAACAAACGGGTTGTCATTCAATAATGATTGCTCGGGCAAGTCTCGGGAATCCATGGATTTTCGAAAGATGCAAACAATATTTGAATAGTGGAAATAAAACTCCCACTCCATCTAAAGCCGAGAAAATCCAACTTTGTGCGGATTATGTCAGCAATCTGGTGAGGTATTACGGCGAAAAAAGAGGATTGAATATAGCGAAAAAACATGTAATCTGGTTTACTAGAGGAATGTCCAACGCAAAGCAAATTCGTATTGAATCCTTTGCCGCCGAATCTTTAGAACGATTGCTGGAAATAATCTTACGCGAGAAAGACATAGCCTATGCCCTTTGAAATTAAATCGAAAGTGATTCGAATTGAGGAGATAAGCTCTCAAACATTTTTATTGGAACTGGAAACGCCACCCATTTTTTTCTATTCGAAACCGGGTCAATTTGTTATGGTTGGTTTTCCTGAAAATGTTCGGGGTCCTTTTTTACGTCGCCCTCTGGCTATAGCCTATACTCAAAAAAAAGTTTTGGGTATAGTTTTTCGCGTGGTTGGTGGAGGAACTCGAATGCTATCTCAAATTAAAGAAGGCCAAGAAATACCAATTCTAGGTCCGCTGGGAAATAATTTCCCCAAACCAGAGGGCAAGGCTATTCTTGTGGCCGGAGGAGTTGGGTTGCCACCGCTGCTTTACGCCGCACAGAAGTGGCCCGATGTCGAATTGATCTACGGTGAACAAACCGAAAAACAGATCTGCAAAGGACTTCTCGATTTAAATTGCTCCGTGAATTGCTGCACCGATGACGGCAGTTATGGTCAGGAAGGATTTGTAACGAAATTGCTTGGCAAAAAAATCGTTGAAGATTGCACTGTTTATGCATGCGGCCCTGATATCATGATGAAAAAATGTTCGGAAATCTGTGCCGAAAAAGGCGTGAAGTGCTATGTCTCGCTGGAGGCTTATATGGCATGCGGTGTGGGAGTTTGCCAGGGATGTGCGGTCCCCACCACGGAAGGTTACCAAAAAGTCTGCAAAGATGGTCCGGTGTTCGATAGCCAGGTCATTAGATGGGAGGAATTAGTTGATTAATCTCGAAGTTAAAATTGGAAGAATGATTTTTAAGAATCCGGTAAGCGTAGCAAGCGGATGCTATGGAAATGGCCGTGAATATAACGACATCTACGACATCAATCGTCTGGGAGCAATTGTTACCAAAAGCGTTACTCTGAAACCGAGAGTTGGAAATGTGCCCCCCAGAATTTGGGAAACGTAATGTGGGATGTTAAACGCTATCGGTCTGGCTAATCCCGGGTTGGAGAGTTTTATCAAGACTGAGATTCCTTTTTTAAGCAAACTCGAAACAAATGTAATTGTTAGTGTTTCGGGTGGAGCTATCGAAGAGTACATTCAAATAGTGGAGAAACTGAATGACTTCGATTGTATCGATGGATTCGAACTCAACGTAAGCTGCCCCAATGTAAAACACGGCGGAATGGCTTTTGGAAAAAATCCCGCCATAGTCGCTGATCTGGTGGAATCGATCAGAAAAATCACACTTCGCACTTTAATAGTCAAACTAACTCCCAATGTTACCGATATCGCAGAGGTCGGGGAAGCCGCTGTCGAAGCTGGCGCGGATTGTCTGGCGGCAATCAATACTATTCTTGGGATGGATTTCGATATTAGAACCAGAAAACCGATTCTTGGAAATATTACCGGTGGTCTATCCGGTCCAGCTATTAAACCGGTTGCCCTGGCCAGAGTGTTCGAGCTTAGAAAGGCTTTACCGGAAACGCCCATTATCGGTATAGGAGGAATCGCTAAACCGGAGGATGCGATTTGCCATCTATTAGCAGGTGCCGATGCAGTTCAGGTCGGTTCGGGACAATTTCCTCGTCCGCTTTTACCGATCGAAATAATTGATTATCTACCGAAGTATTGCGAAGAATATGGTTTTACAGGTGTTTCCCGTATTAAAGCAGTTTTAGATGCAGGCTAATTTAAAACATAGATTAGCATTTATTCCTTTTATTTTGGTGATAATGCTATATACTTATGGTTGTAGTTCCGCACCGCGATATATTAGAAGAACTCCGGTAAAAGGAAATCCGGGAGAATTTACTTTCGAAGAACAGGTTGGCAATGCCAGCTATTATGGCGCGGAATTTCACGGTAAACCGACTTCCAGCGGAGAGATTTTCGATATGAATGCGTTAACAGCGGCACATCGAACTCTCCCATTGGGAACGATGGTCAGAGTGACCAATCTTGAGAATGAGAAGCAGGTCGAGGTGAAAATCAATGATAGAGGGCCTTTTGTGAAAGGGCGCATTATCGATTTATCTAGAGGGGCCGCAGAAAAACTGGAGATCATCGAGAACGGAACTGCGATAGTTAAAATTGAAATTATTAGTAATTGATTAATTCATAAATAGACTTATATTTATTAAGACGTAGTAAAAACGGATTTTTTTCATAAAATTGCTTCGATTAATACGAAAAAATCCTTGCGGAGTTGAAAGATATTCTTTATACTAATGTGGTATAATAATACTTCCGCGAAAAATGCCTTTGAAATGCAAAGGAGATAATATGGGTAAGTTGTTAAAGAGTTTCCTGATAATTGGATTTTTGTTAATTTCTGTCGTGGGTTTTGCTCAGGACAAGGAAGACAATGTGGGTGCCCGTCCGCTTGGGATGGGTCGAGCATTTGTCGGAATTGTCGATGATGGCAACGCGCCACTATGGAATCCTGCCGGGATGAGTTTTTACAAAGAGAGATACTTAAGCGGTATGTTCTCCCGCCTTTATTGGGGCATCGATAACGATGCTATAGGAGAGGGACATCTCGGTTATGTTCATCACTTCAAAGATTTCGGTTCCACTGGAATCACCGCAGTGATGCTTTTCTCCAATATTTGGAGAGAAACCCGAGTAACCATGAGTTATTCTCATAACATCGGCAGAAAGTTTTCTTTTGGTGTTAATGGAAGATTACTCAGGAACGAAGTTGTCAAAGGTAATATAAGCTATACTCCGCAGCCCGGGGATGAAGACAACGGAATCGTCGATCCGCTTCTGGATCCTTATTTCAGCAGAAACGGCTGGAATACTATGAGTTTCACCGGCGATGTTGGAATGCTTTATCGTCCAAATCGTAAGTTGGCTGTAGGGCTTATGGCTGCAAATCTAACTCAGCCAGACATGAGTTTTGCCGGAATCGGCAATGAAGGGGTCGGCGACGAAGCAAAAATTCCCATGACTTTCCGTCTTGGAGGAAGTTATTGGATTCAGGACGCTTTGCTTCCCGCTATGGATTTCCAGTACATTATGAATGAGGTTAACGGCGGTAATCAAATTCGTCATTACAATGGTATCGAATGGTGGCTTTCCAGGAAAACTATCGCTTTGAGAGCAGGTTATAATGCAAGTTTGGGTGGAAACGGCTACGATCCGACAGAGATGGCTTTTGGCTTCACATATAGAAGTAAAAAAGCCCTCGACCTTCAGGTGGATTATGCGTTTGTTTATCCGCTATCTGAAGTTCGTGAGACCGGCGCTACCAGCCATAAGATTTCCGCGAGCCTGAGATTCTTGCCGCCGCCGGAGAAATTATTCGATCTAGCGCTGAGAAGCAGTAATATGACAGTTTACCCGCGTGATGCCCAAATCGGTGAGCCGATTACGGTTACCGCTAAAGTTGAGAATTTAGGCGAGAAAGATGTCAAAAACTACGATGTCAGTCTTTATTACGAAGATCCTGAACAGGGTTGGGTTAGAGCCACGCAACCGATAAATGTCAACGAGAAATTGGATATTGGCGAAGAAAAAGAGCTGGAATTTAAATGGGTAGCCCCGGATAGAGGCCATTATCAATTGTTTGCCAGCGTCGATGATGATGCGAGTGTCGCTCCTGTACTTAACGGTTCGATCGATGAGATCGACGAACAGAATAACACCGGCGCTATCGAAGTCGATGTGTTCGGTCTTCCCACCGGAACAATTTCACCAATTGAAAACAAACTCGAAATCAGTCAGGTTACTTTAATTCGTGAAGAGGAACCGGTCGTTCCAATTTTCTTCTTCACCCCAAGTGACGATAGGGTCGATGAGAGATTCCATCACCTGCAAGATGTTTTAGGAAGCAGATTAAGGGACAATCCCGATATCGATATAGATTTATATGGTTACTACGATCCCGAATCCGACGGTGTAACTCCCACTTTAGGCGATCGCCTTGCGGAAAACAGAGCTAAAGCGGTTCGTAGCGTATTTATGCGTTTCGAACAGATTGCCGCGGATCGTATTCATGTACAAGATCCTCTAAGCTACGATGCTAGCAGAACCAGAGCGGGTCTACCGGAAGAGCATCAGGCTGAAGATGTTCCCAGAGCGATGGCCGAGAACCGCAGAGTTCAGATGGTCACCCGCGTGAAGGGTTTCGAAGATTTCAATCCCACAATTTATTTCGAAAAAGGTTCGGATAGAGTCGATGAAACCAGCTTGAGAGAGCTTAGAAACAAAGCCGAAGAGATTAAAACTGTCATGGAAAGGAACCCAGAGGTTATTTTCCAGATGGAAGGATTTGTTTCTGAGGACGAAGTTGGCAGTGATGGCAGAAAAGTCGAGCTTTCTTTCGATAGAGCTTTCCAGGTTAAACAGAAGATCGGCGAGATTCTCGGCGATGATTTCGTACAGAGATATAGCAAAAGGCTGTTTATTAAAGGTAATACGGATGAGTTTGCCGATAAAGGCAAAGTCGAAATCGAGATCGATGGTGAGGGCCTGATATATAGACCTCTGGAAGGCAGAATGGCCGCGAAAGGTTACGAGCTTAATCAGGAGCAGGCCAACTTCGTGCATATCACCAGCGATGTGGAAGCTGGAGTGGATACGTACACGGTTAGTATTGTCGATGAAAATGGAAATCCATTCCGTTTGTTGGCTGCTGGCCACGGCGATATTCCCAACGGTGCTCCATGGGATTGGAAAGATGAGGATGGAAATCTGATTAATCCTGATGAAGAATATTTTTGCAAACTGGAGATCAGAGACAGATTGGGACAGTCGTTCTCTACTATGTCAGATCCTATCGCTGTAGATGTTACCCGACGTCAGCAGCAGATGGAAACTCTGGTTATCGTCGAGTTCGCTTTCGATGAAAAAATCTCTGAATCTGGATTTTTGGAAAGCAGAGTCGAATATGTGGCCAGACGATTTATAGAAAAAGCTCTTGAGCCCAAAGATAAACTGACCGCAGTTGTTTCAGGTCACACCGATGTTATTGGTATGGACCACAGGAACCGTCAACTGGCGCAAGTCAGAGCTCAAAAAGAGGAAGAGAACCTGCGTAGATATCTTATCTACTTATTGGGTTTGGGCAACAATTCCGAACTTAATACCTGGCTGAGAGCTCATAATACAACACTGGCGTCAAGGGGATTTTCAGATTCCGAGCCTTACATTATCACCAAATGGGAAGATAATCAGCTCGTGGAGAAAAAAATCGGTAATAACGATGTTCCCGAAGGCAGAACGATTAATCGTCGTGTTGTAATCGATTTCATCATGGAAAAAGAAGGAACTGGTGGCGAGGAAGTTTCACCCCAGTCTTTAGCCGAATAAGCTAGATTAAAAAATATTTATAACCCCCGGTTTTTTTCGCTGGGGGTTTTTTATTATAAATTTGGATAAAAATTTGGGAATAAAGTCCTAATACCTATTTTGTCCTTGACATATTAGGTATGCAGGTTTAAATTTATTCAATAATTCGGGGAAGGAGTATGCCTTCTCTAAGTAATGAAAAGAAAAATTATAGGCAACATAACTAAAAAAGAAATGGAGGGTGCGCGATGCGAAAGCACGCTGCAGCAGCGTTTGTAATCATACTCCTATCTGCGGGAGTTTTATTCGCCCAAGGAGTTGCGATAACGCAACCACTCAATGGGCTGGTGAGTTCGGATGCTAACCAGCGAGTAACTTATGTATTCGCTACGCCTAGCATGGTAGATTCTGCTACCATTATGCTAAATATCGATGGTATCGATTATTTTGTTGGGCATCCAGATATAGCGTGGACTCCGGTCAATTTCTCTTATGACGTTGATCCGGAATGGACAGAGGGAGTACACAGTTGTAGTTTATGGCAAGCAACAGATACCCTGTTTGAGGACATCGAAGGTATTCCGTTAATAACGAATTTTACCGTCGATTTAAGCGGTCCTTATTTGGATATCCGTTCTCCGGGTGTAGTTGGCGAAGCCGAACCTATGACAACAAGTAATGTTTTAGAACCAATAATGATCGACATCAAGGATGATTGGGGAACAATCAACCTTTATACCATCCAGGTAATGATCGATGGAGTAGTATACGATCATACTTCTCCTGGCGTTTTCCTGACTGAAATCGATGATGGAATGCAATTTGCCTTCTATCCCGATTCAGCTGGAATGGAATGGGAAGAAAACGATTTTATCGAGGTTGAACTGTTGACTGCGGAGGACAGCCCGGATTATGGCGCTCCAAATATGCTCTTCGATTCACCCGATAATATGTTCAGTTTCTTCGTCGATGCCGATGGTCCGGAACCTTATCCGGTTGACCCAATTCCGTTCTTCCGTCAGCTCACTTATTTGGGCTGTTCGGACTACGAACTCCAGTGGAGAATTGAAGATGAAAACGGATTGGATCTTACCACATTCTCAATCCAGATAAATTCTATGACCTACAATTGGGGCGACTATAGAATTTGGGTCGATACTTTGGTAGCGGCTGTTCTGGATACCGATTCTCTTGGAACACCGATTGCATGGGATGTGCAGTCCGCAATTTTCCACCTGGTGCCCGCGCCGCATTGGTACGAGGGCGTCGTTTATACGATCGATCCTCCCATGATCAGCGATATCTACGGTAACCCGGCAACTGGTTGGGAATGGGGAGCATATCTTTGGACCGAATGGCAGATTATGTTCGATAACACCGGTCCCACGGTTTCTAATACTTATCCGGTTACTTCTTATGTAACCAGAAATCAGGAAGAACCTCTCGGATTCGACGTTACCGATACATGGGGTTCTGTCGATCCGCTATCGATTCACCTGATTATCGAGACTTCAAGTGGCGATTATTACGAGTACGACGGTTGGACCTCGGTCATGTATCCAGAAATTACCTGGGATGGACTTACTTTCGAGTTCGATCCCGCAGTAGCTGGAATTACTTGGCCTCAGGGCGACACAGTATTCGTGACTGTTTGGGACGTTATGGATTCCATGGAATTCTGCGAAGCAAATCACATGAATCACGGTCCGGTTACCTGGACATTCTACGTAGCCGATGGTCCCATGCCGGAACCATTTGCTCCCAAGAATCTCGAATTCTCGAGTTGTCAGACTCAGATGATAACTTTCGACCTTTGTGATCCAGACGGAATAGATCCGGCTTCGGTGCTCTTCGAAGTTGAAGGCGAAGTTTTCGATATTGACTATGAAATCGCTCATTACGATACGCATTGGGTTGGCCCTGTAATGTTGGTAGATACTACCATCTTTAATCCGTTCTATCAGGTAGGACCCAATCGCTTCACTCTGGATCCGACAATGTTACCTGCGGGTATCGTCGATTACAGAGATGCTGCTGAGATCAATTGTACGATTCTTGCAGCAGATGACGCACTTGGCAATCCTATGTGGGGTGGCCCCTACAGTTATAGATTCTGGATTGATTTCTCCAGCCCGTATCCCGGAATGACTGTTCCGGCAGATGGCGGAGTTTCTGGTGGGCCTTATCCCTCATTCAGCATAGATATCATGGACGACGTTTGCGGCATGATCGATCCTTATAGTGTTACTCTTCAGATTCGTGGAGTTAACTATAATCCGATGATCGACCCCGGCGTTTACTGGGAAGACATTCCTGGTGGCGGCAGAATTAGTGTCGAAACCGAGGATATGATTGGCCTTTCCTATGGACACGGCGAAGTAGCCCATGTTTGTCTTACCAGCGCTTATGACAACGCCCAAAATCGTTGCAGCTTGTGGGGCAACCCGGCTATAGGCCTGCCTTATTGCTGGGAATTCACCGTGGATAATAATCCACCGGTACCTACTATAGTAGAGCCCGGTATCGATGAAATTACCGCTTGCGATTTGCAGCCGATAATTATCGAAGTTACCGACGACTATGGTGTGGATCCCAATTACTTCCAGATGGTAATAAACGATGTCGTGGTTACCTGGCCAGACCCAAGATTAACCTGGGACGGCACCTATCTGACTTACACTCCGACCACAGCTTATCCCGAGGGATTGGTTACATGGTCGCTAAGCAGTATCGGTGACGGCGCCGGTAATATCGACGCTACCAGCCCGATTGCGGGAGCTACTTTCTACGCCGATTACTCAACTCCAGTTATTGCCTGGACCGAACCTGCCGATGGCGAATTGGCTATTGCGGTTCCGGATTTCATTAAGCTGGGAATCGATGATATGGCTGGAATCGATATTGATAATACGGTTATCACTTTCGAGCTGTACGATGATATCGATGATACTCTTCCGGATGTATTCGTTATTGACGAAGTTACTTTCCCGGGTGTGTTCACTTTCGACGAAGCTCTTAGTGAGCTCTGGATCGATCTGGACATCGCCGGAATAACCTTCGACTTCAACGTATATAATGTCGATGTTACTATCGACGCTTCGGATAATCCGGAATACGCTTGCCCGGATCCGAATATGCTGGTCGGTTATCAGTTCTCATTCATGATGAATCCTGGATGGGAAGTGCAGCTATGGTACTATCCGGATGGCGACACTATTCCGACTGAAGATTATAATTTCGGCGCCTATGTTGGTGCTACTGATGAATACGACGACGGCGTGGATGAAAGAATTCCACCTTCGCCGCCGACTGAAACACCGATATCGTTCATAACTCCTGGCTTGGGCGAAGCATTGTCCGACGATTTCCACGATTTGGATGCTGTGGATTGGAGTTGGAGCATGTTCACCGGAACTCAGACTGGTTGTATCCAGTGGGATCCGGCAGACCTGCCTGATCTGGGAAGTTTCGTTATCAACGGAACAGTCGATATGCGTGGCGAACACGAATATTGCTTCGGTCCCGGCGAATTGCTGGAGATCAATGTGACTCGTGAGATCATGATGCTGGCCAGCGGATGGAACATTGTTTCCGTTCCTATAGAGCCGGTCGATCCCACTATCGAAGCGGTGTTCCCCATGGTCGATCCTCTGGATATTTGGGAATATACCGGTGCCGCTCCGGCTTATGTGCACCCTGCGGTTGTACAGCCCGGACACGCCTACTTCATTCTCTATACTCCAGGAGCGGGAGATCCGGACCCGATTTACTTCGACGTCCCGGGCGCTCCGCTCATGAACTGGACTAGAGATCTCAATCTCGGATGGCAGACAATCGGAAGCGTTTACGATTTCGCCGGTGTTAACTTCTCCGACCCGGACGACGAGCCGGACGGAGCTTGCGATCCTTACGTTTATTGGCTCAACACTACCACAGGCAGTTATGAAACTGCTACGGAGATTGTGGCCGGTAAAGGTTATTGGAATCTGGTATCCGCTGTTGGTTCATGGACCCATGCCACTTTGAATCTCGAAGTTGGCTATGACTATGGCCCCAGAATGATTCCTGAGATTACCGAAGATCCGGAATGGACTTCAACGTTGACATTCAAGAACGAAACCGAGAAATCGATCACTATCGGTGGACTCGATATAGCTACCGTCGGCTTCGATCGCGGTTTGGATATGCCCATACCGCCCGCGTTGCCGGGTGCCACTTTCGATGTTTATGTCGAAGGTACCGAGTTCGGAAGATTGTCGAAAGACATTCGCAACAACGATGGTTGGACTATAGTGGTTAATGCCGAGAATTCCGTAGTTCTCGAATGGAGTGGCGACGCTCCCGAGAATATGGTTCTTATCGGCAACGGCCAGGAGATCGAAATTTCTGGTGAAGGTTCCGCAGTTGTGGACCCGGGAATCTATGTTGCAAAACAGAGAGTTCCTATACCGGAAGACTACGCTTTAGTAGGCGCAGCTCCGAATCCGTTCAACGCCGCATGCGGAATCAACTTCGATCTTCCCGAGGAAGTAGAAGTTACCGTAGAAGTGTTCGACATGCTGGGTAAAAAGGTAAATACTCTTGTGAATAATGAAATGAAACCGGGTAGCCATCGTGTAATCTGGAATGGTTGCGATGACAGCGGCAGAGAAGCCTCCAGTGGAGTTTATCTATATAGACTCCAGGCTGGCGATTTCAAAGCCTCCGGAAGAATGGTGCTGATGCGCTAAACAAGAGTTCTACATAGAACCTGCAAAAGCCCGCCGTTTTTCGGCGGGCTTTTCTTATCGGCAAAAAATCTCCCTCTATATATTTCGAAAGGAAAAATGAGCAATCGGACAGACTTAATTAATCATCATGAGCTTAAAAACGCCATTCTATTGAGAAACAACCCAATCCTATACACAAAATTCTAATAGACTCGATGAGAATTGTCTTCCGAGTAATAAAAAATGTCATCCTACTCACATTTTATTTAATTCGAGCCTCGGAAAGAATGTTCTGATGCTCGGAAGAAATAATTGGAGCCTCGGAAGGAATGTTTTGACGGTCGGAAGAAATAGTTGGAGCCTCGGAAGGAATATTATGACGGTCGGAAGAAATAGTTGGAGCCTCGGAAGGAATATTATGACGGTCGGAAGAAATAGTTGGAGCCTCGGAAGGAATATTATGACGGTCGGAAGAAATAGTTGGAGCCTCGGAAAGGATGTTTTGACGGTAGGAAGAAATAGTTGGAGCCTTGAAAAGGACTTTCTGACGCTTGAAAGATAAACTCGGAGTGCAAGAATTCGTGCAGATTCGAAATTAATTCGATTTTAAAATCTATTTTATCAAGACGATTCTACCGGTGGCGTTTAAGGAAGGCGATTTGATAAAATATATACCGGCCGGACTCTGCCCTGAATTCCATATAAAAATGCGACGTTCGGTTTCGCCGCTAATTCTATCCACCAATCTTCCCGTGGCATCATAGATAAAGAGTGAACCAACGGGTCGATCTGCGATTATTCTAACCACGGAATTGAACGGATTGGGATAGGCACGAAGTGACAGACGATTCGGGAGAATATCGCCTACCGATTCATGGATATTGGTGGTGTCCGCGAGATAGGACAGGTCGAGGCGGCCAAATCCCCATGTGTGATTATAAGTGAACCCGGTGATTGAATCTTGCCTTGTGTTTCTGGTGAGAAACTCCACAACATCGGCGTGGCCCCATGTGGGATAGCGTTGAAAAATAATTGCTGCCGCGCCTGCAACGTGAGGTCCTGCTGCGCTGGTTCCTCCGAACTGCTGGTAACCGGCGAAATTGGCAATATCGTGGGTCGATGAGTTGGAAGCCCATACATCGTAATTCCCCGGGGCAGCTAAATCAAGAAGAGGGAACCCATCGGAGATTCGAGCGCCTTTTCCGGAGAAAGAGGAAATCATACCGACATAGGAGGTGCTGTCGCCGCCTCCGTAACCCACAAATCCTCGAGAGCTATAACTTGCAACCCCAATTCCTGAATCGGAAGTTGCCGGCCAGGTAACCGTGTTATCATGGCTCACATGGCTGTCGAAATTGACTCCACCTCCCCAACCGGTTTTATTGTCCGCGCAAAAACCATGGATTTGCGAGACATCACCGGTATTGTTAGTGATTTGTATCGAGAAATCAGAGATATCGGGTAAATCCCACATGTTGAGGAAAAAAGCACGAGTATCTCTCGGCGAGGTAAAAGCGCCGGAATATGACCAACCGCCGCACGCAAGGAGCCCGCTTCCCGTGGTGTCCACGGGGAGAGCGTCGGTAAATCCGCCCGGTTGATGCAAAACGAAATCGAGACCGCTTTCGGGAATGTCTGTCCAGATAAAGGTCATGAAGATATTATCGATTCCGGTGGATTCTGGAAATGAGAAAGAAAGATCGAGAGATTCTCCAGGGTCGAGTGAGAACTCACAATGTTTGCCGCAGTTGGCCAGATTCCCGGAAGGTGTAACCTGACAAATTCCTAACTCCGCGTAGCTGTTGATAGACTCTTCTACCGGCGAGCTGCCGTCCAGATATTCCCAAACATATCCTCCCATTTCCCAGAGCATAACATAGGCTCCTTCTGAGGCCGACCAATCCATACACTCTAGCAAATCGACCTGATAGCGATAGCAGGCGAGAAGTTCGGAGTCGGGAGCGATACCGGTGAATTTGCGGCTGCCGGCATGGCCACCCGCGATAATCGATGAAACCCCGGTGCCGTGTGTTCCGTAATCCGGGGGAGAATAGATGAGATTGATGTATCTTCGGTATGTCGATAACGAATCGCGCGTGGCCAGGATTTTTGATGTACCCAACATGAGAAGAGTGTCTCCGTCTTCGAGATTTTCGCCAGCAGATGCAGCGAGAATGAAAATCGGTTCGCCAAATCCTGGATCGCTTTCTGTGAAACCTTCGCTCGGACCGAAATCGCGGCTGGAGTTACCGTTTTCATCCAGATATAGCCAGTCCCAGTCGGGTTGAAAGATATTATCCTGATTGCCCACACCGTCAACGCCGCCCATAACCCCTGACCAGTCGAGGGTTCGAGCATCAATAAATGAAAGTTCTTCGCCCCAATCGAGGCTGCCGTTACGGTTGAGATCTACGCCATCGATACCGGGAGTAAATTCGCCGTTGCCGTCGAAATCTATAAAACAATATGCTCCGCCGTCGGAGAAAAAGAAATCCGGATGAAAAACATCGATTCCAGTATCGAAATTGGCTATACGAATCCCGGCTCCGGTAAGGTCACTTGCACCCGAGTTATCGAACCAGCATTCATCTGCACCGCACATGGGTGCGGAGATATCCAGAGTTTCGATAATCCGTGGACGCCATGGTGTATCGATATATTCAAATTCCCTTTCGGCAATAAAGCTATCCAGTAGATTCCATGGAACGATTGCGATAGAATAACCCGCTGGGTTGGCAGTCCCTGACATGGGCAACTCGACGAAATCAACTCCGCGGTTTTTCCATTTTGTTACAATTTCACTTGTAGCGTCGTCTTTCCAGAGCACATGCAGGCTGATTTCCCCGGATTCGATTATCTCGCGGGCATTCTCGGGCGGTGGAATATTCTCTCGGTGGATTGTATATAGAAAATCCAGATTAGGTGAAATTTTCGTCGAGCAAAAAGAAACGTTGGCCATCAAGACCAACGTTAATAATAGGGTTATTCTACGCATATTTAGCTTTTAGAAATGATCGTAATTTTCAACGTCCTGAAAAGCGGCCTTAAAGGAGATTCCGCGATTTGGATATCCACTTCCGATCCAGTTCTCGATTAAGATTTTCGAATAATGGCTCCCATTAAGGATTGCGTAGGATTCTCCTGGATAAAGGACAATTTCATCAGTCCAGTTGTTTGTTCCTGCAGAGGTGAAAGATGCTAATCCATTTACGGCTACTCCGAGACGTTTAATTTCAGTTTCTCGATCGGCCCACTCGTCACCGAATAACGATGGTGATTTTAATGCAAGACGATTCGAATCGTCAACACCGAGATAGATATCGATATGAGTCAGATGAAGCAGATCCATTGTGTAGATTGCCTGATTATCGAAATCGATTGCACAAATGACGCTGTCTCCACCAGCAACTTCCCATAGTGTATCTTCGAACCAGATGGTCGGCGATGTATTCACGGTGCCTGAAAGGCTTGATAGCGATGTGTCTCCACCATCGACTTTGAAAGATTTAAGCGCGAAATAATGTTTCCTATCGCTGGATAGACCATAAACGGTAATTTCCGTTCCGCTGTTTGGATCGGGCGAAACCAGATAGGTAGCGAGTTCCTCGGAACTCAAACCATCGAATCCTGCATTCTCTCTGTGATAGAGAAGATAGCCTTCAAATCCGGTCTCGCCGGCATCCGGTGACGGATTCCATGTAAGCATTACCGAATCCTGAAAAGTAGTATATGTAAGCCCGGTGGGAGGATCAAAAGTTTCCGGTTCCGGTTCCGGCTCTGTGGTTTTTTTCTCACAACCAACAAAAATAATCAAGCCCGCTAATAGAATGAGCATAATTGCTGCAAATTTCCTCATGTTTTCCTCCTTAATATTGATGTTTTGTTAAATATATTCCAATATGTCCAAAATAGCAAATAAAAAAACCGGACATCGCGAAGATGCCCGGTTAAATATGAATATGTGAGAATTATTTACTCGAGAATTCTCCAATTCTGAACGCCTTGAACCATCCACTTGAAAGTAATCTTGTGGTTGGTGTCATCATACGCGGTGATTTTCATTTTTCCATAATAACCATTCGGATGATTGGTCTTATAGATTTTGAGAGCGTATGTCTGATTGGCGGATATGTCCTGATAGTTCTCATAGCTTGCCGCCGAAGTGCTGGGAGCTTCCGACATAACATCGTAGTCGGTGCCCGGCACTGCGATACCGGTAGCATTTGGGAAATCGGTTCCGCCGGTGTAGGCATCCGCAGAAGCGATAGCGTCATAGGTTGCAAAATACACATCGACGTAATCCTGGTTAGCAGCAGCGAATGAATAGCTGGCACCGGAAACGGTTCCGCCAGTCATTGCCCATCCGTAGCCGGAAGGCTGACCTGCAACATCGAATCTCCAGATCTCTTCGCTGACAACTTCTTCCACAAAGTTGGAAGTATTGAAAGTTAGTGGATCGGATTCTTCGGTTCCATTGTAAGCAACAATTTGATATTGCCCCAAACCTGTAGGATTAACATGCGTACATTGCGATGTTACTCCGTCGTAGATTTCAGTTCCATCGAAAAGTACATAATAGCCTTCGATTTCCGAAGTGCTTTCGTCCCAATCGATAATTAGATCGATACCGTTGATATCTGCACTTAAAGTGTAAGTATCCGGGGAATCGAGAGCTTCTGTGGGCTCATCCTCACATGTTCCTCCAAAGATTACCAGGAATAGTGGCAAGGAAATGAGTATAATTAATAATTTCTTCATTCTTAAAAACACCTCCTAAAATTATTCCATGCGTTTTTTGGGCGGTTTCTTGTCCTGGCCGGAGCCGGCAGATTTACCGGTTTGTTTTCCGGTAGCCTGTTCTTCTTTTTCTTCCACCTCTTTTACTACTTCTTCTTCGCCCTCTTCCATAACCTCTTCCTCTTCTTCCATTTCGACTTTACCAAGCTGTCCTTCGAGAGCATCGATTCTCATCTCGAGTTTATCGATTTTCTCTTCGAGCATTTTGATTTCCTGATTCATGGCAGCTCCACCTTGCGGCTGACAACCACCGATAAGCAGGATGGCGAATAATGCCGGTAAAACTACAATAAGAGTTTTTTTCATGTTCCTCACCTCTTTTGATTGAGTTATTTAGGTTTTTGGTTTTCAATAATGTAAATTTAGTATCTTCGAAACCGATTGTCAACAGTAATCTTATACAAGAAACTCCCCGTGTTCCATAATTTTAAGATCGTCGATATACAAATCCGGGTTGAGTAAAATGCCGTCCAGATGGCTTGGCACCCTTATTTTACCGCCCATAGACTGATTATCTCCAATTGCAATATGCACGGTTTTCATTACTTTTTCGTCTTCCAGTACATTGCCAATTATTTTTGCCTTGTAATTTGTGCCGATTCCCAGTTCGGCTATATTAAGGGCGTCTTTTCCATAGGGCTCTACAGCTTTACGTACTATTTCCGCCGATTTGCCGCCTTCAATGGAAGTAGCATAACCATCGGCAACCTCCACTCTAATATAATCACCTTCCTGGAGAACGCCGGTATCGTTAATCGAACCGTCGATAACATACACACCCTGAGCGGTGCCTTCCAGTGGCGCGGCGTAAGCTTCTCCAGCTGGAAGATTTGTAAATCCTCCCGGCTGATGAACAATACCCGTATCCGATAATCCTCTTCGAGTTTCCAGCGAGAAAGAGAGATCCGTGCCGTTTGGAGTAGTAACACGTGCATGTTTGGCTTCGGTAAGAATAGCCGCAAGCTTGTCGGAAAGATTGGCTATTTTCTGATAATCGGCGTTAACCGCTCTTATCAATGTATCCGGAATAATATTGGGTAATGTTGCACATCTTGCACCATTTGCGCATGCTTCCCTACGCGCGTTGGTGTGCGACATACTTCGATAAGTGGGAATAAAGAGAACATCGTAGTTCTTCATCAATCGAGCAATCGCTTCGGGTGGTTCCTCTCCATGACTGGTTCTGGGAGAGATTACTACCATACTGGCATCTTTAGCATGTTTAAGTGCGCTATAAAAAAGCACCCTTCCAATATCACATATTTTGGTATCAGTAACAACTAATACTGTATCGGATTTTTTAACACCAAGACATTGCTTAACCGCTACTTCGGCGGCTGCTTGCATTTTTTGTTGCATTCAGACTCCTGTTATCAGTTTGTATTTAGAATTAATGGTGTTCCGCTGCCCAGTTCTTCAGGGATTATTATAATTGTATTATTAGGAGAATTTACCAGTTGTTTGAGCATCTCGATTCTATACCATCTGATATAATTTGTGGTAAGTCCCTGAGATATAATCTGGTTGGCTTTGCGGATTCCTTCTGCCTCGAGAAGCTTACGTTCTTTCTCACGTTCTTCTTTTTGGAGAACGAACTCCATCTTGCGTGCTTCTTGATCTGCGGCTAGCTTGGCATCGATAGCATCCTGAATTTTAGTAGGTAAAATTATATTTCTGAGAAGGATACGTTCAAGAATTACGCCCTTTCCTTCTACTAATTCCTGGGCTCTTTTGGATATTTCGGATACAACCGTATCGCGTTTCACCGAATATATATTCTCTGCTGTGAATTTTACCACCACATCGCGAATAGCGGTTCGTAGAATTGGACGAATGATTTTTTTATCATAATCATAACCAATCTCGCGATAGACTTTAGGGGCTTCTTCTGGAATGAGTTTATACCACGAAGTCAAATCCAGTCTGATTTTTAGACCCTCGGATGTCAGGGCGTCGATCGCATCATCACCACGTCTTGCTCCTTCCGCAGAAGCTACCGACATAGTATATTCCTGCAATCGAATTTCCATCTTAACCACATCTGCCAGAGGATTTATAACGTGTAAACCCTCACTCAACGGTTGATCTTTTACCTTCCCAAAAAGCACTACAACGCCAACATGACCTGCCGGGACAATAGTCAAGGCAGCCATTAAGAAGATAATCACAATGATTACCACAACTATGCCTATAACAGAGGATACACCAATTTTCTTTTTTTCCATGATAGATTCCTTTCCTTATACATGCAAAGTAAGCTTTTATAACTCAAGAGTCAACTAAGACTTATATTATCCATAAAAAAAGCCGGAAACTATTCCGGCTTTCCTGTTTTAATTTCTTTAGAAATTATTTATCGGCGAGATATTTTTCCTGAAATTCCTCGCGAGTTAATATTTCATATTCGGTTTGTATAGGGATAGAATCCTTAAGAGCATTCGATACTGAGCAGAACTTATCCTGAGAAAGCTGAATGGCCCTTTCCACTTTGTCTGAAGGTATCTCAGGTCCTACTAATATATATTTCACTTTCAACTCTGCGGGTATTCTGGGAGCTTTTCCGGTTCGTTTTGCGGTAACTTGCATCCACATATCCTGCAACATCACATTTTTCTTGTTCATCACATATATCGTGTCCTGACCAGTACAGCTTGCAATCGCCCCCAAAAACTGATCGAAAGGTGCCAGATGGTCACTAACCACAGCCTCTGGATCCATTTTGTTTAAATAAACCCAGTGATCTTTCTGAAAATGGGCATAGATAACAATAGGGCCGAATCTGCAAGCGGTAACCAGTTGAATTCCTTGTTCTTCCACTGATATACTCCAATCTAGGTGTTATCTTCCAGTAAATCCGAAATCAATTCCTCGAACTGTTGCTTTGAATGATAACCAACCAGTTTTTTGGTGATACATCCGGATCTGTCGATAATGAATGTGGTTGGAATCGATGTTACATTACCATAATCCATCGCAACCTCGCGATTGCCGTATAATATGGTATAGTTGATTTTCATGCTTTTAATGAAACCTTTAACCGCTGTTCTTTGATTATCGAGAGATATACCGATAACTTCCAAACCATCGTCAGCATATTCATTCTGAAACTCTATAAAGAAAGGAATTTCCATTCTGCACGGACGGCACCAGGTAGTCCAGAAATCGAGGATTATGATTTTTCCCTTATAATCTTCGAGTGATACCATCTTGCCATCTGTGTCTTCCAAAGAAAAAGCCGGAGCTGGATTAGAACAATCGACCGGGGGAAGAGGTTCTTCCTGAGTTTTAATCTTTTCCTCGGGTTGTTCTTTTTCTTCGGAAATTTTCACTTCGACTGTCTGTTCAGTCTCATTTTTAACCTGTTCGACTTTAACCTGAGATATGTCCTCTTCTGTGGCTTCTGCCTTTTTCTCGCTTGAACATCCCAGGCTTAACAAAATCACCGATATTAGGACCAGAGAGATTATTGGCCATTTAAGTTTTTTAGCATGAATAGAATTCATTATTCTCCTAACAACTCTTCTGTTTTCTGTAATAAAACTTCATAGGGGATAGCGCCCAGTGAATCCTGCACTTTTTTCCCGTCCTTGAACCACATCAAAGTTGGAATACTCATAATCCCGAATTTAGCGGCTGTTTGCGGGCTTTCGTCCACATTGACTTTATATATTTTCATCTTATCCCCTTTTTCCTCGGATAATTTTTCGATTGAAGGGGTCAGAATTCTGCAAGGTGCACACCAGGGAGCCCAAAAGTCGACCAAAACTAAACCCTCTGACTTTTGTACTTTTTCTTCGAACTGAGTATCATTGATTTCTGTTGCCATGATTTCACTCCTTTTTGTTTGTTAATCAACTTAATGAACATTATAAAAAGGGACAAGTCAATGTCAAGATATATTTATATATTAATTTGAATATTACGATATATTGTTAGTGTTATTCGCCGAACTCGAGGGCTAAATCACTCATTTTCAAAGAGATAGCTTTAGATATACCATCTTCCTGCATGGTGATACCATAAATATAGTCCATAAACTCCATAGTATTTCTATTGTGAGTTATACTGATGAATTGGGTTTTTTCAGAGAATCTACGGAGCATGGTTAAAAAACGGGTAACATTGGCATCATCCAGAGGAGCATCGATTTCGTCCAGCATACAAAAAGGACTTGGCTTAACTTCATAAAGGCCGAATAGCAATGAAAGCGCACACAATGCATTCTCGCCTGCGGAAAGTTGATCGATAGAAAGGAATCTTTTTCCACGCGGACGTGCTGAAATTTCTATGTCGGCTTCCAGAACATCCTCACCTTCAGCCAGGTTAAGATCGGCTTCTCCACCTTCGAACAGCCGTGTGAATATCTCACGGAAATTTCGTCGAGCGCTTTCGAAAGTCTCCAGGAAGAGCTTTCTCGCGGTGTTATCGAGTTGTCGAATAGTTTTTTTAAGCTCGGTTTTTGCTTCGAGAAGATCCTCTTTCTGTTCGGTGAGAAAATCATAACGCTTTTTCTCATCCTCATATTCAACTTCTGCTTCGGGATTTACTCCACCAAAACTCTGAATTCTCTTGCGAAGTCTCTCCAGTTGACCCTCTTTTTTATTCCGATCTTCTTCCTGCAACTCTTCTTCGACTTCGAACTCTTCAATATTAATCTGGTACTTTTCCCAGGTACTTTTCTTAATCCACTCGATTTCCATGTCTAAGTCGCGCTTTTCCATGGTCAATTCGTGTGTAATTCGTTCGTATTTAGATAATTCAAGATTTATATCTTTAAGATCGGAATCTAGCTTACGAAGTTTATCATTGGCTTGTTGGAGATTTTCACCCATAATCTGGAATTCTTTTTCCGCCTTTTCCTTCTCTCTGAACATCTCTTCGATTTCACGATTGAAATTACTCTTCTTAGATTCGTGATCTTTAACCGATTTTGTAGTATCCTCGATTAGTTTTTTGGAATTGGCGATAGAATTCTCGGCCTCGGATTTCTGAAGCTTCAATCTGGCAAATTCTTTTTCAAGGCTTTCCAATTCACCTTTAAGCTGGATATATTTCATTTGTGCATCGGTCGATTTTCTGGTAATCTCTTTAACTGCGCTTTCCGCCTTATTTTCGGAATCCCGATCTTTACTTAACTCTGATTCGACGGAATTTATTTGTGTTTCAAGTTCGCCAATCAGTTTTTGAGATTTCTGCAGTGATGACGATAGGATCTCTCTCTTGCTATTGTTGTTATCCAGCTCGATTTCAACCGATTGAATATTATTGGAAAAATTCTTTCTTTGATATTCTATTTCCCGAAGTTGATTACTAATCTCATTTTGCTTGCGAGATAACTCTTCGATCTGGTTTCTCACCGCTTCCATGGCATTGGCCAAGTCGTTAATTTCCGCTTTCAGGGAATTTTCCTTTTCGCCCAGAACTTCTATTTTCGGGGCGATCTTTTCTAATTCGGCTTTGATTTTTTTAATCTCGGTAATTAAACCAAGTTGGCCTTTTTCTTGGGCACCGACAATTCTTATTCCCGGTTTTTTAAGGAAATTTCCGCTTTGCGAGACCACGAATGTTTCTTCAGATTTTAAATCGCCTGTAACATAACCGTCAATCAGATTAAGTAATGGAGTGAATCTGCTTTTAGCCCCGGTTATTTCTGATGTAACGATAGGTAGCTCATTTAGAACTACCAGAATCAGAGATTTATCGCTGTCCAAAAGTTCTTTTGAAATCTGCGACGCAACAGTCGAGTTTTCAACGACCCAGGCCTCGGATAAAGGCCCCAAAATAGTATCGATCGATCGGGCTGGCAATTCCGCTGGTTCGATCAATTCGGCGATTTTTCCCACCACTCCATGGTAAGCGGATAAGTCGATTTCGCTATCTTTGATCATCTCCTGCAGTGCTTCGAGTCTGGCTTTAAGTTCGGTTTTGTGAGTATTTAGTTTGCCGAGATCCATCAGGACTTCGGTTTTTTTCTCTCTCAAATTGTCCAATTGCAATTTCTGTTTGGAGAGTTTTCCCTGTTCGGTTTTAATATCGTCTTCGAGCTGTGTAATCTCATTGTCCAGGTCTGTCTTTTTGGGAGTTATCTTATCCAGTTTTTCCTGAGCGGATTCTTTTTTAGATATAAGTTTTTCGCGAGTTTCATCCAGATTGTTGATCTGGGTTTTATAAGATTGGACATTGGCCTGATATGTGGTGATTTTTACTTTTAAGCTAGAAAGTGTCTCACGCCGGTTGTTGTTATTTTTACGAATCTTGGCGTAATCTTCTTCAATGTTTGTTTGCTTCTCGAGTATTTCATCTGCAATTTTCCTCGAGTCAAAGACTTGCTGTTTTTTCTCTTCGATTTTTTGGCTATTTTCGGTCAGTTGCTTTTCAATCTCGACCAGACGACTTTTCTGATTCTCTGAAAGATTTTGCGCCCCCAGGATAGTCTTTTCTGCGCTGTTTATTTTCTCGGCAATAACAGCGTGTTCTTTTTCCCTTGCAGCAATTTCCGATTCTACTTTGCGAAGATTATTCCCGGATTCAGTCACTTTGTTTTGATGTTCATCTCGTTTCAGGGAAGCTGTTTGGCGATTGGTTTCAATCTTATTCTTTTTGGCTTTATAACCGGCCAGAACTTGATTTTCATCGTTCAATTTCTCGCTAACTATATTTCTCTTGGAATTTATCTGTTTAAATTCCGCCGATGAAAGCTCAAGAGCGATCTTCTGTTCTTTTTTCTTCAATTTTTCCAGGTCTTTCGAGCGTCTAACCTGGCGCTTTAGCGAATTGAGACGCTTCTTTATTTCACTCAGGATATCATCGAGACGCTCTAAGTCCTGTTCGGCATTATCCAGCTTCCTCTGGGAACTGTTCCTGTCGATTTTATATTTCATGATACCGGCGGCTTCTTCGAGAAGAGAACGCCTATCCTGTTTGGTGCCGTTAAGTATTCTCTGTACCATGGCTTGATCGATAAGAGAGTAAATTGCACTACCGATTCCAGTGCCCATAAGAATCGATTGAATATCTTTCAAACGTACTGCCCTGTTGTTAATAAGATATTCCGAATCTCCGGAGCGATATAATCTCCTTCCGATAGCCACCGTGTTTTGCTGTGGATCGAAAGGCAACAACCCTTTGCAATCCTCCAAAACTAATGTAACTTCGGCCATGCCAAGAGGTTTTCTATCGCGCGTACCCTTGAAAATTACGTCCTGCATGGATGAAGAACGTAATGCTTTAACTTTTTGTTCACCAATAACCCAGCGAATAGCATCGAGGATATTGGTTTTACCGCAGCCATTAGGACCCACGATAGCTGATAAGCCTCCGCTGAATGTAAGCTCTGTCTTTTTGGCAAAGCTTTTAAAGCCATATAATGTAAGCTTTGAAAGGTACATATTATTAATTAAAGCCTGAAATTAAGAATCGATTGCTCGTTAATCTCTCGATTCCTATTTCTTCTTGTGACTCCTTCTACGGGAATTACTTCTGCCTCTATTGGAATATCTTCTACTGGGTAGAATTTTTATATGATTTGAATATATCCATCCTTTACCATCTTTCAATACTTCAACTCGATATGCTCCATCTCCCTTTACATTAAACTCTGCTTCCTTGCCTATACGAGTTTCCAGAACTTCACCCTTATGTATAAAATTGATAGTCCCTTCTTCCGGACACTTCACTTTAAACACGATTTTTGGGTGATGTCGCATTGCGCCACCCATAACACTTGTCTGACGAGGTGATTCACACCAGAACCTGAATCCGCGGGCATTTCCCCATCGATAATTGCTGATAAAAGCCTGTGCTTGTTTGAGCGATTTCAGAAAATTCTCCCTCGATTCATCGAAATCCGAAGGATTGAGAGGTTTCGGTAACAGAACGTGTGTTCTAATGGCCTGAAGCTGTACTTTGTATGGGAAAACGGTGAATTTTAACGGACCCCATTTGTATTCAGCAGCGTGAACATCCAGAGAACCAATCCCGATAACTCTTCGTTTCTCGGCTTCTCTGTCCCATCGGGCCAGCGTTTCTTCGGAAGGCGTAGTTAAAAAACTGCGTGGATGAAGCAAATATTTCAGCCAGTTTCCCTTGTTGACTCCTTCCAACCAGGAAGACATATGATTCCATACTTCGATTCCCTGATATCCTCTAACGTGCCATGCTTTCCATGGATAGGCTGGGACTTCCTTTATCTCTCTAACTTCATCCGGATGAGCTATAATGCCAATTCCTCCCTTTTGTTTAACTTCGCGAACATATTGCTTTGGACGCATTCCTTCGGGAAGTGTTTCATTAAGGCCGATAGCCAGATAATGATTAAGATCATCGGAATCCTGAATTTCATAACCGATCAATACCATAACCCTTTTGTGCCAGCCCTCCAGGGACTTGTGGATCATGGTCATATGATCGGTGAATATCAGAAAATCCAGATGGATTTTGTCGGCAATCCTTATGATTTCCTCATGGGTTTTTGTCCCATCGGAATCTTTCGTGTGTATATGGATTGCGCCGACATATTCGTAAAGATTTGTCGGATCTGCCATGTTTTAATTCTCTCTATTTAACGACCAGATGGCAGCTAATCCAATCAGGGTAATATCGGGATCCACGATATGCGGTATAGTTATCTCTCCGGAAATCCATGGTGCAGATCCACCGGAAATAACAAGAAAAGGACGTTCTCCACGTTTCTCAGCGTATTTTTTATAAATATACTCGATTCCACCAAGAATTATTCCCTTTATACCAACCAACATCGAATCGCGAGTCGTATTGCCTATATAATTTGAAGCAACCTCAAATTCTGTTTTCGGCAATTGAGCTGTAAAATTTGTGAGTGATTCAAGTGATATCTTTTCTCCAGGGAAAATAGCACCACCCAAAAATTCTCCTTCAATATTAACCAGATCGGCAGTTACCGCTGTTCCAGCATCGACAATCATTATAGCGCGGTTCTGTGTTTTGCCATATTCTACATAGGCACCGACCGCTGCGGATAATCTGTCTGCCCCAAGCGATGAAAGAGGGCTATAGTTGACTTTTAGCTGGGAATTAGTTTCGCCGGTTACTACCAGCGGATCGAAATTCGAAAGAGCATCCACCAATCGAGATGAAACCCCAGGTATTGTCGAGCCAATAACAACACCCTGATTTTCGGGATGTGCCGCTGTTTTGATAATGTTTTCTATTCCGTCGTCCAGGGTCTCTGTTAAAATAACCTGCCGAGAAATGAATCGATTCAGATCACTAACCAGGGTTAGTTTTATCCTATGATTCCCAACATCTATAGCTAAAACTGCCATCAATCTAAACTCGAAATGCGCCACTTCCAAGCCCATTAGTTGAATTCACGCTGGCGCGCGCTTATATTTCCTATAAAGTAAAATAGTTATCGGCAACTGTCAAGGGTAAAGCTGAAATTCTCCACTTGTAAAATGATTATTCTTTTACCCGTAATGCCAAGAAGCATTACTTGGATTTCAATGTATATCTTGTATATTTACTCAATATATATATCTATTTAGTTCGAGGTTACCATGAAAAAAATTACAATATTGGGCTCCGCTGGTTCGATTGGCACTCAAACTCTTGATGTTTTAAGGCGTTTCCCCGACGACTTTTCCGTTTTTGGACTTTGCACATTTAACGAAATCGATTTGATGCTCGAGCAGATTTCCGTTTTTAATCCACAGGTCGTATGTATGGTGGATAAGGATGCAGCTTTGAACTTAAAAAAGCGCTTGAATTCCAACTCTCCGGAGATACTGGCCGGCCAGAAAGGACTTCTAGAACTCGCCTCGATGGAAGACCATAATATAGTAATAAACGCTATCGTTGGTGCTGCGGGATTACTCCCAAGTCTGAAGGCAATTAAGCCGGGTGTTCGGCTTTGCACTGCCAATAAAGAATCTTTGGTTATTGGCGGCGAGATTATTATGAGAGAAATCGAAGATAAACAGGCCGAGTTGATTCCAATCGACTCAGAGCATTCCGCCTTGCTTCAAGCATCTCTATCCGGCCATTATCAAGAAATTCGCAGATTGATTCTTACTGCATCTGGCGGACCATTTCACAACTCAGATATCGATTTGAAAAAGGTTGAACTGAAAGATGCACTCAAACATCCCAATTGGAGTATGGGAGCAAAGATAACTATAGATTCGGCAACCATGATGAATAAAGGTCTCGAGGTTATCGAAGCACATTGGTTATTTGATATCCCCCTGGATCAAATCGAGATTGTTGTACATCGACAGAGTATTGTTCATAGCATCGTGGAATTTATCGATGGATCCCAGATTGCCCAGGCGAGTATGCCGGATATGAGGTTGCCCATTCAATATGCATTGACTTATCCCAATCGCGATCAATCGACCATACCCATTTTAAACCTGGCAGATATCGGTCAATTAACATTCGAAGAACCTGATTATCATAGATTCCCATGTTTGAAAATCGCCTATCGTGCAATGGAGATTGGTGGGAGTGCGCCCTGTGTTATGAATGCTGCCAATGAAGCTGCGGTACAACTTTTTCTGGGTTGCAAAATAAGGTTTTATCAGATACCGGAGATTGTCCAAAATGCACTTGAGAGTCATAAAAGCATTTCTAACCCCGATATAGAAACACTTCTTGCTATCGATAATGAAATAAAGGTTGCTGTTCTGGAAAAGTATGATAGCTAAAAGGAGCAAATTGAACAAAAAATGAAACATGAGACTACAATATAAAGCTTTATTGTCAATTATTGTCCTCGGTAAAACTCATGGGTTATCCACATTATAACTTGTTTATATTCAATGACTTATAGAATTATTCACCTTAATAAAATCAGATTATTTCCTCGGAATTAACTCTGGCGTGAAATCAGTTTTCGTTAACGATTTCACAATCAACACGAAAATTTCTAAACCATTGATAGACAATAAGATAGGTAAAATATAGTTATCCACAAAAAACTTTTTTTGTAAATCCCTTGCGTAAATAGAAAATGCAATTAAATTGATAAGTGCCTGCAGGGGAAGTTACCTAAGGCAACTTTGAAAACGAGATCACGAGGAACACTCTAGCGGGTGTTCTAAGGAACTCGACCCAACAGGTCGCTTGTGGGAGCTGCCCACCGGCGGCATTGAAAACGGACTAAAGTAACCGATGCAACAGGGTGACAAGTTGAGGACTTGCCGCAAATCATTGGTACGACGAATACAATCCCTTCGGGGTGCGAAAGAACTAATCTCTATCGCAGGAAAGATTGTATTCGAAGGAAGATGTACCCTGTAGTGGACCCGGTTCTCGTTCGATGTGCTGGTATAATAACCAGCTGAGCGAGGGTGAAAACTCGAAAACGGCAATCTGCTGATTGTTTTCTCGAGAAAATCGAGAAGCGAAAACGGAAAGAGGATATACCCTACATCGAGGAGACGATAGACCAACGGAAATTCTAAAGAGAAAAACGGGAAACCGTTTGATTGAAAGAATTTTCGGGACTATCACCGAGAGACCACAAGCCTACGAAAACCGCCCCTGAAAGGGGAGATATCGAAGCAATTCGATTGAGGCAACGCGGATAAATTCGCAGGCCAGTCAGCTTGCCTGATTTGAGCTATATACGCCCACGTGGTTTGGTCGAAGCGATTTGATCGAAGCAAAGTATAAAAATTCAAAGAAAGGCCATTAAGACAGGTTGTTTTGTGCCCTTGTGGCCGGCGATGCGAAAGTGAGCCGCGAAAGACAAAAAAAAACTAAATCGAAAAGCTGATTATGGTAAACGCTCCCATGTGGACTTATCGAAGAAATTCGATAAAGGCAATGCGTGAAACCTGCAATGGTCGATTGGTTGAGCTGATATCAAGCCATGCCTCACGGCGAAGAAAGAGAAATCCTTCTGACGAAAAATGGCCAGGATTTCCAGCAAAGTCAACCGGAGATAACAAAAACAATGCCTTTATGGTCGGGCGATTGCGAGAAAGCTCGAGAAATATTGTGATTGTTTTCGAAAGGCGGAATTGAAAGAGGATATTTGGCTTCCTTTGGGAAGTGAAACTCGCGAAAGCGAAAGGACGAAAGCGAAGAATCCCCTATGATAAGGAATCGGGCGCATCTGGAATTTCTGGATGGTTCAAACCGGTTTGAAATATATCCGGGGCGATAGTTTTGAAGTGAAAGGTGCGAAAAAATTCGCTGGATGGTTATGTACCGAGATGGTATATAACAAATCCGAATAAAGGGGATATCGGAGCCCTTGTGGTCCTGTCATAGAAATAATGGCGGGAGCGATTCCGATTGACACTGAAAACGGAGCCATTAACGAACTCGTACTATATTAAAATAGGCGGGTTTTATTGCTGAAGTGCTGAAAAATCCTGCCCACAAGCTAAAAGGGCCGTCTTAGGACGGCCCTTTTTTTTACCATCGATTTAGTTGTGAAGAAAATGAGTTGATTTCTTTAGCAGCATTAGTTAAAGCCTGCAGATTTGTTTTAATGAAAACTAAATCTAAATCCTTTCTTGAATTATAGACTTTGCTGGCAACCAAAGAACTACCGTTTACAGTAACCTCGAATTTATTAGAAACAAGAGTTTTAAGGTTTTCTTTGAAATAAGGCTTATAAAGAATCTGTTTGATATTTTCTTCAGGATTACCGGTAATAAGAACGTTATCGTCGAAAAACATATCCCCAGAAGATATTGGATTTTGCAACCCCATCTTATCGAAAAATTTATTTACTCGCGTCATTTTTCTCGCTTTTAATTTGGTTTTGGGCAAAGAAACTGGAGTTTTCAAATCGAGATAAGTTACGCTGGAGTTGCCCGTACTCACCACGTGGAAAGTAAATATATAATCGGTATCATCGATTTTCCCACTTAATATAGCCTGCTTTTTCCAGGATCCGGGATCAATTTCAGCTCCCAGAGATTGGGCGAATTCAGCGAGTTTTTCCTTGGTCTTCTTTTGATATCTAATGACCCAGTTTATAAACAGAGAAATCAGAACAATTCCCATACTTACCAGAGTTACAATTGTAATAGTACTCATATTGAATCCTCGTTTGCGGATTGAGTTCTCGATGTATTATACAACTTACTCGATCAAATATTCACTTATTCGATATTAAACGGTGGATCTTCATCTCTGGCGTGTCTTACCGTGACCCTACGATTTATAGTTCTGCCGCGAGGAGTTTCGTTGTCCCCGATAACAATAGGCACACCATCAGGATTAACCGAGTGAAGCGTATATGGATTGTTTGCTCCATAACCGATAGCATCGATTTCTGCGTTATTTTCATTCATCCACTCGCCCAGATCGGCGGCTTTATCCATGCCCAGATGATTCATCATGTATAATCTCAGGATTGCCAGTTCTCGAAGAGCTCTTTTTCGAGAGAGTTTCTCATTGTGTTCCGGATTTCCAATTATATCTGTGTGACCCTCGAGGACAAGTTTAGGATTAAGTTTACCACGTGCTTCGGTGATAATACTCGCGGCTAAACCGTCGAGACGGCTTTCCAGGAATTTGCTGGATGGATTGGTTTCATCGAATACGAATTGCACTACCAGAATTTTGCGAATTCTCCGCTGAATGTTTTTCACACGAAGCGATGTTGCGCCGTCGTGGCCTTCACTGCGGAAAATCAGAGGAGTTGAACCGATAAACACTTCGGCCTGCACCCGGAATTTATCTTCGGGCATAATCAGGTTTCCGCCGTCATTTTTCCAATCCCATTCGAGATTTTCTGAAGGCAATCCTTCAGATTGCTCCAGTATCCTTACCTGATCGCCACCAAGTGTGACGATTTTAACACAAGAGCTATCGATTTCGATATTGTCAAATCCCTCTTTTGTGATGTGAATTCCATTTTGCTGTGGATCGAGGTTTTCATAGCCAACAACGGTTGGTTCGGAGACAGTTGGTGCCCAGAGAATTCCCTCTCCGGTGAGTTTCGCTTCGACTGTTGCACCCTGCCATGCTGGTGCAATTCTGATTTTTCCGGGAAGTATAGAGCTGTTGTTTTTTTCAATTATTTGACGTAAACTCTCAGCGCGTTTCAATCCCATCAGTGAATCTTCACCTTCTGCAAAACCGCCCTGGCTAATAATTAAAGCGTCCTGATTGCGCCCGAGAATCTTTACAACTTTTTCGGTAAGATTGACATCACCGACAGGATCGGTCTGATCTGGTTGAAGTTCATATTTAATAAGGTCCTGATCGATAGCTGGGAATGAGACGCTGAGTTCGGTTCTTCGGTTTTCCTGTGCTACCGATTCCGATTCGCTTCTAATTTTGGCGGGATCGATACGATATATCGGTTCTGCGCAGAAAATTTCGTTTTTAATTATGATCTGGGTAGCCAACTCGGAATTTTGCTTTAAAATATAATCGCGAACAATTTCGGCACGTTTAACGGCAAGTTCCGCGCCCGATGTACATTCTACAGCATCGCTGGGATCGAAAAATCCAGTGATATTCATAATTGCATCGGGATTCTTACGTAATCTATCCGCATAAATGGCTAATAATTCCTTTTCTTCGCTGTCCAAATTAGTTTTGCCCGGTTCATAGAAAATAACTGGTAATAAAGGTCTTTCTTCTCTAAGATATTCCAATCTGGTGAGAAATCCTCTATGGGTATCGATAGTAATATTTAATTTTCCCGGAGCTTTTACATCGGCCAGCATCTCAATCGAGTTATTTTTTTCGTTTTTCTCATCGATTACACCGTTGATTTCCGGTGCTTTGCGACCGTCGTCATCCACAACCATCCTCAGTAGGAATTCCCCAATTTCCTTTGGTTTCCAGTTCCACTCCAATAAAGTGGTTGAATCGGGAGCAAGGCCGTCAAGATATTTCACCGGATAGATCATTTTCCATTTGCCCTCGGAATTTTTGTACATCAGGCTAACCGAAAATCCTTCGCTTCGCTCCGATCCGAGATTGTCGATTTGGCCAACGATCTTCCCCGAGCCATTTTGTACAAGCGCATGGTAAGATTCAAGATTATCTGCTACCAGATCGACCAATATTTCTCTTTCTGGAATAGCCCACACGCTTAAACCGAAGTGATGACTATACGCGCCGACTTCGGCCAGATCGGATTCAATGGGATAGACGAAGGCATAATCGAGATCGAGTCCGCCAAACAGCGAGCCGGAATGGAGAGTTAGTCCAGCGTCGATTCCGGTTCCGTCGTAACCGGCACGAACCTTCAAACCTCGTGGCAAAGAGCTTTCCACTCCAACTCGAATTCTGGCGGTTTGCTCGTCATTGATAGTTTCATTTCTCCAGTAAAAGTCTAAAGATGGCTGAAAATATTTATCTAAATAGTAGAAAGTGCCTATTTGAAATTCGGTGGGACGTTTTCCATAGCCTACGGTATCTTGAAGAGCCAGATTAGGCTGATTGATATCGCGAACCGCAATTCCAAGCCAGAATTTGTCGAATAGATTTCCTCGGACACCGGCGTTTAGACCAAAAGCATTTGCGGTTTGGCCTTCTTCGAAAATAGGATCTAAGCCGCTATCGTGCCCTTCGAACTCAGATAATCTATATCCGGTTTGATACCAGGTTCCGGTTAGTCCTATCGAGAAAACACGGCGAAAAATTCTGAACTCTGGGGCTACGGTTAAAGCAAGTCTCGAGTAATAGCTGACATCCTGATTCAAGATTGAAAACCCAAAGGCGAGTCCGCCCAAACCTTTTTTTCTATACACATACGATCCCAATCCGCGCTCGATAGAAGCCCCGCCGATTCCCCAGGCAAGGCGCGAATAGCTTGCGGTAAAACAATGACTGTTAAGTCCCGCAGCCGCGGCCGGGTTCATAAATACCGAGGCGGCATCCTCTGCCATGGCTGTATATGCAAGACCTCCGCCGGCATCCTTAACCCCATATTCTCCCGAATCGGCAGCCAGATATGCTGTAAGCGCAACTAAAACTAACACCAAAGATTTTTTAAATAAATCCATATTATACCCTTATCTTGCGATAGTTACTGAACCATGCTTAAAAATTTCTCCATCTATTTTTATTATCCAGAGATAAATTCCCTGCTGCAAATCATTGCCAAAGTTATCTTTGCCATCCCATGCATATTGACGATATTTTCCTTGCAAAGTTCGAACTTTGAGACCTTCCAATTTGTAAAAATCGATTTCCACATCGCCGGCTTTTGGTAATTCGATTTTAAACTCGTCGTAAAAACCATCGCCGTTGGGCGAGAACGGATTAGGCCCGGCGTAGAATTGGCAATTCACAAGCTTGAATTCCAGAGTATCAATACCAATAGGATAAAGTAATCGATTGTCGAACACAAGCACAGTATCCGAATATTGACCCGTTTGTTCCGAGTATAATCTCAATGGCAAAAACAGAGTGTCTCCGGGGGCGAGCGAAGTGTCCGCCCATGGTAGTATTTCGATTATCTCCCGACCGGTAGTCTTCGCAGAGTCCGCAAAAAGATAGATACTGTCCGGATTGACAAATCCGATATAAGAAAAATATTCCTGATAAGTGCAAAGCTCGATTGTTGTTCCCGCGTATGGATCCCAATTCCCGGAGTTGTCTATCCAGATTGGATTTAGGCCGAGTGGAGAAAGCGAGATAGTGAAAGTGTCACATCCGAAACTTCGGTCCAGCAGATTGTTGCAATCTGTGTCGTTATCGGTTGCGCAGATGGCGAAAGTTATCCATTGCCCGGAACTAACCACAATGCTATCGGTGCAATTCCAGATATTGGATGAAAGGTTGTTCATAGCAATTGTATCGATATTGCCGTCAAGTTCGGTGCCGAATGACCAATAAAGTACCGCGGAATAAACATCGCTGGTGTCCTGGATTTCAGCGCTGATAACGAAAGGTAATCCAGAAAGAGCGTAAGCAGGTTCGATTGAGAGTATCTCCGGAGGCACGGTGTCGTCATCGGCGATTGTGAAACTCCAGAATGTATCGGCCATGAGATTCGCTCCGCAATCGACAGCTAAATCTTCTAACCCGGATATCTCCACAAGCACGTTATCGAATTCGCATAATCCAAGCGGTTCTCTATCAACGCAATAGCTACCATCGGCGTATGTGAATACAACTTCGTTTGAATCGATTGTAATAACCAGGGAATTTGTGTCGATTCCCGCCGGTGTATCTTCGGCATCGAAACAAATATATTGGAAAGTGTCCAGCACATAGCTATTAGCAGCTGGCATAAACCCAGAAACGACCGGCGGCAGGCTATCGATCATAAATGAGAACACAAATGGTTCGGAGAGACTTCCCAGAGAATCAGCTATAGTTAACGTTCCGGAGACTGTGCTGTTATGGTCCCACGGAGAATTAGGATTGAATATAACTGAATCGGGAGCGAAAGTAAAGCGGTCGTCCGGCCAGATGATTTCCACGCCGTTCAGAACTAGACGAACACTGGTAGAATCATAGCTATCGGGATCTTCAACACTGAAAATCAGCGGTCCCCAATTACAACTTGTTACCGAATTATCGGTTGGATGAAGAAGTTCTAATAAGGGAATTGTAGTATTCAAAGTGAATTGCCAGCAAACCAGAGTATCATTAGGGCCGCAATAATTCGCTCTATCTCGAGCGCGAACGCATATATTGATTGTATCAGGGATATCGTCGGGAATTAAATCCCAGATATCCAGACTGCAAATCGGTTCGGCCCAAGAGAGTTCGATGTCGCTGCTGTTAAACCAAATATTATCGATTGAAGCAGAATCGAGAACCGGCCCCGATTGATAATCATCGATAACTATCTGGAAAATCGATGTCGGAATAGGCAGATATGAATCTCCCGGTGGCGAAATCGAAATTGTCGGCGGTAAAGTATCAATCAAAACATTCCAGCAATAGGGCAGGCTGTCGGCCTCCGCACCCAGCATATCGCTAAGACTTACCACACAGAACTCCACGGTGTCGGTTGCCCAATTGCTTAAAGGCTCAAAATAGAGTGTATCGTTCATAGAGCTAAGAATTAGTTCGTCAGAATCAATATAATATTCAACTCCATCGGCGGAAAAAACGATCGAGCTACTATCGATTCCCTCGTCGTCAAAAAGAGCAATAATAACGCCCTGATCCGGACAGGAGCTCCAGCTGTCCGGTGCGGGCTCGATGATCTCAAAATGTGGGGGAGAATAAAGAATAGTGAAACTCCAGCAACTCTCGGCCATGGATGGACTGCAATAATCGCTGAAGAGAACGGAAACAGCGCAAACATTTACTGTGTCGTCGGCATCCCACATAAGACCGCAATCGTTGGTACGGACTTGCATGCTGTCGCCCCAAAAATCGAGACAACTTACGCTAATTGTATCCGAATCGATTACGAAAAATCCACTATCGGTTTCACTTTCAAAAACAGCTGTTATATTCGGCGAAATAGAATCGCTGGAAAACCATGGCTCTGGAGAGACATTCACGATTTCCGGAGCCAGAGTAAAATAAAAAGCGCTGGCGAAATCTGTCAGCTCATTGCCCCATCTGTCCGAGACCGAGATTATTTCCACGGTTATTTCACCCAATTCAAAAGATTCAAGCGGATTGTAGATAATCGAATCACCAAGAAATCTTAGCAACGAATCGGCGATAGTGAGGGTATCACCCGCGATAACTACGGTCAAGTCCGAAGGATCTATTCCCGAGGGATCTTGCAACACGATAACAACTCGTTGCGGATCGCACGAAGTAGTAGTGGAATCATCAGGCAAAACCAGATCGGCTAAGGGCGGCGCTGCGTCTATATAAAATCGCGTGCAAACCGAATCTTGATTGGGACAAACTGCTAAATCAGTGGCGTGCAAACAGATATCGACCGTGTCATAATTACTCAATCCACTGATATTGCCGATAATTGTATCACCGCTAATTGTGAATGGCAGAGTTGGATCAAACCAGCACGAATCGCCGCTAAGATTATCGTCGATTTTAGCTTTTATTTCAAAAGCTGTCGATGTTAAAGTAGTATCCGGTTCCGGCGATATCCAATTTATATTTGGAGGTGTGAAATCGAAGATTATCTCCCACGAGTTATATTCAGCTGCGTTTTCCAAAGAATCATCCAGAGTCAGGAATTCAACTAAGATTGTATCTTCAATAATCGGATTTGGTTGGACAATCAGGCTATCGCCACGAATATCCAATCGATAATCCAGAGAAGATATCGAATCGCCGTCAACCAGTAATAATAGAGTAGATAAATCCAAACCGTCGTCATCGACAATATTTATAGTAATAGAGGAGTCGCAACCGTAGGGAGTAAGTTCATCTGGCGAGACGAGTTCTGCAATAGGGCCGCCGGACTCGATATAGAAATAATAGCAGCTATCCAGAATGTTCGGGCCGCAAAAATCCGGACTGGCAAGGTCTTCAGCGTGAACGCAAACCTCGACCGTATCGCCACCCGCAATATGCAATCCGGCTATTTCGGGATCAAATTGAAAGCTATCGCCAGCGATATCCAAAGCGAAATGCGAATAGTCGAAGCTGTTGCCATCGACCACAAGTTGGAAAGCTCCGGGGATTATCTCGGTGATACTATCGCCCAAAGTGAATTCAATCAACGGATTTACGCTTTCAACTATCTCTCCGGGAAAAGGGTTATCGGCAATCAAATATGGTGAACTGTAATCCATAAGAAATCCCCAATAGATTGAATCGATACTGGAGATCGGTCCTTCGGCGTGTACCAGGAGACATCGCACACTATCGCCATCGATCCATGGCTCAGGCGGGAAATATTTTAGTGTATCATTTTCGAAACTGATTCTCTCACTCAGATGAGTATAGGTTGTATCGTTGATTGATAGCAAGATGGAGGTTTCATCGATACCGCCTCCGGGTGCCCATAGATATAACTCGACCGTTTCTTGAACACAGGCTACGATAGCTCCCACTGGAGGTACAGCTACAGGGTCGCGCGCATCGATATAGAATTCCCAGCAGAGCGAATCGGCCCGGTTTGGTTCGCATGTATCGGGATTATCGGCGGCCTCGAGAAGACAGAATTCAACCGTGTCCACTGTATCCCAGGCTCCGGCGTAAACCGGGTCAAAAACCAGATAAGGTTCCTCCCAACGAAGATTGACACCGTCAACGCTATAATTGGATCCATCCACGGAGATAATTAAACTGGTAGGATCGACTCCCGCGGGGGTATCTTGAAGACGAATTCGTACTTTTTTGAGTGTATCTCCGGTAAGAGAGAATTCTGCAGGTGAATATTCGATTATCTGAGGTGGCATCAAATCGACATAGAAATCGAAAGGAATTATAGCATCTATATTATTGTATAAACTGTCTCTCGCTGTGATTAGTCCACCGCTGATATGAGCACCGTGAGTCCAGAATGAGGAAGGAGTAAATCTTAATGTGTCGTTTTCGAATTCCAGTTCGGAGTTTGATAAATCGTAAGTTATGCTGTTTATTTCGAGTTGAATGCTGCTTTCAATAAGGCCGTCGCTGTCAAAAATTCGATAGAAAATCCCTTGATTGGAACATGCGCTTACAATACTTTCAGCAGGTAAAACCAATTCAGCTTCGGGAGGTGTCGAAGGAATATAGAAAAACCACGAAGTATCCAGACCGTTCGCTGCACATACAGTCACCGAGTCATAAGCGATAACTCTTATATTAACAGTGTCTCCACCATACAGAGGGGGGATTGCTGTGGAGTCAAGCGAATAGATACTATCCTCCAGATTGAATTCAAAATCTTCGAGATTAAACCAGCTGAAGGGTGAGCCATCAACAGAAACGCCGACTAATGTCGGCGAATACTGCATTCCGGATAAATTATCATCCAGTCGGAATCTGACAAGTGGATCCAACTCAAAAAAAGCTGACCCGGCAACAGGGTTTGCCCATACAAGGTAGGGAGGGGTCATGTCGATGCCGACCGCGAAAGAAAGGTGGGGATCCATAGGATTCCCAAGGGCATCATGGGCTTGTAGTATTCCCGTAACCGGGCCGTCGCTGAAACTAGAAACATCTAAATACAAAAACGGTTCATACCAACTGAGTGAAGGACTTGTGATATCATAGCTATCGCCGTTAACCGTCAATTCGATTGAAAAAGAATCGACTCCTTCGGGATCGAGAATGCGAAATATTAGCGAGGTATCCGGGCATGATATCCATGCATTTTCAAAAGGCCAATACAACTCGGCCGTAGGTCCTCCGGTTGCTATGGAAAACTCGAAACAGCTATCTGCATAGTTTATTCCGCAACCTTCGGCGTTATCCGCGGTAGTTATACAAACTTCGACTGTATCCCCACCGGTGAAAAACATTCCGGCCCAGTCGGTATGGAAGCTAAAATGCGTTCCAATCCAGGTGGTATAGGGCCCGAGTAGATGAAAAGTATCCGAATTAATGGTTATAAAAGAACTATCTACATTGATTCCAGCTGGATCGTTAATAGTAGCCTCGATATCCGGGTTAGGATCTGTAATTTCCAATCCCGGTATGGGTAAAATCGAGGTAATTTCAGGCGGTGTTTTATCCACCTTGAAAAACCACATAAACGATTCCGATTCGTTTTCATCGTAATCAGCAACCGGATTCATTAAAAGAGCTATCGAATCCCCATCGATTGTCGGAAATGGAATGGGAAAATAGTAATAACTATCCGTAATGCTTGCCACTGATTCCGGCAAAGCTCTCACTCCATAAATATCCGAAAAAACCGTCAATAAAATCGATTCTGGATCGATAAAGAAATCGTCGTTTATAATGAGCTCAACAATAACAAAATCGCACGATACATAAGCGGCAGTGTCCGGCCAGATCAGAGTAACTTCGGGCGGCAAAGTATCTAACATAGTAGCCGAAACAGTTCCACATAAAAAAAGAACAACTATAAGAAATAGTATTAATAGACTTCTATTCATTTTTCGGGTACGCGGCGACTTATTCTTCCAATTCCAGGGGAAGTTGTTTTCCTGTTTTTGTCTTTGAGGGACGTCCTCTTTTCACACCGGGTTTCAAGCCAAATTGTGTAAGACGCACATCGTTCAACCCGAAAGCTGCCCTGGCACTATTTCTCACTTTCTGGAGCTTTTCATAAAGCTCCCTTTTTACCAGAAGCGATTCTTTCCGCATTTCTTTTATTTCCCGTTGTAATCTGAACATCTTGTTGTCCAGTTTTTTTACGTCGCATAATTCGGTTTCTAGTTCCTGGATTGAAAGCCCATTAACATCGACCTCATTCCTGTGTTTCTTCCAGGAGTTAAGCACCAAGTCAGCCTGATCGACGACATCCCTGGGAAAATACCGCGGTTTTTTCTTTCTTTTCGCCAAAGCAAAAAATAAATTACATGTTTATAAAATACATTTTAATAAAAGATAAATTTATTTTTAGAATAGTCAAGGGTTATTTAATTCTCTCTATATAAAAAAAACTATCGGTTAAATATTAGTTTTGAAAATAAAATGTTCTTGATATTTGTGGATTAAAAGGTTATAATCTCTAACTGAGAATTGTGTTTTCTAATTAACCATTAGCAGGAGAGTTCACCAGAATTGAGCGACAATTCGCCCAAAGATAGAAAAGCTTCGGAAGATTCCCCTGAAAAGAGCGAACCCGACCGATCGTCTCGCCGTTCTGATAAATCGGTTAGACTTCCGTATATCCTTTTTATAGTATTTGTTCTCGCCCATGCGATATTTTTTATTTCTTCCGGCGAGGTAACAACTTCTGTTCCGGAAATAGACGATATTGCTACGGAGGAAGTAATTGCGCCATTCACTTTTCCCGTTTTAAAGACCGAATCGGAATTATTACAAGAACGGAATATTGTCAAAAGAAATGTTCCGGTTATATTGAACTATGACGATAAAATCTCCCGACGTGCAATCGAAGATTTCGATTCGCTTTGGAACCGACTGGAAGATATTCTGGAAGATAGAAGAATTACTCAGGTTTCCAAACCGGAATCAATAGCCGTTCTATTTCCGGATTTATCCACGGAAAGCGCTCAGATATTAGCCGAGAGTAGAAAAATTTCACAGATTAGAATTGAAATTAAGGAAGTTATCGAAGAGATCTACCAAAAGGGTGTTTTCGAATGGAAATCTCTTGAAGATTTCGACTCCATTCAGTTATTCTCGATAAGGAGAAATAATCTCGAGGAAGTACTACCCACAGATAGAGTTTTATCGTTAGAAAATTCTTATTCCAAATTGAAAAATCTCACTCAGGACAGGTTCGAAGATTATCCAGAAAAAGGCGAAATCATTTTTGAGATAACCAAAAACTTTCTCAGGCCTAATCTGCTTGTTGATTACGAGATAACTCAAAAAAATCGTAATCGTGCTTTGGAAAATATTAAACCATTTGTTGGGTATGTTCTCAAGGATCAGCGTATTGTCGATGCACACGAGCGAATCGACGAAGATATTCATCGGAAATTGACTTCACTTGCGAAAGCTAAATCAGCACGATTTTTCATCAAATCGGGATTGTCCGGTTTTCTGAGGGCGTTTATTAAGTTCCTTTTAGGGATATTTCTGTTGGGAATTTTTACATACTTTGTAGCTAAATTTTTCCCATTTATCTGGGAAGATCCTGCCAAGTTGGGTGTGCTTCTATTCGCGGTTTGGATTCCGGGGCTTTTCGCATTTTTATTCAGATTGGGAAATATTCCGGAAGTTATGACTCCAATTGCTTTTTCGGCGGTATTGTTGGCCATTTTATTTGGCTCTGAGGTTGCCTTGGCAGGGGCAATTATTTCAACGCTCTTAATTACTCTAGCTGGATCGAATTCCTATGTATTATTGGTTTTGCTTTTGGTTGAAGGTGTAATTGCCGGATTGCTTTTTGGTAGATTCAGTTCACGCCAAACCAGCATTAAGGCTGTTTTTTATATTGTTATCGCAAGTTTGATTAGCATTTTCTCCCTCGATCTGGTTCATATGTCCGAGTGGAGTGATATAGCACTCAGTTCGGTAGCTGTTTTAGTTGGAAGTATTGTCGGGCCGATTTTAGCTCTGGCCTTGTTGCCTGTATTCGAGAGATTTGTGGGGGTGGTTTCCAATATTACGGTTCTCGAATATGCTGACACAAACTCGCCAATTCTACAGCAGCTAGCTATCGAAGCTCCTGGAACCTTTCATCACAGTATGGTGGTGAGTAATCTGGCCGAGACCGCAGCCAGAGCGGTTGGCGCAAATCCTATTTTAACAAGAGTTGGAGCTTATTATCACGATATAGGAAAATTGGTTCATCCTGAGTATTTCTCAGAGAATCAACAGGACACGAATCCCCACGAGAACCTCAATCCACATATGAGTTTTATGGTTTTATCCGCTCATGTCAAAGAAGGAGTTCGTCTTGGGAAAATGCATGGGTTACCTGATCCTGTATTGGATATTATCAGAGAGCATCATGGGGACAATGTGATGTGGTATTTCTACGAAAAAGCGAAGGCCAAAGATAGTTCGGTCAGCGAAGATGCTTTCAAATACGAAGGTCCGAAACCGCAATCCAGAGAATCAGCAATAGTTATGTTGGCCGATACTGTGGAAGCTTCGGTAAGATCGCGAGATGATCTGGACAAAAAAAGCATGGAAAAATTAATTTCAAGCAGTATCGACGAGAAAATGGCCGAAGGGCAATTCGATAATTGTGAGCTTACAACCAGAGATTTAACTCTTATTAAAGACGCCTTTTTGAGGATTCTTCAGGGCGTTAAACACAAGAGAACACCGATTCCACCTCGTGGTGATTTTGGGGAAGGTATTATATCTAACCAAGAAGATAATAACTGATGTTAGAGTTATTCAAACATTGTTTATTCAATAAAGGAAGCCGATGTTAACTATCATTTTAATTCTAGTGGGTTTATTAATTTCATTATTACTTACTTATGCTTTTGGGGCATCTGAGTCTGTTGTTTTTGCTCTCTCTGCCGAGGAGATAAGGGGGTTGAGTGACAGAGACGACTCCACCAGTCGATGGTTGATAGAAAAGTTGAAACATCCACGCGAGTTTTCGCTTTATTTTGTGGTGGCAAAGACTTTTTTCTTGACTTGCTTGGCCGTTTTATTGGGAATCTATTCAGTTCACTATTTGATTCCTACATTTCTTAGCTGGTGGTTGATTATAATTATTGATGGAGTGATTTTGTGGAGTGTGATGATACTATTTAAACATGCATTTCCGGGCAATTCAGCTCGAAATAGAAGATTGGAAAAAGTAATTCGATGGTTTCCAATTATCAGATATCTATTTTTGGTATTATTCCCGTTAATTCATTTCTGGAAAGCGGTCTTAAACGTATTGATTCCTCAGGGAGGACTCGGTGGACAGCTTGCGATCGAGAGAGAACTGGATGCTCTTTTGCCGGATGAAAACGACTTTGCATCTCTGGAAACAGAAGAGAAAGAGATGATCAGGCATATTGTGGAATTTGGTGAAACTAATGTAAGAGAAGTTATGGTTCCTCGTATAGATATGGTTTGTATTCCAGCTGAATTCTCTCCAGAGGAAGCGGTAACAACTATTGCCGAAGCCGGTCATTCACGTATTCCAATATACAATGAACGAGTGGATAACATTGTAGGAGTACTTTACTCCAAAGATCTGCTTCTGGCTATAAGTAAAGATGATAAACCCACAGATTTACGTCAAATTGCCAGAACGCCATATTTTGTTCCGGAGGCAAAACGAATCTCCGATTTGTTGGCCGAATTCAGAGAAGAACGTATTCATATGGCTATCGTAGTGGATGAATATGGTGGAACCGCAGGTTTGGTAACCCTGGAAGATCTTATCGAAGAAATTGTGGGAGAGATTCAGGATGAATATGACGAGGAAGAGATTCCAATCAAGCAATTAAATGAGAATGTATATCTTGTTGAGTGCAAAATGCCTATCGATGAAGTCAACGAAAGCATCGGTATCAATCTGCCCGAAGAGGAATCCGACACATTAGGGGGATTTATCTATAGTCTTGCAAAAGCTATCCCCAAAACCGGGGAACAATATGAATACGAAAACCTTATATTAATTGTAAATTCCGTTGTTGGGCAAAGAGTTAGAAACGTTAAAATCATAATCAGGCAGGAAGACCAAGAGTCCGAATAAGAGGTAAAAATGAAATCGATTAAACTAATTGTAATATTGTTAACAACCCTTATTTGTATTGCTTTTGCAGGTCAATACTTTAGAATAAATGAACAATCAACACACGGGTTTTCCCTGGATATTAGTATTCCTAATTACCGAATAGAGAATCTTTCGGATGGCTATAGCAAATTTTTATTGGATAATGCGGGTGAAGTTACTCAACCGGGTTATCCTGAATTACCACTTATATCGGAATATTTTGTGCAACCATCCAATTATCCACCTGTTGTCGATGTGCAGGTTTTCGAAAGCGATACTATTTTCGCTGGATTGCCTCAGCCTGCGGATGTTCCCAGGTTTGAAAACGGCGATCCTGATGGTATTTACCCGGGAGACTCATGGCTCTATAAAAGTGATAATGTTTGGCCATCGGAGAGTTACTCTGTTCAGAATTGTGGTCTTATTCGAGGAACCAATCTTGGAATGTTGACTTTCTGCCCGGTTAGATATGATTTTGCCAGCGGAAATTATATCGTTACCAGGAAAGCAAATATGTGTGTGGAGTTCAGTTCGAATATCGAATTACCTGAAGAAAGATATCGCAGCAGACCGTTTGGGGAGCTTATTCGTGAGATAGCTATAAACGGAAATTCCATTCCTCAACCGTCTTTCCGCGATCCGGGAACCTATTTGATAATCTCTGCTGATAATTGTTTGGATGCTATGGAAGATTTTGCTTTGTACAAACGTCACCGCGGACATCACGTAATTATTAAAGCTCTCTCCGATTTTGGCCCGTCGCCGGATCCCGAAGATATCAAGGATTATCTGCAAAATCAATACGATTATTTAAATCCCGCACCGAGTTTTATAATATTGGTAGGGGATGTATCTATGAACGACGGCACTGAGTTCCCGGATTACGGATATGAAACCTATACTTCCGATCATCCATATTCGCTTCTCGATGGCGAGGATTATTTTAGCGATGTCTTTGTGGCAAGATGGCCGGTTGACGATGTCAACGAATGCCGTGTTTTATCACAGAAGATTCAGATTTACGAAACAACTCCAACTATTTCCGGGTCGGATTGGTTATTAAGAGGAGAAGTTTCCGCGACCTATGATCACGCGGTAACTCCTGTATGGAATGTTTTGTGGATTCGCGAGTTGCTTTTACGTCATGGATTTACTCAGGTGGATACTTTTTTCCAGAATGGAAGTGTTATTCCTTCGCCTGGCGAGATAGCTGGACCAATAAATGCGGGGGTAGCATTTATCGATTATCGTGGATGGGGTGGAAGCAATGGTTGGTGGGAACCGGAGTTCGACAGAGACGATGTAGTTTCACTTAGCAATCATAATAAATTTCCTGTGGTTACCAGTATTGTTTGTGGTACGGGAGATTACGGTTCCGGTTGGACAGATCCCTGTTTTGGTGAAACTTGGCTGCGTACCGGTTCACCGACAAATCCAAATGGTGGTGTGGCTTTCTTCGGATCGACTGATCATTTTACCCATACCAGATATAATAATCCTATCAATAGTGGCTTCTATATGGGGATTTTCGATCATCAGTTACCCATGTTTGCTCAATGTGTTTGGTTAGGCGAAGCCGAGAACTGGCGTCAACATCCATGGGAGAGAGAGAGCACTATTAGTCTTTATCATCATTCTTACGAACCAACCGGCGATCCGGGTTTAATGATGTACAAAGGTATCCCTTCCGAGTTGGAAGTCGTTCGAAGTGATCCAATCGGAAATGGTAGTTTCATGCAAATAACGGTTACTAAAGATGACGAACCTGTGGCAGATGCCAGAGTTTGTTTGTATAACAGAGTTAGCCAAGAGATGGTTGTCGATTATACCGATATTCACGGTTTTGTAGAGATGCTCTCACCGCCAGCACGTTATGGTGAAGTCACTTTGACGGTTATTTCCCCTTTCGCAATTCCATATATAGAAGAGATAGATATCACCGGCGAATGGCCGATAATCTTTATCGATGATTTCGTAGTTCAGGATACTATCGATGGTAATGGAGACAATATATTAGAACCGGGCGAGATCGCCGATCTAATCGTAACTATCGAAAATGGTGGTCCGGGAGCAAGACGAATGGAGACCTATCTTTGGACAGATCACCCGGGAATCGATGTTACAAGCGCATTCGATTCGGTTAACTCTTTTTGGGGAGGTTTGAGTCACGATTTCAGATTTAGGGTTAACTGCAGCGGATTTGCCGCCGGAGAAGGGGATGTTTGTTTCAATATATTGTGCGATACTCGCGAAGGTTACAAAATTCTCAATTATACTTTGCCGATTGCACCTGGGGGTATAACAATCGACTCGATACGTTTCGATGACTCCGCTGGTGGCGACGGAGACAATATGCTCGAACCCGGCGAAACTGCTGATGCGAGTATTTTGTTCACCAATCGTGGACCGGAAGAAATTCAGTTCGATTTCAAAGCATATTCAAATACCGGATGGATCGAATCGGATTTGAGTGCGGCGATTAATTCTGGAACAATCGGTGCACATTCTTCGCAATGGTCAAATCAATTCGAGATGACCGCGCTTGGCGAAGCTTTTCACGGTCATCCAGTGAAAATGGAGATATACAAAATAGCAGAGAATCCTCACCCAGATAAGTATGTGGGCAAAATCGATTTCAAAACGGGTGTTTCCATAGATAACGACCCAAGCGGCCCCGATGAATGGGGTTATTTTGCCTATGACGACTCCGATATTGCTTCGGGACATGCTCCAGAAACTGGCTTTACGGATATTTCTACTTCGGGAACTTTTGTAGAGATAGATGATGACCAGTTTATCACACTCGAGTTGCCGGTGAATTTCGTTTTCTATGGTGAGAGTTTCGATACTCTTACAGTCTGTTCCAATGGTTGGGCTGCGCCCGGTGTACAACCATATTTTATGGTAACCTTCTATAATAATGATATCCCTTCACCTAACGGTCCGTGGGGAACACTAGCGCCTTTCTGGGATGATCTCGAACCTTCTGGAAGCCCGGAAAGCGGACTCTATTATGAGTATTTCGCCAGTGATGATAAATTCATCGTCCAGTGGCATGAGATGATTCACGCCAGAGAATATCCTATGGAGAATACTTTCCAGTTGGTTATCTACGATAGCGAGACTTATCCCACCAGAACAGGCGATTCGGAGATTGAATTCTGCTATTCGGGTTCTATCGAAGACGAAGACAGCACCGAGGAATATTCCACTGTGGGTATAGAGTCACCTGATCACACGATGGGCGAGGAATACCTTTTCAGCAATGTATATGATCCGGGTGCAAGTGTTTTACAAGATGGAAGAGTGATAAAATATACAACCAACTGCGGCGCGGGTTTGCTTTATGGTCAAGTAGAATTAGCCGATGGCGCACATCCTTCTTGTGCCTATATTCAAACCGATAACGGACAGAAGATTTCAGTTAATCGGGATGGTTCATATTATTTCCGCGAAGTTCCCACCGGAATGAATATTATCGATTGTGTCGCGAAAGGCTATTTCACCAAAAGCGAGACTCTTGATTTCGATTCGGAAGAGACAATCGAACACGATTATACTCTGCAGTCGGTTCCTATTCCTCAGTTTACTGGAATTACTCAGGGCGATGGTTCGACTTCGATTGAGTTGTATTGGAACGAATTATCAGATGACTTATTTGCTCTGAGTGGTTATTATCTCTATAAATATTCAGCCCCCGGAGGTGTTGCTGAAGTGATTTCGGTTAGTGATACATTTTACAGCGATACTGCGGCAGACAATGACAGAAAGTACTGGTATCGAATCGCAGCGGATTATTCGGGCAATATTTCAGCACTTTCTCCCAGAGATTCCGGGTGGGTTGAGTTATTAACCGAAATCGACGAAGGAAATTTACCGGAGAAACCCGAACTTTCTATCTCTCCAAATCCCTTTAATTCAGTGGTGAAAATCGATGTAAATTGTCCGGGCGAAAGCAAATTATTCATATATAACGTGGCTGGAAAACTGATCTATAAACGTCAGATTAATTCCAAACAAACGGAAATTTTATGGGATGCAACTGATAACCGAGCGAGGGCTGTTTCAAGCGGAATATACCTGGTAAAATTGGTTACACCGGAAAATTCCCTTGCGAAGAAAGTAATATTTATTAAATAGAATATAAGACCGATAACTATCTAAACAATAAAAGGAGTAGAAGTTGGACGAACCTATTATAGCAGGAATTTGGGGACGAGAAATACTTGATAGCCGTGGGAATCCTACGGTAGAAGCAGAGGTAACATTGGAGTCCGGAGCAGCTGGATGGGCTGCAGTTCCCAGTGGAGCATCAACTGGTGCAAGAGAAGCTATCGAATTACGCGATGGTGACGAAGAGCGATATCTGGGCAAAGGAGTTCTCAACGCCGTAAATAATATCAACGAAATTATCAGTAAAGAATTGATCGGATTGGACGCAACAGATCAACTGGGTATCGATAAATGGCTAATCGAGATGGATGGTACCACAAATAAGGAAAATCTCGGAGCAAATGCTATACTCGCAGTTTCTATGGCTTGTGCGCGAGCTGCTTCAAATCATATCGGGCAGCCTCTCTATAATTATCTGGGAGGAACCAATTGCAAGGTCCTACCATTGCCGATGATGAACCTAATCAATGGTGGAGCACATGCCTCAAATAATCTGGATATTCAAGAATTCATGATTATCCCCACTTCGATGCGCACTTTCAGAGATGCCTTAAGAGCAGCCAGTGAAGTTTTCCATATTCTAGCGAAAACACTTCAGGAAGACGGACTTTCTACAGGTGTTGGCGACGAAGGCGGATTTGCACCATCACTCCCTAATAACTCGCAAGCTATAGAATATCTTCTCAAAGCAATCGAGAAAGCCGGTTTTATACCCGGAAGAGATATATGGTTAGCTATGGATTGTGCTGCAAGTAGTTTCTACGACGCCGAAAACGATATCTACGATCTTAAAGGCGAAGGAAAGAAGCTCGATGTGGACGGTTTAATCGAATACTATGGTAAAATGATCGAGAAATATCCTATCGCAAGTATTGAAGATCCTTTGGCTGAGGATGATTGGGACGGCTGGATTAAGATGACCGAGGCTTTTAACGATAAGATACAAATTGTGGGTGACGATATCTTCGTAACCAATCCAAGATATATCTCACGAGGTATTATCAAAAAATGTGCCAATGCAAGTTTGATTAAATTGAATCAGATTGGCACAGTCTCCGAAACAATCGATGCTATCAATATTTCACTTCGCAGCGGTTGGAACGCAGTTATCTCACATAGAAGTGGCGAAACAGAAGATACATTCATCGCCGATTTAGCTGTAGCTACCGGTGTTGGTCAAATCAAAACCGGAAGTTGCTCACGCGGAGAGAGAATGTGCAAATACAATCAGCTAATGAGAATCGAAGAGGAATTAATCGGGGTAAGCTTTTTTCAGGAAGCAAGCAATATTTTCCCCGGTATAAATCGGTAATTAATGAATGAGCCAGAAGAAAATAGGGAAATCGAAAAGAAAAAATTCCTGAGATTCGACCCCGAAAAGAGAAGGAAGATTTTCAAAAGAACAAGAGCAGCGCTATATATCCTTGCGCTGCTCATAGTTCTCGCTCTCTTTATGGGAGGAGATTCCGGTTTAATAAAACTTATTGGCTACAAACGCTACGAGAAAACACTCCAAAATCAGCTTGCACTCGAAGAATTACGCAACGATTCGCTTCAGCAAGTTTTACATTCTCTAAAATCGGACTCGACCTATCTTGAAAGAATGATTAGAGAGAAATCCAAGATGGTCAAAGACGACGAACGTATCTACCTTTTCCATTCTCAGGAAAAAGGTAAAAACGAATAAATCCTAAAGGTCAAAATACATCTCGATCTCTCGTGCTGTTGGATATTGCTTGATATCCTCGGCGATCTTCTGTGCATGAGCGATATGTCGTCCGATAATCTCTTTGCAGAAAACACCATCCTTGAGAAGATAATCGTGATCTTCAGATAGAGCTTTTAAGGCACAACCTAAATCGGTTGGCAACGATTTAATGTTATCCTGTTTCTCTTTTGACCAGGCAAAAACATCGTCGTCAAATGGACCAAATCCCATTTCATCGGGATTAAGGTCGCGATCGATGCCATCCAAAGCAGCCATCAACTGGGCCGAAATCGCCAGATAAGGATTGCAGGTTGGGTCTGGAGGACGGAATTCGAATCTCTTTAATTCCGGGCAATCGTCGTATTTGGGAATTCGAATCGCTGCGCAACGATTTGCCAGGCCATAGAAACCCTTTGTCGGTGCTTCGAAACCTTCCACCAAACGCTTATAACTATTGGTCGAAGGATTGGTGATTCCGACAATGGATGGGGCATGATCAAGAATTCCCGCGATTGAAGAAAGGGCCATTTTCGAGAGATGAGTGTATTTGCCTTTTTCGTCCCAGAATAAACTTTTGCCGTCTTTGACCATGAATTGATGAAAATGCATCCCCGTGCCGGCTTCATTATAGAGGGGTTTGGGCATGAAAGTAGCCACCTGATTATTTTGATATGCCACCATCCGAACGATATATTTCATGAGCATAACCGCATCGGCGGCGTGTACCAGATTGGTGGGCACGATTTCAATTTCTTGCTGACCGAAAGCTCCGCCTTCATGGTGATGATAGCGAACTTTTACTCCAACATCTTCGATCAATTCAACCATCTGATCGCGCAGATGATTTGCCGTGTCGTGAGGGGGAAGCGCGTGATAAGCGCCATTAATCTTATTTGTAAATCCGTCATAAGTAGGATCGTTCTCTTTGCTTATAAATTCGAAATAAGCAGAATTCCGATTTGTGGAATATTCGGCGGAATCGAAAAGATAGAATTCCAACTCAGGAAGCCATAGTGAATCTGCACCGAATTTTTCCTTGAGAAGTCTATCTGCACGCAATGCAATGCTTCGTGGATCATCGGGAATGCCTTCTTTGGTATCGGCTTCGCAAATATTGCAGATGAATGATAGAGTGGCTATCTCTGAAAATGGTTCATTGAATCCGGTGGAAATATCAGGGATAAGACTCAAATCGCCCGATTCGACACCGCGAAATCCCTGAATACTGCTGGAATCGAAAGGAATCCCCTCTTCGAATATCGCGTTGCATGAATCAGATACGGGAATAGTTATATGGTGCCATCGTCCGGGTAAATCGATAAATTTGAGATCGATCAGTTTAATACCATTTGATTCAATATATCTGGTTACATCTTGTACATCTGCAAACATTATAATTCCTCCTAAATTCATTAAGGCTTAGAGAATTCTATATATAAATTTGTTATGATGCAATAAGAATTAACGACTAACTAAGATTCAGTTAATTATGCAATCGTAATCCAGTTCGTCTCTGATTCCGAAGCGGCTTAGGGCAAAATCATATTTAACAGGATCTTCCGGACAGATTTCAGAAAACTTTTTGGTTATTTCAAGCACTGTTTTAAGATTGGCCTGCTTGCGATCGGTAAGGCCAAATTTCCTGCAGATTTTGTACATGTGAGTATCCAGGGGGAGAAGAAGCTTTGATTGCGATACACCGTGCCATCCACCGGGATCCACATCGTCATGTCTAATCATCCAGCGAAGATAAAGCAAAGGGCGTTTGCAAGCACTTTTTTTCACTGGTGATGGTAAAAGATGGCTTGAATTTGAATTCCCCAGATTTATTCCGCCAATAAAATTTCCCAATGCGGGAAGAATCAAGTCGTTGTTTTCATGGTGCCCAGACAGGAAAAATTGATTTAGCGAACCGAATTCTCCGATAACCTCGGCGATAGCGATTAACATTTCTGTAATATCATCGCCCGTAGTAAATCGATGTTTGAATTCGATAAAATCTTTTCTGATATATGCTTCCGGTCGGTTGAAAACATAATCACGCGGTGATTGCCCGATAATATCCAGTACTTTACCGACAGATTTAAGAATCTGTTTGACTCTGCCATAAGCCAGCGATTAAGCAATCAATCCAGCTATCTCTCTATCCTCGATTTTGGGATAATTATAGAGAAATTCAATGGGATCCGGATGAACATATTCGCGTCGGTTATATAGAGAATAAATTTTATCCAGCGATTCTCTGCAAAAAGAAAAGCTCATTACACTTCCCGAAAGGATTCTTTGATGCGATTAGAAGCCACTTTGATTAAATCCGGTTGCTGAGCAAAAGAGAATCTGAGATATTTCTTGCTCGATTCCGGTGTATTGAAAAAAGCTCTACCGCCAACCACGCAGACTCCGATTTTCAGCGCCATAAAATCGCACATCTCGAAATCGTCCAAATCGGGACGAAGATTGGAAAAATCCGCCAGAACATAATAAGCGCCTTGCGGAACCGAGAATTTAAATCCGGCTATACGAAGTGCTTCGCATAAACCATCTCTCTTTTTGCGATAACTCGCCATCAATCGGGAAAAATAGTTTGTATAAACATCGTCGTCCCAGAAGTCCGCAATAGCATCCTGAAATGGTGCAGGTGCACAGATTGTTGCGAAATCGTGGACTTTGCGTATCTGAGCGCTAAATTCCTCATTAGCCACGATAAAACCTACTCGCCAACCGGTAATAGTCATTATTTTGGAAAATGAGCTGACTACCGCGGTACGTTCGGCCATCCCCGGAAAAGAGAAAATAGATTTTGGTTCTTCGCCCTCGAATACCATGGTACGATAGGTTTCGTCGGAGATTACGAAGAGATCGTATTTTACTGCTAATTCAGCGATTTTGGCAATTACTTCCCGGGAGAAGACCGCTCCGGTAGGATTGTTGGGCGAATTGATTATCAACAGCTTCGCCTTTTTACAGGCTTCCTCGAGTTTTTCCCAATCTGGATTCCATTCGAAAGGCAGCAAAGGGACTATAAGAGGATCTGCGCCGGAAAGATAGCAAATACTCCGGAAATTTTCATAGAATGGTTCGAAAACCACCGCTTTATCTCCGGGATTAAGAACTGCCATAGCGCAGGCGAGTAAACTCTCCGTAGCTCCGCAGCTGATAGTTATCTCCGAATCGATATTCGCTTCATAATCGAGGGGTTCGATCCAATGGTTGCGAATAGATTTGCGCAATCGTTCGCTACCTCGATTGACCGTGTATTGATTATGCCCATTCTGCAGATATTTACAGGCAATATCGATTAGATATTTCGGCGCATCGAACCCCGGAGTTCCCGCGGCAAGCCTGACCGAGTGATACTTGAAACACAATCCGGTCATAACATCGATGCTCGATTGACCGAATTTTTGAACGCGGTCGGCGAAATCTTTCATATTGTGTGTTTCCCTCGAATTCTATTGAGGTTCGAACTGATCTTTGCTAGCGCCACAAACCGGGCATACCCAATCATCGGGAATATCTTCAAAAGCGGTTCCCGGCTCGATTCCACCGTCAGGATCTCCCTCTTCGGGGTCGTAAACCCATCCGCAAATCTGGCATACATACTTTTTCATTTTAGATTCCTCCTTGGAATTTGTGTCTTCTTTTTCATCAGAAAAAATTTCGTAAGTGGGTGCATTTTTGGGCGTTTTGCCCTTTAAATCGCTATGATAATATGCGTAAGTCATAGGTGGATTTTTTGACAATGTTTCGCTGGCGATCACTTCGCAGATAAACACTGTATGGGTTCGCAAATCGATAGAATCGATCACTTTACTTTCCAGAACTGCGCAGGTGTGGTCCAGAATCACCGGGCATCCATTAATACCTAACTTGAAATTGCATTGGCTCATCTTGTCGAAATCTCTACCGGAATTGAATCCGAAAATGCCGATAATTTTCAATGGGGCAGTTTGGTCCAAAACTGAAACATCCAAGAAACCGCTGTTTTTGACACATTGATGAGTGAGTGTGGTTTTGTTGAGAGCAACCGCAATTTGCGGCGGATCGGCAGTTACTTGCGTCACGGCATTTGCAGTTTGGCCGTTAATTATATCGTCGTCTTTTGACGAGATTATGTAGAGGCCGTAAGAAATTGAGAACAATGCTCTCATGTCGATTTCGCCCATTATTATCTCCTTTTAATCTGTCCTAAGAGTCAAAGATAATAACAAATAGGGCTTTGTCAAAGGAATTAGGTGGAATTAAGGAGAGTAATTTTTATTCGCGGGGCTGTCACGATTTTTGCTATGGTCGAATAAGGAATTTCAATATTATATTTCGACCGCAAAAATCCCCTCCCCACACCAATCCGCACCCGCGCCAGCCCTTCGTATATCCACGTTTTCGTTTGCATATGCCAGGCCCCACTCCACCCGCCCTTCCCATCCGCGCTGTCACGATTTTTGCAATTGCTTCGCAAGCAAAAATCCCCTCACCACTCATCCCATCCCCCGCGCCAGCGCCCCCTCCGCCGCCATTACAACGTCGGCTCGACCCACACCGGCCCGGCGATCGGCCCCTCGACACCGTCCTTGACCGCGCAAACCCAAATCCAGCTACGCACGCCCTCGGAGATCGACAGGAAGTATGGCTGAGGCACCTGCGGCTCGACAGGAACCGACGGCTTTATCGGCTGCGAGCTCACGCCTTGCGGCCCTTCGGCAACATAAATCCTGATGCCGTCGGCGTCTTCATGGACATTCGCCGAGATATTCGCGACCCCCGGAGGGCCTTCCTCCGCGGTCAATCCAGTCAGCGGATCGTCCCATTTCTCCGGCGCAGGCTCCGGCTCTTCGCCGCCTTCTCCCTCGCCCCAGGCCGCACCCCACGGCGTCCCCGTCCACCATTCGTCATGAGGATCAGGATGAAGCCCTCGATACCAGTTGAATATCAGCCGTTCGACATGATGACCCTCGTCACGCGCCGTGTTCTTCTCGTTCTGAAGCTCGTCAACTCGCTGAGAAGCTAAAGTCCACGCCTCTCGCGCATCTTCCAGAGCGGTTATCTTGCCGGCCACCTGATCGAGAAGAAAAGCAACCGCCGCATATTCCGGCGGAACATCCGGATCGCATAGATTATCCCAATAATCCCTGCAGGCGCGCGCATCGACAAGAAGCAAATCGAGATCGGTCGGTATAGGTAGCGCAAGCGAGAAATAACCAAGCATCGACTCGTCGCCGTCGAAAACCGTGGGGATAATGCGATTCAGCCCTATCATCAGCGAATGCAGTTCATCGCCCGGCCCTTTAACCTCCTTATGACGGTCTTCCGCTTGCTCCTGCGCGTTCCGGTATTGCTGAAGCTTCAGAGAAAAAGCCAGTAGCTTCGGCTCGTAATCGGTGTCCATAGGCGCATGATCGGGATCGGCATGATGCTCGCCGCACCACAAAACTACAGCTTCACCCATTTGAATATAATCATCGTCCGATAAACTATGTGGATCTCTGGTTTTAATAGGCATTTTTTCCTCACTTTCTTTCCCCCCGGATCTTAAATCAAGTTCTCCGGGGCAATAATTTGACAGTCCGAACGCTTCGTGTTATCGTCCGAAGCAATCTTTTGACACTCCGAACCGATTATGACATAGCCCGAACCGATTATTTGACACTCCGAACCACTCCTGTTATAGTCCGAAGCAATCTTTTGACATTCCGAACGGTTTATGTTATTCTCCGAAGCTATTTCGAACCTCTCCGGACGCCATAAAATAACGCCCATTCATCATAAAATATTAAAGATCAACAACTTAACGCCGTGCGGCGCCGCAATTTACTCAACGCCTCCGGCGATTCGCCCCGGCTATTTTTTGGCCCGCCGAAGCTACAATGGGCGCAACCTCAATCATTCATGATAGGTGCCTCCTTATGCGTTTAATACTATCAAATTCTCTATTTCACCATCGTTATCTTCTTCGTTTCGCGGAAATCGTTGGCCTGAAGCATAATGAAA